>Ga0154006_1000016_pt1 | contig 125713 bp, 99 predicted proteins | sample TSFL090MetaG_FD_104747 | JGI IMG/M metagenome (GOLD analysis project Ga0154006, IMG submission 104747) | Attine ant fungus gardens microbial communities from Florida, USA - TSFL090 MetaG | ecosystem: Host-associated > Fungi > Mycelium > Unclassified | place: USA: Florida, Wakulla State Forest...
GATACATTCGGTCATTTCTGCCAGTGGTGTTGTGCAACACTTTGACATGACCAGCGGCGCTGTGCACGATGTTCATTTTTTGAAGGACGTACAGGCTGAAATGTAGGACAGCACTGTCATTGGTGACAAGGGATACATTGCCAATCCCCAACAGTTGGACCTGTTCAACCATGTAAATATTCGGTTGGAAGTCCCCATGAGAACCTACCAACAGGACTATGGTCCACAACCCCACATCATCAGAAAAACCAGGAAAAGAATTGAAACTTTTTTCTCTCAACTATGTGGGCAGTTCATGATCCAAAGAAATTTTGCTAAATCTTTTAATGGTTTCAAAACCAGGATACTCAACAAAATAACCGCAACAACTATCATACAATTCTTAAACAAAACAGTGTTTAAACGAAACTTAAACAACCCAAAAATCAATATTGCCTAAATGCACACCGGGTGGTTATAGTAATTTTATAAGTTTATGAGCACCCGATTTATTAGTAAAAGGCTACTTTCAGATGTTTCATTTAGAAGATTAAAGTCTGAAAAAAAGTTTTTTTGACAAGCCTACCGTATCTCTTCATTGCCAAATACAAACATATTAGGGTGCAAAATAGATTTGTTTCGATAAAAAGATGCATAACGTTATAATTAGTAGCGAGGTACTAAAGTGCTATATGTAAGTTGAATATTTATTGCATAATTTAATGCAAAAGTAATTCCTGTTATTTTTCGTATGCTTTTATTTGATTCATCATTAAACTTTTGGGATTTTACTTCCAATTTAAATCCTAATTAACTTCGTTTATTCCCCATAGATAGAAGTCAGGAAATTCTTTGACATCCATTTTTAGTGCTAACTTACAAAGAAACTCTGTACAACCACCTGCCAAATGATAAGATGCACATGATAGTTGCGGAGGAGATAGTACTGCGTTTTCTGCAATATATTTATCCAAAATATCCTCAATGAACTTCTTATTTTCGGATTTTTTTTCAAGACGATTTAAAACGTATTCTACTACTTTGGCCTCAAATTGTTTATGACTGTCAGAAACGATTGACAAATTGCTCCCGGAAGGCATCACAATAAGTACTAATGCCAACCAACCAATGTTATAAGGATGAAGCACGGGAATACCCCTTTCCTGGCATAGCTGGTCAAATTTAAGCGGTACAGAAGAAGTGAAATCCAACGCGTTGATAGCAATATCAAATTTGTGTTGCTGAAACAACATTTCAATATTTTCTTCAGTAATAAACTTATCAATTGCGATAATATTCGCATCGCTGTTAATTTCTAATAATCTTTTTTTGAGACTTTCAGCTTTGGATTTTGAAATGTCTGATTCCACATAATTTTGTCTATTCAGATTGGTTAATTCAACAGTATCGCCGTCTATTATTGTAAGGTTTTCAAAACCAATTCTTAAAGCACATTCCGCAATTACACTCCCGATTCCACCTCCGGTAATAAATACTTTAAAAGATTTTAAAATATCTTGTTCAGCTGGGGCGAGGTAAATTCTGTTTCTGTCATATCTAGTCATATAATCTTGTCCATTAATTTGAAAGAGGATTAAAACATCATATTAATTTATGATTCAGGGCATATATAATTGCTTCTGAAATATTTTTGACTTTTAGTTTACGAAGTATATTGACTCTGTGAAAGCGTATGGCATATAATGTGGTGCCGGTTTTTTCCGCGATATCATCCATTGTGTACCCTTGATTGGTCAACAATAAGACAAGCTTCTCTGTCTTTGTAAACTTGACTTTTGGAAGGGGTAGCCATTCCTTATTATCAAAATTGTATTCATAACATGTACCGTCTTTGGTATTTTGAATCAAGACATGCCCTGGTGTGTGATTCGACGAAGTAGACACCAGGCACAGAGCAAGCCACATATTACCATCTTTGTCTAATTTCAATGGGGTCAATTTATGGTCGATCATAAGCTGTTCGTTGTTGCTTTGTATTAGTCTAAAATTATAGGAGATAATATAATTACGTCTCATATTTACTGGTATGTTATTGTAAAACGCAAAACCAGCAAAATTAATTTCCATCAACATTTGCAGATCATCTTCAGGGACATTTTTTAAATAGAAATAATATCCCATTTTTTGAACAACTTCAGGAGGTTTGCCACAAAGAAAAATTGGATTGTCAGAGACGTATAAAAAACTCCTTCTGAAATAGTCTATGATATATACACCTTGATATATTGAGTTAGCGAAAGCCTGTGCAGTTTCTATGATTGAACTGAGTTCTTCATACTCTTCTTGGCTATGGTCGGATTTTAACCTAATTGGTTTAAAAAAATCAGCGATACTCACGTTTATCATATCCTATACCTATTTTATCTCAAAATTGAATGGTTGCCTGGCAATTAAAATTGATGGGGTTAAAGCCAAATTAGATCCTCTGTAAAAGTAATGTTTGATTACATTAACTATGGATTAATTTCGTCAATCAAGTTTAGTTGAACATACACAATCCAATCTTTCATAAATTCCTAATGGTTAATATACAAACTCCAAGTTAATGAAAACAAAACAATTCAAAGATGAAATCTTTTTGAATTGTTTTGGAGCATTGAAATGTGATTCTGAATAATTAGGATTCTCGTGGTGCAATGATAGAATAGGAACACCTGTTACGACCAATAGCTATACTATAATAGCTCTTTACATTTCAATGTCCGTTCAGCCAATTTATATAACAAACCATCTTTCTTCAACCGCTTGCAACAAGAAAAGAATTGGTCAATGTCAATAATTGCATTGACCAATTCTATAAACAGTTTACAATTTTATTTCATTGCATTTCCTACTGAACTCAAGCTACATTTTCTAGTAGTTCTGCCATATTAATAGAAAATGTCTCGGATTTGGTCATGTGCTCAAGAAATTTATTAAGCCAGTCATAGGTGGAAATAATTGGAAGCGTTTCCGACCCCAAATAGAAAATCGAAGAAGCTATTGCCTTTGTCTTAATCCCCATTAGATTTAACACTTTTACGAACTTATTATCGCATTCAGCTAACATTAAACTGTCATGACTCTCACAGATAACCGAAATTGCCATAAAAAGAAGTTTTTTTAATAATTGAATTCCATTGTCTTTTCTGATTGCAAATCTCCCAACGTGCCATAATTGATGATAGATAGTTGCCTCCGGAATTGTGTCAATTTTTAGGGAAAACAGTTTTTCCATTGGAAGCACTACACGTTTATTCCAACGCGTTACTTTTACTGAACCTATTATTTCAGATTCGTCAACAGCAACATAAAATACCGAGTTTTCAAATACAGAAAGATCTTCTTGATACAAAAGCTCAATCTCTTGTTGATACTCTGCTTCATTAAACTGCGATGAAAGGTGATGAATATGGTTTTCTTTCACAATAAATCTTGCCAGTTCGGGCAGCTGGTTTTTTTTAGTTTTTTAATCTTTATCATTTTATAATGGTTTAATACACTAAAGATTAATTTTCACTCAATAACAATGGGGGAGGCATTGTACTTTTATTTCAAAAACCTATACTTTATAATAGTTTTTTTTCTTTTTTCTGATTGTAAGTTTGGGAGAAATTACCTTCAATTTTATGAAAAGAATAACCATTAATGATTTATAAGTACCACAAAATTTGGGCACCCCAGCTAGCAAGAAAGATTATGCAAAGCTCAAATCATACATTGAAGCACTAAAGACATTCTCCGACATCCTAGAACAAAGCATGTATGTTATCGATTATTATACGAAAGAATTTGTTTATGTCTCAAAGAATTCACTCTTTTTGTGCGGGAATAGTTTGGTCTAACCTAGCGACGGATACGTCACTGACGTATAAAAAATATATAATAAGCCTTACGTAATTGAAGACAGGATTAGGAAGGTTCGTTGGAAAATGACGGAAGAGACAAGGGATATCGCAGGGGTTCATTGTCACAGGGCCAATGCAATTATTCTGGATTCGGTATATATCATCGCATTTTATACTGACCAGATTCTGACAAACGGCGGTCCAGAATCATTTTGTGGCCTACCATGCATGATATTGGGCATCGCTATTCCCAGAATTTACACAACATGGTTCGCGACAAGTGTCAATATTCAAAATATCCCGGCGGCCAAATTGTCTTTCCCTGCCTCTAAAAGTGACAAAGTTTATAATAGCAATGGCCTGAAAGAGCAAGCTGGCATTTTACTTGGGACGGCTAAGAAGAGCTACACAAGGCTGTTAATTGAGATGCTACTCTATGAAACTAGGGTACAGTTTCATGCCAAGGTAAATAGGTATTGTCGCGTTCTCCATGCTCTTGTTATTAATTTCATCTTTTTCGGAACATTGTATTAGAAAGCAAATTCAATTAACACATGAAAATCAAATATTGCTTATTGTTGTCTTCGATTTTGGTCGGGTGCAGCGTATCGGAAGGTAATCTTGTCGGAAAATATGTCTATAAAAAACGGGGAGACACGCTGATCGTTTTAGCAAACCATACTTTTGAATATACAGTAAGGATGAACAATGGAGAGGATGGATGGAATAATGGCTCCTGGGCAGTGAATGGCCAAGCACTGTCGTTTTTTGACACCAAGCCAAAGCCTATTGTCGGATGTAAATTAAAGAAAATAGTAATTGGCAAAACCGATGACGCCATTCAGCTGATATTTAAACTGACAATACCTCATAAGAAGATAAATATAGATAGTGTCTTGGTATTCGACAACGGTAATCGAATTGATTCTCGTTGTTAATATATAGAAAAGAACCAACTTGTAATGACATCGAATCAATTTGATTCCATCGCAGTTTCGCTTTCCTATTTTCCTACAATAACACTTACCAAAAACAGGCTTGAGGCGCAAAAGATTTACGAAGTTTTAATCACCCCAAGCGATAAGATTTATGAGCTGGACAAAGAAAATCTTAAATTTAGAAAGAGATCAATCTCTAACAGGAATAAAAAAATAAAATTCAGTAAAATATCTTAATGCATGTTTTGAATTTTGTACTTCCCCAATATTAATGTGATACATTAAAGTAGAATCGACCCTTACTACTAATGATCGATGTTAAGTAAACACTATATAAAAGTATAGGACTTAAAAAAAACAATCAGTGAATTTTTTATATATTAAATGCATTCATTAAATTGCCTTGTAAATAAAATTTAAGATAAGTGCCTGACATATTAAATGAAGGATGTATGTCTGTTTAATTCCATATTTTATTGATTGCTTTTGGTATTTTCTATTTTTGATGTCGATATAAACCCAATACAATTATAGTTTATGAGTTAACTATATTCTGCCTAGCAGCCTGGATAAATTCAGGAAAATAATATTGTATATTCCATCTGATTATAATTGTTTTTATATCGGTGACCAATTCTAAACTAATTATATAAACTAATATTTCGTTCATGAGAATCAAATTCAATCCTGAAATAAGTAGTATGTTTTTGGCAACCGCTTTTTACTTAGCTTATGTCATGCAACCTCCGAAGTATCTAGTAAAGAAAAAATCATATCATCTTGTTGTGGGTATACATAAACAAGTATGAAATACCTGACTTAAGAGATCGGGCACCATACCGCTTATATGAAAAGTGTTGGCAAATGGTGAACTTTTACGCAACTGTTGCTTATACATTTTTTGCAAGATGTCAATAACAATTTTTTTAATTTAATTATATAGAAATGAAAAAAAATTACGTCCTCCTTGTTTCACGTTATTAATATCTAATATGTACCTGATAATTAGCATCTTGAATTAAAAAATAATTAATGAGATTACAATCAATCAACCGATATATTGTTTGTATTGCAGTATTAACACTCTGCGCTTGTACTAAAAATGCCGGAACGTCTACCGTTTCTGTGTCATGGGAAAAATTGAACGTGCCATATTTCGGAAAGCCGATTCAAATTGAGTTTACAAGCAGTGATACAGGTTACATATTAGGACAAGATACAATTACACTCAACAGTATTTTAGCCAAAACAAACGATGGCGGTAAATCCTGGGCAGTTATAAAATTTTCTAAACAATTTTTGACTGATACAGCGATGGGAAATATCGTAAAGGTTAATCCCTCCAACAAAAATTCAAATGTTCTTTTCTCCGGAAGTAATAATATTTTGCGTTCAGATAATTCAGGAGCAACGTGGAGAATAGAACAATCTGCAACCAATACACTTGTTCCTCCAACTTCCATCACATATTATTTCTTGGACGATTCACGCATTATTGCAGTTGGTCAAGATGTTTACAGGTCAACTGATGGAGGGGATAATTGGACTACTGTATTTGTTCCTGATCAATACTTTTCAACACTTTATCTGTTACAGTTTACTAATCAACAAATAGGATATGCGGCAGGAGGTATAATGTATGACGGCAACAATAACGGTGTATTGATTAAAACAACAGACGGAGGGAATACATGGAAATCAATAGATTATCCTTTAAAACAGGCGATTGGAGGAATTAGTTTCCTTAATGACAATATCGGTTTTATAAATATCAGCCTTTATTCAGGTGACCAAGCAACAACCTCTTCGACAGGTTCGGCTCTTTATAAAACAGAAAACGGAGGAGATTCATGGACAGCTGCAAATTCAAATATCAAGCTTCCGGTTGTTCAGGATGCGATCTCTAAAATATATTTCAAGACAGAACAAGACGGTTATGGAATCGGTGCAAACATTTATCATACAACTGATGGTGGGATAAATTGGCAAATAATAAATCCCGATGAAAATGGAAAACAATATCAGGTTTCTTTTACAGGTTCTTCTTACTGCTATGCAGTAGATTATTACAGAAATGTTTTTAGGTGCAAATTATAATGTCTGTGTTCTTTCACTTTCAATTGGAAAACTATGAGAAAAAAAATTACATGGCTTGCTTTACTGCTGCTCTGCCACAATCTTTTGTTAGGACAAAAAGAAATTATTTTCAGCGACACAGGAAAAAACGGGATTGTTAAATTCCAAAAATTTGATACATCCACCAATCCGAAACTGACCACAAATGAAAAAGACATTCTGAAGGAGGCATTAAAGATGGCTCCTGATGATAGCCTTAAATTAGAAAAAACTATTACGGAAGGAAAGTACATCCACAAAATATATCAACAGATTTACAAAGGATATAGAGTTGTAGGAGGATCATATTCTACCCATAATAAAAATGGGAAGCTTGAATCTATTAACGGATTCTTTCAAAATGTGGGCAATCCGAATATAAAATCTGTAATAAATGAGCAAACGGCTTTGAACAGGGCTCTAACTTGGATCGGTGCAAAAAGGTACGGGTGGGAGGAACAATTTACAGAAAGCCTTTATAAAGAGCAACAGAAAGATTCTGCTGCCACTTTGAAGCCTCATGGGGAGTTAGTCATAATCTTTGATGATTCGATTACGCACAATTACAGATTAGCATATAAATTTCCCATTTATGCAGTTATGCCACTAGTTGATAAGAACGTGTATGTAGATGCTATATCAGGCAACGTAATCGGTGCGGAAAATTTAATACAGGACGGGAATGTTGTCGGAACTGCAGCTACGTTATACAGCGGTACACAAAATATAACGATGGATTCTTATTCAAGCCCGATTAAATACAGGCTCGAAGAGACAAGAACAACGAACAATAAGACGGCACAAATCCAAACATATAATATGCAAAACAGTGGAAGCTATTCTTCCGCGATAGATTTTTCAAACTCTGCTACGAGTTGGACTACGGCAGATGCAGGATTGGATGTGCAATGGGGGACAGAAAAAGTGTTTGATTATTGGAGCACAGTGAGAGGGCGGAATAGTTACAATAACAGTGGAGGCGCATTAAAAGGATATGTTCATGCGAATCTTATGTCATTAGGTTATCCCAACAATGATAATGCTTTTTGGAGTTCTACAATGAATGCTATGACCTATGGAGACGGGTCTACCCAATTTAATTCTGTTGTTTCTTTAGACGTCATTGCTCATGAGATAGGTCACGGAGTATGTCAATATACAGCGCAATTAAATTCGGGAAATACCAGTCAAAATAATGAACAGTCGGCCCTTAATGAAGGCTTAAGTGATATTTGGGGGGCAGTTATAGAAAACTGGGCAGCTTCAAACAAACAAACTTGGGAAATTGGAGAGGACATCATGAAAAACGGAGAACCTTGTTTGCGCTCATTGAATAATCCAAAGTCTCTGGGTTATCCGGATACATATAAAGGAACTTACTGGAGTACTTCCCAAGAGCCTCATAAAAATTCTACAGTGTTCAGTCATTGGTTTTATTTACTTAGCCAAGGCGGCAGCGGCACAAATGATTTAAACAACAGTTACAGTGTAGTGGGAATCGGTATCCCTGAAGCTGCAAATATTGTTTGGAATGCTGAATCGACCGGAAAATTATTGTCGCAAAGCCAATATTCCGATGCAAGGACAGCAATGATAAGTGCTGCAACTGAGTTGTACGGTGCTTCTTCTAACGAAGTAATCCAAACTACGCGTGCATGGTATGCTGTCGGCGTTGGTGCTGATTATAATTTTACAGGTTCTTATCCTATTTCCGGACCTACAACAATTTGTAGTTCGGGAAGTTTCTCTATTTCAAATTTACCATCGAATTATACTGTTACATGGTCAAGTACGATACTTGCAGGTTCAGCGACAGTTTCATTAACTCCGTCCGGGAGTTCTGTTACTGTTTCTGCTTCAGGGAGCGCCGAAATACAATTGAATGCTCACGTAACTAATGGCTCTATTGTATTTGATGTAAGTAAATCCATTTTTGCAGGTGTACCAATAGCTTCTTTACTTTCCGTAACCGGAGACTTAAATATATCACTTCAGGGGCCTGGACAGCCGGCATATTATGGATACTATTATAATGGGACCGTCTGCAATTCTGCTTATACTTATGGAATAACTTCAGCTCAGTATCAGATTGTAGGGAATTATACATCTGCACAATATGGCAGTGGGATGGCATGTGCCGTAAACGGGCAGGGAGAGACAATTGTATGGGGTAGTTCGGGAACAAGGAGTATACAGGTAAGGGTTCAAAACGCTTGCGGATGGAGTGGTTGGAGCCCGACGGCATTTGTGTACGCAAACATGACAGGCAGTCTTTACCTTATATCACCTAATCCGGCCTTAGACGTTGTGAACATCCAACCGAACAGTACTGCGGCCACAAATCTATCGGCAAGTTCCACTGGTGACTTGAACAGTTCGTCTGCGCCGAATATTAGCCAAGTTAACATTTATGGTAAAACGGGAAATTTACTGCGGACTCAAAAGTTCAGTGGTTCCATAAACCGCGTACAAATAAATGTAGCAGGGTTGGCCTCCGGGCTGTATTTTGTTGAAATCGTGACAGCAAGCTATAGAGAAAAACAAAATTTGTTGATAAGATAAATGAATGGGATAAAATGCTAAAAGAGGAGATGTTAATTAAAACATCTCCTCTTTTTTCGGCATTCCATGTATTTTAAAACATTCATTACAAGTATCTGTGCAAACCGATAATTATTGAACATTATAATACCCTCGATTGTTTAGACCACTCAAAGTTGTTTTTAAATAAAAGTCAAGCGGCGTATTTATACAAATCCACCGGCTTTTTCAGTTCAAAAACGTTCGATGTAAATATTGTCCAAACACCTTCCTTTACCATCCATAGAAATATGGATCCCTATGTCTTTTAAATACCCGACATATTGCTTGCAGGAGAACTGTACGCCTTGGTCACTGTTGACGATTTCCGGTACACCGTAGCTGCTCAATGCTTTTTTGACCACAGCCAAACTTTCCGCTGCATCCAGACTATTGGACAGTCCCCAGCCAACGATGTACCTGCTGTACACATCAATGATGGCTGTCAGGTACATAAAGCCCTTTTGCATGGGTATGTAGGTGATGTCTATTTCCCATACCTGATTGGCACGTGTGACTTCCAGGTGCCTCAACAGGTAAGGATACAGGTGTCTTTCCCGGTCAAATGCCTTCTGGCGTAAATGGGCATGATGGCAGCTTTGCGCATCAACCGTCTTACGCGCTCATAGCTCATTGCCAACCCATTGTCCGACAACATGCATTGCATCGTAATGACGCCCGCTGTGGGCTCCTGTTGAATATGTTTATCCATTAGGTTCATGGCTGCCATATTGGTTCTGTTTTCACCGACACGATGATAATAACAACTGGAGCGTACGATCGATAGTAGTTCGCATTGTTTGCGCATACTGATTCTACTGCTGGCAGTCAACAGCAACCGCTTGTCTAGGATATCCCCAATCTGCGCAAACTTTTTTTTAGAAAGTCTTTTTCCATTTCCAATTCCCCGATCTTGTGGTAGAACTTGGCCACATCCTCTTCATTTTCTTTTTCACCAGCCTTACCGTCAAATACAATCGATGAATTTGCCAGGAATTCCTGTTTCCACTGGGCTATCTGCATGGGGCGCAAATCAAATTTCACCGCCAACTCGCTGAGCGTTTCCCGCTCCTTTAAGGCTTCTACCGCAACCCTGGCTTTGAACGTCGAGTCGAATTTTCTTCTACTTTTTTCATAATTCACTTGTTGGAAGTTACGCAAAAGTTTTACTTAACAAGTAGTCCAAATTTTTAGAGGTATTATAAAGTACATCATGACTGGCTCTGTGTCCATGACGCCGATAGCTTTATCCCTCGAAGATTGGATAATAGCCTTTGTTTAGAAGACAACTGAGGAGTTAATAAATTGCAATTTCATTTTTTCAAAAATAACCATTCCATATATTCTTTTAAAACAAAATGCCCTCGTTAAAGGGTGTCAATTTTCTTTAGTTTTTGCACGCTTAGAACTTTTATTAGGAATATGGTCTTCCAGATATTGTTTGTAAATCAATTGAAGCATAATATCACCTTCTACTTCAAAATAATTTGCCATCCTAAAAATATCTTTGAGTATAAATAAGTCGACGTGATAAATTAAGTTCTTAAATCTTACGCTATTTATACCGAGATGCTTATACAAAACGCTTTTGGGCAAGGTGTCAAATATTTGTCTAAATGTGATGATATAACCACCATCGATTAGATTCTTTACAGTTTTATACCTCTTATCTTTCACCATTCTTCAAAGAAAAGAACGAGGATTGATAAGTTTCAAAAAATAGAATTTATAATACTATATTTTAGAATTATTTGTATAAATTTGTAGTACAAATAATTCTATTTATCTTTGTTTAGACTTTTTAAATAAAGATCGAATAATTATATATTTGCGATTCTTTTAATAAAATAATTGAACGCATTCGCTTTGAGTCTTGTTCTGAAACCTGAGAAATTTCTTACACACAAGACAATGAGTAGAATGCCCACGTTAAGGCGTGGGCTTACTTATTGTGTGTAGGGCTTCTCAGGGCCTCAGAACGGTAAGTAAAGTCCCACGCTGTTTTTTTGTACCTGTGCCATCGATTGGGGACATTGTTTACAGAGACTCATCCGGCCCGGATGTTTCTTTTTTCGATATATAAAACATACATCTTATTTGCCCAATACCACGAACAACGGCCATTGTTTCGTGTGCGGGAATGCTTGTTCCGCCATGTTTCCATTCAAATACTTTTTGCCGCCAAACCGCGCCAGCCTGTGTAACGTTTTGCCGGGTTTCGCTGAGGCAGTGCAAATAAATTTAGTTACGGTTTGCATCCTCGGCCGAGCCCGGTAAAGATTATAAACCAATTATTCTATTTTTTACAATGGCAATCAATGAACAGGCTTTTAGGCTTAATGGCCCTACTATGCATATATATGAATGGTTTCGGGCAGCAGGTACAACCGCTATCCGTAGGCGATACCGTACCCGATGCAACACTTAACCATCTTATCAACTACCGCACTTCATCGGTAAAAATATCTGATTTCAAAGGTAAGTTGCTGGTACTCGATTTCTGGGATACATGGTGTACTGCCTGTATCAATACCTTTCCGCACAACCACGAACTGCAACAACAGTTCGAGGGCAAAATACAGATACTAAACGTAGGCTTTCAGCCTGAAAACAAAATAAAACCTTTTTTAACCAGCCTGGAACAAAGAAGAGGTGCATCTTATACCATCACAACAGTTACGGGTGACACACTGCTCCAACAAATGTTCCCGCACAACTATGTTCCCCACCTTGTGTGGATTGGTCCGGATGGCGTAGTGAAAGCCATTACGGCCCCCGAAAGCCTCACGGCAGCGAATATCAACAAAGTATTAAATGGCCAGGCTGCAGACATTCGGCAAAAACAAGACGTCCATATTTCGCAACCTTTGTTTCTGCCTTCGGCAATCACGGATTCCCCTTTCAACATGGTACATTACTCTTTGCTGGTCAAAGGCGACAAGTATGACGGAGCGGGCACAAGCCAGCGTTATTTCAAAGAAGGCAACAGTGTTTACGGCTGCAACTATACCAACCGTTCACTGGATAACATCTGCATGATGTTGGGTTACCGGGTTTGGGGTGAGCAACTTGGCCAACATTTCAATAAAAAACGTTACAAAATTGAAATCAGTGACTCCGAAACTTTGTCGCAGTTCAAAAAACAAACATGGCAGTTCTCTTTTTTCTTGCCCAAAAACGAATCGGATTCTTTCTACTACAAGGCGTTGGAAGAAATCGGTCGTTACACCGGATATACTGTAAAGGTGGTGGAAAGGATGGTACGCTGCCTTCTCTTAACAAAGACTGGCAGCACGGATAAACTCGCAACCCAGGGAGGGAAACCAGCAAACAACCTATTCAAAACCGACAACAGCAGATTAATCAACCAAACCATGTCGGTTCTCGCCACTTCCCTGGACGATGCAACAGACATTTTCGATTTGCCCATCGTGGAAGAAACAGGCTACAATGGAAATGTGGACATTGCGCTTCATGCCCCCTATACCCTAGCGTCCATTCAAAAACAGTTACAGAACTATGGGTTGGCACTTGTGAATGCACAGAGGCCAATGGCAATATTGACTGTCAACCTTAAAGACAAGTAAATGGAAAAGATTTTTAAGCAATACTATGCAGCGCTTTGCATGTTTGCCAACAGAATTGTAATGGACGAAACCCTTGCAGAGGATATTGTGCAGGAAGTATTTATTCGTTTTAAAGAAGAAAAGGAGTATAAAAATATAGAGGAATACCATAGGGCGTGGCTATATACTGCCGTAAGGAACGCTTCCGTCAATGCGCTGAGGACAAAAAAGAAAACCGTGGAAAATAATATTTCCTATGGCTACTATTTACGAGCAGGCGAGGACTGTGCCGTACCAGACTGTGAACATGCTTTGATCCGTACCGAAACTGCCAGACAGCTTTGGGGAGGAGTGGGGAAACTTCCACCGCAGATGCAACAGGTCATACAGATGCATTTCAGTGAAAACAAGAGCATCCGGGACATTGCCAAAGTGCTGAACCTCCATGTAAGTACAGTTAAAACACAGAAACAAAGGGGGCTTGCACTACTCAGAAAATACATTACCTTCATAGTATCAATATTGCTTTTTTATTTTTCTAAAACTATTTTTTAAAACCTTGTAGTCCTTTCATGCCCTTTTTGTGTTATGGAATAAAGCACAAATAAAGAAAGGCTTTAAAAATATGATGCAGGGAAAAGACCATAATTCATTACGCATAGCGGATTTGATTGCCAAGTTCCTCAAGGGCGAACTCAGCATCGAGGAGACCGAGGAACTGGATCTGTGGCTGAATGCAGACCCGGCTAACAAAGAACTCTTTGCAGAGCTGAACGATCCGGAGTTGCAAAAAAAAGATTTCAAGGAACTATGCTCCAAAGACTTGAATTCCGACTGGAACAAAGTATCCCTTCAGATCGAGAAACATAAAAAGACCAGGACGCATGCTTACAAATGGTGGGCAGTCGCCGCAACGACGTTTCTTGTCTTTTCCATCGCCGGATGGTGGTTTTTGGGAAGGAAGAATGCCGTTTCGAAAAATGGTTCTACCGCAAAAATACAGGAACAGGAAATATACCCCGGCAGCTACACGGCGGTATTGGTTGACGGCAAAAACATATCCCACCATCTTCAGCAAAACAATACCGACACAATCGGAGGGTATGCCATAAATACGGTAAACGGGCTGATTTACATACAGGAAAACAATGTAAGGGACAGTAATACTCTGATCGTCCCCATTAAAGGCATGTTCCATCTCATGCTTCAAGACGGCACCGAAGTTTGGCTGCAACCGTCTTCAACCCTCAAGTACCCTGTCAGCTTCTCAGGCTCGCAGCGCAGGGTTGAACTTAACGGAGAGGCTTACTTTAAAGTGGCAAAAAATGCATCAATGCCCTTTAGGGTATATTGCAAGGGGGTTACAACGGAAGCAGTCGGAACGGAATTTAACATCAACGGGTATGACAACCTTGTTACCACTTCCTTAGTGAATGGAGTAGTACACATTGTTACAAACAAGGGGGCCACAACCATGACTGCGGGAAACAGCATACAGGCCAGTGCCGAAACCGTCCCGCAAAACAGCACGCAATTGGATACGTCTGTTGCAAGTGGCTGGAAAAACGGGGATTTCGTTTTCAGGAAAACAAAACTCACGGATGTCATGTCCACGCTTGCCGCATGGTACGGTGTTGAGACTTCATTCTCTTCAGGATACGATTTTACAAACAAAACCTTTAGCGGGAAAATCCCGCGCAATATCCCGTTGAGCGACGTACTGGAAATATTGACCATGACAAATATTGCCAGGTTCAAAGTACAAAACAAAACAGTGTATGTCAGCCCAGACCAAGCCAATGCACGCTAGTACTGCCCTGGTTGTTATTCAGTAAGCTTTAAAGAACAATTAATGCAAAAACCATGTACATGCATGGGCAGGCTACCGCATTATGCCCGCCCGTGGAAAAAATCAATGTTTCTTGTCCTTTTGCCTATATTCTTTTGGACGGCAGTTATGGGCCAGGCCAGCATGGACAATGCCGTTGGTGCTGAACTGATCAGTTTGGACGTGCATAACGCCCCAATAGAAACAGTCTTTTCCCTCATTGAGAAACAGTCTTCTTACCGGTTTGTATATGACGACGCCATAGTGGGAAAGGCCAGGAATGTCAGTGCTTCCCTGAAAGAAAAACCCGTTTCGCAAATTTTGGAAAAAGTGTTTTCCGGGCAGCCTTTTCAATATACCCTAAAAGGCGACCTTATTGTTGTTGGCCAGCTCAACGATGTAAAAAATGCCGCACCCAAAAAATACATCCGGGGAACCGTACTGGATGCAGGCAGTCGTCAACCGGTCGTAAATGCGACTGTCAGGGTAAATAATTTAATACGGTGCTTCTCGGATGAAACAGGCTGTTTTTCTACCGAAAAAGAGGACGCCGACAGCATTCTCTCTGTCTCCAGCATTGGCTATGCAACTTACCGGCAAAGGGTTTCAGGTGATGCAACGATAGTGGTTTACCTGCATGGTACGTCTGGTCAGCTCGATTCGGTACAGGTTGTCTCCAACGGTTATTCCACGACACCGCGTGAACGCTCAACAGGAAGTTTCGATGTAGTCAACCAGAACATTTTGGGACACCAATCCGGAATGGATATTTTAAGCCGGTTGGATGCCGTCGCCAGTGGGGTAACTGTGGACAAGTCAACTACAACAGGCGGTTTGACAGTACGCGGGTTGAGTACCATTAACGGACCTAAAGACCCTTTGATTGTCGTGGACAATTTTCCTTACGACGGGGACATATCCAATATCAACCCAAACGATGTGGAGAATGTCACGATACTCAAAGATGCCGCTGCGGCCAGTATTTGGGGTGCACGTGCCGGTAACGGGGTCATCGTAATTACCACCAAAAAAGGCAAATACAAACAATCCCCGAAACTCAGTTTCAATTCCTTCGTTCAAACTTCCGCAAAACCAAACCTTGGTTATGTCCATCAGATGGGTACTTCCGATTTTATCAACGTTGAACAATACCTGTTTGGTAATGGTTTTTATGACAATGCATTCACAGACCCGGGTCAACCGGTTGTTTCACCGGTGGTGGCCATCCTGCAACAGCAACGGCTCGGCAACACCACTGCCGGTCAGGCGACACATCAAATCAACTCATTGCGTGGGTTGGATGTAAGGAACCAGTTCTCGAAATATATGTACCGTCCCTCATTCAACCAACAGTATGCTTTGTCCTTTCGGGGCGGTACCGAACAGTTGAATTGGATGGCAGCCGTTGGCATAGACAGACAGGTCGGTAACCTTGATGCTACCAACGGCCGTAACAATCTCCATGTCAACCTTAATTACAAACCATTTAAAAACCTGGAAATCGGAAGTAATGTCTATTATACGGAATACAACACCCACAGTGGCCGTCCCGGCTATGGCAGCATCTTATCCAATACCCAGACAACGTTTCCCTATGCGCAGTTCGCGGACAGCAAAGGCAATCCTTTAGCGCTGTACAGGCAATATGCACAAAGCTATAAAGACACTGCCGGAAATGGCAAACTGCTCGATTGGAATTATTACCCTTTGGATGACTATAGGCATGACTATTCTGCCGGCGAAGTTCTGGACAACGTCATTGGACTAAACATCAAATACAGTTTGCCATTTGGTTTGTCAGCTTCGTTGCTGTACCAGCATGAACGCCAAAAAACGGAGAACAAAGGGATACACGACAAACAGAGTTATTATGCGAGGAACATGGTCAATTATTATACACAGGACAATAACGGAGTGCTGTCCTATCCAGTTCCGTTGGGCAGCATTATGGACTTGAACTCGATATCGCTTCAATCCAACGACCTTCGTTTCCAACTGAACTATGACAAGAACTGGGGAAATAATTCACTGAACCTGCTTGCCGGTTCGGAACTGCGCCGTTCGCGGACAGACAATTGCATCATGCGGTATTACGGTTGGAACCAAGACAACTCAACCGTTGGATATGTGGACTATGTAAACACTTACCCTGATTTTATTGACGGCAATCCGGTACAAGTACCTATGCTGGACAATATCAACTATACGCGGAACAATTTCATGTCGTATTTCGCCAATGGCGCTTATACATACAATAAAAAATACATCGTGACTTTCAGCGCCAGGCGCGATGCTTCCAACCTTTTCGGACTAAACACAAACGATGAATGGAACCCATTTTGGTCGGCTGGGCTGGCTTGGGACTTGTCCAGGGAAAATTTTTACCATGTTGATTTCTTGCCTTACTTAAAATTCCGTGCCACTTACGGCTTTAGCGGGAACATAGACCCTTCCATGTCCGCTGTTACTACCATCCTGTATTTAAACAACAACACGTACTACAACAAACCTGTCGCGAGGTTTGACAATATTTACAACCCCGACCTCAAATGGGAAACGTCGCGAATGGTCAATTACGCCGTAGAGTTCCGTTCCAAAAACAACATCCTGAATGGATCTGTTGAATATTATCGCAAAAATGGCAAAGGCCTGTTTGGTTATTCCCCATTGGATTACACCACGGGCGTAGGTACCAGCATCCTCAAAAACGCAGCCGATATGACCGGTTCGGGCTGGGATATTAAATTGACCGTAATGCCGGTAAACAAAGAGGTGCAATGGCATATCACTGCCAATGTCAGCAATTACTCGGATAAAGTGACAAAGAACTACCTGCAAAGTGCCTACGGGTACAGCTTTGTACAGAAAGACGGCAATGGTCTTTTTGGTGTTCCCGGAGACGCAACAATTGGTGTATACGGATACAAATGGGGCGGCCTTGACCCGCAAAACGGCAACCCCGTTGGCTACCTGAACGGGGTAAAAAGCGAAGACTATACTTCTATCACGGCAACGGGTACTTCCGTATACGACCTGCATTACTTTGGCTCTGCACAGCCCACCTGGTTCGGTTCACTTATTGACAATCTCCGGTACAAAAGATGGGAGCTGGAATGGGCGATACAGTTCAAGTTGGGTTATTATTTCCACCGTAATTCCATCAACTATTACAACCTCTTCAACGAATGGGAAGGGAACAGCGATTTTACCAAGCGGTGGCAGAAACCGGGGGATGAAAAAGTTACTGACGTGCCTTCAATGGTTTATCCAGAGCCGATAGAAAGAAGCAGTTTTTACAGTGGTTCTGAAATGTTGGTTGACAGGGGTGACCATATCAGGTTGCGTTACGTAAACCTGCAGTACAAATTGCCGATTAGAGGAAACAGCAACCTGGAGCTGTATGTAAACGCAACGGACCTTGGTATCCTCTGGAAGGCCAATCATGAAGGCATTGACCCCGATTACAACCTTGGCTTGTACAGTCTTAAACCCAAACCAACATATACTTTTGGCTTAAGGTTCAATTATTAAATTTCTATTTTATGAAGCGCATCCAACATATACGTATTTATATCCTTTTAGGTTGCATTCCTTTTGTTGCTTGCCACAAATACCTCAGCGAGAAATCCAGTTCCCTGTTGGTCGTCCCCGATTCCCTTGGCGACCTGCAGGCCCTCCTGGACAGAACGGTCACGACCAATTCCAGTGATCCCAGTGCACTTGCCATCAGTTCAAATGAGTATTACCTTTCGGACAATGATTTTACAGCCCTAACCTCTGATTACGACAAACGGAAATACCAGTGGGACAGCGCAGGTCTTTTCCAGCCAGGGGCGGGGAACGATTGGTACAATCTTTACCAGTTGGTATATGTAGCCAATACAGTCATTAGCGATATGGGTAACATACCGCAGGATCCGTCCAGTGTCTCCGACCGGCAGGATGTCGAAGGGCAGGCTTATTTTTACAGGGGCAAAACCTTTTACAACATTGCAAGTATCTGGTGCAAAACTTTTGACAGCACCACGGCAAACGCTGATCCGGGCATTCCGTTACGGCTAAACCCCGACTTTAATGTTCCTTCCACACGTTCAACACTCATGGCGACCTACAAGCAATTGTTGTCTGACCTAAAGCAAAGCGCAGCCCTGTTGCCAGTAACGCCAATCCATGCGATGAGGCCGTCGAAAGGTGCGGCATACGGTATGCTCGCAAGGATATGTCTTTTCATGGGGGATTATCAGGATGCTTACCAATACGCTGATTCGGCACTCTCCATTAATAGCACATTGATTGATTTCAACACACTCAACAGCGCCAAAACCTATCCTATTGCCCAGTTCAATCCGGAGACCATTTACTACAGTAGCATCAGCATTCCTGCTATTTTGAATATCAGCAGGGCCAAAATCGATTCAAGCATTTATCGGCTATATGACCAGCATGATTTGAGGAAGGTTATTTTCTTCCGTAAAAATGCGGACGGCTCTTTTGGTTTCCGTGGAAACTATACTTCCGGGCTGGCCTTGTTTGGCGGCGTTTCCGTAAACGAGCTGTTGCTTATCCATTCAGAGGCCGCTGTAAGATCGGGAAACGTTTCAACTGCGCTTTCCGATTTAAACAGGCTGCGGCAGGCAAGATGGGACAACCATTACAGTTATGTACCTTTTAGTTCAGGTGACATCAAGACCGTGTTGGACAGCATCTTACTGGAAAGAAGAAAAGAACTGCCTATGCGGGGGCTTTGGTGGCAAGACGTAAAAAGACTGAACAGGGAAGGGGTTGGGATTTCCTTGCAAAGAACAGTGCTAGGGCAGCCATTGGTGCTCGCACCAGGTTCCAAACGCTTTGTTTTGCCCATTCCGGAAGACATAATACGGCTGACAGGCATTCAGCAAAATTAGCAGGCTTGGATTCTTACGGTTCATGCAAAGCCTTGTTCAGGACGCAAGTTGCTGGCGATAGCTATGGTCTGTCCGTCTGTATGCAACGACAGGTAATGTTGGAGTTGGGGTTTTGTTGATGCATCTATGCTGATATCGTAGGGCAGATCCGTTCCGGTACCACATGTTGGATAATTGGGGTCCATGATCTCCCAGTAATCCGCATCATGCATTTGGCTGGAATTGCCCAGGAAAAACCAGGTAGCCAAAGCATTTCTGGCATGATTCAAATGTCGAATTGAAACATGGGTTTTTAAAGCGAAAACGGTTATTGATATACAGCGTACGGCCAATATTAAATAGGTAGTAATCTTTCTCACTCTAAATGAATTTCGGACTTGAAAAAATAGTTGCCTAACCAGAGCGATATTAAAAGATTGACAAGGCCTTTAGGCAACTTCCCAAGTAAAAAATCTTACCTGGGAAATCATCTGTATCCTTGTCAATCTGCTTAGTCCTATTCTGGTCTTAAATCATTGGCCAGTGCATTGATCTGTGCATCGCTATGTGCGGACAGGAAAGTCTGCAACTGCGAACTGGTGGATGCATCCACACTGATATCACATGGCAGGTCTGTACCGGAACCACAGTCAGGATTATTGGGGTTTGTGGTTGTCCAATAACTTGCATCCTGTTCCTGCGCTGCATTCCCTACAAAATACCAGACTGTTACTGCTTTCGCTTTGGGTTCGGGTGCTTGTGTTTTTTTTGATACAAACGCATAAGAAACGGTAATGACCATTAAAAGGGCGGCTACTGAAAGAGCAGCTTTGATTATTCTATTTTTCATTGTAATTTTATTTATTGGTTTAAGTCAATGTGGTTTTCTGAAAGCCCTGTGCCACGGCTAAACAGCACAGGGCTTTCTTCGTATGAAACCGGCTTTGCATATGTAAAAGAGAGTATTGTATGGAAAAAGCATTGGCATATTTTGATCTCGAATGTTTTCCAAAGTTCCATATACACTTCAACTAAAAGGTGTCCAAAAACGTATTTATTTTACCGTTATCTGAGAAAAAAGCTGTTGATAACCATGTTGTTACAACAAGTAGGTTTCTCCCCAGAATAAAACTTTGCGTTAATTACTCCTTCTGTATACCCGCGAAGGTGCAACGGAGTAATGCTTTTTGAACTGTTTGTTGAACGCCTGCGAAGAGGCGAAACCCAGCATATGGGCAATTTGTGAGGGTTTGTGTTTTTTAGAGGAAAGCAGCTGCATGGCCAACATCATACGGTGGTTCTCCCAATATTCGCGGATACCGGAACCTGTAAGCGTAGTAAATACCCTTCTTAGTGTGGTCTGGTTCATCCTGGTGAGCATTTCCAATGCCTCCATGCCTGGGAACTCTTCTACATTTTTCTGCAAATGGTCTTTCACTTTTTGCACGCAGTTCACCTGCCATTCTGTATAAACAGGACGTTCGATCACTTTGCCACAGTCCGTATTGTCGATTTCTGTAAGCACAATGGCCATCATAGTCCGAACGGATGTTGTCAAACGCATCTCATCTGTGTTTGTACTTCCGGTAATGATTGTAAAAATGTATTTCAGGATATTTTGCATGTGTGCATCCATAACCAGAAATGCATTCCTTTGCATACAATAAGTGCCATCAAGGATTTCCCTGGCGGTACTGTATGCCACCTCCATGCCTTTGAAATAAGTTTTACGGAGTGCAAACACAGCAAGGCAACCTGAGACACTTCCATTGGATACCTTCAGGCAGGCATTTTTCTCTAAAGTAAGAATGGAATATTCGAGAGGAAAGATTTCAAATTTATTTGCATGTTCGGTGGAAACATGAAGTTCCCCTTCCAAAAGAATGGGGACAAAAATCAAGTCATTTTTTGCGGTAATACGCAAAGTTGTTCCAACGCCATGGTCAAAACGAACAACACACATCGAAAAACCCGCATTGTCTATTTCTTTTGAACGTATGTCTAACCTTCCGTTCTCATTGGCGTAAACTGTTTTCCTGAAAAGGGGGAGCCTCAGCAGTTCACGCTTACTCTTTGCATGGTCATAATCTTTTCCGTTATGGATAATTTCCACCTCTACCATAGAGAAAAAATTAAGTTTTGGACACCTTTTTGTCACTTTTGGACACCTTTTGCCCGGGTTAGGAAATTATTTTGATAGTTCTCTTTAACAATCACTTTGAAAGTTAAAGCAAATTACATGAAAGATGAAATTAATTGTCTTGCTTCCGACAGAAAAAATGCTTCGGTTAAATGCCTGATGGAAAGCAGGGTTCCACTGTACGGATGGCGTGACGAAAGGAATGACACGGTTGTTACTATCGAATGGATGCAACCCGATATAAAACCTCTCCGTGAATTTGGAAAATGGAAAATAATATCGAGCCTACGCTATCTAAATGAATTAGGCATTTGCAGAATCTGGTCGAACAGATATTCTGTCATTCATTACACAACTCATTTTCGCAAAAAAATGACTGTCTATCCTATATGGATAAAAAATAATGGTGAGGCTTTTGTCCAAATCGATTGCATTGTTGTAAAGGCAGCCAAATACCGCACCAGCAAACCATTTAAAAGGGCCATATACCTAGGCTTACGTTGTGACCCCTTAAAGATTTCCAATTATAGACTCACAAAAGACATAATGCCACATATTGTCGATTTCCTTTCCTGCCTTGGGAACAGAGACCCAATAGTAATGGTAACCCATGGGGACTTGTTGCCTAAAGCCACATATGACCGCAAAAGGAGCTATTTGGCAGAGCCTATTCCTTTTCCGAACAATACCATGTTTAGGCTGGTTGCTTTTACACTTCGCAAATTCTAGGAGCTCCTCGGAGCTTGTGCAATTCGCCACTTGCAGGCTTTACCAGCTATTCGTTCGCATGCATACATTTCCATAATCATAAACACTCAGAAATATGACGGGATTTATAACAAACTTATTGGAAAGCCTTGAAGACGATCTAAAACTAGTACAGGAAGAAAACAGCTCAGTATTGGATATACAGCACAAATCGGTATTGGTTGTCGAAAAAGCCATCAAGCTTATGAAAGATTGGATCAAACATTACCGCTTTAAAGACAGTACGGAAGAGGTCGCATTTTTTCGCAACAGCCTGCCGCTTTTTTATTCAAAGCTGATCTATCATTTACGGTTATACCATCTTGAAACAAAACACCAGGGTGCAGGCAGGAAATTGTACAAAAAAGCATTACAGGACGAATTAAAGGACATTAACCTGTTCCTGAAAAAACAGGCATCCTTCCGGCAGTATTACAATTCTGGGAGCAATAGAATGGACAAGGATTTGTTTACCCGTACACAGCCGGAACTCCCTATTTTGACTGCGGATTGCAGCTTGGCACTTGACCCCGAGTTCTGTACAACCTACTCCATTATCTTGTCGCAGATGCTTGCATTTCAACAATTGCAGGATCACATATTCATTGAACTAAAAAAACAGGACACTATTGAATCACTGTTGGTAACCCCAGCCCCAATAAAAAAGAAATGGCAGAAAGGTTCTTTTGCCCTTGTGGAACTTGGGTATCTTTTACATCTCACGGGTGCCATTCATGGTAACCTGAGGGATACGATGCAGTTTCTGGAAAATTGTTTTGACACGAAGCTTGGCAATTATTCCCGTACATTTCAAAAGATGCGTATCCGTCAAGGAGACCGTGCTATATACCTTGTCAAAGGTATCGATTCTATTTATAAACACATGGACGATCTGGATGCTGAAGGTACCTAATAGAACGGATTGCCAATAATTCTGTTCATCACGATTGTCCAGATTTGTTAAGGCAATTGATGACTCCACCAACCTCTTCTTTTCTCAGTCCGGCATTATGTGCCTCCTGAAAGATTTCTCTTACTGTATTGCCTACCGGATAATTTGCACCCGCATCCTTTGCAAGCAGAATGTCCTTCAGCATCAGGTCAAGAGCAAAAGTTGGTTTAAAATCACTTTCCAGCAACAAGGGCGTTTTTACTTTGGTAGCCCCACTGCCGCTCGCACTGTCATTAATGATTTCCAGCATGTCTTTTCGGTGTAACCCTAATTTATCGGATAATAATACGGTTTCCGCAAGCCCTTCATATATCATGGCGAGAAAATAATTAATGGATATTTTGGCAGCAAGCCCTTTTTCGTTTTCACCAAGATGTTTTACAAGTTTACCCATTTTGTTGAGATATGGCAAAGCACGCTGTACATCTTTGTCCTGGCCGCCTACCAGATCAATGTACCTTCAGCTGCCGGTTTGGTACTGCCTGCAACAGGTGCATCTATGAATGCACCCTCTTTGTCCCGTATAGCATCGTTAACTTCCAAAGACAATTTCTGTGAAACAGTACTTAAGTCTACAAAAAGTTTTCCCTGAATATTTTGTTTTAATATTTCCTCATATACCGATTTGACGACAGTATCGTTGGTCAACATGGTAAAAATCATATCTGCATTGTTTACCAAAGCGGTAACTGATTCACAAACTGTTGAGGTACCTCTAAAATTTTCTGCTTTTTCAGCGAACCTATTGTAAATATAAAGAGGGAATCCAGCTGCTTCAAGGTTTTTGGCCATTGGATATCCCATATTTCCAAGCCCTATGAACCCCAATTTTTGTGTACTCATTTTAATATTCTTGTTTTTATAAAATCCGTTGGGAACCGTAAAACTACTTTTAGGTAAATTAGTTCAAATTCCGGTATTCGTTGGGTATATTCCATAAATGAACGACTTTAACAAAAGCGTATGAATTCTAATAATAAGAGAATTAACAATATACCATTAACCGTCAAAACTGGAATATTTGTGTTATTTTTTTTCAATATCATGACTATTCTTGGCAATAAAATTAGCAAAGCCAATATACATAATATTCGGCCAATTAATATACTGTTTTCATTCCTTTCTTTTATATCCAATATATATAAATCTTGCCTATAAGGAGAAAGGAAAACATGCATAAATATTAACATTACAAAAGACAATATAGTAGGAATGTTCTTATACATACTATCGGATTAAATTGTTTAATTTATCTATTCTGTTAACTACGGAATTCCCATAGCTAGTATTTTTCTTAATTTGTTCTAGTGATAAATTTGGACCCCTATTGAATCTAGTTGCAATTATTCTAATATCTTCAATTGTTAAGCTAGAAGCGCCTTTCCCTGAAAAATCTACATTTCTGAGATCGGATAAATGTTTTGCTGCTATATAAATGTTTTGTACCGGATTTTTTAAAGAGCTTTTTATACTTTCACGTTGCTCACTGGTTAGGTTATTCAAATCGTAACCTAATGATTCTGCAGCTCTTTTTATCTGAGTACTTAAATTCCCAAAAGAGGTCAAATCGGCTTCTTTAGTAACCGTAGCACTTTCTAAATAAGGATCTCCCGAATGATCAAATTGTCTTACCACATAAGCTATATCATCAACCCACATTGGATCTCCTCCAAATTCATTAAAAGCGATTCCTGCTAAAAGAGAGGCGGGAATATCAAACATTTTGGCCGCGTCTTGTATGACATTGGAATAACCGCTAACAAAACGTTCTTTTTTGTCAAATAAATATTGACTACCTTTTGTTTTCCATTGAATAATATCCCAAGTACTCCAACTTACATCACTTTTTGGTGTAATGTTTTTACTATCAATTTCTTGATGTAGAGCAGTTAATCCATTGCCAGGTTCCTTGTAGAGTCTGCAACGCAGATGCTATTTCAGACGGATCACTTGTACTCCACCCAATTGCTGATTCAGTCCACATTCCATCAGGATCTATGTTCCTGACAGGATTGTTATAAGCGTAATTATAGGGTGACCATTTTCTGGCCTGATCAGATAACGGATCTTGCACATGCCACCTACCAATCTGCTGGTCGTACATCCTCGCCCCATAATCATATTCATCGAATCCGAGATCAGACTGTAATTCTTTGCCATTGTAAAGCTTATTATTGTGGAGTGTTGGATTGTTCTGCTGGCTCGAGCTGATGCCGTACATTGTGAGCCCGAACGGGTAGTAGTGCGTCTCCTCCAGCACGGGGCTGTACACACCAGCCTGGTCCGTCACTACAAGCCTCGTGTTGCCCAAATGGTCCTTCAGGAAGTAGTCCACCACCAACCCAGTGGAGTCCTTCGCCAGTATCCTCCCTTCCGGTGTGCCAAAGAACTGCAAAGTGTCGTTGCGGTATTGGTTGGAACCCAGGTACAGCGTCGTGGTCGTCCTGTCTGTCGCTTGGTCCAAAGTCGACTTCTGCCACTTCGTCCCCCAGCGTCGTACGTGTACGTGATCGTCCCCTTGCCTTGTACCGTCACCACCTGCGGTAAATTTAGGTAATTGTACGTTATCGACGTGATCCCCTTGTTTTGGTCCTTCGTCAAATTACCGTTGCCGTCATAGGCGTAGTCGTCGTCCGTGTTCGCACCGTCCTGGAAGTCTCCCAGCTTCTCACCGGCGTTGTTCTTCACCGCGTTGGCAACCTTCGCCAGTTTGTTGGAACCGGATTACAAATCCATTTTATCTGTAAGTTCTGGATGCCCTCCGGAACATCTCGAACAGCGGGATAATGTGCAAATGACCTATTCATTTTTTATAATATATTACGTCTCGTTTGTCTCTGATCTTTTTTAAAAGCTGATTTCTTTTGTGAATGTGTAAACTGTCATTGATGATTATTTCTCTAAAAAAATCCTCCATTTTGACAGCCGCACTAATATTTACTTTATTGAATAAAGTAGTCTCATCTAAAAGATCAACAATAGGAGTATAAAGTGTGTCAATTGAGTGAGCATATAAAAGCTCGTCCAATCCTGATAAGGACATTTCCTTTCCCGAAAAATTAGATGATGCATCCAATTCTGAATATGGAATAAACGATTTGAATTGCAATTTTTTGGGTCTTTCGTTAAAGAATAACGATGTGTCAGCGTGAATAGCAATTAATTGGTAACTATCAACAATAAGATAGGTTTTTATAATATTAATGGATTTTGTATTTCTCAGATCATAATGAATAGAAACTTCGTTCTTGGGGTTAATTGAGCTATCGAATGAAACAAAGTATTTGAAATGTATCTGTTGGATATCTGACGAATCGTATCCATTCAATATAATTGTTTTATTTTTTATTGAATAGTGACCTTCCGAATAGCCTAACAATCTCCCCTCTCCGAGTGATAAATAGTTAAACCTTTTATTTTGTTTATCAAATGAATAAAAAGCACTTCCATCTTTTGTTCCATATTCTCCATTTACGCTAATGGCACTTTTACAACTTGTTTCAAAGAATATTGTAACGATTATTATTATTTTTAATATATTTTTCATACTCAAATCACCAGGTTTTAGTTAGTGAATTAACAATTTCATAGGTATATTTGTTATTATCATCTTGAATACCCCCGATATATTTGTAGGAAATTCCGAGCATATTTTGCGGCATTCCATATATTGAGTTTGGTAATTGCCCCGTCAATGAATATTGTGCCTGATATGCTTCTTGTTCCAATCCTGCCACTGCCATGCCAAGGATGAAACTATTCTGTAAAGAATAATTGCTGTTAGACAAATAATTAGGGTTCGTCCCCCACTGATATGCATGCGTTAGCTCATGCACAGCATTTCCTCCGCGATCAACAATTTGCATTACTATGACATCTTGACTCTTGCCATCGACTGTCATGTTCTGAAAGCCCGTCTGTCCTGTTTTAGATCCATATGGGAGTTCTTTAAAAGTGTAACCTTGTGTCTGATCGTTAAGTATATAATTTGCTTGATCAATTGATTTTTGATTTACTGCTATTCTGCTTCCAAGATCAGTTCGCTTTTGAGTTAAATTATCTGTTGATTTGCCTTTACTTTCAGCTTTGGCTATTTGTTTATCTAAGTCTCCAATTTGTTTCTGTAAACTGGCATTGGTAGAGCCTAGGTTTTTTACTAAGCTATTTATAATTTTTTGATCATTTTTATTTAGTACGGTATCCCCCAAAGGATCATTGTGCAAGATCGGATTGTTGTTCATCGCAGAGTACAAGCCCTGGGAGTAGTCGGGTTTCGGGTCTATCTGCCACCACCGCCCCAATTGCGGGTCAAGACTTCTTAATGGAGTCGTATAGAGTTCCAGTCCGCTTCCGTCGGAGAACTCTTTGCTTTGGAGTTCAGAACCTTTGTTATATAACTTCTTATTATTCAAGGAGGAGTTACTCTGCTGCGAGCTGATCCCTGCCATTGTGAGCCCGAACGGATAGTAGTGGGTCTCCTCCAGTACGGGGCTGTAGGTCCCGGGCTGGTCGGTGACGACGAGTCTCACATTACCTAGGTGGTCCTTCAGGAAGTAGTCCACTATCAACCCGGTGGAGTCCTTCGCCCTGATCCTGCCCTCACTCGTGCCAAAGAACTGCAAAGTGTCGTTGCGGTACTGGTTCAAACCCAGGTACAGCGTCGTGGTCGTCTTGCCCGTCGACTGGTCCAGGGTCGACTTCTGCCACTTGTTGCCACTGGCGTCGTACGTGTACGTGACCGTCCCCTTGCCCGCAACCGTCACCACCTGCGGCAAATTTAGGTAATTGTACGTTATCGAGGTGATCCCCTTGTTCTGGTCCTTCGTCAAATTCCCGTTGCCATCGTAGGCGTAGTCATCGTCCGTGTTCGCACCGTCCTGAAAGTCTCCCAGCTTCTCTATGGCATTGTTCTTCACTGAGTCGGCCACCTTTGCCAGTTTGTTCGAACCTGGCTGGTAGGTATAGGCGAGATTGTCCACGACTGCACTGGCTCCACTGGCCAGCACACCGCTTTGCTTCATGCTCTTGATATTGCCGTTGTTGTCATATGCAAGGTTACTTACAGAAAAGTTGGCTGCCGAGGTTCCAAAAGAAGAACCTGTGTACTGGGAGAACGCCGCAGCTGTCAACCTGTTGACAGGGTCGTAGGAAAAGTCGTATTTTCTGATTCTTCCCCAACTCCCCGTTTTCCACATCATTCCGGTTACGTTTCCTGTGTATTGAGGATTGGCGTAGGTTTGGCCATTGATCAGCTTGTTGTCCTTCTGGTCGTAGCCCAAATCGAATCCCCAAAGCTTTGAACTTGGGTCAAACAAGGTGCTTGCAGGAAGAGAAGGCATTTCGCCGGCAGCTGGGGCTGTCGTGTTGGTGGACGCCGAAGCTTTTATATAGTCCCTGTTGACTCCGAGCAGCCAGCCCCTTATGTTGTAGTCGTAGTCCTGCACCTCTATCGCCGTCGTGGTGCGCGTCTCCGTCGTGCCGCTGCGTTTCCTGCCCACGCTTTTCTGCTTGAGCTGCCCCAAAGCGTCGTAGGCGTTGTCCGCCAGCACCAGCCAGTCGCTGGCAGCACCCCTGTTCACACGCGAGTACGCCACCTTTTCCTCCACACGCGACACGCGCCACAGGTTGTCGTACGTGTACCTTTCAAGCATCACCGTCGTGTCCGCCCTGTTACCTGCCTTCTGCGTCTTCCGGACGAGTAGCAAAGGTTTGCCGTTCCACGCGTACTGCGTCGTCGTCACGTCCACACCGCCCGACAGGTTCTGCGACTGCGACTGTACCAGGCGTCCCCTGTCGTCGTAAAAATTCACAGTGGCCAACATTGTGGAAGTGCCCAGTACTTTTGCCTGGGTCCAGGTTACCAACCCCATAGTAGTGATCCCAGAACCCGTTGCAGGCACAGCAGCTGGCATTACAGGGTAAGGCCAGCTGCTGCTGGTGGGAGAAAAGTAGGAGTTCCAGTCCGGCTGCATCGTCGACAGCAACCCGGAAGGCAGGTTGCTGTAGTTGTCGTAATGGGCAACGGTAAGGACATTGGAACTGTCCCCAGACGGTATATAGGGTGAAACATTGTAGGCTGCCGTCAGCAGTGTCGAAAAGGCTGGCTGAGAAGCTGTCATATATGCCTTGACAGGGCGGTTGAGATTATCGTACCGATTTACAATCCAGTTTCCAAGTGCCCGCATACTCGAGTCCTGTGTCATCACCAACAGGTCACCGGCATCGTAGACCATGTACACCGGTCCCGCACCCGGGACCTTTTTGACAACCATCCTGTTTCGCCCGTCGTATTCATAGCGAAAACACTGTTCAGATAGCTGTGTGGCTGTCAGGTTTCCTGTGGAGGCGCCGGACACCCCTTCCGGCTGCACCACACAACGCAGGTTGCCTAGGTCGTCATAAATATAGTAAGTGCATATCCAGCCACTATGGCCACTACCGCTGACAGGATCGGAGGGTGCACTCATCTGTACCTTTTTGAGCACCACATGGCCGTCCTTGTCCCTGAATTCAACAGCCTGTTTGGCGTTTTCGTCCGTGGTGATGGTCTTGTAAAGTTGTCCGGGCTGGTAAAACCCTGGAGAGCTGTAGTTGCTGAAGGCTCCGTTGGTTGTTGCCGCAACATTCCAGATACGCACGGAATCCGATACTGTGTTGAACCAATATCCTGTCGAAATACCGCGTGGGGCTGGTGACGCGCCGACCCAGCTGGCTCCTGTGGGCGACACCTTCAACGGCCTGTTCAACGGCGACATCTCGAAATCCGTACGTGAGTAAGGGTAACCGTCCCCACCGTCAGCAACAGGTCCACCCGACGTATTGGAATAGAAATTTCCCTGTGTAGTTACCGCACCGCTTTGAAATCCACCGTCCGTCCCTGTACCACCATAAGGCAGGTAGTTTTTTGCCTGCCTTCCGTAGGCATCGTATTCGAAAGGGGTCACCAGGTCGGTGGCAATGTTTGCGTTCGTGCCGGTCGTGGGCAGGGAGCCCTGGCGCACCACCGTCTGAAGCGGCCTGCCCAAACCGTCAAAGTACTGAACCCCCAACCTGAAATCCCTAGCAGGCCTGGTGACAACGTTCAAGGCATTGGTTTCGGGCGCCGTTGCAGTCCATGTCGCCACATAGTTCTGCGTCGTTGACTGGGCGTTTGCGGCGGAATAAAATAAACATATTATTGTAACAAGGACTACGGGGACAAAAGTCTTCCTTCCAGTAATGCCGTAGGTTCTATCTTGTTTCTTATGGTTTGGCTTCATGTGTAAACGGGTTTGTGGTTAGAGGTGCAGCAGTTTGTAGGAGTGCGGGGTACCATTGACGGAAAGCTGTAAGACATAGGCTCCCGGGGCCAGGCCGGCAGGCAGCTGAAGCCTGTAAGAGTAAGCTCCGGTCTGTAGCTTCTGTGCAGGTCGCAAGTATACCTGCGATCCAGTAATCCCCAGAACAGTCATCCCCACGTCAGCTGCAGCACCAAGGGAGAACTGCACATCCAGTACATCGTGGAACGGGTTTGGATATACTTTGTCAAAACTAAATTTGGTATCGATTGGCACTTCCGCAGAATTGCGCACCAGTGCCAGAACCACGGGTTTGGACGGTTCGCCCCGCACGGGGGAGAACATCGACACGTTTCCGGCCAGGTATACCGCATCGGGGGACTGTACGACGTTGAGCCCCGCACTTTCCAACCTGTAGGCTATCGCCGTGTCTGGATTGTAGTGGTCCTTACGGCCATAGGACACCGGGTCAAACGCCAACGAATCGCCGCGTAAATAAGCAGAAAAATGGAAGGAGTCCGTACCTTGCTCCACCCATTCCCCGGTCAGGCGGCCCGTGGATGCGACGATGTCTAGTTCGATGGTCCTTGTGTCCACCACGTTTCTGCCGCTCCAGTCGTACTGGATCAGGTAACCTTTATAACGCCCTGCCACTGCTTCGCCGACCGGCATTCTGTGTGCCACACGCACAAAAGTATTGGCCGGGCCCTGCTGTGGCAGCGCAAGGTTGTGGATGCCGTCCAGCAGTTCCCTTGCCGCTTCCGAACGGTTCTCGGCAGCCATGGAGGCCAGTTCCTGTTTTGCCTGCCTGCTGCCCAGCGAGTCCGCCAGGTGCAGCCAGTAGGTGGCGCTGTCCCTGCTGGCCGGAACCCCATAGCCGTTGCGAAGGCACAGCCCCAGGAAATACATGGAATTGTCCATGCCCTGCGCGGCGCCTTTGCGGAACAGTTCTACAGCCTTCGCGTAGTCCTGCGAGCAGCCAAGTCCCTTGTAGTACATGTACGCTAAAGAGTACCCACCCATAGGGTAGCCCAGCGATGCCGACTGGCCATACAGTTCAAACGCTTTGGCGTAGTCCATGTCCACGCCGTTACCAGTCCGATGCAGTTCCCCCTGCTCATAGAGGGAACGCCCCAAACGGTAGTGCGCCACGGTAGTGCTGTCAATCGGCTGGGATACAGCGGAGGTCAAAGCCAATACTGCAATGGCCGTCAAGAATACAGAACAGCGTATCATAATCAGATTATTTTTATTTAGAATAGGTTCCTGTTACGTTAATAGGCGGTGTGGACGTCGTTACGGAACCACTGGCCAACGTAAGGTTCACATCCCCGTTGGTACTTATGGATACGGTCCATTTCCTTCCCGAGGTAAGGACGTCGTCCACCGTAACGGACCTGTTGGCAGTGGGGCGTCCACCGGCCGAAAGGTTTCCTATAAGTCCTCCCTTGAAGAGTGTACCCGAACTTCCAGAGAACACAAACCTGAACGTGAATGTGTTCCCTGTCAGCGTAACGGTGGCTGTGTAGACCGTGACATTGGAGTTCGGGGTAAGGGTAATGTTGGGCGTGCATGTTCCGAGACTGTTCGCGTTGCTTTGCCCGTTCGTGCTCAGGTCGGTCTGAGCCTGTTGGTTGGCATCGGTTTGGCTGGTTGCAGACCAGTATTTTCCCGTCTGGACCGTATATACCACGGATGAGCCGTTATTGCCTGCTGCACAGTCGTTCTTTACGAAGGACTGGCTTATGGAATCGTTGTAGTAGAGGTTTTTGGCAATGTCGAAAGTTCCTGTAAGGGACACAGGGTTCCCTTCGTTCGGTGGCGTACCGGAGACCAGTTGTGCCTGCACATACCCGCCGGGGTACACAAAAATCTTGTACAGCGCCCCAGACCCGGAAAAGAAACACGGAATGGTCCTTGGCCCCTGAGGAATCTGGCAGGAAGAGTTTATTTTCCCAAGCGTAAAGACGTTTGTGTTTGTCGCAGACGGGTTGGCAAAAACAAAAGTGAACTTGACCGAGGTGCCCTGCCTTTCCATCGTCACGCCGTACCCATGTATCTGGCTGTCCCATGCATAGTCGGTGACACAACAGTGCCCGACTGCATTGGCATATCCCTGCCCGTTGGCATTAATGTCGTTCTGGGCCTGTTGGTTCGCTGAAGTCTGGCTCACAGTGGATCCGTAACGTCCCTGGGGCACTATGTAAAGCACCGTATCGGCAGGCAGCTGGTACGAAGGGCATGTATTGACGGCAATGGCAGCACTCACGGCGGCATTCAGGTAGACCTTTGTGGGAGGTTCCGGCCTATATAGGTATGCATATTTCCTTACAATGTTCGAACCGTCGTCACGTAGGTTCAGCAGGCGTGCAAATCCGTCGTATTCATAGAAAGTGTTGCGTCCTTCCGGTGACGTCTCACTGGTTATCCCCACTCCGGGGGCATGGGTGTAGGAGGTTGTCTGGGCTCCCTGTGCCTGCAAACCCGCCCTGAGTCCCCTGGTCAGCGTACGCAGGGATGCGTCCCCCTGTGAAACCGCAGTATTGACCTGTGCCTGGCTTACAAGCCCACTGACCGCTGCATAACTGGCCCCCTTGATATGGGCGACAGGGAACTCGCCGTTGTAACCCCACAGGAATACATCGCGTGCCGCCCCTCTTTTTTGGTAGTCCAGGACATTGCCGGACGTATCGTATGCATAATATCTTGCCACCGTGTCAAGGGTCGCACCAAAGTTCTGTTCCTGTACGGACTGTGGCAGTACCAGGTTTTTGGTAGTAAACTGCGCATAATTGACCCTTTGAAGTTTTGTCTGTGACCCGGCACTACTCCTGTAATAGGTTTGCGCTTGTTCGACAACGGGTGACAGCATGTTTTTTGCCAACATGGTGGAGTAAACCCCTGTTGGGCTGTCAAACGCGTATTTCCAGGCAGTTTTGCTGGAGTCACCCTTGCTGTTAACCGTTACCTGGTTCACCGGAAGCCGGTAGGACGTGTTGTATGTATATTTGTTGACCGACACCACGGGGTTGTTGCCGTTGCCGTCGTAGGTAACTGTCGTGTCCACCGACGGCAAATAAGAATAGGTATAGTTTTTATAGGCGACCGCTTCGGATACGCTGACCGCGGTGTTGGGGCAGGCATTAAAGTACCTTGCCATCAATGCCGGAACGTAAGCATTTGCCTTGTTGAGAGCTGAATAGGTCACCGTTTTTCTTTCCAGCAACGTTCCGGAACTATTGACGGTTTCCTGGGCTGTCAACAGCCCTCTTTCCTGCTCAACGGAACTGTACGGATCATAGGCGGTGCGGGTCTGTTGGATGGACGGGCTAGCTTCGTCAACATGGCCGTTGTCGAAATTGGAGTAGTAATAGTTGACGTAACTGCTGTCCTCCCTTTTCTCCGTAACCTGGCTGTAACCGATAAAGCTGCCCATTGCATTGTTGCAGGCTGGCAGCACTGACTGGGAAGAAAACACTGACTTGGAATAGACCACGTTGTTGTCGTTGAAGGAAACCATTCTGTAGTCGTCGAAATAATACCTTGCCTGGCCACCAAGCACGCCACTTGAAGGAAGCGCGGCTACTTGGGTTCCTGCCCTGTACCCATTTACATAGAAGTACTCCCTTGTTTTTACTGCTGACGGGAAGTTCTTGTCAAAAAAAGACATTTTCCTGATCCTGAGCCCTCCGGCCATGGTCAGTTTGTTGTAGGACGAATCGATCCCGTCTGTCCTGTTGAACGACAGCCTCTTGCTGTACTGATTGGGTTCAAAGGAAAAAACGGTTGTTCCTCCGGTCGGATAATCAATCCTGTTGATGGTGCCTGCATAGAGTAGAGGTATTCAGCATGTGGCTCTCTGTAGGAATAGTACAGAAGATAGTACGCCTGAATGTTGCTGACGTCCGCATAGGTACCGTTGTAAAAACCCCAATGATCCGTCATGTTCGCAAGATAGCCAGGCAACGCTACTGACGTGTCGTAAGAAAAGCCATAAGGGGGCTTTGAAACGCCCGAACCGTCCTGCTCCGTAAGTGACTGTAAGAAGAGGCGTTTGTTCGCGTCGTTGTTGTAGCCGAAAACAAACTTTCGCAACACTGTGTTTGACTTCGATGAAATGACGACTGTGTCCAGTCTTTTCCACTGGAGTTGTGAAAGGCAACTTGGATAAGGGATGCTTCCCTCTGCCAGATAAAGGATAGGGAGAAATTCCGACCCTTTTTCCGGATCCGTACTCTGCTGCCACATGGTGTTGCTCCAGGCATATGCCGAGTTGGCATACCTCAGTTCGTTTGACGTGCTTGTCTTGAAAGAAACGTTTATGTTGGCAGCACTAATAGTCGTAAGGTATGCAGGTGAAACAAGCATCCCCGAATAACTGGCGTCCACGGATTTCCAGTCCCACGATGAACAGCTGGGTGTGGGGTTGAATATACCTGCGGAACTGACGCTCTTTGTCTGTAGATTGTTGTACATTGAGATAGCCATCTGGTTAATATAGCTCCCCCTGATATAGGAAAGGGAAACAGGAGGCCCGTTTGCTGGAACGATTTTGGTAAGGTACCAAGCCTGTGCGGTCCATTCGGCAATATTTTGGTTAAAAAAAGGAATGGAATATTCTATTGCATCGGTGCTGCCTCCAAAGACAAACTGGTTCCCACGTTCGTCCGTAATGGTAAACCCACCAAACGTCTTTGAATTACCGTAGGTCTGCATCCGTGTGCCTAATGGTGCGGTAAATGGGACATTCAGAAAAGTACCGTCAAAGCTTACCTTGACTGGTTTGTCGCACTTTACCTGCCAGTTGCCGGAAGGGTCTATGTAAAACTTCCCTGAACCTCCTGGATAAGCAAAGGAATACTCGTCCGTTTCAGTATCCTCAAACATACTGTCGGTCTGCGCTATGGTTTTCATGAAAGCCTGTTGATTCCAGTTGGGATTGTTGATAATAGAATGCCGGTAATAAAACCCGGCGTTTCCTCCATAGGCATAATTCGGGTTACTGTAATCATCCGGTGCGTCTTTTACAGTCCGCATTATAGCTCCTCCTGCTTCCAGGCTCCAACCAGAACCTACCCATCCTGGATGTTCGTCCGGTCTGAACCCGTGTGCGTTATAGCTGAGGTTAATCGGAACGGTAACGCCACCAGTGTTTGTCACGTTGAAAATAGGCACTTGGATATTGGGTGTTCCGGTAAACAATGAAACGGGAACGTCAAGGTAACTGCCCAAGGAGGCAACGTTTGGACTTTGGATGTTTTTGGGGCCTTCTGGAATCGGGGTCTGGGCAAACAGGTTTAAGCATATCGTCATTGACAACAGCAGCCAGCTTATTTTCTTCGTCATATTTCAAGCACAGTTAAAATTTCGTAGGTATGGGGTTTGCAACTGTTTCCAAAGCTAAGTTTTATTTTGATATTGCAAAATTGTTTTATAAAAAAAATAAAGCGACCTCTCGTTGCCAGTCCCGTTCTGGAGACATGACAGGTAGTGAACGCTTTAATTATATTGTTTTTTTGTAGTTTTTAATTCCCGTATAGTACCATATTGTATCCAAATACATCTGATTTAAACAGGATAGTAACTACATTTAAAACAACCATGCTGATATACCCAAACTAAACCAAAGCAATACAAATAAAATTTTTATTTGTACTACCATCCTCTCCATTTTGCATTTCTATCTTTTATAAAAAATATTTTAGGGTGTAGTACCCAGTTGATTGTCCCAAACCACCTGTTATGGAAGCCACTTTTGCATTGTCAACGGCGGTAAAGCCACCGATTTTCTAAATGCAAAAACAAAATACCATGTTACTTTCTAAATTCACCTGGCATGAATACTGGATCTTCATTGCCGCAGCCATTGTCCTTTACTACCTGGCCGTTACAGGGTTCTATTACCGTTCAGCGTTCCTTTCCTTCATTACCGGAAAAAACAAGGTACCTAACCCTTATCTGGGCCACCGGGGAAATCACGGTACACACGAAAACTCTGCACCGCCGCCAGAGGATTTTGATGAAATGGAGCAGGGACACGAAGCCGATGGAAACATTGCGGAAGATCTAGGAACTGCAAGGGTAGACGATTCTTCTCAGGAACTACAGGCCGACGATGACGAAGACGACCGGTATGGAGATGGAACCCTTGCGCTTATGGAAAAAACCAGCGAGGCCATTTCGGAGGCGCTGGGTAACCACAAAGCAGACGGCAACAAAGAAGAACTCATCTACAGCCTGTCCCACGCTGTCAAAGAAACAGCCATCCATAAACATTCGGCAGATCTGCGCGAGGCACTGGACTGGCATATCAGCCACGGCGCCTTGACACTATGCAATGTGGAGTTTACGCCAAAGGAAGTGCAGCGCATCTGGGACATGGCAAAAACCTGAGCCGTTGCCGACCTATACAAAACACCTTTCCTGTTTACTTTAAAACACCAATTAACCATGAAACAACCAAACACCCATCGTGCCCTTTTTATAAAGGGCACTCTTTCCCTCGCCCTGTCAATCCTGGCTGCTTTTGCCCAGGCACAGGACGGTAGTGCAGGAATTTCAAAAGCTACAGAAATGGTCAAAAGCTATTTCTCCACAGGAACCACGCTCATGTACGCAATCGGCGCCATTGTCGGGCTTGTGGGTGCTGTGAAAGTCTACAACAAATGGAGCCATGGCGACCCCGACACGAGCAAAGTGGCGGCTGCATGGTTCGGAAGTTGCATCTTCCTCGTCGTTGTCGCCAGTGTGCTTCAAAGTTTTTTCGGCGTGTGAAAGCGAAGGGGAACATACAATTACCAATTGTCCATTTTCAATTAATTAAATCAATAAACGAAACCACCATGGAACAGATACTAATCAGAAGGCTACATAGCTATATCATACAGAATAACCCGGAACTGCTTCTATCCCTTGAAGGGGAAAGCCTCGTCAGTGAATACCTTTCACAGAAGGTAGCGACCGTAAAAACATTACTGGATCGCCTGTTGGAAGATAATACCGATCCTTACCTTATTGAAGAGGAATGCCTTAGTGTATTAACGCATGACCTGCGCCCTTCTAAATTCCATTATATCTGCAATCTTTTAAAAAACGAGTTGCCTGCTACCTACAAACATCTTCAGGAAAATGGTTTGCTCACTTATGCGGTCTCGGAAATTGTTTCCTGCTATATCGACCTGTTTGAAGAGCACCGGTTCTCGGAAAGTGAAGATACCACCTTACTGGACGAAGCGCTAACGGCAGAACTGCTCTGGCTTGCAGGCGAAAACGAAGCCATAGCATCTTGATTTTTCACTTCTACATTATATCAAACAATTATGAACGAAAGATTGGACATTAACCGCGGTATCAATATGCCTATTGTCTTTAAAGGATTGAAAGCACAGTACATCGGCTACCTGTGCATAGGGCTTCTGGCGCTCTTGATACTGTTTGCCATCCTGTATGTCACCGGGCTGTCCTTATACCTTATCCTACCGGTTGTCGGCGGGTCAGGTTTCGCACTTTTCAGCTATGTTTTTAAATGTTCCGCCAAATACGGTGTACACGGGCTGATGAAAAAGACAGCATGGAAACGCCTGCCGAAGTCCATCAAGTGTGGGAGGATTTATACAATTGTAAACTGACAATAGACAACTGACAACGCAACGGGTAACAGACAACTCATAATTCATGATCCTTAATTGCTAATTACTATGATAACCGTTATTGTATTGTTGCTTATCTCTTTTGGGGTTATGTGGATTCTCCACACTTCGGACTATGAAGACGAACGAGGCTACCTCGATGATATGCTGCCGGTCTATAAAACAGAAGGCGACTTTATCCTGAGCAAGCAGGGCGACATGACCGTCGCCTTTGAAATCACATTGCCGGAGATATTCACCCAATCGGAAAAGGAATACAAACAGGGCCACGACCTATGGGTAAAAGCCATTAAGCTGTTACCCAAACATACCGTGCTACACAAACAAGACAGGTATATACGCGACCACATAAACATACCACAGGAGGAAAAGGGAAGTTACTTGGAACGCAGCGCTGACAGGCATTTCAACAGAAGAAAGTTTTTTAAGCATACCAGTTATTTGTTGATTACCAAAAAGGCGGTGGGCAGAAAACCTTCCACCTCAGCGTTCAACAACCTGCTCAGAAAAAACATGGTACCCGTTGAAATGAACGATGACAAAGCGTTGCGGGAGTTTATGGGAAGCGTCGGGCAGTTGCAGCACCTGCTCACGGAAAGCGGACTGTTTACATTAAGGAGGCTTAGCACTGATGAACTTATCGGAACCGCCAAAAACACTGGCGTTTTGGAATCTTACCTTTTGCAGGAGGATGGCGACAAGCCTGTCATAAAAGACATCCGGTTCAAACCGGACTTTCACATCGGGGAAAATTACGTTCAGCTGTTCAGCCTTTCCGACCCGGAAGACCTGCCTCCATTTACCGGCAGCTTCAGCAAGTTTGACAAGTTCAGTACAGATAAAACCACGTTTCCCTTAGGTTTCAGCGCACCTTTGGGGTTGCTTCTGGACTGTAACCATGTATACAACCAGTTCATTGTTATTGATGATGCACAGCAAACCATAAAAAAACTGGAAACAAAAAGGACTCGTCTACAAAGCCTTTCTGCCTACAGCAGGGAGAATGCCATCGCCCGCGATGCTGCATCGGACTTCCTGAACGAAGCCATCAGCAAAGGGCGCTTGCCGGTCAAAGCTCATTTCAATGTGATGCTTTGGACGGATAAAGCGGATGAGTTAAAAGAGTTGCGTAACAAGGTGTCAGCCGCCATTGCAAAAATGAACGGGCAGCCAAGGCAGGAAACCATCGGCGCGGCACAGCTCTTCTGGGCCGCGCTTCCGGGTAACGAAGCCGACCTGCCTCAAAATGAAACCTTTGACACCTTTGCGGAACAAGCCGCCTGTTTCCTCTCGATGGAAACCAATTACCGCAGCACTTCCAAAGAAAGTGGGATACGTTTTTGCGACCGTTTGACAAGCAAACCGGTATATGTGGATTTTTATGATGCCCCCCGTCAAAAAGGAACCACTTCCAATATGGGCACTTTGATATGCGGTACGTCCGGCGGCGGCAAGAGCATGACCGCCAACCATATCCTGCATACTTTATACCAGAAGGGCGCACATATTGTAGTAGTAGACATCGGGGGCAGCTACAGGGGATTGTGCGAACTGGTGGGTGGTTACTATTACACCTATAAAGAAGACGACCCGATCAGGGTGAATCCTTTTTATTTGTCTCCGGGAGAAATACTGGATACAGAGAAAAAAGAAAACCTGAAAGCATTGCTGATAACACTCTGGAAACAGGAAAGCGAAAACTTCAACAGGAGTGAATATGTAGGTATCTCCAATGCCCTGCAATTGTACTATAACAAAGCACGTAAAGACCCGTCTGTTTTTTTATGCTTTGATAGCTTCTATGAGTTCTGCGATAGTGAATACCGCGAGACACTGAAACTGTCTAAGGTAAAGGAAAAAGATTTTGACATCGATAGTTTCCTATATGTCCTGAAGCCCTTCTACCACGGCGGGGAATTTGATTACTTGCTCAATGCGAAAGACAAACTGGACATACTTCACCAGCGTTTCGTGGTATTCGAACTCGACAACATAAAAGACAATCCTATCATCTTCCCCGTACTGACATTGGCGATTACAGAACTTTTTATTTCCAAAATAAGGAAGCTGCCAGGCATAAGAAAAGTACTGGCCATCGATGAAGCCTGGAAAGCCATCGCTAAAGCAGGCATGGCAGAATTTATCAAGTACGCATACAAGACCATCAGAAAGTTCGACGGCATACCCATCGTAATAACACAAGAGATCGACGACCTTATCAGTTCCCCCGTTATCAAGGATGCCATCATTAACCTCTCTGATGTGAAGATCCTCATGGATATGCGCAAGTTCATGAACAAGTTCGACAAACTGCAAGAGACACTTGGCCTGTCTGAAAAAGCAAAGACCATTTTGCTGTCGGTCAACAAGGACAACCGCGAATTCTTTGTAGACCTTGGCGGCCAGGAAGCGCAGGTACTTCGCAACGAGCTTTGCAAAGAAGAATATTACGCCTTTACTACGGAAGGAAAAGAAAGGGTAAAAGTACTGGAATATGCCAGTCGCTTTGGCAGCATGGAAAAAGGGATTGAGCAATTGATTATTGACAATGGATAATGGACAATTGTTCAACTTACTACTTATCACTTACGACTTAAAACTATATAACCATGAAACAATTAACCATAAAAATCGCTATTGCAACCTTTTTATTGTTTGCTGCAATGCCCACACAGCAATGCTCTGCACAGGTACCCATTATTGGAAGCATCCTTTCCAAAGTCATTAAGGCGATAGATATAGCCGTCCAGAAAGTGCAGAACCAAACGTTGCAATTGCAAAATGAACAAAGGGTTATAGAAGACGCCATGTCCAAGCTGAAGCTTGACCAGATAACAGATTGGGCGACCAAAGAAAAAAGCCTCTTCTCCGATTATTACGATGCACTCGCGAAAGTAAAGGCGGTTATCAGCACTTACAGACAGATAAAAGAGATCATCAACATACAGGCGGATATGGTAGGCCAGTACAAAGAAGCTTACAACCTGTTTAAAAATGACCCGCACTTTACGCCAGGCGAGATCAGCTACATGTACAATGTCTATACAGGCCTAATTGACAAAAGCCTCGAAAACATTGACGAGCTAATGATGATTGCCAATTCCTTTGAAACGAAGATGACAGATGGCAAACGCCTGGAACTCATAAACGACGTAACCAGCAAAATGCAGAAAGTAAGAGTTGACTTGCTGGAATTTAACCGGCAGAATATGCAGGTCAGCCTTAACAGGTCTACATCCCAGTCTGACGCGGATGCAGTGAAAAAGTATTACGGTCTGAAATAATAATTCATCACATATTAAAAACAACAACATGTACTACAAAAAATATTTTTTGTTTTCAGCAATGATTTTAGCCGGCATTTTCGCTGCCCATTCGCAAACCATATTCAACCAAAACGGGGAGATCATAAAGCTGTACGGCCAACAGATAGCACTTTTGCAGACCTACAGTATAGCCCTCAAAGAAGGATATAAGATCGTTGAAGGTGGAATACAAACTACCAAAGACTTAAAGAACGGCGAGTTCAATCTACACAACATTTATTACAGCTCACTGGAAACTGTCAACCCCCAAATCAAAAACTATCCTTTTGCAATGCGGGCAATTGACCTGTACAGCAGAATGGCGAAGGCCCGCAGCGGTACCTATGCACAGATAAATGGAAGTGTTTTTTTCAGTGCCAATGAAACTACTTATGCACGTATAGTTTATAAAAACCTTATGGACGCAGCGGATGAAGACATGAAAGAACTACAGGAAGTTACCACCGACGGGGAAATGAAGATGACAGATGACGAGCGTATTAAACGTATCAATGCCATCTACAAAAGAATGCAACAGAAGTTTAAGACGATGGTTGATTTTGACCGGCAAATACTAATGATCCTTAACGGCAGGAAACAACAGCAGGAAAAAAGTATGTTGTTGAAAAAGTTGTATGACAGTAAGTAATGGACAATTAATAATTAAAAATTAATAATTGAAAACGACAGGAACTATTATAAACATTGGGCTTCGGTAAGTAAGCGTAATAAATTTTAACAATAAACAACCAAAAAATATTCCCATGAAACCAAATTCCATCCGGCCACCAAAAATTGATGTAGCAGCAAACGAAAAATGTATAGGGATGAAAAAGCCTTTATTCCTGTTAATGCTCATCAGCGCTGCGTTTATTGCAAAACCCCATCGTGCAAACGCCCAAGCCCAAGAGCTACAACAACTCATACTGGATATCCAAAAACTTTCATCCATGAAATCCATTTTGTCTGAAATGAAAACCGCTTACAATGTCATTACTACCGGTTACAATTCCGTAAGGGACATTACCAAAGGCAATTTCAATTTGCATGAGGCCTTTATTGACGGGCTTTTGCTGGTGAGCCCCAATATCAGGAATTACAAGCGCGTTGCCGATGTTATCTCGGACGAAGCAAAAATATTAAGCGAATACAAGTCGGCCTTTGGCAGCTTTAAAGCAAGCAATATGTTCAACCCAAATGAAATAGACTATATGGGAAAAGTATATTCCAACCTGTTTGATGAAAGCCTTCAAAATATCGATGAATTGCAGCTGGTGCTGACCGACAACAGCCTGAGCATGACGGATGACGACCGTTTGCAGAACATCGACCGTATCTACAGCGATATGGAAAAGAAGCTCGCTTTTCTTCGCTCTTTCAACAGGCAGGCAAACCACGTGTTGACGAATCGCGGCAACCTCAACCAGCAAAGCAGTACGCTTAAAAAATTGTACGGCTTTTAAAACCATTCCTCTTTTTTAACCAAAGAAAACCTCACAACATGAAAACAAAAATGCTTTTTATGATCACAATAGCAGGAGCTATCCTACCTCGGGCTGTACAGGCACAGAGTATTGGCGATGACATTTATTCGATGCACGGCACACTGCAAAACCTGTTTAATGAAATGCTTCCCATGTGTTCCAACCTGATCGTACCTGCACAGGCCATTGCCGGATTTGCAGCACTGTTCTTTATTGCTTCAAGGGTATGGGCACATATAGCCCGTGCAGAACCGATAGACTTCTATCCGCTGCTCAGGCCTTTTGCATTGGGGATAGCCATTTTCATTTTTCCCTACCTCATCAGCATGATCAACAGCGTATTCCAGCCGCTCACTGATGCTACAGCTGCAATGGCCAAAGACAGCAACAAAGCCGTCCAGTATTATGTCGACCAGCAAGAAAAACAGGTCATGACCCAACCGGAAACCGCCACGTCAACCGGTACGGGTAGTCCCGACCAATGGGCGCAATATGAACAACCTACCAGCAATGACAGCAGCAGTGGCTTCCTGGGTGGCGTATCCTCTTTTTTCAACATCAAGAACATGGTCATCAGTTTTATCAACCAGTTACTTGAAGTGTTGTATGCAGCGGCTGGGCTGGCGGTGGATGTCATACGGACTTTTTATTTGATTGTCTTAGCCATCATTGGGCCAGTCGTGCTGGGGCTCTCTGTCTTTGACGGTTTCCACCATACACTGTCCCATTGGGTAAGCCGCTACATACATGTTTTTATGTGGCTTCCGGTAAGCAACCTCTTTGGGGCTATCAGCAGCAAGATACTGGAACTGATGACGGTGGACGGTCACGTAAGCATTTTCATCTACATGATATTTATGGTTATATCAATCATTGGCTATACAACCGTTCCCAGCGTTGCGGGCTATATCATGCAACCCGGTGGTGGCAGCAAGGATACCCTGTTACACAAAGCCACCAATGCGGCAGCCAAAGTATTGCCAATCGGTATTTCAAAAGGATAGGCTTGCCCGTAAGATGATGCATTGTCAGTGAAGAAGCTTCATGCCGCCAATGTTTTAATTCATAGTTCTTAATCCACCACCCATCATTAAAACCATGTTCCGCCAATTAAAAAATATCGACAGCGCTTTTAAGCACGTAAAGCTTTTTTCTTTTTTCATAGTCTGTGCAAGCCTTATCCTTTGCGGCTTCACGATATATACATCCGTAAGGAAAATCGGGGAAATACAAAGCAAGATATACGTGTTGTACAACAACCAGCTGCTCGCTGCCACAGCACAAGACAGGCAAAACAATATTCCCGTCATACTCCGCGACCAGGTCAAAACCTTCCATTACTGGTTTTTCACGCTTGACCCCGATGACAAGGAAAACACGGCACACCTCACCACGGCGCTTTACCTCGCTGACGGTTCTGCAAAAACCGTTTACGACAACCTGAAAGAAAACGGTTTTTACTCCGGGGTTGTTACGGGCAATATTTCCCAGCGTATTGAAACCGACAGTGTCAGCATCGATTTGAACCAGGACCCTTATTGTTTCCGGTACTATGGGAAGGTGGTCATTACACGCCCTACAAGCATCGTCACGCGAAGCCTGACGACTGACGGGACTTTAAGACAGGTCAGCCAGTCGGACAACAACCCCAACGGTTTCCTGATTGAAAAATGGCAGATACTCGACAACCATGACCTCAATATCAAGCAACGTTAAAACAACAAGCCATGTTCATTTTTTTCAAAAAACAAAGAAAGGGTACAAAATCCCGTTCTGCATACAAAGAGTACTCGGACAAACTCTTGCACCGCGGCGCGGACTACCTTAACCGAAGAACCACGTCATGGAACAAAAAAAGTAAAACAGTTTTTCTGGTAATGGTTTGCTGCCTGTTTACATTTTCAACGGTGTTGCTCTTTTTAAAAACACCAAAACCTGTTGTCAACAACATCATCGGTTCACGCACAATAAAACTTTCTTTCCCTGAGCCAAAACCTCCAGGCAAAACAACAACCGTGCCTACGGACAGTTTGCATAGCAAGAAGAAACCTCCTTAATTATCAATTGATAATTGACAGCTGATACCCCACGGCTGATAACGGATAACAAATAACAACTAACCATTAAAACATTTACCATGAATACACCAGTGCAAATGCAACACAAAAAAAGAAAAATGCTGCTTGTCTTGCCGCTTCTTGCAATTCCTTTTACCACCCTGCTCTTCTGGTCCCAGGGGGGTGGCAAAAGCAGGCAGCCAACGGCCAACACGACGGCACAAAAGGGACTGAACCCCAACTTGCCGGATGCCAGGATTTCTCCTGCACCGCAGGACAAGCTTACTCTTTACCAGCAGGCCCTAAAAGATTCACAGCGTTTGGAACAACAAAGAAAGGACGATCCGTACAATAACATGGACACCACGAACACAACGGATTTGGGCATGCCACAGGAATATGGGACATTGCTCCGCCCTGCACCGTACAAGAGTTATACTTATAATGACCCGAACGAGGAAAAGGTCAATAGAAAACTGGAAGCTTTTAAACAGAGCCTGCGGCAGCAACCACAGGAATACACGGGTAACTATGGCTCAAACAGTGATGGACAGGGTGATGCAACGATTGTCAAAATGCAAAAGGCCATGCAGCAACTGCAACAGTCACAGGCTTCAAATATCGCCGTACCTGATCCGGACCTTGAAAAGATGGACAAGATGCTGGGTAAAATTTATGACATCCAGCATCCGAACGCCGTCAATCTTGCGTTGGCAAAAGAATCGGAAAAACACAAGGGATTGGTCTATAGTTTAGACAATGCCAACGAAAACCCTGACGCGGATTTATTAAGGGCTGCGGCAGGGCCAAACCTGGACAGCAGTATCCTGAAAATTCCGGTTAGGAATGCAGCTTTCCATGAATTGGGCAATGATGATGGGCTGTTTAACGGGCAGGGCAATAAAGCCGTTCCGGCTTTTATTAATGAAACGCAGACCATTGTTTCGGGCAGCACGGTCAAAATGCAGTTGAGCGCAGACATTTTCATCAACGGCGTAGATATCCCCAAAGGCACGCAGGTATTTGGCGCTTGCAGCCTTGACGGGGAAAGAATGAACATCGCCGTCAAAAGCATCAGGTATGGCAATGATCTTTTCCCTGTAAACCTTTCAGTCTATGACCTCGATGGGATGCCAGGAATAAGGATACCGGGAGCCATTACCCGCGACGCCTTGAAAGAAAGTGCAGACCAGGGTGCGCAGAGCTTCGGGTTGATGACCATGGGCGACAATCTCGCTACCCAGGCTGCTTCTGCCGGCATACAGGCTACCAAATCCCTTTTTTCGAGAAAAGTAAAACTTGTAAAGGCTACCGTCAGGGCCGGATATCCCGTACTGTTGAAGGACAACAACAAAAAGAACGCATCCAATTGACAATTAATAATTGTCCATTAATTAAAAACACCTGTCATGAAAAAACAAACCATCTCCCTTATCTCTGCCTTTTTGTTTTCACTCGCCAGCCTTCCAACCTATGCACAGCAGGAAAGTGCATCCGGCTCTGGCGGACATGCTTATATAAAACAATACGAACTGTCCGTCAATGAACGCACCACCAATGTATTGATATTTCCGGCGGCTATCGTGCCGGGCAGTGTAGACCGCGGTTCTGCCGACATCATTGCGAAAATTCCGGACGGCGTTACCAATGTGCTGAAAGTAAAGGCCGCTACGACTGGGTTCCAGCCGACCAACCTTACCGTTATTACCGGTGACAACAAAGTGTATTCTTTCCATGTAGCCTATAATGCGGCTGCCGACAGCAGACCGATTGACCTGCGAAGCCAACAAATGGATGAAGCAGCATCGGCTTATTTAAAAAACCGCTCCCTCAACGATGCCCAAATACAGGATTTGGCGGCACATGTCGCCACGCGTAAGAATTTCATGAACCGTCCAAAAGCCAAAGCCTTCGGTATTGTAGCTAGGTTGAAAGGGATCTATATCGCAGATGATGTTATGTTCTATCAAATTGGCATCAAGAACAAAACGCAGATCGGTTATGACACTGATTTTTTCCGTTTTTATGTTAGGGACAAAAAACGCATGAAGCGAACAGCCCAGCAGGAGCAGGAACTAAAGCCGCTGTTTGTCTACAGGGAACACGGAAATGTCATTGCGGGAAAAACGCAGGCCTGTATCGTTGTTGCCTTTAAAAAGTTCACCATTGCCGACCACATGGATTTTATCCTGCAATCCTTTGAAAAAAACGGCGACCGGAACCCTGAACTGAAAATAAGCGGAGAATACATTGTCAAGGCAAGGCTTCTGGAACCCAATCAAAATTCCTTAAACGTCAATTATGCAAAACAAGATTAAAAAATTCCTGGAAGACTGGCGGCACAAGGATGAACTGCTCCTGTCCCTCAACGGCGGAGACAGGGGTGTCCTACAGGACCGGGAATACCTAAAACAAAAATTCCGGGAGACACGGGAATTCATCAGGAAGAACGACCGTGGGTTGAACAGTGAAGAAAAAGCCTGGATGAGCATGTTGAAATCAGGCAACAGGCATTTGGAAAAAAAACTGTACCCCAACCGTATTGTCCGCTATAGCAGAAGAATGGTAAACGCCGTGGGAAATTTTATAAAAAACAGGCTGCCAAAAAAGGTAGCGATCCCCAGGCAGGAGACCAGGTTTACCCCAACCGCCGCCAACAATAAAAGTACGGCCAAAGCCACGAAAAAGTCGGTACCTGTGGTTAAGCGTATCGTACAAAAAAACAAATACGCAGCACTTGAGGACATACAAAAATCCCAAGGGATGTCCATTAAACGCTAGCCGGTTTTTATCCATTCATTTTTAAAACACCATTATCATGGAACAGAACATCAAAAAAAACGAAGATTACCTGAAGACAGGGCTTTACTTCATGGGCTTTACCCAAGACCTTTACCCCGCGCTGGAAAAAGCGGTACAGGAGGGCAAGCCCGGTTTTTCACTAAATGAAACCAGGAGTTTCAACAACAGGGAATTCGAGTATAAGCTCAATTATGCAGCATCCACCAAGAACAACGGCTACCCTTATGAGTGGACAGGTTACGATGTGTCTTTAAAAGAGAATCAGGAACATAAAGTACACATCAATGTGGACAATAACCGGGGCATCACTGCCAAGGAATCCGCCAACTTACTTTCCGGGCTGGCTGTGGGTAAAGGTTTAAAGACAGGCGGAATCGAAAGGGAATCCTGGACAGTGCTGGATTTTTCTAAAAAAGACGAACAGGGAAATTTTGTCCAAAAAACTTTTGGCGAAGGTTATGGCTTTGACATGAAAGCGGCACTGAAAGAACTTCAACCTTTAATCAATGAAGGCAAGCCTTTGTCAGCAGATGAGCTGAACAACCTTAGAAAAGGTAACATGCCTGACGTAACCTTCACGCAAGACGGCAAGGCCCAGAGTGCTTTTCTTATAGTAAAACCGGAAGAAAGACAAATTGAAGTGTACAACGAAGAAGGCAAGTTGTTGAAAGAACAAACCGGTATTTCCCGGCAAAGGCAGGAAATGGAAGAAAAAATCGCCAAACAGCCAAAGAAAATGGATTTCATCCAAAACAACCTGCTTGCCAAAATGCCCCGCAAGACGACACCAGCGCTTGCGGAAGCAGGGGAAGAAGAAAAGAAAAGCAGAAAACGCTAACATTCTTTTTGGAACTATATGTTTGACGGCGGCATTCCCGCCGCCGTTTTTTACCACCATCCTTAAATTGTTTTATTATGTCACCTGAAAAACTCATACGCAAATGGATCGACGAACTCAACCGCGGGGATATTAAAGGCCTGTTCATTGCCCGCAAACTTGACAAAAATGTTGAACTTGCCAGGATGTGGGATACGCCCATAACGGAGGGTGCTCTTAACATGGCTTGGCGGGCTTATTTTGTCAAAGAGGGGGAAAGCTATATTGGAGCTGTCATGGAACATGAAAACGGGCTGTATGTTTACATGATGCCTGCCTATAGAAAAAAGGGGATAGCCTCTGGCGTATTGAAAAATATAATCCTGCCTCATTTATTGCAACAGCAGCCACTACTTCGTACCTATATCACCAAAACAGGTGGAAGTGAGCAGCGCTATCAAACGGCAAAGAAGCTGGCACAGTCTGTTGGGTTTAATTTATTGCAGGAAGATGCATCGGGCTGCCGTTTAATGATGGACGGTTCGTCGCTGAAAGAACGTATCTATGTCAAAGGAATCAATACACCGCTGACAGAAGAACGGACCAAATTCTTGCAAAGCAGGATAGCCTATGCCAATTCACTGCTGCGCACAGTGCAAACAGAACTGGAATACAAATGCGGCAACTCTTTGTTTTCTGAAGAACTGGGAAGTATTGTACATGCCCTGGACAAACAGCACATGAAACTGCCTACAGCTTGGTTTGAAAAATGACCTGTGACAAACCAAATTTGAAAGTCCTTTGGCTGTTTGCACCGTTGTTTCCAAAGCACTGCTTGTTTTTTGCACGTTATTCATTTTTGCATATTTTCATTTTGTTAAATGAAGTCTATGCAAAAATCGTTCGATCATTTGTTCACGTTATCCAAAGGGCAGGCAAGGGTACGCGAAATTGTAAAGGAGCTACTGAAGATATACCCTTCAACCGATTTTACCGATGAATATGACAGGGGCCATCCGGCGTATGATAAAATGTTTGACCTGTTCTCCAAAGACCAAACAATTAAAAGCGATATCTATACGGGGACCACTTTGGGGTGTTTTCATCCTTCGGATAATTATTTGAGTAAATTACTGGAAGGAACTAATGAAACTTCTAACCTCGACCTGAGCAGTTTCGATTTCAACAAAATGGTTTTCAATGGAAGGCTATACGGAAATGGTAGACATGCCGATACACTTGCATTGACCGGAGGAAACTCGAATCCGGGTGCAGTTGCAAATGCAATCTTTAAACTGTGTTCGGGCAAAGAAGTCAATGGACGGGAAGTACGTTTTCATTATTACGTAAACAATGGGATATTGGACATAGTCAATGGAAACCACAGGATGTTATCTTTCAAATTGACAGGATTTCTACCCGAACGATTAAACAATGCGATAATACATATTTATGAAAACGACAGAATCCTTCCACTGACTTAAAAATAATGGCTTGTAATTTTACGAAGAGCCGCTAACTATGCGGCTTTTTTATGCCCGTATGTCAAGGTCGTTCTTTTGTTCCAACCCAGATCCAATCGTAAGCCTGTCTCCAAGCGACTTGCCGTATATGGTATTGAGTCGTGATTCATTCCCCTGATATTTACTTCGCAAAGCTAAGACGGCGGGACTGGTTCAGCATGCAACTTTCGCGGCATAAAGCCCATTGACTGCGTAATGGGTTTATTCCACGTTTGCCCGCCTCACAACCCGTCACCGTCTTGTGCCTTTCTCCGTAAATCGGGGAAAATGAACACGTCTTACAACATACCACACACAGCATTGAAGTGCCTTCAAACGAGGCTTGGACGATTGGAATTCAGGGCTGTTGAAAAAAGAAAAAATGCACGGTGCGTTGCTGTTCCGAATATTCCAGTACCCAAAACAACCAAAGGTTTTCAGGGCAGCAGGTTTAAAAAAATGTTGGTTGCGCTTGCCCTCGCCATTCTGTATGCTTTCTGCCTGTAGGGCATCCTTTCCCAATTGTAAAATTATTTCTCATCTAAAACAATATTTTATGTCACACAATATCCATTTCAATGAACAGACAGGACAACACAGTTTCTTTTCTGTAAAAGAAAAAGCATGGCACGGGTTGGGGCAAATCGTTGCCGATTATCCCACAAGCGCAGCAGCTATTGAATATGCAGGCTTGAACTATGAAGTTGTCAAATCTCCATTGTTTTGTAACAGCGGGGCAATAAGCATCGGCGAAGGCGGCGAAATCATAGAAAGCGAAAACATCGGCGTTCCAGATTTTTATGCAACACTAAGAACAGACTGTAACAAAGTGTTGGGCGTGGTAGGCAAGGATTATGAGATAGTGCAGAATACCGAAGCCTTTGCCTTCTTTGATTCCCTGTTGGAAAACAGCTATGACATACGCTATGAAACGGCAGGAGCATTAGGCAACGGCGAACGTATTTTCATCACGGCAAAGTTACCTGACTACATCAGGGTGGGGAACGAGGACGTAATAGAAAAATATATCTTCCTTACCACAAGCCATGACGGAAGCGGAAGCATTACCGCAGCTTTTACACCCATACGAATTGTTTGTAACAATACGCTCAATGCCGCCCTTAAAAACATGGACAGGGTTGTGCGCATCAAACACACATCCAACGCCAAACAAAGGTTGGAGCAGGCGCACAAAGTTTTATTGATTGCCAATAATGCAGGCAGCCAATTAGAATATACTTTCAACCATTGGGCAAAAGTCCGTATTACAGATAAAGAAGTCAAGCGACTAATTGAATTGGCATTGGCATCCAAAGAAACCGTTGCTTTTGTCAAAGAAGGTAAGGAAGACAAGATTCCCACAGCCTTTAAAAATCGTTGCACCGATGCTTTTAGTTATGCCATGCTGAATAACACACAGCAATTGGAAACCACCAAAGGCACTGTTTTCGGAGCTTTTAATGCCATCACGGGCTATTACCAAAATGTGTTGGATTATAAAAATGAAGAAGCCAAAGTAAAATCCATCATTTATGGCGGTACGGCTTTTTCTTCTACCGAAAAAGCATTTGAACTATGCGACAACTTTTCAAGGTACGGGGCAGAGGCATTGTTTCTGAATTAATTTTTTCCATCCATGCAGCCGTTGTAAAACGGCTGCACAAAATCCCATTTTATGAAACTATTTAAGCAATTAAGGACATATACTAAAGCCAAACCTATGCAGACCAACTGTTGGACGGCTATTTTGCCATGTTTACCATTCATTGTCTAAAACGGTTTGTTGAACAGCCTGCATGGAAGCATACCAAGTTTGGTGCAGCCGTTGAATTGTTCCTTTAAAACCATTTTACTATGGACACAAACATTCAAAGAATACTACTGTCAAAAACGTGTTCTATAATTACCATTATAACAGGCATTGCAATCCGCTGTGTCATAGACAGGCGCAGGTTTTACCGCAGGGGCGTTGGCGGATTACAACACTATCCAAAATATTGGATAGCCATTGCCACCATCTTTATAGAATGGGTATTCCAATGGGTTGCCAATTTCTTAATCTTATCAGGCTTCCTACTCTTATTGGTTTGTTTGGATAGCAGCAAACACCATTATAAGGATGTACAGCAGAACAAGACTATTCAATCTTAATTATTCACTACTAAATTTTAAATCATGGAATTTTTCAAAAACATTAATGATATTCAGGTACAGGGCGATTGGGTCATCTGCATTAAACAAAGACAACCCGAAAGGATGACCGTTTCGGTACTCTTTAAAAATGATAGTTGCGGCGATGCCGCAAGAAAAGTTGTACCACCCCTTATATTTTCTTACAAAGCAGTATCAGAAATAGACGGGAAATTTTTTGCCGACCTCAATAGCGTTATTCCTGAAACGGCAAAAATGTTCAGCAGCATGGAGCATTACCTGAAACAAAGGGAAGCAGCGAAGAAGCAGTCGCAAATGGAAAAAGACAAAGGGGAAAAGCAGAAGAAAACAGGTGACGAAAAGAAAAAGAAGTTTGATGATGCCATGAAAAAAGTCGATGAACTGGAAAAACAAAATAAGTTCAGGGAAGCATGGGTAAAAGTTCCCGAACCGTCGGATTTTCCGGAACAGGCAGAAATGCTACGCAAGCGCAGGTCGGCTCTCTCCGCAAAATTTTCCCCCGATTTGTTCGGAACACCTGTCGAGGAGGAATCTACCGAAGAACAAAATATCGCTCATGACCTATTCTCTGATGTTGCCGATAACGAAGAAGTATCCGATTACACGGAAGAAGATTGGGAAGACGGTAGCGAGCAGGATTAATTCATTTTACGCACATTTAAAAAGACAACCATGCAATTAGCCACAACTTTAGAAAGGATATAGCGGCGAACAGCTCGTCCTCTTCAACTTCATCTTCGTTTGGGGGCTCGCCCCGTCGTCCTCCGTGTATATTTTATCACCGCAAAAAGCCTCATCAATATTAAAGTCGTCGTATTCCGATAACTCCACGGGTGCTTCTTTTAACCCTTCTGCTTTACTTCCAGATGTTTTCCTGCTTGTTTTTGCTTCATTTTTTCCTTCAATTCTTTCATGTCACTGCTTACTTTTTTCTCAATAACCCTTGCATAAATTTGGGTAGTAGCCAATTTTTTATGCCCCATCATTTTGCTGACAGTTTCAAGTGGTACGTTGTTACAAAGTGTTACTGTCGTTCCAAATGTATGTCTGGCCTTTTTAAAATGTAAAAAAGCAGTAAAGCCGCATAGCTCTCCGATAACTTTTAATTTTTCATTAATGGTTCTATTGGAAACATAGGGAAACAGCGTCTCTTGTTCAATGGAACGTATGTCTTCCCAATATCTTTCAATGATTTTTATAGCCTGTGGCAGTAACGGAACTTTCACGGGGAGGCTATTTTTTTCCCTTTGTATGTTCAACCACAGTTCTCCGTCAAAACTCTTTACAATGTCTGTTCGCTTTATCTTTATTGCATCCCCGTAATGAGGCCCGACATAGCAACTGAAAACAAAGATGTCCCTAATTAGCTGTAGTGTGGAATTATTGAGCTTTAATGACTCTATGGCCATCAATTCATCTTCAGTCAGAAAATCAGGTTCTGTTTCGTCGAAATGCAACTTATAGGCTTCGAAAGGGTTTTCTTTTACCCATTTCAGGTCTTTCGCAAATGCCCCTAACTTGCGCAACCTTTCCATGTGCTTCATTAATCCATTGTTATGAAGCGGTCGGCTCGCATCCAAATTGTTGCTTTTCATGAATGAATTTGTCTCCAGTATGAAAGAGTAATCCAATTCCGTAAGTAGGAGGTCTTCCCTGTGCTTGTGTTTGAGGAACTTTTTGACGTACCTAAATGTGGTCGTGTAATTCTTCAGGGAACCTTTGGACAAACCACCATTTTTCTCATGGAACTCGAACAGTTCAACTAAAGAATGCTGACCGGTGTCTAATCCGAAAAATTTCATTTTCAGCATCTCCGCATTGAATGGTTTGCCTGTGAGCAAAAGAGCATCGTAAAAATTGGTGATTCTGGCTTTTACCCTGTCAAGGTGAAGTTTAAGTTCTCTGGCTTTGGGCGAGCCTGCTACATTTTTCCCTTGGGAAGTTTCCCATACAGATTCGTGTACTTTCTTCTTTAGTGAGAAGTCCACGTCTCCGTTCCAGGTAATACGACAGTAAACGCTTCTCAAGCCTGTCTTGACCCTTGTTTTCTCTGCTTTTAAAAAGAAACTTACACAGAAAAATGAGTGACTTTCTTCCATAACAAATTGATTTTAAATGATTTAAAATATTCGCTCTTCAGAATCAAATCAAATTGCAGGGCCATGAGGGCTACTCAAAGGCACTCAAAATGGCACAAAATGAGCTATTTCAGCTCGAACGAAGTCAAACAAGACTTTGTAAATCAACGTCTTAACCCTAAAAAGCCCCCAAACCTAAGGGCTTTTTAGAGGGCCACGATCAGGGCTACTATCGAATGGTTTTGGATGGCGTCAGAAGGTGCAGAAAAAAAATAAATGCCTGTAAAATCAATTGATTTACAGGCATTTAAGCTATTTTGATTTCATAAAATGTCGGGATGACAGGATTCGAACCTGCGGCCTCTCGCCCCCCAGACGAACGCGCTACCGGGCTGCGCTACATCCCGATGTTTTTTTGTTGGGGTGGCAAAGGTAATGGCTTTTTGCAAATTTCAGACTATCTTGCGCCAAAAAATTTCCTCTTTAAAATATGGACATTCTTCTGCGCAATGCGACCATTGTCGACGAGCATTCCGAACATAATTTTACCCAAAAGGACATTTTAGTCAGCGACGGCAAAATCGTCGCCGTCGACCAGCATATTGAACGGCAGGCAGACAAAGAAGTAGACCTTTCCGGTAAGTTTGTTGCACCGGGATTTGTCGACGTATTTTCCCATTTCAACGATCCGGGCATGGAGCAAAAAGAAACTGTCGAAACCGGCGCGGCGGCGGCAATTGCTGGCGGCTATACCGACGTTTTCATTTTACCCAATACCAAACCTGTTGTAGACAGCAAATCTTTTGTCGAATACATAACCCAGAAATCTGACAAACTTCCCATCAATATCCGGCCTTTGGGAGCGGCGACGAAGAAAATTGAAGGAAAGGAAATCGCCGAAATGTACGATATGTACCAGAGCGGCGCCATTGCGTTTACGGACGGATTGTACCCCGTACAATCTGCCGGTTTGTTTCTAAAAATATTGCAATACGTCAAGTCTTTCAACGGTGTATTGATCGAACAACCATTTGAAAATACGATTGGATCACATGGTTTGGTCAATGAAGGAATCGTTTCCACGCAACTCGGATTACCGGGCATTCCTGCAATTAGCGAAGAGATTTTCATACAAAGAGAAATCGAATTGTTGCGTTATGCGGAAAGCAAACTACATATTACCGGCGTCAGCACCAAAAGAGGCGCGGAACTGGTATTGACGGCCAAGGAAGAAGGTTTGCAGATAACGTTTAGCGTAACGCCGCACCATTTGCTGTTTTGCGATGAGAACGTGATGACCTACGACACGAATTTTAAATTCAACCCGCCATTGCGCACCAGAAAAGACCGCGATGCCTTGCGTCAACTGGTTTTGGACAATAAAGTGGACGCTATTGCGGCACACCATTTTCCGCAGCATTGGGATGATAAAATCCTCGAATTTGAATACGCAAAAAACGGAACGACGAGTTTGCAAACGGCTTATGCTGCGGTGCAAACGGCTATTCCGGAACTGAAACCCGAACAGATCGTTACCTTGTTTTCGTCCAATATGCGTCAGGTTTTCGGTTTGGAAAATGTGGGGGTCAATGTCGGCAGCACGGCACAGTTCACGATTTTCGATCCAAAAGGGAAAACCATATTGACAAAAGAAAACAACCGAAGCAAAGCGCTCAACTCGCCATTCTTTGACAAGGAACTCAATGGTGCAATCGTCGGTATTGTTTATAAAAATAACTTGATTTTAAACTAAACGCATGGAACCGAAAAAGACTTCGCATATTGCCAAGGGCGCTATTATAGGTTTGATCCTCATCATTTATTCAACGGTGTTGTACTTGATGGGACAGATGATGAACAAAAATTTGGGTTATGTATCATACCTGATATTGTTTGTTGGGTTGATCGTCAGCGGAAATATTTTTTCCAAAGAAAACAACGGAAACGTAACCTTTGGAAACGTATTTGCGCATTGTTTCAAAACAAACGGAATCGTGACGTTGATTGTCATTTTCTGGTCTGTTTTGTCGCTAAAAGTGATTTTCCCCAATATGGAAGATCAAATGTTGGACTTTACCAGAAAAGAACTGGAAAAGCAACCCAAGATAACCGACGAGCAGATTTCGCAGTCAATGGCTATGATGAAAAAAGGTTTTATGGTCATCATGATTGGTGGCGCGATATTGGGCTATGCCGTATTGGGCGCCATCGGTTCGCTCATCGCGGCGGCCCTCGCCAAGAAAAATCCGCAGCAGCCTTTTCCGCAGGTGTAACGCTATCGTACTGCATAAATCACAAATCCCGGCTTTTTCTTTTTTACTTTTGGTTTTTGACTTTATTTCAATACATGGATATTTCTATAGTAATACCACTTTTTAACGAAGACGAATCGTTGCCCGAACTGAGCGAGTGGATCGTGCGTGTGATGACGGAGAACAATTATTCCTACGAAGTCATCATGATCGACGATGGCAGTACGGACAATAGTTGGAATGTGATCCAACAGATCCGCCAAAAACATCCAACGTTTAAAGGCATCAAGTTTCAACGCAATTACGGTAAGTCCGCTGCGCTGAACGCCGCATTCAAGGAGGCGCAGGGTGATGTCGTCATTACGATGGACGCCGACATGCAGGATTCCCCGGACGAAATTCCAGGTTTGTACAACCAAATCGTTGTCGATGGCTACGATTTGGTCAGCGGCTGGAAAAAGGTACGCTACGACAATAAATTCACCAAAAATTTCCCCTCCAAAATATTCAACGGCGTTGCGCGCAAAGTTTCCAAAATTCCTTTGCACGACTTCAACTGCGGACTGAAATCCTATCGACTCAATGTGGTGAAAGGTATTGAAGTTTATGGTGACATGCACCGCAATATTCCCGTATTGGCCAAATGGGCTGGGTTCAAAAAAATCGGCGAGCGCATCGTCGAACACCGTCCGCGCAAATTTGGCGTTTCCAAGTTTGGCTGGGATCGTTTCATCCATGGTTTTTTGGACTTGGCGACGGCGACTTTCATGGGGAAATTTGGAAAACGCCCGATGCATTTTTTTGGATTGTGGGGATCGGTATGTTTCTTTTTTGGTTTCGTGATTAGTTTGTATTTGGTTGTTGCCAAAATATTACGGCACGAAATCGCGTTGACCAATAAACCTGCATTTTATATTGCATTGACGATGACGATATTGGGAATGCAGCTTTTTCTTGCCGGATTTGTTGGCGAACTTATCAGCCGCAACGCCGTCGACCGCAACCATTATATTGTCGAAAAAAAACTGGGTCTGTAACCGTAAATTTATCAAATATCGACATCGCTGACGCCTATACAGCGAATGCCCTATTTTTATCAATATTGAATTTTAAGTAAAATGAGTAGTGTAAAACTAAGCAACAGAGCTCTGGAAATGCCCGCGTCTCCCATTCGGAAACTCGTTCCGTTTGCTGAAGCGGCCAAGAAAAAAGGGTTGAAAGTGCACCATCTCAATATTGGGCAGCCTGACATCGAAACACCTCCTGTCATCATGGATGCTGTGCGCAACGTCCACATGCGCGTATTGGAATACGGACACAGCGCCGGCCTTGAAAGCTACCGCAAAAAATTGGCGGAATACTACAATCGTCTTGACATCAAGGTCACGCCGGATGACATATTGGTCACTACCGGCGGTTCCGAAGCTTTGTTGTTCGGTTTTTTGGCATGCGATCCCGGCGACGAAATCATCGTACCCGAACCGTTTTATGCAAACTACAACGGTTTCGCTATTGAAGCCGGCGTGAAAATCGTCACCATTCCGTCTTATATTGACAACGGATTTGCCTTGCCGCCGATCAACTCTTTTGAAAAAGCCATCACGGCAAAAACAAAAGCGATTTTGTTGTGCAATCCCAATAATCCGACGGGTTATTTGTATTCCAAAGAGGAAATCGAAACCTTGAAAGATATTGCTGTCAAGCATCGTCTGTTTTTGTTTTCGGACGAAGCGTACCGTGAATTTTGCTACGAAGGTGCGCATTTCAGCGCGTTGCAATTGGAAGGCGCTGACGACAATGTCGTATTGATCGACACGATCAGTAAACGTTACAGTGCTTGCGGCGCACGTGTGGGCGCATTGGTTTCCAGAAACAAGGAACTGATTCAAAATGTATTGAAATTCGGACAGGCTAGACTTTGTCCGCCTACATTGGAACAGATATTGGCAGAAGCGGCAGTAGATCTTCCGGCAGATTATTTTAAAGCGACCAAAGCTGAATACCTGCGTCGTAGAGATACATTGGTTGAGGGGCTGAATGCTATCCCCGGCGTAAAATGTCCCAATCCCGGCGGCGCATTTTATGTTATGGCCGAGTTGCCGATTGACGACTGCGACAAATTTTGCCAATGGATATTGGAAGATTTCGAATACGATGGACAAACAGTCATGATGGCGCCCGGAAGTGGATTCTATGCAACGCCCGGCTGCGGAAAAAAAGAAGTGCGGCTGGCGTACGTATTGAACGTGCAGGACATCGCGGCGGCGGTAAAATGTCTGGAAAAAGCACTGGAAACATACAACCATTCGTAAGATTTCATGCTTTTTCGCCGAAAAAATTGATATTTTTCAAAAAAAGTAAAAAATTTGATATTTAGTTAACATAAACATTCAAATTTTGGTGCATCTTTGCAATACAAAAAATAGATATATACCTTTTTTCATATGGCAAGCAATCGAAGACGGCCTGTGGTTTCTACCACGGGTCTTTTGCTTTTATATATATATGTACCTGTTTCCATCTTCTTTTTCAGAAAAATGAACGGCGATGACCAAGAACATTTTGTTCCGTTGGCTTGACCATTTAAATGTATATTGGAAAGAACCCACAAGCATTCCCTATCTTTAGGTCGTCCTAAAAAGGTATATTTTTAAGATGACAGATTTCTCCAAATGTTTATATACGCTTGCTGTTCTTTTTTCATTTTCCGCATTGGGTTGCCAACCAAAAAGCAACAAAGCCAATATGGATTGTACGGTTTGCAAAGCGCCCTCTCGTGCAACGGCCATGAAAGCGCCTTTGCAGAAAGATTCCAATAGCGCCACGGGCATCGATACAGGCAAAATGATATTGCTACAAGGTGGAACTTTTCAAATGGGAAGCAACACATTTTTCGATGCAAAACCGATCCACAAAGTAAACCTGACTTCGTTTTATATAGACGAACACGAAGTGACCAATGATCAGTTTGTAAAATTTGTCGCGGCTACACATTACGTTACCGTGGCGGAAAGACCATTGGATCCAAAAGATTATCCCGACATCCCGAAAGAGAAACTGGTTGCCGGTTCAGGGGTATTCACGCCGCCCGATCATCCCGTCAATCTTAATAATCCAATGGATTGGTGGACCTACGTGCCCGGCGCCAACTGGAAACATCCGGAAGGCCCAAAATCGAATATTGACGGAAAAGGTAATTATCCGGTCGTACAGGTCTGCTATGAAGATTGTGCCGCTTTTGCAAAATGGGCAGACAAAAGATTGCCGACCGAGGCGGAATGGGAATTTGCAGCAAAAGGCGGACACAACTATCCTACTTACTATTGGGGTACAGAAAAAACGCCCAACGGAAAATACATGGCGAACAATTTTCAAGGAAATTTTCCCTACGCCAATACCAAGCTCGACGGCTATGCAGGCCTAGCTCCTATCAAACAATACCCAGCCAATGGTTACCAACTCTACGACATGGACGGAAATGTATGGGAATGGTGCAGCGACTTTTACCGTCCCGACTTTTATGCCAATAGTCCAACAAACAATCCTCAAGGCCCTACGGACAGCTACGACCCGGAAGAACCCGGAACTGTAAAACGCGTGCAGCGCGGTGGTTCGTTCCTGTGCAGCGACGATTATTGCCTGCGTTACAAAACAGGATCAAGAGGAAAAGGCGAGCAAAGTAGCGCTAGTAATAATCTAGGTTTTAGATGTGTGAGAGATTTTTAAACCTTTACGGTTCTATTGTGTTATAGCTTACGATATATAAACCTATAACATAGTAAAAACACATTTATGAAAAAATGCTCGATTCTTTCTTTGGCAGCAGTTCTCAGTATCTGTATGATGGCTTGCAGTAATCCACAGGAAAAAGCGCAAAAAGTCAGCGAAGATGCCAGTAAAGCAGCAGACCATGCGGCCGCCAACGCTGCCGACGCTCATACAGTAGCTGCGGGCAATGCCGTTGCAGCAGCGATTTATTCCAATATTGCGGCAGCAAGCGAGGCCGCCTCAAAAGTGCAGATGCCTGCATTGGCAACAAACGATGCTAAATCATTGGCAAAAGATTTAGGCAACCTTATTGTCAAAAGAATTGCCGCAACCAACGCTGACGAGGCTTCCAGACTAGAAACGGATATTACAAATGAACGTGCGAAGATTGAACAGAAAGCCGTTGACAACAAAATCTCTGCCGCGGACAAAGACGCTATATTGAAATATGGCGACGACATGACCGCTGCGGCTAAAGCTGCTGTGGGTATGTAACAGTACCTCTCACGGCTGCGAAAAAAATCCCATTGTTCATTTTGGCAATGGGATTTTTGTTTACTGAAACTATAATAATAAAATTGAGCCGATGTAAAAAAACTACAACCGACTCTTACTATCGTCGGCATCTTCGTTTTTATCTTTTTGCGTGATTTTATTATTACCCAAACTAAATGTTGCCGTAACCGAAAAATAGTGTCTTTAAAACCTTCACTAGAAAAAACGAAACGATCAATACTCGCTATATTTTTAATCGTAAAATTTCCTTCCGTATTCGTGGAGAAGGAATCCACGATGGCATTTTTATACAGGGCTATAATTTTTGCTTGCAAACCAACCCGACACTACACGTCCTTTATAGACAGACTGCGCTTGCAAAAACAGCGGTGTCATCACGGCTAAAGCTATCAACACCCGAAGCAAATGGTTTTGCTTTTTTATTTTCATCATTTGCAATTCCTGTCGTACTATACAATACACTAACTATTTTCCACAACCAAACCCTCGTCATCATTGGCTTTCACGCCTTTACCCGGAACAAAAAAACGCAATGGATGTTTCCTAAAATACAACCAGACGATTTTCAAAATTTCCGGATATTCCCGCATTTTGATACCACGCGAACGAACAGCCACGAAAAACGCTAAAAAGAAACTCATCGAAAAATTAAAAAATCCAATACCAAAAATCCCCAACGCGATCTGTGCAAGGTAGCCGCCCGTCAGGTTGCTCCATCCGTAGCCGTACAACCCAAACGCTACATTACCCGTCGAAATAGTAATGTGCCGCACATCAAAATTGAGCCCAAATATCATCGTCACGACACTACTCATTCCCATCAAAAAACCAAATCCTATATTACCCGCCAAGCTTCCTGCATGATGTTCGATATAGTGCGCGATTTTTTGCAAACGATGTTTGGGCATGGTTACGCTCAATATTGGATGGTCGATGATACGCGCCGCAATATGCTCGTACTTCATTTTGTTGCCGATGTAGCCAGCCAACAATCCCGTCACAAACAAGAACACACCTGCATTGGCTGCGTATAGTAGCGACAAACTATGCCAAGGATGCTGGTCTTCCAATAGTTCAAATGCGTGCAACCCTTCCACCAATTTATGTCCCGTAAACAAATCGTAAAACCACGCCAACAAATAACATCCCGGAAATACAATCATCAGATTGCCTATAAACGACGCATTCTGACTACGCATCACGCGCGCAATAGTCACCGCCAATTGATACAAATTGGGCTGACCGTTTTTCTTACTATCGAGCGAACCCGCAACCGCACTTGCCGTAAACGCGGGCTGTTTGGTCGCCAATATCGTACCCGTTTCTTCAATCGCGACGAACCCAATACTATAGTTGACACTATAAGCAATCCCCATCCAAAAAGGCGGTATTTTCAAAAAATGCAACAGCGCCTTGAAAAACGTCATGAAACAAATAATCACGCCGCCCCACATCGCCTTGTACAGCATCTGAAACCAACCTTTGCGCGTCGTCGTGATGTATTTGCCTCCTTTCGACCCTTTGTGTTCCGCAATTTGGTAAGCGACATAGCCCAGCGTCATGGAAAACAGCTCGCGGATACTCGATTTGCGTTTTTCGTTGCGGACCAGCAACCGAAAAAAATCGACGAACTGCCCCGTATCGAGCTGGTGTTTTTGGCTGATACTATCTACCAATATACGCAAACGTTCCAGGCAAGACTCGATGATCAAGGTCGTATAAGTCAGCGAAACGCTCGCACCTTGATGGCTTTGGTTATCCTGCGCCGTTTTGATACAAGTCGCGCAAGCCTGCAACAAAGTCTCCAGTTCCGAAAGTTTAGTGGCGAGCGCGGCTAGATCGTAGCCGTTTTCACTATTGAGCAATTTCGCAAAATCAACCGCGGCAACATTCTGCTCCACGAAAGGGTTGTGCTGTTTGTATTCCGTCGGCAGATAATGACTAAAATCCGGGTTCAGACCAAGGTCCACCACGCGATATGAAAGTATCATCAACGACTTGAAAATCTGGCGCACCATTTTCGGATTGTCCGTCGTGTCGGTATAGCCGACCATTTCAAAAAAACGCACCCAACTATTTCTGGAAATATGTTCCACCCATACGTAGTCGTTTTTTTTGTAAAAAACATGGTTCAGCACATACAAAAAATCGTCCTTGTCCCGATACGGCGGCAATATTTTGTAGCTGAGACGGTGCGTCAATTCCTGTCCAAATCCCTGACTCTGCATCATGCCGCTCTGCGTCAAAGCCGGCACTAGATCCGTATTGATCAACTGGGAAAAAAAAGCCGCTTTCAGGTTTTTCAGCAGCGATGGATTTTCGGACAATAGTATAGTCGCTTCATCCAGTCTCTTGTCGGAATAGAAGTAAACAGACATCCTGTCGGGACGTATGCGACCGAAAAAATCACGCAGAAAAACCAGTCCGCTTTCCCTGTCCAATATACTGAGATGATAATCTTGATGCAGCGTAAGCTCCACCAAGTCCTTTTTTTCCTTGTTTTTTCTATGCGTTCTTGTCATGGTTATTCACAATAATACAAAATTTGCTTTATCATTCATTCCACAAACGTTCTCCATACAAAAGTCTTAACGCAATCTTTTCAACAACACACTCAATGTTAACTTAATATGAATACAGTTTTCCGACAGAATTGCGGATCACTTTTACGAAAACAATAAAATGATTTTGTACAAAAAAACAATCGCAGCCGGTTTTGCAATACTTAGCAGCCTCGCGCTTTCCCATGCGCAAATGAAAGTTGTCAACCGTTTTTCTGTTCCCGGAAATGGTCGTTTCGACTATTTGACCGTTGCGCGTAACAACGAACTGTACGTTTCGCACGGCAATAAAGTCGACCTCGTCAATACGCAAAACGGCGCAGTCATCGACAGCATCACCGGCCTCAATACGGTTCACGGCATTGCACTCGCCAAAAAACTCAGAAAGGGTTTCATCAGCGACGGCGGCAATAACAGACTAGTCGTGTTCAATATGGATTCGCACAAAAAAGTAGCAGAAATCGCCACCGAAAAAAATCCCGACGCGATCATGTACGAATCATGGACCAAAACGATCATCGTCGGCAACGGCAAATCCAACAGTATTTCGGTTATAGACCCGGCGACCAATACAATTTTACATACAATCAATATTGGCGGCAAACCAGAGGCGATCGTTTCGGACAAAAAAGAAAAACTGTTTGTCAATATCGAAGACAAAAATGCCATCGCCGTCATCAGCCTAAAAGATTTTTCGTTGATCGAAACCATTGATATTGCAAGCGAAGGCGCAGAACCGGCAGGCCTCGCGATCGACACCAAAAACCAATTGCTGTTTGCAGGTTGCCGCAACAAAAAATTGGTCATCGTTCATTACCCCGACAAAAAAATCGTCGGCACTTATCCTATCGGTTCGGTGTGCGACGGCGTTGCGTACAATCAACTAAACCAAACCGTTTATGCATCCAACGGCGACGGCACGCTCAACGTTTTGCAACGGCAACCGAACGGCAGCTGGAACAATAAATCCGTCGCCACTCAACCCAACGCGAAAACATTGGCGCTCGACAAAAAATCCAATACGGTTTATCTTTCCACAGCCGAAACGAGCAAGGAAAAAGACGCGACAGGAAAACCCGCAATCGTTCCAAATACTTTTAAAATATTGGCTGTCCAATAGTCTAAATCAAAAAAAATTCCATTACAGGAAACATAACCCCGAAAAGATGGGCAACTGGCATTTCCGCAGCGTCCCCTAACGGGAGACACAGCGGACAACCTAAGAAAGCTTAAAAGAACACTACATTTTCTTAGAAAACAGGAACGAACGGCTGAAGTTGAACAACTGTCGTTGTACAGCGAAAGGTGAGGTTAAGGCGGAGCGGTGTTTCCGGCGATACATGACAACAACTTCAAAAAACTACATTCAGCCGGAAATGTACCCGCAGCCGATGCCGAACGATCCGAAGGATTACCAATATCACTTTGTTTTTTATTTGTATTGGTGCATTCGCTCCGCTTGGGTCACCCTTAGAACGACTTGATCTTTGGTTACTTTCCATCAAAGGAAAGTAATAAAAAAACAGAATAGCAATGTCAAATGTTAACATTTGACATTTTCCCAGTCGGAAAGAAAAGAGTAGTTTTGCGCCAAATTTATTCGGAGATAACTATGTCTACAATTTCAAAAAGTATTGACTTTAGCCTTCCATACAAAGTCAAAGATATTTCCCTTGCTGAATGGGGAAGAAAAGAAATACATCTTGCAGAAGCGGAAATGCCCGGTTTGATGGACTTGCGCAAAGAATTTGGCGCGTCCAAACCATTGCAAGGTGCGCGCATCGCGGGTTGCCTGCACATGACGATCCAAACAGCGGTTTTGATCGAAACTTTAGTGGAACTGGGTGCGGAAGTCCGTTGGAGTTCCTGCAATATCTTTTCGACGCAGGACCAAGCGGCAGCGGCTATCGCGGCGACTGGCGTTCCTGTTTTTGCATGGAAAGGCGAAACCTTGGAAGAAGCGGACTGGTGCATCGAACAGACTTTGTTTTTCGGTAGCGAAGACCGTCCGTTAAACATGATCCTCGACGACGGCGGCGACTTGACCAATATCGTTTTTGACAAATATCCTGAGCTGATCCAGAACATCAAAGGATTGAGCGAAGAAACCACAACGGGCGTTCACCGTTTGTACGAAAGAATGGCGAAAGGCACCTTGCCGATCCCTGCGATCAATATCAACGATTCCGTTACCAAATCCAAATTTGACAACAAATACGGCTGTAAAGAATCTTTGGTAGATGCGATCCGCCGTGCTACGGACGTGATGATGGCGGGTAAAGTCGCCGTTGTTGCAGGTTACGGCGACGTAGGTAAAGGTTCTGCGGCTTCCTTACGCGGAAACGGTGCGCGTGTCATCGTTACGGAAATCGATCCCATATGTGCACTCCAAGCTGCGATGGACGGCTACGAAGTCAAAAGAATGGAAAACGTCATCGCGAAAGCGGACATCATCGTTACGACGACTGGTTGCCGCGATATCATCACGGAAAAAGAATTCCGCTTGATGAAAGACAAAGCCATCGTCTGCAACATTGGCCACTTCGACATTGAAATCGACATGGCTTGGTTGAACAATACTTACGGCAATACGAAAAATACGGTAAAACCTCAGGTCGACATCTACACGATCGACGGTAAAGAAATCATCGTATTGGCAGAAGGCCGTTTGGTCAACTTGGGTTGTGCGACGGGCCACCCATCTTTTGTAATGAGCAACTCCTTTACCAACCAGGTTTTGGCGCAGTTGGAACTTTGGTTGCATGCAGACAAATACGAAAACAAAGTCTACATGTTGCCTAAAAAGCTCGACGAAAAAGTTGCCCGCCTGCACTTGGCTAAGATCGGCGTTGAACTCGACGAATTGACGGACGTTCAATCCGAATACCTGAACATTCCGAAAGAAGGACCGTTCAAACCAGAATTTTACAGATATTAGTTTTCAGAAAGCCACAGATTCGCAGATTATCCTATTTTCTGTGGCTTTTACGTTTTTAAGATTTTTCCCATGGTTCGTGTCCGCACGAACCATTTTTTTGCAAAAAAATATTCATCGACATTGCCCGTCGTTGTTGGTAGACGACCAACAACGACGAAATCTGCGAATCTGCGGCACCAAACTCCACCAACCCAAAAAAGTAAACCCTTCCAGAAATGGAAGGGTTTTGTTTATGTGTAAGTAAAAGTTGAACAATTAAGTGCAGACGCCCTGCATTTGCGTGTATTTCTTTTTCCAAAAAATACAGAGAACCATTTCTATTGATATTATGGGGAAAAAAGCCAATATCCATAAGCACATTTGGCAACCCAAAACGCTTTGTAATCACAGTTTCGCGCCGCTACCGCACAGCAATACTACTACACGAAAACGAAAAATAACAACTGTTAGCTAAATAAATGTATGCAAACGATACCGACAACGATAGCGAAAACCTCAATAGGGAAAAATACCCTATATTGCGCGAGAATAGAGGTCTATATGAAGCGAGAAATAACCACCATCAAAGACATAGCACGCACACTGGGACTTTCACCGTCGACGGTTTCGCGTGCGCTACGCGACAGTTACGAAATCAGCGAGGAAACGAAAAAGTTAGTATTGGCGTACGCCAACAAGATCAACTACAAACCGAATCCGATCGCGCTCTCGCTCAAAGAAAGGCGCACTTACACCATCGGCATCGTATTGAGCGAAATCGCCAACAATTTCTATTCGCAGGTCATCGACGGCGTGGACACGATCGCCTACCAAAAAGGGTATCAGGTCGTCGTGTCGCAAACGCACGAATCTTTCGAACTGGAAAAAATGATCATTTCCAATTTTGGTTCGCGCGCCATTGACGGTTTGTTGGTCGCCCTGTCCGCCAACGCAACGGACATTTCCTACCTCAAGGAACTGCACGAAAGCGGGCTTCCGATCGTATTTTTTGACCGCGTCACGAACGAAATTGACACACACAAAGTCATCATCGACAACTTTCAGAGTTCGTTCAATATAACGGAGCACCTAATCAACAAAGGCAAGAAAAAAATCGTGCACATTACCAATTCTTCGCATTTGTCCAATACAATCGAAAGGTTGGCGGGCTACAAAGCCGCATTGGAAAAACATAATATTCCGTTCGATCCCGAACTGGTCAAATATTGTGAAGACACGGGCAATATCGCGACCGACCTGCAACAAGTGATTCAGGATATATTGGACACCAATTCGGATGGGCTGTTTATCGCCAACGACCGCTTGACGACGGGTTCCTTATTGGCGCTGAAAAGAACCAACCCCGAAAAACTGAAAAACCTGGGCATCGCCGGTTATACCAATTCCAACCTCATGGAACTGATCGCTCCCGAACTCGACGTGGTCTATCAACCAGCTTTTGAAATGGGTCAAACGGCAACACGTTTATTGCTGGACTTGATCGAAGCGAAACGCCCCGTCACAGAGTTTGAAACGATTACGCTGCAAAGCGAAGTCGTGCATTTTGACAGCGTGCAATAGTTCCTAACATCATTCATTAAAATCCCAAGGTTCGTGTCCGCACGAACCTTTTTTGCTTATTTTAACTAGAGTAAATATATAGACGCAATTGTTTTGCTGGCATTTCAATATAAAATGCGAAAGAAAAAGCACAATAACAGCCTATATACCGAAACGGGAAAAAGGACAAAATGGATGAAAAAACTACTGGGCAAAACCTAAAACAATTTTCTCGTAGAGCAAACTTTTTACTGCAATTACGGCTACAATATTGAAATCGGGAATAATTTTCATTCCAACCACAACTTGGTTATATTGGACTGTGCCAAAGTCACATTTGGCGACAATACCGTTACTGGAGCGGGAAGCGTAGTAACTAAAAACATTCACAGCAACGTCATAGCCGCAGGCAATCCTTGCCGCATCCTAAAAGAAATCACCTCTCCCCAAAATCCACCTTACCCAATATAATTCAACGTTTTAAAATCGGTATTTCAATCCGTTTAAAATGGCATCGATTGCATAATTATTTTACCCTTTTAGCCTTCTAAAATGTAGATTTGCCTACACAACTAACGGTTGTAAGCCATTAAAAAAAGATTTACGGACATGAGTATTTTCCATTTCAAAACGCAGTTGCTAAGTGTGGTATTGGCCTCGACTATTGGCCATTTGGCGGCACAGCAGCCGGTCGTTACGACGCCGGTATTCAAAAAAGACACGGTCAACATCTTGCAAAAAGGTGCTGTTGCCGACGGTCTCACGCTCAACACCAAAAATATCCAGCAAGCGATCGACGCCTGTAGCCAAAACGGCGGCGGTGTGGTGTTGATCCCAAGCGGACTGTGGTTGACAGGCCCCATTCAAATGAAAAGCAACGTCAATCTGCATTTGAACGCCAACGCAGTTCTTTTGTTTACAAAAGATTTTGACCAATATCCATTGGTCGAAGGCAACTGGGAAGGTCGCCCCGCTTGGCGCAACGCCTCTCCTATTTCCGGAACCAATCTGCAAAACATTGCGATTACCGGCAGCGGCATCATCGACGGCAACGGCGACGCGTGGCGAATGATCAAAAAAGACAAGCTCACCGAAGGCGAATGGAACGAAAAAGTCAAAAGCGGCGGTGTCGTCGGCACCGACGGCCGCACTTGGTATCCTTCCGAAAAATCATTGAAAGGTAGCCAAACGCCCAATGCAAGTGCAGTCGTACCTGGCAAAACGGCAGCGGACTACAACTCCATCAAGGATTTTCTGCGTCCCAACCTGCTCTTATTGACCAACTGCAACAACGTATTGCTGGAAGATATTACCGTCCAAAATTCTCCTGCTTGGACGATGCACACTTTGCTGACCAATAATCTTTCCGTAAAAAACGTCACGGCCAAAAATCCTTGGAACGCGCAAAACAGCGACGGCATCGACGTCGAATCCTGCAAAAACGTATTGATCGAAAACAGCCGTTTTGACGTGGGTGACGACGGCATCTGCATCAAATCGGGACGCGACGAAGACGGCAGAAAAAGAGGTGTCCCTACCGAAAACGTAATTGTCCGCAACAATATCGTCTACCATGCGCACGGCGGTTTCGTCGTCGGCAGCGAAATGAGCGGCGGTGCCAAAAACATTTGGGTTTCCAACTGTTCTTTCATCGGAACGGATGTTGGTTTGCGTTTCAAAACGACGCGCGGACGCGGCGGTATTGTCGAAAACATCCACATCAAAGACATCGACATGGCAGACATCCAGACAGACGCGATTTTGTTTGACATGTACTACGCGGCGAAATCGCCAACAGACGGACAAGACAATCCTGTCGTGGAAACCATGCCGGTAACGGAAGCGACGCCACAGTTCAGAAATTTCAACATCCAAAATATTGTCGTCAACGGTGCAAAAAGAGCTGTTTTCCTGAGAGGTTTGCCTGAGATGCCCATCAAAAACATCGTCATCAGCAATGCAACTATTCAAGCAGACGCTGGTTTTGAATGCACCGAAGCGGAAAACATTGTATTAAACAATGTCAAATTGTTACCTAAAAATACAGACGGCGTTGCAATCATTGACAACAGCAAAAACATCGTATTCAACGGTTTGCAATATCCTAAAAACACAAAAACATTGTTTAGTCTGACTGGTCAGAAAACAAGCAATATCGTTGTTTCCAATACGGACAAAAGCAACGCCGCAACATTCGAAAAAGCAACGAAAGGCTCTTCCGAAAAAGCATTGCTTTATACGAAATAAAGATCTGGTTGATTCGGAGGAGATTTCTCACTCCGTTCGAAATGACGTCGGGTTATATGTAGAAAATTAAAACAAATCGTCATTTCGAGTGAGGAACGAGCGAGAAATCTCCCAACATTTATTTAAAAACCCCATAAGCTTTAAACAGGTTCTCTTTTGTACGAAAACAAGAAACATAAATTTTTTCTAATATAGTTGTTGGTCTAAGACCAACAACTGTGTTAATTTTAGGCCCGACATATTTTTCAGGAAAAATCCATCGGACCAAAATAGACAAAAAACATACAGATGAAAAAAACATTTATAGCAATAAGTTCTCTTTTTCTGGCGTCGCTCGCGCAGGCGCAGCATTCGCACAAAGATGCCGTATTGAAAACTGCAATGGGCATTTTGCCAAAAGGCACGACCGTAACCGACGGCGAAATGAGAATGAAATGGTCCTACGACATGGGCGTCGTATTGGAAGGCGCAGCGGCCATGTGGAAATCGAGTGCCAACGGTGATTATTTCAAGGATATCCAGGCTTGCATCGATCCGTATATTGACGACAACGGCAATATAAAAACCTACAAACAGGAAGACCACAATATCGACAATATCAAAAACGGTCGCGCACTGTTGGTTTTGTACAAAGTAACGCAACAGCAAAAATATTTGCAGGCGGCTACGCAATTGTGGGATCAGCTGAAAACGCAGCCGAGAACGCAAAGCGGCGGTTTTTGGCACAAGAAAATCTATCCGAACCAAATGTGGCTGGACGGTTTGTACATGGGCGAACCTTTTTACACGGAATACGCGGCCATGGCCCACAAAGATTCCAGTTTTGACGACATCGCGCACCAATTTATCGTAATCGCCGAAAAAACAACGGATGCCAAAACAGGCTTGATGTACCACGGCTGGGACGAGTCCAAAACAGAAAAATGGGCCAATCCACAAACAGGTTTGTCGCCACATTTCTGGGGACGCGCGATGGGTTGGTACATGATGGCGTTGGTCGACGTATTGGACTATTTCCCGCAAGACCATCCAAAACGCAACGAACTGATCACAATTTTGAACAACTGTGCAAAAGCGGTTACGAAATACCAAAGCAAGAAAAATGATCTTTGGTACGACATATTGGATCTGGAAAACAGAGCCGGCAATTATCCGGAAGCGTCCGCATCCAGCATGTTTGTTTACACACTGGCAAAAGGCGTTCGCAAACAATACATTCCGACTTCTTATCTGAGCGTTGCGCAAAAAGGATTTTCGGCAATCGAAAAACAGTTTGTCGAAGAAAAAGACGGCCAAACGAATTTTAACGGAACGGTTTCCGTTTCTGGTTTGGGCGGAAAAGGACATTACCGCGACGGAACTTTCGACTATTACATGAGCGAAAAAGTCGTTCCGAACGATTTGAAAGGTATTGGCGCTTACCTCGTTGCGGCGGACGAAATCGAAAGGTCTTATTTGCCTAAAGTCAAAAACAAAACGGTTTTGTTGGACAATTTCTTCAACAACGAATGGACAAAAACGGCTTTCGGATTTTCACAGCCATACCATTATGTTTGGGACGAACAGGACAACAACGGATTTTCGTTTTTCGGAGATGCCTGGCAAAACAGAGGTTTCAAATTGGCAACGTTGAAAGATGCACCGACAAGCGAAAACTTGAAACAAGCCAATACGTTTATCATCGTCGATCCTGACACGGAAAAAGAAACGGCCAAACCAAATTACATGAACGCGGAATACGCCGCGACGATCGAAAATTGGGTAAAAAAAGGCGGCAAGCTGTTGTTGTTTACCAACGATGCGAACAATTGCGACTTGCAGCATTTTAATGTATTGGCCGAAAAATTTGGATTCCAATTCAACAACGACTTGAAAAATACGGTCCAGGGACGTCAGTTTGAACAAGGCGCAATTGAAATTCCAAGCGGAAACAACGTATTTCCCAATACGCAAAAAGTTTATTTGAAAGAGATTTCCACGATCAATATTCAGGACAAAAAGAACGTCAACTCCGTATTGACGCACAAAGGCGACGTCGTCATCGTCACTAGAAAATATGGCAAAGGAACCGTATTTGCAGTGGGTGATCCTTGGTTGTACAACGAGTACGTCGACGGAAGAAAACTTCCTGCAGATTTCCAAAACTACAGTGCCGCGAAAGACTTAATTGATTGGGTATCAAAACAATAATCACACGAACTATGCAACTCAACATACAGAACATTGACCAGATCGCAGACGCGAATCTGATCAAACCCGAAAAACAGTTATTACAACTTCCAGAAAAAGTGTTACAGTTTGGCACCGGCGTCTTATTGCGCGGTTTGCCCGACTATTATATTGACAAAGCCAATAGAAACAACGTTTTCAACGGTCGTGTCGTCGTCGTGAAATCCACTTCTTCCGGCGGAACGGACGCATTTGCAGAACAAAACGGCTTGTACACGGTCTGCATCCGCGGTATCGAAAACGGCAATATTGTCGAAGAAAACATCATCAACAGCAGCATTAGCCGCGTTGTCAACGCAGCGACGGAATGGAATCAGATATTGGACGTCGCTGCCAACGAAGACATCCAGATCATCATTTCCAATACGACGGAAGCCGGCATTCAGGAAAGCGACGACGCTATTTCGGACAATCCGCCGAAAAGTTTTCCGGGAAAAGTTTTGGCTGTATTGGCTAAACGTTTTGAAACCTGCAACGGCAATGCGGACAAAGGTTTCGTCATTTTACCGACCGAACTTATTTCCAATAATGGTGCGACGCTCAAAAAAATCGTTTTGAACCTCGCCCGTAAAAACCAATTGTCGGACGCTTGCATCGAATGGATCGACAAAGCCAATTATTTCTGCAATACGCTGGTCGACAGAATCGTTCCGGGCGCTTATCAAAACGAAGATTTGCGTTATGACGACAAGCTGATGATCATGGCAGAACCTTTTGGACTGTGGGCAATCGAAAGCAACAGCGAAAAAGTAAAAGCGATATTGAGCTTTGCCAATATCGACAAAGGTATCGTCATCACGCCGTCTATCGAAAAATTCAAGGAAATCAAACTTCGCCTATTGAACGGTTCGCATACGCTTACTTGCGCACTTTCCATATTGGCCAAATTCGACATCGTAAAAGCATCGATGGCAAACGGTACTTTCCACGAATTGATCAAAGCGCTTTTATTGAATGAAATCGGCGGTGCTATCCAGTCCGAAAGCATTACGGAACAAGACATCCACGCTTTCAGCATGAGCGTATTGGACCGCTTCAGCAATCCGTTCCTGGAGCACAAATGGACGGCGATCGCGACCAACTACACCGAAAAATTCAAACTCAGATGCGTTCCTATTTTGCAAAAATGGTACGCTAAATTCCAGACGATTCCGGAAATATACGCGTTGGGGTTTGCCGCGTTCCTGCAACTTTCCGTTTCCGACACCGACATTTCGGATAAAGGACAGGAAGCGTTGAGAGGCATCTGGAAATCCGAACAAAACCCTGTCGACGCAATTTTGTCCAGAGAAGATCTTTGGGGAGAAAACCTATTGCAATACAAAGGTTTGAAAGAAAAAATAGCACACTACATCAACGAATTATCCCAACAACCAACACACCAAGTGATGGAAACGACACTTGACGTGCTACAATACGATTATAAAATGAAAAACAAAGTAGTACAAATCGCACCCAAAGACAATGTATTGGTCGCATTGCAGGATTTGCATATTGGCGAAGAAATCAAATTCAACAACGAATCCTATCTTATCCAAGAAGACATTCCTGCCAAACATAAATTTTTCATGCAGGACATGCAGACGGGCGACGAAATCTTTATGTACGGTGTATTGGTCGGCAAAACCCAATATTTCGTTCCGAAAGGCGGTTTGATGAACACGTCCAATACCAAACACGCAGCGGAACCTTTCCACTACCGTCCTTCCCATTACGAATGGAAAGCGCCGGACGTCAGCAAATTCAAAGGTCGCACGTTCAACGGTTACGTTCGCGAAGACGGGCGCGTCGGTACGGCGAACTATTGGCTTTTCATTCCGATGGTTTTTTGTGAAAACAGAAACCTCGACATCATCAAAGAAGCCTTGTACAACGAGTTGGGATATGCCGTTTCGGAAAAATACAAATCCTACACGCACCAACTGGTCAAAGCTTATACGGAACAGCAACCATTGTCATCTGTCGACACTATCGACCTTTCTCCGACGATCGAGCATAAAAGCCAACGTGTATTCAAAAACGTAGACGGTATCAAGTTTTTGAATCACCAAGGCGGTTGCGGCGGCACGCGTCAAGACGCGGCGATATTGGGCAAATTGTTGGCGGCTTATTCCGACAATCCCAACGTTGCGGGTATCACCGTATTGAGCCTCGGTTGCCAAAATCTGCAGGTAGCTGATTTCAAGGAATATTTGTTCCAACGCAATCCTAATTTCAACAAACCACTGTACATATTTGAACAGCAAACGTCCAAAAGCGAAGAACAGCTGATCAAAGAAGCGATCCGTTCGACATTTGAAGGTCTAGTCGAAATCAACAAAATCGAACGCCAGCCAGCCACTTTAGACAAATTGGTTATTGGTGTAAAATGTGGTGGTAGCGACGGCTTCAGCGGTATTTCTGCCAATCCGGCGGTAGGTTACACGTCCGACTTGGTAACAGCATTGGGCGGTAAAATTTTGTTAGCGGAATTTCCGGAACTGTGCGGCGCGGAGCAACAATTGATCGACCGTACGATCGACAAAGACGCAGCGGAAAAATTCATTCACTTGATGCGCGCGTACAACCAAGCAGCAGAAAATGTCGGTTCCGGTTTTTACATGAATCCATCTCCCGGCAATATCAAAGACGGCTTGATTACCGACGCGATCAAGAGCAACGGCGCGGCCAAAAAAGGTGGCTCCTCTCCTGTCGTCGACGTATTGGACTACACGGAACCAGCGGTCAAACCAGGTTTGAACCTCATTTGTACGCCAGGCAACGACGTAGAAGCGACAACCGGAAAAACAGCGAGCGGCGCTACGTTGATATTGTTCACGACTGGTTTGGGTACGCCAACAGGTAATCCAATATGCCCTGTCATCAAAGTTTCGACGAACAATGCATTGGCGCAACGTATGTCCGACATTATCGATATCAATACAGGCGCGGTCATCGACGGCGACAAAACGATCGAGCAAATGGGTGAAGATATTTTGGAATATTGCATCAAAGCGGCAAGCGGCGAAGTGATTCCCAAAGCGGTTTTGCTCAACCAAGATGATTTTATTCCTTGGAAAAGAGGGGTAAGTTTGTAATAATTATAAAAAATACAATTAATTTTAGAGCCTAAAAATATCGGACATGAAAACCTTTTTGGACGAAAACTTTTTACTTCAAAATAAAACAGCGGAAAAGCTGTACCACGATTATGCGAAATCGTTGCCTATCATCGACTATCATAACCACTTGATCCCTGACCAAGTAGCGAACAACAAGCAATTTGAAAACATCACACAGGTATGGTTGTACGGCGACCACTACAAATGGCGCGCGATGCGTACCAACGGTGTCAACGAAAAATACATCACCGGTGACGCTTCCGACTACGAAAAATTTGAAAAATGGGCGGCGACCGTTCCTTATACATTGAGAAATCCGTTGTACCACTGGACACATCTGGAACTACAACGCTATTTTGACATCAAAGACATTCTTTCCGAAAAAAACGCGAAAGCGGTTTATGACGAAAGTTCCGCAAAATTGCAGACGCCGGAATACGCCGTAGCTGGATTGCTCAACAAAATGAACGTCGAAACGATCTGTACGACGGACGATCCTATTGACAGTCTGGAATACCACCAACAGTTCAAAAACCAACCAAGTGTCGGTTTTAAAATGTTGCCTGCTTTCCGTCCCGACAAGGCGATGAACTGCGACAATGTTGCGGTATTGAACGCTTATATCAACAGATTGGCGGAAGTTACCGGCAAGGAAATCAACACCTTGACCGAATATCTCGATGCGTTGAAATCCCGCCACGACTATTTCGCGGCGAACGGATGCAAAGTTTCCGACCACGGTTTGGAAAGTATTGACGCAGAAGATTTTACGGAAGATCAAGTCAGCAAGATTTTCGACAAAATCAGAAAAGGCGAAACGCTGGAATACAAAGAAAACAAGGTTTTCAAATCGGCGATGCTGTTCTGGTTTGCGTTGTGGGATCACGAAAAAGGCTGGGTTCAGCAATATCACCTAGGTGCGTTGCGCAACAACAATACCCGCATGTTGTCTATATTGGGACCTGACACAGGATGGGATTCCATTGGCGATTATTCACAGGCACAGGCTTTGTCCAAGTTTTTGAACAAATTGGATTCCGAAGACAAATTGACCAAAACGATCATCTACAACCTCAATCCGGCGGACAACGAAATCTTCGCTACGATGATCGGAAACTTCAACGACGGTTCCGTAGCCGGAAAAGTTCAGTTTGGTTCCGGATGGTGGTTTTTGGATCAGAAAGACGGCATGACCAAACAAATGAACGCTTTGTCCAATATGGGCTTGCTGAGCCGTTTGGTCGGTATGTTGACTGATTCGCGCAGTTTCTTGTCTTTCCCAAGACACGAATATTTCCGCCGTTTACTGTGTAACCTATTTGGCGAAGATGTCGAAAACGGTGAGTTGCCAAACGATATTGCTTGGATTGGCAAAATCGTTCAGGACATCAGCTATTACAATGCAAAAGAATATTTTCAATTTTAGTTCGTAATATTGTTACCAACCATATGAAGAAAAATAAAGTATTGAGCTTCGGAGAAATGTTGCTACGTGTTAGTTTGGATGCAGGCGGAGAATGGCTTGCGTCCAATAAGCTGCCGTTTTACGTGGGCGGCGCGGAGCTGAACGTAGCTACGGCGTTGGCATTGTGGGACGTACCATCCGCTTATTTGTCCGCACTTCCCGACAACGATATGTGCAAACAAATCGTGGAAGATATTGAACACAAAAAAGTCGACGCGTCACGCATGATCTACGAAGGCGAAAGGCTAGGACTTTATTATTTGGCACAAGGAAAAGACTTAAAAAATGCGGGCGTCATCTACGACCGCGCGCATTCTTCCTATGCAACGTTGGACAGGTCCAAAATCGATTGGAACAAAATTTTGGAAGACGTAAGCTGGTTCCATTTTAGCGCCATTTGCCCCGCATTGAACCAAAATGTAGCGGACATTTGTCTGGATGCCGTAAAAGCAGCTTCCGAAAAAGGCATTTTCGTTTCTCTGGATCTGAACTACCGCGCCAAACTTTGGAAATACGGCAAAACGCCAAAAGAAATCATGACGCAGTTGGCTCCTTATTGCAACCTTATTATGGGTAATATCTGGGCTGCCAATCAGATGCTGGGAACGCATTTGGAAGATATTTTCCTGCACAAAAACATTTACACGCAGGATGAACTATTGCACCAAGGGACACACACTTCGGAAGAAATCATCGATATGTATCCTAAATGTTCCATCGTCGCCAATACATTCCGTTTTGACCACGGTGCAGAAGGCATACATTATTATACATCCCTGTATTCCAACAACACGCTGAAAGTTTCCCAGACCTGGGAAAAAGAAACGGTCTACAACCGCGTCGGAAGCGGCGACTGTTTCATGGCGGGTCTTATCTACGGTTATTACAACGAATTGCCGGAAGAAGAAACGCTCGAATTTGCAACGGCTGCGGCGGTTGACAAACTCGATATTGCAGGCGACGCCACCACTTCCACAGCCGAACAAATCAAATCTAAAATCTCTAAAAAGTAAGTATAAGTTATGCAAGCAGAAATCATCGTTAACGCGATCATCGAACAAGGAATGCTTCCTTTGTTTTACAACGATAGTGAAGAAGTCAGCATCGAAATTGCACGTACGCTCTACAAAGAAGGCGTACGCGTCATCGAGTACACCCACAGAGGAAGTGCCGCGCTAAGCAATTTCAAAAAACTGAAAGAAATCCGCGACGCGGAAATGAAGGATTTATATTTGGGAATTGGGACGGTCAAAAACAAAAGCGAAGCGGAAAACTATATCCAAGCCGGAGCGGACTTCATCGTTGCGCCGATCGTCAACCCAGTTGTCGCTACTATTGCATCCAAACACAATATTCCTTGGGTTCCGGGTTGCATGACACCATCCGAAATCAACCAAGCACAAAACTATCAGGCAAAACTGATCAAAATTTTCCCAGCCAACATATTGGGACCAGAATTTATTTCTTCCATTAAAGAACTTTTCCCCGGACAATTGTTCATGCCGACAGGCGGTGTCGATATTGAAGAAAACAATATCAAGTCATGGTTCAAGGCAGGTGTATGCGCCGTAGGTATGGGCAGCAAGCTCGTGAGCAAAGACGTCATGGCCAACAAAGATTACGCAGAACTGGCAAGAAGAACGAAACTTGCTTTTGAAATCCTTTCTAAAACAAAAGCATAGTATTGCAAAGCATTTGGATACCGCTTTGCTTACTATAAAACCATTGCCATGACAGAAACAATTTCCAATACGATTCAAAAACCAAAATCCCGTTACCGCTGGACGATCTGTACGTTGCTATTTTGGGCGACGACGATCAACTATATGGACCGACAAGTATTGTCGCTCACTTGGAAAGATTTTATCGCGCCGGAATTCCACTGGAACAACAACGATTACGGAACGATCACGGCGATATTTTCCTTTGTCTACGCCATCGCCATGCTTTTTGCAGGTCGGTTTGTAGATAAGTTGGATACGAAAAAAGGCTTTACGTGGGCAATCGCCATTTGGTCTTTGGGTGCGATTTTGCACGCGTTCTGCGGTATTGCAACATCCGGTGTCCTCACCGGAAATTGGTTTGTCGGCTTCGAAGGCGCAAAGGAAATCATCGCCTCCGTGCAGGATGTTTCCAGAGTCGTTTCCGTCAGCGTTACATTGTTCATATTTGCCCGTATTATTTTGGGTATTGGTGAAGCCGGAAATTTCCCGGCAGCAATCAAGGCGACCGCCGAATATTTTCCCAAAAAAGACAGAGCACTTGCGACGAGCATTTTCAACGCCGGTGCTACAGTCGGCGCATTGGCAGCTCCCGTGAGTATTCCTTTTATTGCCAAAGCTTGGGGTTGGGAAATGTCATTTGTGATTATTGGCGCATTGGGCTTTATCTGGTTGGGCTTCTGGTTGTTTATGTACAAAAAACCACATGAACATCCGAAAGTACACGAAACGGAATTGATTTACATCCAACAGGATGACCACAAGACTACGGTCGTGGACGTCGTTGTCGAAAACCAAGTACAGCCGCAAAAACTGTCTTTTGCACAAGCATTCAAATACAAGCAAACCTGGGCTTTTGCCGTAGGAAAATTCATGACCGACGGCGTATGGTGGTTCTTCCTTTTCTGGACACCAGCGTATTTGAGTTCGGTTTATCATCTGGATTCCACACAAAGCGCACCACAGATTTTTACGTTGTACGCCATTACGCTTTTGTCGATTATCGGCGGCTGGTTACCGACTTATTTTGTGGACAAAAAAGGCATGAACCCGTACAATGGCCGCATGAAAGCCATGTTGATCTTTGCATTTTTCCCGCTATTGACTTTGTTGGCGCAACCATTGGGAAGCTATTCCGTCTGGATGCCGGTCATCATTATCGGTATTGCAGGCGCGGCACATCAGGCTTGGTCGGCCAATATATTTTCGACGATCGGCGACATGTTTCCAAAATCTGCGATCGCGACGATCACGGGTATTGGCGGTATGGCAGGAGGTCTAGGTTCATTTTTAATCAATAAAGGTTCGGGAGAGCTTTTTGACTATGCGGAAAAAACGCAGATGCAGCTGTTCAGTTTCAAAGGAATCGAATCCGGTTATTTCATCATTTTCGCAGTCTGTGCCGTTTCATACTTAATAGGCTGGGCAATCATGAAAGCGCTTGTTCCTAAAATGAAACTGGTCGAACTCTAAACGTATTTTCCAATACAACAGGTAAATACTATTGCTTAACTTTTTATACGAATTACCTTGATACCATTCAAAACACTTTCGCAGTTTATCGCAGAAAAGCAGGCCGATTTTCCTTATGCGAAAGGGGAACTTAGCCGCCTGCTCAGAGACATAGCCATAGCCGCCAAACTTGTAAGCCGCGAGGTCAACAAGGCCGGCATTACCGACATTCTAGGTGATGCGGCGACAGACAACGTACAGGGTGAAAAACAGAAAAAGTTGGACATTTTCGCCAACGAACAGTTTATACAAGCGCTGAAACACGGTGGCGATATTGCCATGATCGTTTCGGAAGAAAATGAGGACGAAGTCATATTGGACCACGACCTATCGACCGAATCGCATTATGTCATCGCGATGGATCCGTTGGACGGCTCTTCCAATATTGACGTCAACGCTGCTGTCGGAACGATTTTTTCCATTTACAGGAGAATTTCTCCGCTGACGGAAGCACCTAATCTGCAAGATATTTTGCAACCGGGAACGGAACAAGTTGCCGCTGGTTACATCATCTACGGTACGTCGACGATGCTCGTGTACACCACCGGAAAAGGTGTCAACGGCTTTACGTTGGATCCATCTTTAGGCGAATTTTGCCTGTCGCATCCCAATATGCGGATTCCGGAAAACGGCTATATCTATTCGGTCAACGAAGGTAACTACGTCTATTTCCCGCAAGGCGTCAAAGACTATATCAAATTTTGTCAGGTCTACGATCCAGCGACGCGACGTCCTTACAATTCGCGTTATGCAGGTTCGATGATTGCGGATATCCACAGAAGTATGCTCAAAGGCGGCATCTTCCTCTACCCTTCTTCCTGGGACCACAAAGAAGGAAAAATCCGTCTGATGTACGAATGTAACCCACTTTCGTTCATCGTTGAACAAGCAGGCGGAAAGGCATCCACAGGCTACAAACGTGTAATGGAAATCGAACCCGAACAAATCCACCAGCGTATTCCGATCGTCATCGGTTCCAAAAACATGGTAGATACAGTGGAAGATTTCATGCAGAAATACAAAGGGATCAATTTGTGATGTAGGAAAAGGTTTTTCTAATATCCTAAACCGTCGCCGTTGTTGGTCGCTGATCAACAATGGCGCGTGCGGTTTCATCATCATACATCACTTTTCAAAATGAAAACAGCTTGCTTCGTGCACCCAATAACGTTGAAACAAAGCGTTGTTGTAAGCAAAACGAAGCAAGCTGTTTTGTTACGATCCGAAAAAGTTTTTCCCTATTGGACAAAAAGAAATCACAAATTGCCTTTCAAAAACCACAATTCATAATATTTTTGGATCATTCAAAATAAAACAACTTCATGAGCCATCTATTTTCTCTTGCCGGCAAAACCATCATCGTGACGGGCGGAACCGGCATCCTCGGTTATACATTCAACAAAGCCATCGCTGAGGCTGGCGGCAACGTCGTCATCATTGGTCGCAGCAAGGAAAAAGCGGAAGAACGCGCGCACGAAATCATCCAGAACGGCGGTGACGCGATCGGACTTTCCGTGGACGTGACCAAAATGGAAGAGTTGGAAGCAGCCAAGGTAACCATCCTTTCCAAATATTCCCGTATTGACGGACTTGTCAACGGCGCGGGCGGCAACATGGCGGGCGCGGTCGTGCAGCCCGGCGGCGACATTTTCGACCTGGATTTCCAGGCATTGAAGGATGTGGTCGACCTCAACCTTTTCGGGACGATACTTCCCACGCAGGTTTTCGCACAGGAAATGTTGCACAACGACAAAGGTTCAGTCGTCAACATTTCCTCCGTTTCTGCACACAAAGCCATCACGCGCGTATTGGGCTACAGCCTTGCCAAAACATCCATTGAAGCCTATACCAAATGGTTTGCGTTGGAATCGGCGAAACGCTATGGCGACAAACTGCGTTTCAACTCGCTCGTTCCCGGTTTTTTCCTGACAGAACAAAACCGCACTTTGCTGACGAACGAAGACGGAAGCCTGACATCGAGAGGCAACGACATCAACAGACAAACGCCGTTCAACCGCTTCGGACAACCGGAAGAACTCATCGGCGCACTGGTCTGGCTGCTAAGCGACGCATCCGCGTTCGTCAACGGTTCGTCCATCGTCGTGGACGGCGGTTTCCTTGCCAATAGTGGCGTTTAACTTTTCCTAAAAACATATTGGATGAAATACTATATGAACCAGACCATGCGCTGGTACGGACCGAACGACCCTGTGAGCCTTTCCGACATATTGCAGGCGGGTTGCCAGGGCGTCGTCACGGCATTGCACCATGTTCCCAACGGCGAAATATGGACTTCGGAAGAAATCGAAAAAAGAAAACAACTGATCGAAAACGCCGGTCTGGAGTGGAAAGTCGTGGAAAGCGTGCCCGTGCACGAAGCCATCAAGACGCAGGCGGAAGGTTTTCAGCAATATATCGACAACTACAAAGTGTCGCTGCGCAACCTCGCAAAATCGGGCATCGAAGTAATAACATACAACTTCATGCCGATACTGGACTGGACGCGTACGAACCTTTCCTACCTTTTCGACGACGGCAGCAGGGCGTTGCATTTTGACCGTGCGGAACTCGTCGCATTCGACGTTTTCATGCTCAAACGCCCCAACGCGCAAAAAGACTACACCGACGAGGAAGTCCAGCGCGGTCTGGATCTGTTCGATTCCTATTCGGACGAACAGAAACTTCAGTTGCAGCACAACATCATCGCCGGGCTTCCCGGCAGCGAGGAAAGTTTCACGCTCGAACAGTTCCAGCAGGCTCTCGACAGCTACCAAGGCATCGACGCAAAAAAACTACAGGAACATCTGATTTACTTCCTGAAGGAAATCACGCCAATATGCGACGAACTCGGGTTGGTGCTCGCAGTGCACCCGGATGATCCTCCTTATCCGATTTTCGGTTTGCCGCGCGTCGTCAGCACGGCAGAAACGGTGCAACACCTGTTCGACGCGGTTCCTAGCAAAAGCAACGGGCTGTGTTTCTGCACGGGGTCGTTCGGTGTTCGTTCGGACAACGACTTGCCCAAAATGGTGGAACAGTTTGCCGACCGCATCCACTTTCTGCACCTGCGCAATGTTCGTTCGGACGAATACGGCAACTTCACCGAAGCCAACCATTTGGACGGCAACACGGACATGTACGCCGTCGTCAAAAATGTTTTTGCGGTGATGCAGTCGCAGAAAAGAAGCATTCCGGTACGTCCCGACCATGGACACCAGATGCTCGACGACCTCCACAAAAAGACAAACCCCGGCTACAGCGCCATTGGCCGTCTGCGCGGTCTGGCAGAATTGAGAGGTTTGGAATATGGTATTGCGGGAGCTTGGAAAGAATAATTTTTATGCAGCAATTTGCTTTTCAAAACGCATCAGAAATTTGATTTCTGGTGCGTTTTCTTTTGAGCAAGTATGTTTCTTGCCAATATGTTCCGTTCTTTTTCTCTTGATAGAACTGTGTAGCAATCACCAATACAATTGAAAATAATTATTTCATTTGTAAAAGTACCAAAAGATCAAGGCCGTAGGACGATGACTTTTACTAAACTCGCTTCTTTCTACACAAACAACACAATTTTCGTTTATCATCGCCATTGTTGGTCAGCGACCAACAATACATTACATCTGAGCGTTTTCCATACAGACAATACGCTTCTCCATTACGGATATCCGCCATAACAAACTGCCAATTTCCCCTATCTTTATCCTATAAATTGTTTTTGTATGGAGGCGACCAAAAACCTTGTTGAACTGGACTTTCTGCCCGTTATCAGTTATGCTTTGTATCAAAATCATGTTCCTGTCATCAGGACCTTGCAGCTTACAAACAATACGGAAAAAGATTGGCAATCCGTAAAAATCCAGATTGTTCCCGCAGACGATTTTGCGGAAATATTGCATCTGCATTTCGACAGTATTGCAGCAGGTACAAGCTTTCAAGCCGAAACAATACAATTCAAAATAAAACCCGCATTTCTCAGTAGCCTCACGGAGAAAATGTCTTCTTCGTTTTTGTTGACGGTTCATATTGACAACGATGAGGAAATTTTCAGACAGGAATACGATATTGACCTGCTTGCCTATGATCAATGGCTGGGCGCCAACATATTGCCCGAAATGCTTTCCGCATTTGTGATGCCCAATATACCCGAACTCGTCCCGATACAAAAATCTGCGGCGCAGATATTGGAAAAATGGACGGGCAGTTCTGCTTTGGACGCTTACCAAAGCCAAAATGCGGACCGCGTCAAAAAACAAATGGCAGCCGTTTACGCCGCCATCAGCGAACAAAAAATTACGTATTGCACTGTGCCCGCAAGTTTTGGTGGAGCGGGACAAAGAGTTCGTTTGTCCGACACAGTATTGTCGACGCGCATGGGCAACTGTTTGGATATGTCGCTTTTGTACGCGTCCTGTTTGGAAGCTATTGGATTGCATCCCTTGCTCGTTCTCATTGAGGGTCATGCGTTTGTGGGCGCATGGCTGATCGACGATACCTTTCCCGATGCGGTGAACGACGATCCCTCCTTGCTGACCAAAAGAATGGTGAACGGCATCAACGAAATCATATTGGTAGAAGCGACGGCGATGAATGAAGGATCGACCGCGGCCTTTGACGATGCGATGCAACTTGCAAAAAACCATTTGAATGATCTACAAAAATTTCAATTTTTTATCGACGTGCATCGTAGCCGTTTTAGCGGAATTCTTCCTTTTCCTGCAAAAAGGAAAACCGATACGGGTTGGTTTTTTGAAGAAAATACAAACAATAACGCTCAGTCAGAGATAAGCAATCCTTTTGCGCTGGACAATACAGTTAGACTTGCGCATTCGGATGATATAAAATTTGGAAAACAGCAACTTTGGGAAAGAAAACTTTTGGATTTGAGTTTGCGCAACAACCTATTGAACCTGCGCATTACCAAATCCTCGCTGCAACTCATTCCCGTTTCGCCCAATACGTTGGAAGACGCAATGGCAAACGGAGATGAATTTCAGATTTTATCCAAACCGAAAGACTGGGATAATCCGCTGCGAAGCGCAGGCATTTACCAAACGCTCAATAACCAGGATCCGATGTCCCAATTGGTGGAACAAGAGCTTAAACAAAAAAGGTTGCGCGTGTACCTCAACGAAGACGAACTCAACAATACGCTTACGAACTTGTACAGAAGCGCGCGGCAGGCAATGGAAGAGAACGGCGCCAATACGCTTTACCTCGCCATCGGGCTGCTACGTTGGTACGAAACGCCATCGAGCGAAAAACCTCGCTTTGCCCCTATTTTGCTGATACCCGTAGAATTGATCCGAAAATCAGTCAAAATCGGATTTGTCGTCCGCAGTCGCGAAGAAGACACCGTGCTCAATATCACGCTGCTCGAAAAACTGCGTCAGGATTTTGGTTTGAGTTTATCCGGACTGGACAATCTGCCCAAGGACGAAAGCGGCGTAGACGTGAAAATGATTTTCAATATCATCCGTCAGGCGGTCATGTCGCTTTCACGTTGGGATGTGGAAGAACAGATTTTTTTGGGTACGTTTTCGTTCAGCAAGTTCATCATGTGGAACGACATTCATTCCAACGCGGTGAAAATGAAGGAAAATCCGATCGTTTCGGGATTGGTCAACGGTCAATTGGCAGCTCCGTTGCCTTACGCGCCCGATGTCGTATTGGACGAACGATTTGGATGCGAAGATATTCTTTTGCCAATCAATGCCGATTCGTCGCAGATGCAGGCGATTTCCGCGGCGACGGCCGACAGCAGTTTCATATTGCACGGACCTCCCGGAACCGGCAAATCGCAAACCATCACCAATATCATTGCCAATGCGCTGTATCAAGGCAAACGCGTATTGTTCGTGGCCGAAAAAATGGCGGCATTGTCCGTCGTGCAAAACCGTTTGGAAACTATTGGATTAGGACCTTTTTGTTTGCAGTTGCATTCCAACAAAGCAAAAAAATCGGACGTATTGACACAGTTGCAAAAAACAACGGAAATCATCAAGCAACGGACACCCGAAAATTTTCAGTCGGAAGCAGATCGTTTAAACGGACTGCGCAATACCTTAAACCAATATGTAAAAGCGCTGCACCAAAAACATTTGTCCGGCTATTCGCTACACGGATTGTTGCATGAATATATTCGCTGCGGAACGGCTTATGACAAGCTTTCTTTTTCGGCTGATTTTTTAACAAAAATCGACAACGCGCAACTGATCCACAAAATGGATATTGCGGAGCAACTGCAAACAATGGCAACCTTGTGCGGCGACGCTTCCAATAAAAATCCACTGTACGAAATCCAACTCAACCAATATAGCAGCGAACTGAAAGAACGTATTGCCAACGCGCTGCAACAGTTCATCCAGACAAGGGAAAAACTCACGCAAACGCTTACGCAGATTACGCCTACCATCCAATATGCACCGTCCCAATGGAACGATGAACAATTGAAAAAATTCAGTTCGCTGGTCGAAAAAATTTTGCAGACAGAAACCATTCCTGCTGCGTTTTACAATGTCGAAAAGCTGGATCCACTATCCGAAAAACTATTGCCAATCATCGCTATTGGTGAAAAAAGGGATCAGTTGAAAAACGAGCTGCTCGCCTCTTTTCAAACCTCCATTCTCGAAGCGCCCGCATCTGAATTGTTGGGACAATGGAACGTCGCCAACACACAATGGTTTTTGCCTAAATATTTTAAGCAGAAAAAAATACATAAAACATTGTTGGCGTACCTCAAAGGCGGCACGCTCAACAAAAACGAAATTCCGACAGTACTACTGAACATCATCACTTATCAGGAATCCAATACGACTATTGAAACGCACACTGATTTTCTCAAAAACATATTGGAACAAAACTGGCAAAACGGCAATCCTGATTGGCGCAATATAAGCGAGTCGTTGGAAATTATAAAATCGCTTGATCTCTTCCTGCACAATTGGAGCGGCGCCGCGACGCTCGCGTTTGGAATGCGTATGCAAATCGGGAAATTGTTTGACCGTGGGCGATCTTATTTTCTGGAAAATGAAGGAAAAGCGTTCGCGCAACTTTCACAATTAATTCAATTGGAAGCATCGTCGCGCCAACAAGCGGAGACCTTATTGAACGTCAATTTGACTTTTACCATAAACAACGGCGAAGACAAAAATCTGAACAAAGCGCAACAATGGCTGCGACACATGGACGATTTGCGCGATTGGTTCAACTGGACACAAGTACGCAAAACAGCGTTGGCGGAAAACTTGCAAACGCTCATTGACGCTTACGCAACAGGAACTATTGCGACGACCGATATCCTATCAAGTTTCAGAAAAAGTCTGTTCCGCTCGTTGGCGGAAAACATCATCGAATCCGATCCGCAACTAATCGCATTTAACGGACAGTATTTCGAAGCACTGATCCAGAAATTCCGCGAATTGACAGACGATTTTACCAAAATAACACAAGCCGAACTGTTTGCAAAAATGGCGTCTTTCGTGCCGGCATTTTCGCAGGGAGCCGTTGCCACGTCCGAAGCGGGCATTTTGCAAAAAGCCATCAAAAGCAATGGCCGCGGCGTTTCCATACGACAGTTGTTCCATAATATTCCCAATCTGTTGCCGCGCCTGAGTCCGTGTATGTTGATGAGCCCGATATCCGTCGCGCAATATCTCGATATTCAAAACGAGCCTTTTGACTTGATTCTTTTTGACGAAGCGTCGCAAATGCCTACCTGCGAAGCCGTCGGCACGATTGCACGCGGCAAAAATCTGATCGTGGTAGGCGATCCGAAACAGATGCCGCCGACCAGTTTCTTTTCGTCGGTGCGCGTGGACGAAGAAGACAGCAGCGAAGATCTGGAAAGTATATTGGACGATTGCCACGCGTTGTCCGTACCGTCACGCCAATTGAGTTGGCATTACCGCAGCCAGCACGAAAGTCTGATTGCGTTCAGCAACATGAAATATTACGATGGCAGCCTGTTTACGTTTCCGTCGCCCGACGATCTGGAAACGCGCGTTCATTTCATTGCGGTCGGCGGCGCTTACGACCGCGGCAAAACGCGCCAAAACCGTGCGGAAGCCGAAGCAATTGTATTGGAAATCGTTCGCCTGCTTTCCCTTCCTGAAAAAGAGCGCAAAAGTATTGGCGTAGTTACGTTTAGCTCGGTTCAGCAAACGCTGATTGAGGATTTGTTAAATGAAGCTTTTGTCAAAAATCCTTCTTTGGAAGAAATCAACAACAAGTTGTCCGAACCGTTATTTATCAAAAATCTAGAAAATGTACAGGGCGACGAGCGCGACATTATTCTGTTTTCGATCTGTTACGGGCCCGACAATACAGGACATGTGGCGTTAAATTTCGGACCGTTGAACCGTGAAGGTGGTTGGCGCAGACTGAACGTTGCGGTTAGCCGCGCGCGCTACTTGATGAAAGTTTATTCGACCTTGCGTGCCGACCAGATCGACCTGAGCCGAACACGTTCCGAAGGTGTAGCAGGATTAAAGGCATTTTTGGCTTTTGCCGAAAAAGGAAAATCCGCATTGCCCGTACAAAACACCAACACCGGCGGCATCGACAAAAAAGAACGGCACGCACTCGAAGCGTCCATCGCCGACGCACTTCGCCAAAAAGGTTACAAAGTCGACGCCAATATTGGCTGTTCGGGTTATCGTGTCGACATGGGCATCGTCAATCCCGAAAAGCAATCGGAATACCTTTTGGGAATTTTGTTTGACGGACACAACTACGAAATGGCTGGCAGTGCACGCGACCGAAACATCATGCAGACGGCGGTTTTGAAACAATTGGGCTGGAAAATATGCCGCATCTGGACTTTGGATTGGTGGCTCAACAAAGAAAAAGTGATGCAGGATTTGCTGGCTTATATTGGACAAATCAATCTTTCCAAAACTGAACAGAGAAAACAGGAAAACGCCACGCCAAAAGCACCGGAACCCATTGTCGTTTCGCCAAAAGAAAAGTCCAATACAGCGCATTTTCAAACGGAAGAAAATGTTTCTGCGTACAATAAAATGGCGTCGGCAATACCCGATAAATGCATTGAAATCTCCACAATACATTCGCCTTATCCGATTTATCCATTGGCACAATTACCTATTGTCCAAAACGGAAATTCCGATTTTTTCCTTTCCTACGAAAGTTCTGCAACGATCCGCCAGCAAATACAGCAAACAATAGACACGGAAGCCCCCATTAATCATTCGCTCCTTTGCCGCAGAATACTTGCAGCATGGGGAATCGGCCGATTGGGAACGCGCATCCAAAGCCGATTTGACCAAGTATTCTTGCAGATAAAATTCCCTACGACAAAGGATTCGGGCAATGTGGTTACGTATTGGAAAGAGGAGCAAAACCCGGAAACTTTCGATACGTTCCGACTTCCGGCAAACGACAACGAACGCCGCAACGCGGAAGACATTCCGGCCATTGAAATTTCCAACGCTATTGTAGCGATTCTCTCCAACCAAATAAGTATGCCCGAAAGCGATTTGGTAAAAGAATCGGCAAAACTATTGCAATACGGAAGAGTCGGCGGCAACGTGGAAGCTGCCATGAAAAAGGGCATCGACGAAGCCGTACGCAGACAAAAAGTGAAACGCGAAAATGAACGCGTGATATTTGTTAGAAACTAATATCCTGTTTAAAATTCTTGTGATAAGGTTGAGATGTTGGTGTTGTCACCAACATCGGCGAACGTTTATCCGTCCAACAAATAGGATGATCCACGACCGTCGTTGCAGATGTTACCATCTGCAACTCATTACACAGCTTATCCAACCCGAAAGATTGCTGATTAATTACAACAGCAATACGCGGATTTATTTTTTAGTATTGGAGGATTGCAAATCCTGCATCGCCGCAGCATACCGTTTTCCCAATTCTCTTGCGGAAACCGTATTGAAATGAAGATGGTCGCCTTTGTCCGTAAGACCTTTCGCCGATACGACAGCCGTATTGGCTATGAGCTGCGGAACCTCATCGATGTATTGATTAATAAGATTTGCTTTATTGAAATAACCGATTTCGCCCACGACGAAAGGCATTTGCGGTTCGTTCAAATCGGAGCGGAAACGTTCCACCAAAGTTTTCAGCTTGGACAAATATTGAGGCGCTCTTACCGAATCGTTGTCCGACTCGCCTTGATGCCACAAAATGCCTTTTAGTACGCCCTTTTGCGTAGCGATTTTTGTTCGTGCAACCGCATCGTCGTAAGGATGACCGCGAAAATATTCTGCGCCGGGCTGCCAAACGTTTATAGGCGAACCGCCCCAAGCGCAAGGAATCAAACCAATACGAATGTTTTTATTTGCCTTCAACATTTCCGTAGCGAAACTTATACCCGGACCGACGGCAGCATCTTTCGGTTTGTCAAAATGCAGAGGATCTTTGGCGACTACCCAATTGCACAATGAATCGAGCACCAAGATTTGCGGATTTTCTACTTTGCTCTGTTCGTCCAACGGCGCACGCCCCGCCATATTGGATTGTCCAATAAGCAGGTACAAATGAAAATTGCTGTCGACTTCGTTCTGCGCTTTCACAACAGAAATCGAGCCTAGCAACAAGCAAATAAGAATGGAACGGAACTTCATTTTTGTCATACGCTTATTTTGCATTTTTAATAACAATGTTAGGATGCGGCGGTTGTGTCATTCCGTCACCCAAATAATAATCGGTGTAAGGCGGCTGGTTGTAACCAACGTTTTGCCAGGCAATACTTTCGCGGTATTCGGGATTTTGCATGAGTGTGTACAAACGATGTTCCGTCGGAATCGTCGTTGTGTAAATATGCAAAGCCTTATTGTCACTGGTTCTCCAGATGACTTCTTCGCGCCAGTCTCCCAACAAATCGGCACTTAATGCCGGCGTCGCTTTCGTTCCATTATTGGAAAGGCATTCGTCGGCCGTCAACAAAGGCATTTCTTTATGTGCCGTCCAATCCCATTTTGTGATATGGTTTTTATCCAAAAGTTCGCGTAACAAATCGCCATCCCACCACACGGCAAAATTGACCGAGCGCGGCGGTATGCCAATATGATTTCCCTTGCAGTCTTTCAAACCTTCTGCACCGCCCCAAATTTCCGTACCCAAATGCGTCGGGTCAATATCCGCTGCGAGTCCGCGCCCAACGTCTTTATTGATATCGCTTTTCCACAATATTTTTCCGGTAGCCGCATCGAACATCGCCGTTCCCGGCCCTGTTGTATTGTCTTCAATTTCATGGATTCCGTAAGCTTCCATACCCGAACGGGCAGGATCCAAATCGCTCACATGCACCGCATCGCCGTGACGCAAACCTGTCGTATAAAGCCCTTTGCCATTATCGTCCACACACATCGAACCATAAACGATTTCGTCTTTGCCGTCGCCGTCAACATCTGCCACGGCAAGATTGTGGTTTCCCTGACCCGAAAAAGGATTTTCACTATCCTGGCTGTCAAATACCCAATGCGAAGTCAGTTGATTATTTTTCCAGTCCCAGGCCGCCAATACCGTCCTGCCGTAATAGCCACGGCACATCACCAAACTCGGATGCACGCCATCCAAATACGCCACGCAAGCCAAGAACCGATCCACGCGATTGCCGTAATTGTCGTTGCCGCCATTACCGCCGTGACCGCCCCATTTACCAACGTCTCCCCTCGCCGGAATGTAGTCAACCGTCTGCATCGCCGCACCCGTAAGTCCATTGAAAACGGTCAAATATTCAGGCCCGTCCAATATGCGGCCGTTGGCATTAGCGTAATGTTTGGATGAATCGCCAATAATTTTTCCTTTTCCGTCAATAGTACCGTCGGCCGTTTTGCAGGCGATTTCGGCCTTGCCGTCACCATCCAGATCGTACACCATAAACTGCGTATAATGCGCGCCTTCGCGGATATTGTGCCCCAGATTAATACGCCACAAAAAAGTTCCGTCCATTTTATAGGCATCCAATATAGGCGGATCGGTCATACCGTTTTGGGAATTGTCTTTTCCGCGTCCCGTCATGTGAACGATCAATTCATATTGGCCGTCACCATCCAAATCGCCAACGGAAAGATCATTTGGCGTATAGCCTTCGGGCGTTTTTAAAGGTACCTTTAAAAACTGCTGCACAGGTGTATTGGCTTTTAATGTATAGGATTCTTCATCCGCTATTTCTTTTCCTTTTAGTATAGGACGCACATAGTAAATATTCTCATTTTCCGTCTGCACATTGTTATCAACAAAATTGGTGGAAGTCTTTATTGGCGAGGCATTCAGCTTTATTATAGTATTTTTTCCGGATTCTTTTTTGTAAAGATTAAAGGCAATATCGTCCGGATCGGTTGCCAATAGTCGCCATCCAATATAGGCTTTTCCTCCGCCTTGATTAACGGCTACGATTCCTCTGTTTAAGTATTCCATTTGTTTCTGCGCTATACAATGTTGGACAGAAAATAGTATAGTGCAGAAAAGTAATATTGCAGGCAAACAACGAGTTTTTATCATGTCTGTTTTTTATGTAATGTAGTGAATCAATACGGACTAGTTACGGAATTATCACTATTACGCATTATAGCATTTAGTCAATGCATTTCTTTGTGTTACTTTTTTGTCAAGAAAAAAATCATCATCTTACCACGAACGTGATACCGCTATTTCCAACCCCCTCAATTCAGCTAACGCCTTTAACCTTCCAATAGCGGAATAGCCCGGATAAGTCTGATTTTGCAGGTCGTGCAGCATTTGGTGGCCGTGGTCGGGACGCATATAAACCGACTGCTGATTGGCTTGCATCAATTCCACTATTTCACGTACCAACGCATACATATCCGAACTTCCGTTCAAATGTTCCGCTTCATAAAAATCACCTTGCGGCAAACACTGAACATTTCTCAAATGAACAAACGGAATGTATTGACGGAACTTTTTCAATAGGAAAATGAGATCGTTTTCCGGACGAACACCGAGCGAACCAGAACAGAAACAAATACCGTTTTCCGGTACGGGAACGGCGTTGACGATTCGCAGCAAATCCGCCTCCGTGCTGACGACACGCGGCAACCCAAACAACGAAAAAGGCGGATCGTCGGGATGAATCGCCATCCGAATGCCGCAAGAGACCGCGACCGGAATGACTTCCCGCAAAAATACCAACAGATTTTCCCGATACATTTCCGTCGTCATATTGGCATAAAGCGCAATTGCCTGCCGCACGTCTTCTATTTTGAGTTGCTCTTTATTACCCGGAAGTCCCAACAAAATATTGTTGAACAAGGTTTCTTTTTCGGATGCGGACAAGGCATCAAAATAGGCGCGTATCGCAATCAGTTCCTCTTTTGTATAATCCTGCTCGGCATTGGGTCTTTGCAATAAAAAAAGATCAAATGCGGCGACCGCTTTTTTGTTGAAATAAAGCGACTTCGCACCGTTGGGCAACGCGAAAGACATATCTGAGCGCACCCAATCAAATACCGGCATGAAGTTATACGTGACAACTTTAATACCGCAAGCAGCCAGATTTTTCAAGCTGCTTTTATATTGGTCAATACAACGCTGCCAATCATCGTTCCTTTGTTTGATTGTTTCCGAAACAGGCAAACTTTCCACGACCTCCCAAGTCAGTCCGGTAGCTTCGACTATACTTTTTCGTTTAGATATTTCATCTATTGTCCAAACCTCGCCTGGTGCAATATGATGTAATGCAGTCACGACATTGGTCGCGCCGGACTGCAATATATCCTGCAACGAAACGGGATCTTCTGGCCCAAACCATCTCATGGACTGTATCATTTGATGCATAGTATGTTCGATTGTAATGAATTAAATTTCGATAAAATTAACACTATATAATGTTACTTTTTCTTGATAAAAAGTAACCAAAAATCAAGGCCATTGGACGACGACAGTCAACAATCTTTGTTGGAATGAGGCTTTAATTAGCGATTGATTTAAAATAAAAATACAATGTTCGCTTTAAAGGTTTTTCCAAAATATTCAAATCACTCATAGGCCCCAATTGCCTTACTTCTTCGTTACTGATTCCCATTTTTGAGCCAACAGGAGGAATGGCATCTAAGAAAGAAATATCGCCAACCGGCAATAGCGGATGAGGTTTATTACCATTGATGCCGTAAAAATCGAACATGCGAACAAACAGATTTTCATCCGGTGACGCTACGGTGAATTTGCCTTCCATCGTATTGAACTCCATCCAAACGATGTCCGAAAAATATCCTTTAAACTCAGGATACAACCAGGGTGCGTTGCCTGTTTGTGTATTGTTGTACCAGGATTCATATTCACCAGGCATAACACCTTTTAACCTGTTTTCCCAAACCCTGTAAGGCCCGTTGCCCAACCATTTAGCGCCCATTACCAGGCCTTCGGGATAGTTAAAACTGATTCCCGCAAACGGAACTTTTCTTTGCACGCTATATTCATAGCTTAATTCCAGTAAGCCATTGGATTTCATGCGCCATTTCAAAGCCGAAATATCGCCCGAATAGTTACATTCAATTACTTGATCATTGCCTTCTTTATAATGTTTCAAATTTTGAAATTGCGCATTACCCGAAACCAATATTGGACCGTTATTGAACGAAAACTTATTACCGTTATCATTAAAGGATCGCTGTAATAGTCCTGTTTTTTTATTAATAGAAACCGCAACACCATTGGCTTTCAGTGTTACAATACTATCTGTTTCTTCGACATCAGCTGCATTTTTATAGTCCGAAACTATGCGATTCGCAATCAACTGACTATTGGTTTTAATTTTCCAAACCCAGGTAAACAATTCAATATGATGCGGATCGGTTGCCGTAAGCCTAACCGCATCATATTGATTCCAATCACGAGGTAAATCCAACCGCAAAAAACCACTATCCGTCGGCGCAATATCGGGACTATTAAATGTGGACGTTTTTACTATTGTGTAACCAGCAGTATCATCGCCCTTGTTATTAAAACTAACTAGCTGCCATTGAAATTTGCATTCTTTTAAATTGGTAAAATGGTAACGATTTTCTACAGGAATTTTTCCATCAAAATTAGCTGGTAATTTTTTCAACGTAATATGAACCGGCGAATAGATTTCTTTAATTGCATAGAAGCTGCCTTCTTTTTCACGGTGCGGGCCTACTATACCGTCGGGCGCATTGGTTCCATTTATGTCAATACGATTGTTTTGATCTTTACGAACAACGCCCTCATCCGAAAAGTTCCAGATAAAACCGCCCGCACCTTTTTTATTGCGCCAATGCAGCTCCCACATATCTTCCAAACCAGCACCGCCGCCGCCATCCTGCAACGCATGCAAAAACTCTGTCGGCATATACAGATTGGTATCCGCCATTATTTTTTGGGAACTATAATAGCCTTCGTAATGGTTGCAGTCAATACCGTTGATCGCATTGCCCGGCTTGTGATGCGCGTGGATAACCGTTCGATTGGAAATATCATATTTACCAAAATCATTATCAAAATCAAAATTATGCCCTCCTTCATTTCCATTGCTCCAAAAAAGTATGGAAGGGTGATTGGCATCTCTTACCACCATTTCTTTCACCAAAGGTTTCCCCACTGGTGTGCTATATGCTTTTTGCCAGCCCGTAAGTTCATCAATAACATATAAACCCAAAGAATCACATACACGCAAAAAATTTTCATCGGGCGGATAATGTGAGCATCTTACGGCGTTCATGTTCATTTCTTTTATTAGCTGAACATCCAACAAATCGGCTTCGGGATAAGTAGCGCGCCCATATTCCGGCCAAAACACATGACGATTAACGCCCTTGACTTTTATTTTAGTTCCGTTGACATAAATGCCGTCTTGTTTTCTTACTTCAATCGTGCGAAAGCCAAATTTATCAGTGGTTTCGTATAAAATTCTCCCGGCATTTTTTATAAAAATCTTTACCGTATAAAGGTTGGGCATTTCTGCATTCCATAAAAGCGGATGGTTGATTTTGGTGTGCAGATCAATTATGGAATCATCATTATTTTTTGCCGATGCAGTACCAACCAAATTACCTTTTTTATCAAAAATCTGCGCGGCAATTTCGCGCCCGGGTTTTACATTGTTTAAATGCACGCGCATGGCAAAATGCCCGTCAGCAGTGGCGTTGATGGAAGTCCATGCAATATTTTCCACAGGCAGAATTTCCAGATAGACAGGGCGATAAATGCCTCCAAAAATCCAGAAATCAGCAAGGCGTTCGGCTCCATTTATCGACTTATCGGACGACCATTTACTTACGGTTACGTTCAACTGGTTCTCTTTTCCGTAAATAATTTTATCACTGATTTTATACTTAAAACGATAAAAAGAACCTTGATGTATTTTTCCCGCAGACTGGCCGTTTATCTTCACGTCCGTATCGGTCATCGAGCCTTCAAACACAATATAGACGTCCTTTCCACGCCAATTTTCAGGGACATTAAATTTTGTTTTATATAGTCCTTTCTCATCCGCGTAATGAAAATTCTTTCCGTAAGTGACATTGTCGCGTCCGTAATTGTAAGTACCAAAACCTTGTTGTTCCCAATGCGATGGCACTTCAATCTTAGTCCAATAGCCGCTATTTCGTCCACCGGTACAATAGAAATCCCAAGTCTTTGTATGTGTTACATCAGTACCCGACAGATATTGAATTTCTTTTTGAACAGCGGTTTGGGCATAAGCGCAAACACCGATGAATGTTGCAATTGCAGAGATTATAATACTTTTTGTTAAAGGCATTGAAATATTGAATTTTATTGTTGAATTGGTCTATCCATACAACATTTACTTGAACCTGAAAATTCATGAACGTCATCTCGAATGAATCCCGGATACTTTCGGAGAAATAAGAAATCTCCTGACAATGCAGGGGATTCCTCCCTTTGGTCGGAATGACGACTCTATATATAAGCTATTAAACTAAAATCTTATTGAACTTTTCCCGATTCAGTTACCGAAATTTTTTGTCCGTTGATAGTTACATGATCAAAGCCCATGCCTTTTACATAATCAACTTTTATGGGCTTGTCCACACTTTTTATATTGCAGTTCACCAGTTTTAGATTTGTAACAGGCGACTCTTTATAAGCATTTACGAATACGCCATACTCGCCGCCATCCGCTACGTCCAGGTTTTCCACCCAAATATTTCGTATGGCAGGAATAAAGTTTCCGGGGTTTTCGTAAAACATGGTAAAGTGTACAGCAGCCATTGCATAGGTACCCACTTCCATATCTTTCATAAAAATATTTTCGATGGTACCACCTCTTGATGAAGATGTTTTAAAGCGGGCTACAATATCGAGATTTGGGCTGCTTAATTTACAGTTTACTGCATAAATATTTTTAGCGCCGCCGGCAATTTCGCTGCCAATAGTAATACCGCCGTGACCGTTTTTCATTTCACAATTTTCGATGATATGGTTTTCAGCAGCGCGCCCAAACCTGCGCCCATCCTCATCCCTGCCCGATTTGAGCGCAATACAATCGTCGCCTGTATTGAAATAACAATTGCTGATTAATACATTTTTGCAGGCATCAGGATCGCAACCATCCGTATTCGGGCCAACAGCCGAAACATGCAAATTTTCAATGGTAACATTGTCGCACATCACCGGGCTGATAAACCACATCGGCGAATTGATCAGGCGCACACCGCTTAACAATATATTTTTACATTCATAAGGCTGAAACATATAGGGACGCAAATAATGCCCATCGCCAAAAACCCTTTTGCGTGGATCTACTTTATCCTTCATCATTTGGTGCAATGCTGCACGCGCTTTGAATTGGTTAGGCTCACCCTCTTTATAGCCAAAATCTTTACGTCCTTTCCATGGCCACCAATGTTCTTTGTCCGCATTTCCGTTGATCAGACCTTTTCCGGTTACCGCAATATTGGTTTCGTGGTAAGCATAAATCTGTGGCGAATAGTTCATGCAGTCCATCCCTTCCCAGCGTGCCAATACCAAGGGATAATCTTTGGTATCACGCGTAAACGTGATAATGGAATTGGTATCGCTCAAATGCATATCCACATTGCTTTTGAGATAGATGGGGCCTGTAAAAAAATTTCCGGCTGGTACTATTACCCTTCCACCGCCATTTTTATTACAGGCTTCAATGGCTTTTTTAAAAGCCCCCGTATTCATTGTTTGTCCATCGCCTTTAGCGCCAAAATCAACAATATTGTATGTTTTGTTTTTAAATACAGGAGCTTTGATTTGCTTACGCAGGGCCTCCATCTCTTTTAAAGGTTCGGCAGAAGAAGTCCAGGCCATTGTGTTTTCTTGTTGTGCAAAAGAAAACAATGCAGCAAGAAGTAGAAAAGACAATAATGTGTAGTGTTTCATTTGTAATGTTTTTATTTTCAGACTATATCTCCAAATATAATCTTTCCTATACGATCAATAGACCATTGTTTATACTTGACAAGGGGTAAAAAAGTGAATTTAATTTATTTTCGGTCGGTGAGACACCGACCGATAGGGCTTTTTAGTGGTCGGTGTCTCACCGACCACTTCACTAATTTATCCCTTGCTCAGTATAATATCAATCTTACTTAAAGCCAGTTCTGTATCCAAAAGGTAAATGCGCAAAACCGATCTTCCACTTTTTCATATGTTTGTTGGAAATAGTATCAACTGCTTCAATATTTCCACGCCCTGCCATATTAGATTGACCAGCCAACAGGAACAAATAAAATTTCGATTTATCTCCGGGAAGCATTGCCGCCTCCCGTTGTTTCGGCACAACCTGCGCGAATACATCGGAAGACATGGCTATTGTTAATAAAATACTGAACCAGATCAATTTTTTCATTTTAATTTTTCTTATGCTTATCTGCGTAGCAAGTATATCTCAGATCTTTAAACTACAATATACATTAATTATATCCCGGATTTTGTTCCAGCTTTGCGTCTTTGTTACGCTCGATTTCATTGGCAGGAATCGGCCACAAATTATAAGTGTCCGTCATGTCACTATAATAGGGATTAAACCTTTTTACACGATCGGCGACCAATCCTAGTCTGCACAGGGTTAACATACGTTTTTCCTCCACACCCAATTCGCGCATTCTTTCGTCCAATATATAATCGATAGTCACGTCTGCGGGCAATACATCCGCAGCATTGGATCGGCTACGTACGGTATTGATGTCTTTTGCCGCGCTTGCATTGTCTTTTAATCCTAAATAGGCTTCCGCGCGGATAAGGTAAGTTTCCGCTAGACGGAACATATATTGATCCGTATAAGTACCGCCGGCAGAAGACAACAGCATGCCGCTTGGACCTTTTGGATCGAACAGATTGGCAGGATGGCTACCGGGAGGACTGCATTTTGCTTGGTAAGCGTAAAAGCCCATCGTGCGAACGGTAACACCCGGAGGGGGATTGTTCACGGAGATTTGTTGACCATAAAATGCCGATGCTGGATTATTGGAAGTATATACCCGAACAAAATTGATATTGGCATTACGAATGTCATTGTTAAAATCGCTTTGCCAAATATCGTCGCTGAAATATTTGGTAGAGATTGCCCAGCCGATTCCACGACCACCAATATTATTGTCAAATGGCCATAGGAATGGGCTGACTTGCTTTTTGGGATCTACTCCAGTAGACAGCAACAATCCTGCATAGGGTGCATGATGGCGCTCCAACAAATAAGAACCTGCCTGTGCTGTAGATACTGCGCTACCACCGGGAACATCTGTTTCAATCTGTATTACCCATAATCCTTCCATATTGCCCGATTTGCGGTTTTGGTTTTTAGGTTGGAACAAGTCCCAATACACATTACCATTGGTATTGGACGCACCTGAGCCAAATCTATTTTTCATCAAGCTGACATTTGCATTACCAATAACATTGGTTGCTGCATCCACCGCATTTTGAAACTGGCCATCCGCCAAATAAACTTCTGACAATAAATGGCCTGCCGCCTGTGCATTGACTTCACCGTCCATCACGGCATTAATAGCGGGCAAACCAGCCACCGCATCTTTTAAATCAGCAATACACTGCGCATACACATCGTGGCGAGATGCACGTACATAATCTGTTTTGGGTGCTGTCACTTCTTCCAAACTCAAAGGAACGCCCCCATACAAATAGGCCAGGCTACGATAGCCAAAAGCACGGAAGAATTTAGCTTTAGCTATCAACAAAGTTTTTTGATCGTCCGTAATATTGGCAGACGGGGCGCGTGTAATGATCACATTGGCCTCGGAAACCAATTTGTACAAAGCTTTCCAATGGAACAATGGAATATCTCCCGACGGCGCAAAAGCCGATATAAGATTGGTATGGCGGCGCGTAGCGGCTTGTCCATCAAATACAAGGTCGGTACTATAGAGATAATCAAAAGGATGATCTTGGTCTACGGTATAAAACTCCGAACGTGTTACACGGTACATATCGTTAGCCGCTTGGTTAAAATCATTATAAGTAACCAATCCGTTGGCCGTACTTAAAAAGCCTACCGGGTCTTCGTTCAAAAAATCTTTTTTGCAGGATGCGCAAAGTGCCAAAAGGCTATATACAGCGATTTTTATTGTTCTTTTCATCTATGTTTTTTTAGTATTGTTAACCTCACCCAACCCATCTCCTAAAAGAGGGGAATAAGACTGCGAAGGAAAATTAGGTGTGTAATTAGAAAGTAACGTTGATACCAAACGAATAGCCTCTCAACAAAGGACGACCGCTAGGATCAAGCCCTCCGTTGTCTACTTCCGGATCCCAGCCTTTCCATTTTGTCCAAGTAATAAGATTTTTTCCACTGGCAAAAAGGCTTAGGTTTTGAAGTTGGAGTTTTTTGGCCAATGCACTGCTTAGTCTGTAAGAAAGCGATACGTCCTGCAGACGGACAAAGCTGCGGCTATAATAGATGGAAGGCGATATTGTCGGCGAAGCACCTATAGATGATGCGTAAGTACTGGTAGGGTTGGCTGGAGTCCAATATCTCACACCCGAAATGCCACCACTGCGGACACTTACATCGCTGCGCACAATAGAAGGCGAATTACTACCCAAATAACCATTGCTGCCACCTTGAATGGAATTGAGCAAAAACGTCAAGGTAAATCCATTGTACTGGAAATTATTGAGTACGCTGAAACGGTATGCCGGATCCTGTGAGCCAAGTACATAGCGGTCATTGCTGTTGACAACGCCGTCTTTGTTATAGTCTACCACGCGGTAACTTCCTGCAAAATAGCCAGCAGGTATGTTGTCGTTCAACTGGTAAATACCGTCCGTCTGATAACCATAAATAGCGGAGATAGGTTTACCAATAAACAGGTTGCTGGCAACCAAGTCGCCTCCGCCATCCAACAGTCGCAATACCTTATTGACGTTTCTGGAAAAATTAAAAGTTGTCGTCCATTTCAGTTTTTCATCAATCAGGTTTTTGGTCGTAATAGATATTTCAAAACCTTTGTTTCCGATTTCCCCGACGTTGGAATTGATTGTGCTAAAACCTGTGATATTGGGAATCTGTACCGGAAAAAGTAAATCTTTGGTATGGCGACTATAATAGTCAAACGTACCCGATATACGGTTTTGCAACAATGTATAGTCCAAACCGAGGTTGATTTCGCTCGTCCTTTCCCATTTCAAATCCGTATTGGGCAAAGAACCGATATATTGTCCAAATACAGTACTTCCGCCATCACCAAATACATAGGCAGCCTGCTGTGTCAACTGATCCAGCGAATAGTAACGCTGTGTTTGGTTACCCGCAATACCATAGCCAGCCCTTAGTTTCAAATAGCTGATCGGTTTGACATTTTGCATAAAGGATTCGTTGCTGATAATCCATCCGGTAGACACGGAAGGAAATGTTCCCCATTTGTGATTGGCAGCAAAGCCAGAATAACCATCACGACGCACCGTTCCCGTAAACAAATATTTACCGTCAAAACTATAATTGAGACGTCCCATGTAATAGTTGAGCGTTTCCTGCCAACCGTCGGAAGATATTTTCTGCGTAGTGGCAAGTTCCAAACTATTGTAGCTAAGCGCAAGATTGGTAAACCCCGTTCCCGTCGCAATCGTCGTTTCACTTCTACGCTTGATCGCGCCATATACGGCCGTAGCGGTGAAATTGTGTTTTTTCAAGCTTTTCGTATAAGTCAAGATATTGTCAAGCGTGTAGTCGTAATAGTTGGAAGACTCTTTATAGGCTTGCCCCGTTTGTCCGCCATCGTATTTGCTGGCATAATAATGCAGGTCTTCTTTGCCGTTATTACCAAAATTGAGACGGTAAGTCAATCCTTTTACAAAAGGGATTTTAGCTTCCGTGTACACATTGGCAAACAGATAGTTGTGACGTTCGTAATCACTGACATCGTAGGTCAGGAACGGATTAGGATCTACAGACTTAAATGGAAATGCATTGTAGCTTCCATCCGCATTGTAAGGCGTTTGCAATGGCGACATCTGAAACAATGTTTTCAATCTTGGCTCGGCACCGTCTGCGTTGACAAAGGAAGCAAAAGATTGCAGACCGACTTTCAACCAGTCCGTAACCTGCGTTTCCACATTGGCACGTAGTGATTTTCTTTTGAAAAGGTCATTGATAATATAACCTTTCTGATTGGTATAAGCACCCGAAATAAGGTAGTTGACCTTGTCCGAAGCGCCCGATATACTCAATTGGTTATCCTGTATAAAACCTTGATTGGTACCTGCATCATACCAATTGAAATCATTAGGCAATATATCAGAACCATTGCGCATCGTAAGATCCACATATTGTGCAATATTGAAATCAGGATTGGGCTGCGTGTAATCAGGTCCTATATAAGCTTTGTCCCAATACAAGTCCCGTATTTTATCCAAATATTCCTGCCGGTTATAGGGCCTGATATTACCGGAAGGATTTTGAGTAGTATAGGAAGTATTGAGGTTAATTCTTGGTTTGGAATTGGCAGCACCTTTACGGCTGGTAATCAACAGTACACCATTGGCAGCCTGCGCACCATAGACCGCAGTAGAACTGGCATCTTTCAACAAATCGATGGAGGCAATATCATCCGGATTAATGGAAGAAAGTGAATTATTATACTGGATACCATCCAAAATAATCAATACATCCTGGCTGCCGTTCAATGTATTTCTTCCACGCACTGTGATGGATGGCGTTGAGCCCGCCGAAGTAACCGGCCCGACGTTCAGTCCGGGAATATTACCCTGCAAAGACTGCGCAATATTGGTGTTGGGTGCGTCTCTGACAACGTCCAGATTGGCACTCGCAATCGACCCCGTCACGTAGGTACGTTTTTGCGAACCGTAACCCGTCACCACGACCTGATCCAATACAGCCACCGACGGACGCAACTTTACCAGCAGCGATATATTGGCATTGCCGCTGACCTTGTACCCAAACAGGTTTTGCAACTCGTAGCCCGTAGATGAAATAATAAATTCGTAGTCGTCCCCATCGGGCAAACTACCAAAATGAAACAAACCCGTCGAGTCGGTTTGTGTACCGCTGGTAAATCCCGTCTGGTTGTTTTTGACCGTTACCACAGCGCCGTCGATCGGTTGACCGGCATTGTCCCTAACATACCCTTTGATACTATTGGCAGTCTTTTGCGCCATAGTCACCAATCCGGTCAGTAGCAAGGCGACAAGCATAGACAACCGCACGCCTTTTTTTTGTTTTAAGCAGATCCTCATACTAATTTAATTTGTTTTTTTTGTTGTCAAACAATCATTTAATTCAAATCGGGCTGTCTTTGGAAAAAGTCCAATACAGGCAAGCATTGGCGTTACGATTTACAAATGGCAAAACAACCCGTTTCAATACATATACGTTTGAAAATAACCCTACCCTACCTCCGAAAAAAACATTTTTTTTATAACAGTTCCACGACTGGCGCAAGTGTTCCTGCGGAACACTGGTGCTGGAAATAGACCGCTGCCGCCCACATTATATAGTACGCCCCTACGGTACACGAATGGCCTTTTCTTTGAAAAACAAAACGGCTGTGGATGTCGCGTCACCCTTCTCCCGCGGGAGAAGTTTCCGCTATTAAAAACTGCCCCATTTGAGGTCGGCACGAGTGAAAAAACATTCGCGCCAATATTATAAAAAGCCCAATACGAATCCAGCTTATTTTTTCTTGATCAAATAACCGTCAGATTCCTTGATAGCTTCCAGATTGTTGAGTTTTCCGATCAAGTTGAGAATGGTTTCCAGGCTGTCGCTTTTGTCGATTTTTCCTATGAAAGACAAACCTTCCAAGTCTTCTTTTTTGTAAGTAATTTTTTGATTATACAGGAGTTCCAACTGGTCAAATACGCCCGCAACGGACTGGTTGTTGAACATATACCAGTTGTTGTCCTGCAACAAGCCGCCCGTATTGATTTTTTCGTTGTCGCGTCGGGCTTCGTTGTTATCCGGCGCGCTCGATTTTCCCTTTTCGTGTGTGGCGGTTTTCAATATTGCTGCTTTTCGTGACTTGTCGTATTCGAGGATATCGCCCGGCGACAGATAATAGATTTTTTTCAAATAAGGATGCGCCTGATCGGCATTGCTGACCGCCACGGCCCCTTTAAACAAAGTGACTTTGATCGTATTGGCCGTATCCAAAGACCTTATGGAAAACCGCGTCCCCAATACCGTGGTCATAATATCGTCCGTCTTGACGACAAAAGGATGCGCTTTGTCTTTTTTTACGTCAAAAGACGCTTCCCCCGTAAGCGCAACAAGTCTTTGGTTGTTCTGAAAAGGTTCGTCAAAACGGATGGAACTAACAGGTGCCAGATACACAACCGAACTATCGGGTAGCGTGAACAACATGACTTCGTTGTGCGTATTTTTTATCGTTCTAGACACAAATGCCGGTTGAGGTATATTGTTGTCTTTAGTATTGAAAAAGAAGTACCAGCCCGCAAACATGATCAGCCCAATAACCGCTGCGGCAACGGCATATTTTACATAAAAACGTTTTCTGGAAAGTTGGTGCTGAACGGTATTTTTTCTTATTTCGGCAAGAATGGCCGCCGCTTTATCAGCATCAGGCTTGTTGTCTACATGAAAAAATTCCCATTCGCCCTCATTGTAATATTGGCTCAGCACGTCGGGATTTTCCTCGAAGTATTGGGCAACTTCGTCGGCTTCCTGCGGACTGCATTTTAGCTTGAAAAAGCGTTCTATTTGTTCTTTGGTTACCATTTCATTTTAATTAAAAGCGAGGCGGACAATGTGTTTATCATCAAAGCTTATTACATCTAAATACGTTTGTAAATCATAGTCCCCTTATTCATCGCCCATTTTTTAACAAACAAATGATTGCGATCCACCACACCAAAAGGCTGTTTAGATAAGGACGAAGCTGTTTCAATGCTTGCGAAACATGCTTTTCCACGGTTTTGACGGAGATGGACAACGTTTCTGCAATTTCCCTGTAACTCCTATTGCTGAGCCGACTCATTTCAAAAACACGTCTCCTCACAGGCGGCATCTCCGAAATAGCTTTCATCAGTTTTTTGTTCGTTTCCTTATAGTCGAGCGACAGTGTAATATCGTTCACTGCCGACGTTTCTCCATTTTCCACACTATTGATGGCAAATGCCAGATGGTTTTGTTTTCGGATAAGGTCGATCATGGTCGTTTTGGCAATACGGAATATTTGTGCGGAAATGGACAGTTTTTCATCCAGGCGTTCCCGATATTGCCACAGTTTGATAAAAGTTATCTGCGTGGTTTCTTCCGCCATCCATTCGGACCTTGTTTTGCTGAAAGCATAGCCATACACTTTTTCATAATTGGACTCGTACACTTGCTGAAAAACAAATGCATCACCTTCCTTTATATGTAAAACGATATTCAAGCTACACTTCAAATCTTAATGAACCGCAATATATAACGCAATTGGATTTTTTGATTGGATTGTATATATTGGATGGACAAATTTACGTCGAGGGTTATTGGCTGATCCATCAAACAAGAAGATATTTTCTTGCGATATTCATCTACGACCGCCATGGCAGGTGTTATCACCTGCAACTATATATTTCCGCGATCCATTTCTCGCAAATCGTTTAACTATAGCAACTAGCAAACTATTCCATAATAGGCAAACATTAAAAGACGACCTGTACACTGACATTTCAGCCTTGAACAAACATACTACCATTCATTAGTTTGCCTGTCATGGTCTATCATGGAATGAAAATCCTAGGCAATTTTCCCCAAAACAAAAAAGCCTGTAACTCTTGCGAATTACAGACTTGCGATATTTTTATATTTGAAAAGTCTGAACTTTTCTTTTCAGCGGAGAGTGAGGGATTCGAACCCCCGGACCTTTAACAGTCAACGGTTTTCAAGACCGCCGCAATCGACCACTCTGCCAACTCTCCGGGCGCAAAATAAAGGCGTAGAAATCTAATCGCCAAAAAATGTAACAATTATTTTTCATTTTTTATTGATAACCATTCCAATACGCCGCCACGTCTCTCCCACCGATTTTATACCTTTGCGGTCTAAAAATCTCTATTTTGCGCGAACTCTTTGCACTCAACAAATACTTTTGGAAATACCGTTACCGATTTTTGGCAGGGATTTTTTTCGTCATCGGCGCCAATTATTTTGCGGTATTGGTTCCGGAAATCACCGGCTATGTCACGGCGAAAATCCAGTCCGTATTGCCAGGCGGCCACCCGCTTAAAGCTGCCGCCAGAAAAACGGACGGCATTGTGCGTGTATTTGAAGAATGGGTTGACCAACAGTCTTTTAGCAAAATCATCGTCATCTCCTGCGTAACGATTTTACTGGCGTCCATCATTCGCGGCGTATTGATGTTTTTCATGCGCCAAACGATTATCGTCAATAGCCGCCTCATCGAATACGACCAGAAAAACGAAGTGTACGAACAATACCAACGGCTCAATACTTCTTTTTACAAAACGCATACGACCGGCGACTTGATGAACCGCATGGCAGAAGACGTGAGTCGTGTGCGCGGTTACACAGGACCGGCCGTCATGCAGATGATCAACATCGTTTCGCTTGTCATTTTTTGCTTGGCCAATATGCTGCGCAAAGATGTGCCGTTGACGTTGATGGTATTGGCACCGCTTCCTGTATTGGGCGTCATACTTTCGTTCATCAACAAGAAACTGAACAAAAAAAGCGAAAAAGTACAGTCGCTTCTCTCCGACCTGACGACCAATGCGCAGGAATCCTATTCGGGAATACGCGTCATCAAATCGTTTGTACAGGAAAATACGATGTTGTCTTTTTTCAAAAAAAGCAGCGAAGAATACCGTAAAAATGCCGTCGACCTTGCCAAAACGGATGCTTTTTACCAACCGACGATTACGTTGCTGATCGGTTTGAGTACAATCATCACCGTAATGGTCGGCAGCAGTATGGCGCTTCAGGACCCGAACAAAGTTTCGCTGATCGTAGAATTTGTCATTTACATTTCGATGCTGACCTTTCCGATGACGGCAATCGGCTGGATTTCGAGTTTGCTGCAACGCGCTTCCGCTTCGCAAAAAAGGCTGAACGAGTTTCTTAAACTAAAACCAGCAATCGTCAATACAGCAAAGCAGCCGGATTTGCATTTACACGGAAAAATTCGTTTTTCCGACGTGAGTTTTACGTACGAACATACCAATATACAGGCGCTCAACCATTTTGACCTGACAATAAATCCCGGCGAAAAAGTGCTGGTATTGGGCAAAACGGGCAGCGGTAAAACGACGCTGGCGCAGCTGATATTGCGCTTTTTCGACCCTAGCACCGGTGAAATCCTATTGGACGACCAGCCGCTGAAAAATCTGGATTTGGAAAAAGTAAGGGAACAGATCGGCTATGTGCCGCAGGACGTTTTCCTGTTCAGCGACACGATCAAAAACAATATTGACTTTGGTTTGGCGCACGCTCCATCCGAAAACGTCACGCGCACCGCGGCGCGCTACGCCAGCGTAGAATCCGAAATCGACAAGCTCGACCAAGGTTTTGATACCAAAATCGGCGAACGGGGCGTCACCTTGAGCGGCGGGCAAAAACAACGTGTCTCCATCGCGCGCGCCTTGATCAAAGATCCCAAAATCCTTTTATTGGACGACTGCCTCAGCGCCGTCGACAACAAAACCGAACACACGATCCTCAACAACCTCAACCTATATCTGCACGGCCGCACGTCCATATTGATTACGCACCGCATATTTACGTTGATCGCTTTTGATAAAATCGTCGTATTGGACAATGGTCATATTTCGGAAATGGGGACGCACGAAGAGCTATTGGAGCAAAACGGCTACTACACCAAGCTGTACAACAAACAGATTTTGGACCAGGAAGTGGGTTTAGATTAGATTTTAAGTTTCCACAGAGCCCGGATTGCAAGATTCTGCGGAAACATCCAATATATCAAAGCACCCCATGGTTCGTGTCCGCACGAACCATTTTTTATGCAGCAAACCGATCATTCCATATTGGCCGTTTCTCTAACAAAAAGCGTATTCGGCGCAAAAGTATTCAGCAGACACAGCCATTTTTTTATTTCCAGCAACTTTTCTACCCTAAAAATTTGGTAATTTAAAAAGCTTATTATATTTGTCACGATTTTAAAAAACAGTTCAATTTCAGAACCAAATCAGAAAATTGTGGCGTACGACAACAACGAAAAAAAACAGGACAGCGTTTACAGCAAGCGTATCAGAGCAGGGAAAAGAAGGACGTATTTTTTTGACATCAAGTCTACCCGCTCCAGCGATTACTACTTGACCATCACTGAAAGCAGAAAAAAATTTAACGAAGATGGCTACGACCGACACAAAATTTTCGTGTACAAAGAAGATTTCAACAAATTCATCGAAGGATTGACCGACGCGGTCGACTATGTCAAAACGGAGCTGATGCCCGATTTTGATTTCGACTCGTTCAACCACGAATACGACGACGAATATTCCGACGAATACCGCACAATGCCTGTCGCCGAAGCACAAGTCGCTGCAGTTGCCACAGAAGAAACACCGTTGACGGACAACCTCTCTACAGAGAGCGTCGATCAATGGTAAAACATATGGAGACAAAGGACAGCCTATAGTTGTCTTTTGTTCTTTTCCCGAAAGTTAAAATGTACGGAACAAAAAACCGTTAACGTATTGAATGACAACGCCTAACATTTTTTGTTTTTACTTTTTACTTTTTACTTTTTAGTTTATCCACATTTCGTATAAGAAAAGTGAATAATTTTTGGCGCATAATTTTGTAATTTCTCAAAAAATAACGACCTTCGCCGTCCGAAAAAATTATAGTCATGGCTAGAGTATGTCAGGTTACAGGTAAAAAACCATTGAAAGGTCACTATGTTTCTCACTCAAACGTAAAGACCAATCGTCGCTTTTTGCCAAATTTACAAACTAAGAGATTCTTCTTCGCTGAGGAAGACAAATGGGTAACTCTTAAAGTTTCTGCTGACGCTATCAGAACAATCAACAAAAAAGGATTGGCTGTAGTTATCAAAGAACTAAGAGAAAAAGGATCAAAAATCTAATCATTATCAACGTTTAAAATTGCTCATATAATGGCAAAGAAAGGAAACAGAGTTCAGGTAATATTGGAATGTACAGAACACAAGGCAAGCGGACAGCCAGGTACAAGCCGTTATGTTACTACTAAGAACAAAAAGAACACTCCGGAAAGAATGGAACTGAAGAAATTCAACCCAATCTTGAAAAAAGTAACGGTCCACAAAGAAATTAAATAATTTCTCTTAACGCAATCTGTATTGGGTTAAGAAATTCCGTACAGGTTACAAAAAATAATTATCATGGCAAAAGCAGCTTCAAAGAACTCAAAAACCAAAGATGCGGCAGCAGCAGCTGAAGCAAAAAACTGGACTAAAGTGATCAAGACTGAGCGCAATGCAAAAACTGGCGCCTACTCTTTTAAAGAAACGATCGTCCACAAAGAAAAAGTAAAGGATTTCTTAGCTTCCAAATAAGCCTAGAACAAGTATCCTTTCTACTTGCAAATAATTAAAGCTTTCCCACAGGGAAGGCTTTGTTTGTTGGTAAAAAGTGCCGATTCTGATATTTATCACCTTAAAAACTGTTGGTCGCCGACCAACACTAATATAAACAAAGTGCAGGCGTATTATTTGATACGCCTGCACTTTTTATTGGAAAACACAAGAACCGCTTCGCGAATCCTTGCACGAGTTATTGAACATCAACTCATTTTCAATTTTTAAAATCGCCCAAATTATCCCTTCCAAACATTGTTGTTACGGTCCATATCCGGAAGTTGATGTTTGGGATCCAATACGACTTGCTTAATCTTGGAAATAGTTGGCACTTTGAACGTCCATTCCGAACCGCGTTGCCATATTTCGACTGGCAATTGAATATGATGCACTTTTCCGTTTGTTTCCGTTACTTCCACGATTGCAGGCAACGGTAATTGCTGTAGATTTTCGATTGTCACCTGAGAGCCGTTTGCAGGTTGACCATCAATATAAACAACGGAAGTAACCGCTTGATCAAACTGCCAATTGTTGTAAAACCAACCATTCCAAAACCAAGTCAAGTCCTCTCCCGCCCCATTGTCCATCGCATGAAAAAAATCCATCGGCGACGGATGTTTAAACGCCCAATCTTTGGTGTATTGGCGAAACGCGTAATCGAAACGTTCATGCCCCAATATCACTTCGCGCAACAAAACCAGTCCAAACGCCGTTTTGAAATACATCAACGGATGTACGTCTTTTCCGCTCATGGCATCGGGCGCCGTCAATACAAACGGACCTTTCGCATTTGCTGCAATAACCGGAACGATTTCGTCCGCAGGATTGCCACCGTTGGGCGCGTATTCGCCGTCTCGTTTCGGGGCAAAACGTCCATTTTGGAAAGTATCTTGCGCATAAATATCGACGAACGTATTGAAACCTTCGTCCATCCAGGCATTTTTTCGCTCATCCGAACCGACTATCATCGGGTACCAAGTATGTCCAATTTCGTGCGAAATCAGCATCCAAAGATCTTTTCCCGAGACTTTCCAATAGTCGAAAGCGAGCGCCGGAAATTCCATTCCACCGACAGGACCTCCGACATTAGTCGCCACTGGATACGGGAACGCGAGCCAACTTTTGGAAAAAATCTCCACCGAACCTTTAAGATACGCCGTAGCATTTGTCCAGCCCGAATCGCCTTGTATGCTTTCAACAGGATAAACGCTCTGCGCTAACGCGGTTTTTCCTTCTGGAAGATTGATTTTGGCACCGTCCCAAATGAACGATTTGGACATCGCCCAAGCGGCGTCGCGCGTATTGTCCATGCGGAAATGCCAAACGGAATTGCCGTCTTTTTTTCGGGAGACAAAGGTGTTGAGTTCATTTTTTCCGTGTATCGTAACGGTGGTTTCGGATTGTTTGGCTTGCTGCAACTTATCGAAAACCTTTCCGTCCAATACTTCTTTTTCGTTTTGCAGAGCACCCGAACCGACCACCAACAAGCCACTTGGAACCGTCAACGTATAGTCGATATTGCCGTAATCCATGTACATTTCGCCGCTTCCGACAAAAGGTAAAGTGTTCCAGCCAACCAAGTCATCGTACACGCACATACGCGGATACCAATAGGAAAACTCATAAATACGTCCGTTTTTCGTATCCAAATAGCCGCCGCGGTCGCCGCCGCCACTTTGCAGCAAAGGATAACTGTAGTCAAAAAACAGTTTGACCGAACTGTGCGCCTTCAACGGATGCGACAACCGCACCTGCAAACGTGTATCGGAAACCGTGTAATTCATATTGGATTTCTGACCATTGTATTCCAACTGGGCGGTACGAATCGAAAAACCGTTATTCTCGCTATTGGACGCAAATGGCACCTCGGACAAAAGTTGGCTTTTTGCACCTGATTTGTCCGTATTTTGGCTAAGTTCCAGCCAGAGAAAATCAAGGTCTTCGCCGCTATTGTTCGTATAATCGACTTCCACTTTTCCCGTCAAAACCATCTTTGCCGTATCAAAAGACGCGTTGACAATATAATCAGCACGATTTTGCCAATAGCTCGCACCAGGTTTGCCCGATGCGCTACGCAAAACATTTCCGTTGGATTTGTAAAATGTCGGATCAAATGCAATATGCGGATCGTATTGAGCTTGCACGCCGATCACCGCAATACATGCGACAGTCGTCAATAATCTTTTTTTTCTCTTCATATTTTTCAAAAATAGAAAATAAAAAGCTGTGACAGGAAGGAAAAGGAGTTGACATTTTTAATACACTTCTGGCGCAAGTGTTCTTCACTTATGCCTCAGTAGGTAGGGTACACATGAAAAACATTCGCGCTAAATAAACCCCATTTCGTTTCAACGTCTTTCCTACAATAAAAAAAACCGATAAGACAAAATCCTATCGGTTTTTTTATTGAATCGCGCAATACTATTTTGTAGTGGATGCGGCTATTTTGTTGTCTTGACGTTTTTCGCTGTAAGTGTTGGCAGCTTTTACAAAACTGACGAACAAAGGTGCTGGACTTTCCACCGTACTTTTCAGTTCGGGGTGGAACTGTACGCCAACGAAAAACGGATGCACGTTGCGCGGAAGTTCAACGATTTCCACCAGTTCGGAATCCGAATTGGTACCGCTGACGATCATGCCGCCGTCTTTATATTGCTGCAAATAGTCGTTGTTGAATTCGTAACGGTGACGGTGACGTTCGGATATTTTGGTCGAACCATAAATTTCTTCAGCCAACGACCCCGGAACAATATCGCAGTCGTACGCACCGAGACGCATCGTGCCGCCCATCATTTTGATTTTTTTCTGCTCTTCCATCATATTGATGACGGGGAAAACTGCTTCGTTGTTCATCTCGATGGAATGCGCATCTTTCAATCCCAATACGTTGCGGCCGTATTCGATCACCGCCATCTGCATACCGAGGCAGATTCCGAAAAACGGCAATTTGTTTTCGCGTGCATATTGGATTGCGGAGATTTTCCCTTCAATACCGCGCTGTCCAAAACCCGGCGCTACCAATATGCCATCCAGACCGCGAAGTTTTTCTTCCACGTTTTCCGGCGTCAGGTATTCGCTGTGGATATTGGTGATGCGCACCTTTACTTCGTTGACCGCACCTGCATGAACGAAGCTTTCCAATATGGATTTGTACGCATCCTGTAACTCAATATATTTTCCGACCAGACCGATCGTGACTTGGCTTTTTGGATATTTCAATTTGTCCAAAAATCCTTTCCAATTGTCCAATACCGGATCGGCGTAGTTGGTAATATTCAATTTCTTCATCGTGATCACGTCCAACTTTTCACGCAACATCATCAACGGCACTTCGTAGATCGTGGACGCGTCCATGGATTCGATAACGGCTTCCGTTTTCACGTTACAGAACTGGGCGATTTTGCGGCGAATATCGTTGTTCAACGGTTCTTCGGTACGGCAAACGATGATGTCCGGATGTACACCGTTTTCGCTCATCATGCGTACGCTGTGCTGTGTCGGTTTTGTTTTCAGTTCTTTCGCGGCACGCAAATAAGGGATCAACGTGAGGTGAATCACGCAAACGTCTTCTTCCGGCAATTCCCATTGCAGCTGTCGAACGGCTTCCACGAAAGGTAAACTTTCAATATCGCCGATCGTTCCACCGATTTCGGTAATGACAATATCGTATCTGTCGTCCTGTCCCAAAAGCAGCATACGGTTCTTGATCTCGTCGGTGATGTGCGGCACTACCTGCACCGTCTTACCCAAAAACGCACCTTGACGTTCTTTGTTGATAACGGTTTGGTAAATGCGGCCCGTCGTCACGTTGTTCGCCTGAGAAGTGTGGATATTGAGGAAACGCTCGTAGTGCCCCAAGTCCAGATCCGTTTCCGCTCCGTCTTCCGTCACGTAGCATTCGCCATGTTCGTAAGGGTTCAACGTTCCTGGATCCACGTTGATGTACGGATCAAATTTTTGGATAGTCGCTTTAAATCCTCGAGCCTGCAACAGTTTTGCAAGCGATGCAGCCACAATACCTTTTCCCAAACTACTCGTTACGCCTCCGGTAACAAAAACATACTTTGCCATAATATATTAAAATAAAAAACCCCAAGCCTTAAACAAACATTGTCAAAGCAAAGGATAACATAAATCTAAAAAAAATGCTGACCGAAAGCTCCAAGAAATCAAAAAATGCAGAGCCTTGTGTTGAGAGGTCGTGCAAAATTAAATGAATTTCAAATCTTAAAAAAATCGTAGGACTAGATATTTTTAATCGGTAAATTGCCGATCCTAATTTTTTGAATGGAAATGAAAAGAAAATCCTTATTCACTTTAGCTTTTTTTGCCGCAACGTTTTTGCAAACGCAGGCGCAGCTCGTACAATACATCAACCCTATGATCGGAACCGCGCGCATGGGGCATACTTATCCCGGCGCGACCGTACCGTTTGGTGCGGTGCAGTTAAGTCCAGATACGGACACAACGCCGCACGACGTCAGCGGCCAATACCAGAAAGACGTTTACAAATACTGTTCGGGGTACCAATATGAAGACCAGACGATCGTCGGTTTTTCGCATACGCATTTCAACGGTGTGGGGCATTCCGATTTGGGCGATTTGTTGATGATGCCGACGACCGGCGCATTGCAACTGAATCCCGGAACTGCCGACCACCCCGAAAACGGTTTTCGTTCGCGTTATTCGCATGCCAACGAGAAAGCGGAAGCCAATTATTATTCCGTTTTATTGGACGACCACCATATCAAGGCTGAACTGACGACGACGACGCGTGTGGGTGTGCATCGCTACACTTTTCCAAAATCCAACGACGCGCACGTCATACTGGACATGATGTACAACATTTACAATTACGACGGAAAAAACGTGTGGAGCTACGTCCGCGTATTGAACGATTCGACCATTGTCGGTTCGCGTCAGACAAATGGCTGGGCAAGAAACCGAACCGTTTATTTTGCCATGAAATTTTCCAAACCATTCAAACAATACGGTTACAAAAACTTTTCGACCAACGAAACCTACGGTGGATTTTGGAGAAGGTTTGACATTTACCACAATTTCCCCGAAATGTCCGGCCACGACCTGCGCCTGCATTTCGATTTTGACACAAAAGAAAACGAAGCCATCGTCGCCAAAATGGCTTTGTCGCCTGTAAGTTGGGACAATGCACTGCAAAACATGCAAACGGAAGCGCCCGGCTGGGATTTTGACGCGATCAAAAAAACAGGACAAAACCTTTGGGAAAAAGAGCTGGAACGCATTACGATAAAGACGGCGACGGAAGCTCAGAAAATCAATTTTTACACGGCGATGTACCACGCTTTTATCAACCCGACCGTCTACACCGACGTCAACGGCCAATATAAAGGCAACGACCAACAGGTGCATCAAGCGAACGGATTTACCAATTATTCCACGTTTTCGTTGTGGGACACGTACCGCGCCGAACATCCTCTATTGGCGCTCGTCCACACAAAACGCGCCAACGATATGATGCAGTCGATGTTGGCACATTTTGAACAAAGCAGTATTGGCATGTTGCCCGTGTGGGCGCATTACGGCAACGACAACTGGTGCATGACGGGCTATCACGCCGTGACCGTATTGGCGGACGCGGTAGTCAAAGGCGTCAATACGTTTGATGCAAACAAAGCGTTGGAAGCTTGCCTGAAAACCTCCAACAATCCGTATTACGACAATGTATTGACCTACAAACAAGCGGGTTTTATTCCCGACGAAAAAAGCGGCACTTCGGTTTCGACAACGTTGGAATATGCGTTTGACGACTGGAGCATCGCGCAAATGGCGAAAAAATTGGGCAAAAATGATTTGTACAACCAATACATGAAACGCTCGGAAAGCTACCACCAGGTTTTCGATCCGTCTATCGGATTCATGCGTCCGAAATCGGCGGCAGGCATTTTCCGCAAAACGTTCGATCCGTTGGAAACGGAAGGCGAAGGTTTCATCGAAGGCAATAGTTGGAATTTTACGTTTTTCGTACCGCAGGCTCCCAAATCCTTGATTCGGATGATGGGCGGCGAAAAACGTTTTGTCCAAAGATTGGATTCCTTGTTTACGATGGAACTTCCCGACAAATATTTTGAACATACGGAAGATATTTCCAAAGACGGGCTGATCGGCAACTACGTGCACGGCAACGAACCAAGCCACCATGTGCCTTATTTGTACGACTTTACGTCCCAGCCGTGGAAAGCCCAATCGAGAATTCGCATGATATTGAACAGTCAATACCACAACGGACAAGCTGGTCTGGGTGGCAACGACGACTGCGGACAAATGAGTGCCTGGTATATTTTCAGCAGCTTGGGATTCTATCCTTTTGCTCCAGGTTCGGACCAATATACGATCGGAAGTCCGAGCGTGGAAGCCGCGGTGTTGAAACTGGAAAACGGCAACCAACTGCACGTCTCCGTGAAAAATCAAAGCGAAAAAAACGTTTACGTAAAAAAAGTCACGTTAAACGGAAAAGCGATCACCGAACCGTTCCTACATCACAATGACCTGACAAACGGCGGAAACTTGGTGTTTGAAATGACGTCAAAACCCGTAAACGCTTTCAAATAAAGGCAAAAGTAAAAATGAAAAAGGGCGGTTTCGATGAAAGAAGCCGCCCTTTTTATTGCCCCTCTCAATATGATTATTTGCCACAGATTCGCTGATTATCCGCTCATTCATAACTCATAATTCATAATTCATAACTCCCGCCTTATCTTCGCGGCATGTTTTCCAAAATAGAGCTGGCGAAAAAATATCTGCAATATTGGACAAAAGCGTCCAACGGAAAAGGCCACGGCACGCATTCGCCGTTTGTCTACGATTTCATCCGAAAAGTATTGATGGACAAAACATCTAATGCCGATTTTACCCAAATCGAAAACCTGCGCCAACAACTGCGCAAAGACGACACGTTGTTGGAAATACGCGATTTCGGTGCGGGTTCGCGTGTGGACGGGCACAAAAAAAGAGCGATTTCCTCTATTGTAAAATCGGCGTTGAAACCCGCAAAGTATTCGCAGCTTTTTTACAAAATCATCCAACACTACCAATATAAAACGCGCCTCGAACTGGGAACGTCTTTGGGCATTACGTCCAGCTATCTGGCAAGTGCAGACAGAGCCGGAAAAGTCTACACGTTTGAAGGCGCACCTTCCGTCGCGGAGGCTGCACGCAAAAATTTCGGCAGCCTACATTTGGACAATGTTGTATTGACGGAAGGGAATTTCGACGAAACGCTCCCCTCCTTTCTTTCCCAATATAAAAACACAGCCGAAAAACTCGATTTCTGTTTTATCGACGGCAACCACCGCGAACAACCGACCATCGACTATTACGAACAATTACTTCCTTTTTCGCACAACAATTCCGTGATTATATTGGACGACATCCACTGGAGCCAAGGCATGGAAAATGCGTGGTACAATATCATCGACCGCCCGGAAGTCACCTTGAGTATCGACCTGTTTTTTATCGGTCTGGTCTTTTTCAGAAAGGAAAACAAGCAAAAGGAACATTTTACGATTCGGTATTGATTGCGGTAAGCATTTTTTTATAGTTGCAGGCAACCACACCTGCAACGGCGACAATAATGTTCTGATTGCCGTAAACAACTTAGAAACGCGCGCTTATAATGTATAAAAAGTAAGAATGCTCCGAAATATTCGGAGCATTCTTACTTTTTATACAAAGATTTATCAGTTAATTACTTTTCCCAAAAATCTGGTCGACGGCGCCTTCCAGCATCGGAAACTTGTCTTTCACATAGCCAATGACGGACTGGATAGCATTTTTTGCCTGTTCTTCCGTTAGGTTGGCTTCATTCATCAGCTTGTCTATCAGCTCTTGCATATCGTTGTTTTTAAAAGCGAAGCAAATCTTATTTCTTCATGCCCATTTTAGCTTCCAGACTCAATGTGGCGTGCGGAACGGCTTTCAGACGTGCTTTTTCGATCAACTGGCCTGTTACGCGACAGATACCGTAAGTTTTGTTTTCAATACGGATCAACGCTTTTTCCAAATGGTCGATATACGAAATCTGACGGCTTGCCATCTGGCTGAGCTGCTCTCTTTCCATGCTGACGGTACCGTCTTCCATGGTCATGTAACGGCTGTCGGCTTCTCCGCCCAAATGGTCTTTGCGCGTGATCAAACCCTGCAGATAAGTAAGCTCTCTTTTGGCATCGCCCAACTTTTTGTTGATGATGTCTTTGAACTCGCTCAAGTCAGCATCGCTGTATCGAACCAAAGGACCTTCGACAACCGTCGTCGTTGTTTCTTCCGCACGTTCATCCAACGGCTGGTAGCTCGGTTGGTAAGGAACGCTGGTTTTTACAGTCGTCTTAGGCACTTTCACCTTAACTTCTTTGGCAATTTCTGCTTTTTTCTTTTCGACAACATTAGCGTCCGTTGCTTTGTCTTTCGCTACAGTTTTCTTTTCTGAAGCGCTTGCTGCTCCCGTTTTGGAAGCAACGTTTTTAGTGGTGCCGGTTTCGGCTTTTTTTGCTGTAGCCATACGTTTAACCTTTTAACTGTACACTAATATTTAACTTAATTCCGTTGATGTCTATCTCCGTCCCGTCGCTGACAGCACTTACAATATCCAGCGTATCTGCTAAAATCTCCGAGCAAATGTAGCTTTTAAATGCGTTAACTGCCGGCGTAATCGTCGGGTTATCAACAATTGTGACTAAAATACGGTCTGTAAGCTCAAACTTGTTGTCCTTACGTATGTTTTGGATACGATTGACCAGTTCACGTGCGATACCTTCCTGTTCCAGTTCAGGAGTCAGCTGTATATCCAAGGCTACTGTCAACACCCCTTTACTCGCCACACTCCAACCCGGAATATCCTCCGCAGCTATAACAACGTCATCCAAATTTAGTTCAACTAGTTGACCATCAATATGTAAATTATATTTTCCCTCTGCTTCCATTTTTGCAATATCAGCAGCGGTAAATGTGCTAATAGCCGCACCGACAGTTTTCATGGATTTACCCATGCGTGCGCCCAAAGTTTTGAAATTGGGTTTCGCTTTTTTACTGATGATGCTGTTGTTGGCGTCGAGATATTCGATTTCCTTGACGTTGACTTCGGATTTGATCAGGCTCTCGATTTTTTCCAACTGCGTTTTCATGCGCGCGTCCAATACGGGAACCATCACTTTCTGTAACGGTTGACGCACTTTGATATTGACTTTCTTACGAATGGACAAAATCAAGGAAGACGCATCCTGTGCCAACTGCATTCTTTCTTCCAGATCCTTGTCTACCACTGCCAGATTAGCTTTTGGATAATCAACATGGTGCACGGAAGTTGCCTCAAAACGACGAGAGACTTCGTTCAATCGCTTGAACAGTTCATCACTGAAGAACGGCGATATTGGCGCAATCAAGCGAACGATCGTTTCCAAACATTCAAACAAAGTCTGGTAAGCCGATATTTTGTCCGCCTCGTATTCGCCTTTCCAAAAACGGCGGCGGCAAAGACGTACGTACCAGTTACTTAAATGTTCATCCAAAAATTCTTCGATCGCACGTCCCGCAATAGTTGGTTCGTAATCGTCCAACGCATCGGTCGCGGTCTGCACCAATGTATGCAAACTGGACAAAATCCAACGGTCGATTTCCGGACGGTCTTTTACCGCAATATAATCTTCCGCGAAACGGAAACCGTCGACATTTGCATACAATATAAAGAACTGATAGGTATTGTACAACGTACCAAAGAACTTACGCGTAACCTCTTTGATGCCGTCAATATCAAATTTCAGATTGTCCCAGGGAGAAGCATTGGTCATCATGTACCAACGCGTCGCGTCGGCACCATAATTAGCCAATGTTTCAAATGGATCGACGGCATTACCAAGACGTTTACTCATCTTGTTGCCGTTTTTGTCCAATACCAAACCATTGGAAACCACAGTTTTAAACGCCAAACCCGGATATTTCTCGTTAGTAACTTCCATGCCGTTTTTGCATAGTTCTTCCTGGATTTCTTCTTTGAGCAACGCACTGATCGCGTGCAAGGTATAAAACCAACCGCGCGTCTGGTCGACACCTTCGCTGATGAAATCGGCCGGATAATTGTTCGCAAAAATCTCCTGATTTTCAAACGGGAAATGCCATTGTGCAAAAGGCATCGCGCCGCTGTCAAACCAAACGTCGACCAAATCCGCCACACGTTTCATCGGTTTGCCCGACGGCGAAACCAATACGACACGGTCCACGTAAGGTTTGTGCAGGTCTTTGTCAATACTCGCCACAACCTCCGCCGTATTGAGGTCGCCGGCTTTGGCTATTTCTGCTCTCAATTGCTCGACGCTGCCAATACAGATTTCCTCCGCGCCGTCCTCCGTTTTCCATATTGGAAGCGGCGTACCCCAGAAACGGCTGCGGCTGAGGTTCCAGTCCACCATGTTTTCCAACCAGTTGCCAAAACGGCCTTCGCCGGTCGCTTTCGGTTTCCAGTTGACTTGTTTGTTCAGCTCGACCATGCGCTCACGCAAAGCGGTCGTTTTGATAAACCAGGATTCGAGTGGATAATACAATATCGGTTTGTCCGTACGCCAGCAATGCGGGTAACTGTGGACATATTTTTCGACTTTGAAAGCGCGGTTGTTCAGTTTGAGGTCGACGGCAATATCAACGTTGACATCGGCGTAACCTTCCTGATTGAAAAAATCTTTGACATATCGGTTGCTGTACGGACCGACACCTTCCACAAATTTTCCGGTTTTGTCGACCAGCGTCAATATGCCAATATTGTTTTTCATGCCGACCTTAAAGTCGTCCGCACCAAATGCCGGCGCCGTATGTACGATACCCGTACCGTCTTCGGTCGTGACGAAATCACCGCCGATAATGCGGAAAGGATCGCCGCCAGACTGTTCGGCCGTATTGGCTTCGTAAGACATCAATTGTTCGTAACGGCACTCTATTATGTCGTCACCTTTGAATTCTTTCAAAATTTTCCAAGGCAAAAGCTTGACGCCTTCGGCATAGTTTTCAAAATCGCCGTTTTCACCCTCTGCACTGAAATATTTGGAAATCAACGCTTTAGCCAATACAACGTTGACTGGCAAATGCGTATATGGATTAAAAGTCTGTACTAAAACGTAATCGATTTTCGGACCGACGGTCAACGCCAAGTTGGACGGCAAAGTCCAAGGCGTCGTCGTCCAAGCCATGAAAAACACTTCGTCCGAACTAGCCGCGTCGAACAAAAACTGGCTTTTTTCATTGTGGACGGCCTTGAACATCGCGACGGCCGTCGTGTCTTTTTCGTCCCAATACGTTCCCGGCATATTGAGCTCATGCGAACTCAAACCCGTGCCCGCAGCGGGCGAATAAGGCTGGATGCTAACGCTCTGGTACAACAAACCCTTGTCGTACATCTTTTTCAAAAGCCACCAAAGCGTTTCAATATAATCGTTTTTGAACGTGATGTATGGATCGTCGAGGTCAACCCAATATCCCATTTTCACGGTCAGTTCGTCCCATTTATCTTTGTAACGCAATACCGCTTCTCGGCATTTTTCGTTGTATTCTTCGACGGAGATTTTGTGTCCAATATCGTCTTTTGTGATACCGAGTTCTTTTTCAACACCCAATTCGACCGGCAAACCGTGCGTATCCCAGCCGGCCTTTCTTTTTACCTGAAAACCCTGCATGGTTTTGTATCGGCAAAACAGGTCTTTGATCGTACGCGCCATTACGTGGTGGATTCCCGGCATACCGTTGGCACTCGGCGGCCCTTCGTAAAATACAAAACTCGGTGCACCTTCCCTCAACTCGATACTTTTTTGAAAAGTGTCTTTTTCTTGCCAAGACTGCAACACTTCCCGTTCAGTATCAGGAAGGTTCAAATTAGAAAATTCTTTATATGTGGAACTCATTCTTGTAAAATCCTTCTATATCGCTTAATAAATGTGTGCAAAGGTAAATAATTAATATCTATCTGAAAACCATAGGTTATTGTCAATATGTTAGCATTTTTCTAGGAGCCTTGAATTTTGTTGTAAATATACATCATCTGTGAGCAAAACCCTTCACGGACGACGTCGATTTTTATGCTATTCGGGGTTCCGTAGGTCATCCCGATTTTTTGGATAAATACGGATTTGTAATCCGTTGTATTGGCAGATTGCAAATCTGCCTTTATCGTCCGTTTGGGATGCGCTTCGCTGACATCCCGAACTGCGATAAACAGCGAAAAATCGCTAAATTTTAGCCCACAAATTTATTCGTGGGATTGAGCGCAACCAATATCCCAACCGTTGTAACGGTTTTATTGGAAAATAGTTAAAACCATTGTATGGAAACATCCATTGCTTACCCACGGACAAATATCGTAGGGCTAAAGGATGGCGCGGCAATGGACGTATTCAATACACCCCTACATATTTGACTGCAAACTTTCAAGCTTTTATTTTATTGTAGACAAATGCAATATTCCAATACTATTCATAACTTTAGGACAACAAATACAACCCACAATATATGTCAACCACCATTAAAAACGCAGAGAAGGACGGCAAAGGGATTTTTGAAGCATACGAGGAAGGGCAGAAAGCAGGAGAAATGGTGTATGTAAAAAATCAGGCAAACATCCTCATCATTGACCATACGGAAGTCGATCCACGCTTCGGCGGCAAAGGCATCGGCAAACAACTCATCTCCGCTGCCGTGGCATACGCCCGCGCGACGCATCTGAAAATCATGCCGCTTTGTCCCTTTGCGTCCAAAGTCATGGAAGGCAAAGACGAATACAAGGACATATTGGCCTAGTCCCTATATTGGCATAACTAATTCAGAAACATCGCGATACAACAAGAACGACGAACGACTGCTTTATTTGCGACCAAAACATATTACCCAAAACGCTTTGCAAAAATCTGTTATCTTCGTGTTATGCAAAATCCACATCTTACTGAAGAAAACGATAGCATGCTTTCCTACGAAGCTTTCCGCGAATCGGTCATCAACGACTATAAGATTGCCGTCGAAAGCCGGGAGGCCAGCCTATTGGGCCGCAGAGAAGTATTGACAGGAAAAGCAAAGTTTGGCATTTTTGGCGACGGAAAGGAAGTGGCGCAGGTCGCCTTGGCGCGTTTTTTCCAGAAAGGCGATTTCCGTTCGGGTTACTACCGCGACCAGACTTGGATGTTTGCCTTGGGCATTGCCACCATCGAAAATTTTTTCTCACAATTATACGCCGACACCGATCCAAACAATGAACCGATGAGCGGCGGCCGCAATATGGTCGCGCACCACGCAACGCCCAATACGGACAAAGACGGCAACTGGTTGCCATTGGCCGAAATGTACAATACAGGTTCGGATATGGCGCCGACCGCCGGACAGATGCCGCGCGCGTTGGGATTTGCCTACGCATCCAAACTGTTCCGCCATGCAAAATCATTACAAAACGAACGATTTGCGGGACTTTCCAACAAAGGCAACGAAATCTGTTTTTGCTCGATCGGCGATGCAGCGACTTCGGAAGGCCATTTTTGGGAAATCATCAACGCTGCCGGCGTCAACCAAGTTCCGTTGGCGGTTTTCGTGTGGGACGACGGCTACGGAATTTCCGTACCGGTGGAAAAACAGACCGTAAAAGGCTCTATTTCCAAAGCGTTGCAAGGCCTGCAAACCGAAAACGGCAGCAACGGAATTGACATCTACAACCTGAAAGGCTGGGATTACGCAGGCATGTGCGAAGTATTGGAACCCGCACTCCGCAAAGTACGCGAACAGCAAGTCCCGGCGGTTTTTCACATATCGGAATTGACGCAGCCACAAGGCCACAGTACTTCCGGAAGCCACGAGCGCTACAAATCGGGCGAAAGGTTACGATGGGAACGCGCTTGGGATTGTTTGAAAAAAATGCGCGACTGGATCGAGGTCAACGGCATCGCAACAGCGGAAGAACTAGACGAAATCCATGCAAATGCGCGTGCACTCGTTCGTGAAAGTAAAAACAAAGCACTCCAAAAATATACAACGCCGCTATTGGCTGACAAAGATAGAATGATCGCTGCGCTCGATTTTGCGACAAATCTATCTGCACCGACGCATCACTTAATTAAAGACTTGGCGCAGAGCAAAGAGCCTTTAAAAAAAGATATTTTGCAGGCTGCCGCGCACGTATTGGAAGAGGTGGACACCCATACGGAAGCCGCACAGAATCTGAAAAAACTTTACCGGGAACTTAGAAAAAAATACGAGAACCGCTACGACGCACACATGATCGACGAAGGCCCGAAAAGCGCCCTGAAAGTCGAAACCGTACGTCCACAATACAGCGCATCTTCGCCATCCATCAACGGTTTTGAAATCATCCACAAATATTTTGACAACCTTTTAGCCCAAAATCCATCCGTGTTTGCGTTCGGGGAAGATGTCGGCAAGATTGGCGACGTCAATCAAGGCTTTGCAGGTTTGCAGGACAAATACGGCACCCTGCGCGTGTCCGACACGGGCATCCGCGAGCTTTCCATTATGGGAAAAGGTATTGGGATGGCGCTTCGTGGGCTGCGTCCGATAGCCGAAGTCCAATACGTAGACTATATGTATTACGCCTTGGAGCCGTTGGCGGATGATGTTGCGGGATTATTTTACAGAACCGACGGCAAGCAAAGTTGCCCGATTATCGTTCGCACGCGCGGTCATCGTTTGGAAGGAATTTTTCATAGCGGCTCGCCCATGGGTATGCTAATCAATTCGCTCCGCGGCGTACATATTTGCGTACCGAGAAATTTCGTACAGGCGGCCGGCATGTACAATACGTTACTGAAAAGCAACGACCCGGCCGTCGTCGTTGAATCGCTCAACGGTTATCGCCTGAAAGAACAGTTGCCCGACAACCTTTCCGAAATCACGACACCGCTGGGCGTTCCGGAAATTTTGGAAGAAGGAAAAGACATCACGATCGTTTCCTACGGATCGACGCTGCGCATCATCGCGGAAGCGACCGAACGTCTTCGCAAAAAAGGAATTTCCTGTGAAGTCATCGACGTACAGACTTTATTGCCGTTCGACGTTAATCACATAATTGTGGAATCCCTGAAAAAAACCAATAGGATTTTGTTTGTGGACGAAGACATGCCTAGTGCAACAGCGGCGTACATGTTCCAGCAAGTGATCGAATTGCA
>Ga0154006_1000017_pt1 | contig 125293 bp, 119 predicted proteins | sample TSFL090MetaG_FD_104747 | JGI IMG/M metagenome (GOLD analysis project Ga0154006, IMG submission 104747) | Attine ant fungus gardens microbial communities from Florida, USA - TSFL090 MetaG | ecosystem: Host-associated > Fungi > Mycelium > Unclassified | place: USA: Florida, Wakulla State Forest...
CGTGTTGGTCTTGCTTCTGCCTCCGTCTCTCAGAAGGCCTTTCGCGTCTGTCTTGGCGTCATTCAAAGGTTGCCCTTTGTGCGCTTGGCTTTTTGTTCAGTTTTTAAAGAACGATCACACATTTACTAACTTCATAGCAACTTTAAAAGTGTAACAAACTCAAATCATAATGTCAATAGCTTTATTGACATAAATTCTGGTGGGCCTGAGTGGACTCGAACCACCGACCTCACGCTTATCAGGCGTGTGCTCTAACCAGCTGAGCTACAAGCCCATATAGTAATATATGGAGCGGGTGATGGGAATCGAACCCACGACCAGAGCTTGGAAGGCTCTTGTTTTACCACTAAACTACACCCGCATATAAAATGAATTTATCATACGAAGAAAATAAGGAAACTTGGCGCGCCCTGGAGGATTTGAACCCCCAACCTTCTGATCCGTAGTCAGACACTCTATCCAGTTGAGCTAAGGGCGCACACACAAATGAACAAAGTCATGGTGCGGTCGAGAGGATTCGAACCTCCACGGGGTTTCCCCCACTAGCCCCTCAAGCTAACGCGTCTGCCATTCCGCCACGACCGCCTAGCATTTTTATTTAGTGGTGAGCCATGAAGGATTCGAACCTTCGACCCTCTGATTAAAAGTCAGATGCTCTACCGACTGAGCTAATGGCTCATCCATCATCAAAATAATGGCTGGCCCACCAGGGTTCGAACCTGGGCATCTCGGGATCAAAACCCGATGCCTTACCACTTGGCTATGGGCCATCATTCTAATGGCGGACCCGACCGGAATCGAACCGGCGATCTCCTGCGTGACAGGCAGGCATGTTAACCGCTACACCACGGGTCCAAAATTATGAAATTGGTGACCCCTACGGGACTCGAACCCGTGTTACCGCCGTGAAAGGGCGATGTCTTAACCACTTGACCAAGGGGCCACAGAACTTACTTAATAAACTGGCGGAGAAGGAGGGATTCGAACCCTCGCACGGGGTAAACCGTCTACTCCCTTAGCAGGGGAGCCCCTTCAGCCAACTTGGGTACTTCTCCAAACAGTTCCACAGATAGGCACTCAAACCTACGAACCAATCGATTAACAGCCGATTGATCTACCACATGAGCCACTGCGGAATAACATAAATCTCATTTACACTATTTCTTCATTCATCTAACAAAGACATATGATATGATAACATATTGTAAAAATTGAATCAATGGCTATTTAACGTCTTCAATACATCGCTTTTCAAGCTTATCTCCGCCGTAGCGGACAACCTAATCTACTCTAACACACCTTATTTCCAACGTCAATATCAATTCTTCGCTTATATCCTTTCTAATCTATGAACGAAGCTTTGTCGTTTTAATCCACTTGATCTTCCCTAGACATGCCTTACAAACATAGCGTTTGGTATCCATTTTTCTTTTTCTTATAAACACCTCCTGACAGGACACGCATTGATATTCATGTATGTGTTGTTGCTTATTCCGCGTCCCCGGTATCGCTTGACAATGCCGTGAGCCACCCACTAACGCCAATAATTGTCTAAAATCCTTATCCTGGTGCCGATAACCTTTTCCTTCTAAATGAAGATGATAATGAACGAGCTCATGCTTAATAATTTTAACAAATTCCTCCAAACCAAATGCGTTGTATTGCTTAGGATTAAATTCTAATTTATGGGAGGATAATAGGTATCGACCACCCGTTGTTCTTAGTCGATGATTAAAAACCGCTTGATGCTTAAAGGGTCTATTAAAGCTTTCTAAAGAAATTCGTTTTACAAGCCTTTGCAATTCACATTGTTCCACTCATCTAATCCTCTTTCAAATTTTTTATCACAGCTACAAGCCTTCGTTACATATATTAAAACTAATTCTGCCACGCGATATAACACTCAATCTCTACATCCATGACTTGAATTGCACTGGATCTTAAAAATGGAAGGGATACTACAGAACTTGATATCAGGGATTAAGGGGGTTCACCGGCCGATGCCCACATGGTTCAAACATCAATTGCAAACTGCCTATTATAAAAAGGACCGCTACCAAGTTAAACTCCTGAATCAATGCTGGTTTTTCTACAATGACCGCTATTGCTAGCTCGAATGAGGAGCATGACATCTGCCATGCCCTTTTGAAAAGCAAGCGATTGATGAGCAGCTGGGATCAAAAACAGCAGATTTCAACTGTAGATCAACATGCTCTTTTTCACGGGTGGAATGGATTTACTATAGAAGAAGCTATCAAGCCCGCACCATCGTCAAGGCTATTCTTGCTTTATTAACATCAACATCTTCTATCCACACCTTCACGACTTCTCCAACATGGACAACATCCATCGGATGCTTGACATAACCATTAGTAAGCTTGGAAATATGGACAAGCCCATCTTGTTTGACACCAATGTCGACAAAAGCACCAAAATCCACTACATTTCTCACCGTTCCCTCAAGTTCCATACCTTGCTTTAAATCCTTGATTTCTAAAACATCTGTTCTTAAAAGAGGCTTTTCAACATCATCCCTTGGATCGCGTCCCGGACGCACTAAAGCTTGAACAATATCACGTAGTGTTGGCTCGCCTATTTTCAACGCTTCCGCCGCTTGTCGAACGTCTAAGGTTTTCAATTTTTCCTTTAATTTATCCGTTCCAATATCATCAGTAGTCAAATCAAGCTTTGCTAACAGAGCAAAAGTCTCTTCATAGCTTTCTGGATGAATAGGTGTTCTATCCAAAGGAATATCACCATCGAGAATGGTTAAGAATCCTGCGCATTGCTCATAGGTCTTACCACCCAGCCTCGACACATTTTGAAGCTCTTGTCTATTTCTATAACGCCCCTTTTCATCCCTACGCTTAACAATATTATTCGCCACTGTCTTAGAAAGCCCAGCGACATATTGTAGCAATGATGAAGAAGCAGTGTTGACATTGACCCCAACTCTATTGACCACAGTCTCAACAACAAATTTCAGGGAATCAGAAAGCTCCTTTTGAGACACATCGTGTTGATATTGCCCTACACCAACAGACTGCGGATCAATTTTAACGAGCTCAGCCAATGGATCCTGAAGTCTCCTTGCAATGGAAACAGCACTTCTTTCCTCTACTTTTAGGTCAGGAAATTCCTCTCGTGCCAGTTCCGAAGCAGAATAGACGCTTGCTCCTGCTTCATTAACAATTAAATAATGGATATTTTTGTCCTGTAATGCTTGAATAACCCCTGCAATAAATTGCTCTGTCTCTCGAGAAGCCGTCCCATTACCCACAGCAATCATATCAATGCCGTGTTTCTCAATGAGATTCTCAACAACCGTCCTTGATTGATCAATTTCAGAGCGAGGAGGTGTTGGATAAATCACAGCGACCTCTCGCATTTTACTTGTTTCATCAACAACTGCCAGTTTACAGCCTGTCCGATAAGCCGGGTCGACTCCAAGAATCCGCCTCCCCTTCATGGGTGGCTGCATAAGCAAGTGCTGGAGATTTTCCGAGAAAATTTTAATCGCTTGAGCCTCAGCCTTTTCAGTAAGACTTTGCCTAATCTCACGCTCAATCGCAGGCGAAATCAACCGCTTATAGCTATCCGCAGCCGCTAAGGCCAACTGCTCCCTAGCTGTCGTCCCATCAGCGGTAATCAGCTGTTTCTCCAACCAGGCAACCACCTCTTCTCCAAGCATACGGATGCTCACCTTTAATACATCATCCCTTTCCCCGCGATTAATAGCCAGCACCCTATGTGGAACAATCTTATCCACTTTTTCCTCATAATCATAATACATTTCATAAATGCCTTTTTCATCCTCTGCCTTGCTTTTAAACTCAGTCACAACAACGCCTTTTGCCAGTGTCATTTGGCGAATGTATTTGCGATTATCAGCAGCATCCGATAGGCGTTCAGCAATGATATCACGCGCTCCATCTAATGCTTCCTCAACAGATAACACCCCCTTCTCCTCAGAAACGAATGCATCCGCCCTGAACACTATGGACTCATCAGGACATGACATGAGCCAATCAGCTAACGGCTCTAGCCCTTTCTCCTTCGCAACGGTTGCCCGAGTGCGACGCTTTTGCTTATACGGACGATAGATATCTTCTAATTCTTGTAGCCTTGATGCTTTTTCAATAACTGTTTCTAAGTGTAGAGTGAGTTTACCTTGCTCAGCAATGAGGCGTTGCACTTCTTCTTTGCGTTTATGTAATGCTTGAGCGTAGTGCCATTGCTCAGCTATAGAATTGATTGCCACCTCATCTAATCCACCTGTAAATTCTTTGCGATAACGCGCAATAAAAGGAATGGTATTATCGTTTTCAAGCAGTTCAATAACATGTTTAATTTGATGATGTTTTAACGCTAATGATTGTGCGATGCTCCGTATGATAGATGCTCTTTTATCATCTGCTTCGTTCATATACACCCTCCTCACTTGACTTCCTTCATGATAGCTCAAAGCAATCAAGTCTTCCAGTCTATATCCCGCGCCATGCACCCCTTATTGAGATAGCTTATAAGAGATGGGCTACATCAGAAGGTCAACCACATAACGCCCTGTATAATCATTTTAGTAAAAGTTGAAAATCAGCTTCATATCACTTTCTCTGTAATGAACATATGATGGCATAAAAAAAGTCGCTCTATCATAAAAGAAAAGAGCAACCTTCACTAAAAATCGATAAGGCTTAGGCTAATGTGAATTGCCTCATTCACACTAGCCATCATATCATCATCAAGATGTGTAATTTTATCGGTTAATCGCTGTTTATCAATGGTCCTAATTTGTTCAAGCAAAATGACAGAGTCACGATCAAATCCGTACTTTTTCGCATCAATTTCCACATGGGTAGGTAGTTTTGCCTTTTGGATTTGCGCCGTAATGGCAGCCACCACAACGGTTGGACTAAAACGATTTCCGATATCATTTTGAATGATAAGAACCGGTCGCACACCGCCCTGCTCGGAACCGACGACCGGAGAAAGATCGGCAAAGTACACATCACCACGTTTAACTATCACCCTTTTACACCCCACTAACCAACCGCTCTAGGGTGTTCTCAGCCTCCTCTTCAGCCAAGAACGCTTCTGATGCGATATTCAGATTAATCTTCGCCATCTCCATATAACCCTGTCTCATGGATTCACGAATATGTCGTTTATTTCGTTCCCGAAGATACATTCTTACTGCACGATGAAGAAATTCGCTTCGATTCATGTTGTCCTGTCTCGCAACACCATCTAACTCTCGAAGTAAATGATGCGGCAACTCTACAATGATTTCTTTTGAACTTGATTCAGGCAAGGGGAACCACCTCCAACAAATCTCTTCGTTCATATTAACATTTCAAAGTCAATCTTATCATGACAATCCAAGCATTTCAATCCAACTTTTTATTCAGCTCATCTTTTTCCCCTAAAGCGAGAGTGAGATCAATGATTGGATTCATTGTAGCAACCTTTTCACCATTTTTAAAATAGAGTCTTGGCACCCTATGATTAATCGTACATGGAACTTCATAATTTATTGTACCCAGGTACCTAGAAATTTCATCAACACTAATATATTCACTGCCATCGGAACCAATGAGTGTCACTTCTTCTCCAATAGGGTATGAAGCATCTAGCCAAATCATCACCTGATCCATACATATCCGGCCTACAATGGGAAATCTTCTACCTTTAACTAATACTGTAGCTTGTTCAGCTAGACGACGGAGCCACCCATCGGCATAGCCTATGGGCAATGTACCAATCCAAGTGGGTTTTGTTGCCTTGAATGTCGCGCCATAACCGACAAACTCTCCTGTCTCAATTTGTTTCACGTGAATAAGAGATGTTTTAAGAGTAAATGCTTGTTGTAACGAAAAAGGAAGAGCGGCATTCATTTCTTCTGAAGGGGATAGCCCATACATCGCAATCCCATAACGCACCATATTAAATAGTTTATCTGGATGCTTTAAAGCTGTGGCACTATTGGCACAGTGTACAAGGTTAGGATTGATTCCTCTATCGATTAATTGCGTTAGCATGGTATAAAACCGCTGATATTGTTTGTTAAAATAAGAAGATTCATTTTCATCGGCAGTAGCAAAATGTGTATAGATGCCCTCTACAATAAACCGCGCATCCACTCGAAGTTCATCAACCACAGCCACCACTTCTTCTTCCCCTCGCAAGCCGATTCTTCCCATACCTGTATCACACTTGATATGCAAAAAGACAGGACCCTTCGAGTGATAGTGCTCACGCGCTTGCTTCAGCCATTCCGCTTGAAAAACAGTCAAAGAAATATTATGCTCAGCAGCGATCGCTATATCAAGGGGGCGTGTCCAACCAAGCACCAGGATAGGCGCTTTAATCCCTTTTTTTCGCAAAGATAGAGCTTCATCAAGCAAGGCGACACCGAGCCACGTGGCTCCTGAAGATAAGGCTTCACACGCCACCTGGTATGCCCCATGTCCATAAGCATCTGCTTTGACGACAGCCATGATTTGTGTTGTGTCTAGGATGTGTTCCTTTAGATGTTTTATGTTTAATCTTATGGCATCAAGATTAACCTCAACCCATGTATCTCTATAAAATTCCACGGTTACAGCCCCTAATTCATTTCATTATGTATTGTGTTCATGCTTCCATTTTAAGCCGTCCTTTTAACTTGTCAACGCCACCAAGTTTTCCGCATTGTCGCAAAATAAAAAAGACCGCGGTTAAAAACCGCTGAGCCTTAGGATATTATTTGGTCACTTGTCCGTCAACAGATTGCGCTACGCCCACCATTTCTCTCTGTGCTAATTTATTCGATACGAGATAATAATCCACACCATCATGAGACCAGGTTAATGAATGCTCGGTTAATGCTCCCACTGTATAACCAAGATTTACCGGCTCAGCTTGAAGTGTTATTGCCGCACTTGCTGGAGAAACCTCACTTTTGGTTTCTACTATAGTGTAGGCTTTTTTACCTATATATTTTATGACAAATTTCTTTTGACCCTTTCTCGAAACATCCATTGAATAAAGATGCTTAGCATTAGCCACTTTTAGAGTCGGCTCAGATAATTGGAAATTATGATCTGTATTGCCCATGGTAGGTACTTCTAACTTCATGCTCGTCATGTTATGATCCACGTTAAAATCATTTTTATCAAATGGTGTATCAAATTTAAAATTCTTAAAGGCAACGTTAATCACAACGCTCATATCTTGATCCATAATTTTAACATTGACAGGCTCCAAATTGCCCTTTTTCAAAGTGATGGTTTGATTGTCCAATGTTTTAGTATCATAATTGGTTTTAGTGGTAAATACATAGCTATGTTCTTTATTTTCAAATTTAGCATTGGCGTCATGAATAATGTCTTTGGCAAGCGATTGAAATAAATATGTTTGGCTACGATTATTGGGCCAATCGCCTTCAAAATGATACTTCTTATTCAGTGCAGGTGTTAAGACAAATACACCATTACTATTCTTGATGATCATTTGCATATTTTCTTTATTTTGATCTTTTAAAACAACCTTATATTTATTCGGCTTTTGGTACCATATATCCGCATGGTATTTCTGTTGCTTTTCACCACTTTTAAACGTCAATGTTGCGGAGGTTTTGTACCCTTCAAGATTATCAAGCTTTTTGGAGAGATTGCCCACCACATCCTCTTGGGATTGATTACAGCCCACTAACACAAAAAGGAACATGACTCCCAATAACAAAAGCGAAAGACTTTTCTTCACAGTCATCCAGCCCCTTTGTCTCATTTCAGTGACAAAGGAGGGATTCTATTCTAGCAAATCGTATCCTTTATTTCTTTTACTATAAAATCAAACCCTGTCAGACCATTTTCTATGTCTTCATTCCCTAATATAAGATTCCTCACCTTAGCCCATCAGATGCTATGACCAATGTATGTGGCTCTTTTAGAAATAAGACATACACCATGCGTTTTTCTAAAAGTCCTCGCCAACTCGAAACGATTGTCCTCAACGTCTTCCATACTCTCTCCAGCCAATCTATCATTCCTTTTTCCCATAATCACTCCCATCCTTTCATTTCATTTTGATCTAGAGCAGACCGGAGCCTCTTGAAAATATATACTCCAATATTTTCTATTAATGAGTGCCTTCCAAGTCCTATTCCCAAGACCCAATAGCCTGATGATCAGTCGCCTAAGCTTCTCTTCTGGATACGATTTGCACAATAGTCCCTCCTAGCGCATTAAAAATATATGAGACAACTTATGAATATATGCGAATGCGCATCACGAGCTTTCAAGAATGACCGTTGCCGCAGCATATTCCCTTGTATGAGTGATCGACACATGCGCCTTATGTGCCACATCGTGGACATAAAGTATAGGTCGCCCCGATGCATCATTTATAATTGCAATGTCCTGCCACGATAAGGATTTTCCAATCCCTAGCCCAATCGCTTTCGCATAGGCTTCCTTAGCAGAAAACCGCCCCGCTAAATACTCCATTTTTCTTCTCTCAGACATTTTGTGATAAAAGTGTTTTTGTTCAACATCTGTTAAAATTCGCTTCACAAATTTAGCATTGGTAATCAGTTTTTCAATTCGATGAAGTTCAATTAAATCCAAACCTATTCCAATAATCATCGGTATTCCCCTCATCTTTCAGGCGTTTTCCTTGTAGCATATACTCAATGAGGCTATATGCTGACCCTCTTTCAATCATCATTGCCTTATACTATAATATAGCAAGAGCAAAGGAGGGCGTCATGTGTTTGTAAGAACCGAAAGCTTCAAAGATTTTTTACGACTCTATCCCGTTGTATCTTTTATCATAACTGCTAATTTATTACTATATGTTGTCTATATTCTTGGCGCATGGTTTCACATTGTTATCATTCAGCATTTGACCACTCTAGGCTTGGGTTCAAACATCTATGTTATCTACTTTCATCAATGGTGGCGCTTAGTCACTTCACTCTTTATTCATTTAGGATTATCCCATGTCTTTTTCAACTGCTTTTCCATTTTTCTTTTTGCACCTCCATTAGAAACTCTTCTTGGAAAATGGAAATTTGCTCTCGCGTATTTTGGATCAGGCATCATCGCCAATATCCTCCAGCTTTTCTTCAATTCACCCTATTATTATGCGGGTGCTTCAGGTGCCATATTTGGTTTGTTCGGTGTCTTTTTATTCATCATTGCTTTAAGACGCCATTTATTAGATAGACAAAGCCAACAGGTTATCTTAGTAATGCTTATCATCAATGTGGTCTGGACATTGTTCTTTCCTTCAAATATCGATGTTCTCGGACATATATTCGGTTTACTAGCCGGCTTTGTTTTAGGTACCGTTCTTCTATTTAGAAATCCTCGTTCCTATTATTACAGAAAATGATAAGGCGACTCTCAAAAGTTAAATTTATGGGGATGTCCTTTGCTTCTCTCAATATTTTCGGAGAATGATCATCGCATCTAGCAGCATAAATTAAGATGAGCGTTAAATAGTGAGAAAAAAATAGAGATATCACTATCACCTCACTAAACATGGACAAAAAAGAACCTCTAAGCTTCATCACAAGCTAGAGGTTCAATCTAGTGATGTATCTCTTGTCACTCATTTACATGACCTCTGCCCAATGAACAGAACCCATGACTTCGCGACATTCATGGCTCCAATAATTCTCCAATTGATCAATTAATAATTGATCAAAATCAAATTGACTGTATACTAAATTATATAGGAGATAATGTCAATCAGTTAACAAAATAGATTGAGATTGAAAGGAACTTGTAAGATCATTACGAGCATGAGCATCAAAATGGTTTAAACCACTATTTTCAGATCGACGATATCGGTTCTCCACTTGGATAAATCTCCTTTAATCTAGTTTATAATCTTGTGGAAAATAGAGTATATTTTTCGCAATAGATTATTAACATTGATACTTAAATGATTTAAAATAATAGAAAATACTTAATAATAGTTTCCTTAAAAAATATCATATCAGATAACCAGGGTCTTTTTATTGGGAAAATATTAGAATACTACCCCTCAAGCTAAAGAAACGCGTCTCGTTTTTTTCCCAATTTAGAAAGAAGGGAATTTATGATTGGAAATAGAATACGATACTATAGAAAATTACGAGGTCATACGCTTGAAACACTTTCAGAAGGAATTTGCTCCGTTTCCTATCTAAGCAAAATTGAGCATGGAGATAAATCCAGTGAAGAAATTATCTCTTTTTTATGTGAGAGATTAGGCATACGCTATCATGATGTTGATAATTCGGGAGAAGCAGAAAGAATTAATCTATTACTCAACCAATGGTATACAGCAATATTGAATTATGAGAGTAAAGAGAACATTGATGAAAACCGTCATACAATAAAAGAAGCACTAGACAGTTCGCAAATTGAAGAGCCTTTCATTTACTTAAAATACCATCTTTTTTACCTTCGTTTCCAATATTTCCTTAATGATATGGTCAAGGCTGAAGATACCATGAAGTACATAAGCAAATTTAAAGACATTTTTAACGAAGAGTTAAATTATTACTACATGCAATTTTCCGGTATCTATTATAATTTTATCAATGATTTTAATAAAGCCAATGAATGTTTTAAGACTGCTGAAAAAACTCTATTGAAAATTCCTCACAATGAAATGGAAGAAGCCCAATTATATTATCAAATGTCTAACCTCTATGTTAGATTTTCTCAAGCAACCGAATCCATTAAATACGCTGAAAAAGCACTAGATAAATTTAACAATAACTATAATTTAACCCGAATCGCTGATTGTCAAGTGTTGCTCGGTATCGGAAATCGCTTAACAAAAAATTTAAACAAGGCTGAACATCATTACGAACAAGCCTTAAAGTTTGTCAGATTATTAGAAGATCCTCAACGCCTCGGCATCATCCACCATAACCTTGGTCATGTTAAGTCCCAGAGGGGGTTATTTGAGGAAGCCATCAAGCATTACGAACAAGCGCTAGAACATACGCAAAACGACTCGAAGGCAATGACGCATTATCTTTTAGCTCTTGAGTATTATAAGTTGAACAGAATAGAAGAAGCATTAGCACAAATAAAATCCGGGTTACCTCTGTCTGAAAAATTAATCGATAAAGAGTATTATTATTCCTTGTTAGTCTTGCGTTACAAAGCAACCAATACAAAGGATCGGAACTATGAATTACTTATCAAAAATGAAATTATACCGTACTTCAATCGAATTCAAAAATGGGATCAAGTAACCAGCTTTGCCGAAGAATTAGCTGAACATTTCTATGCTAATAAGTCCTATAAAAAGTCGAGTGAAATGTTTCGTATCGCTAATGATACTTTGAAAAAAACCAATTGATCTAGGGGAGAGACAATGATGAAAAAGTGTCCGTCACTCATGCCAAGTGCCCTATTTTGTAGTTACTCTTTAGCGAATCAATTCTGTATAAATAACGATAACAAAGACAAGCCGCCTCCCATCGGAGAACCCATCGTTACTTCCTAATTTAATCTTGCTTTTTAAAGGACATCATAATCACAACTTGCCATTCTTATCCCAATATGATATAGATATATATGGTCTATATTTTTTTGAACTATACTGCTGGCTATGTGTACATCGTCAGTTCAAAAGAATTTATACCTATACCATGTATATCATTGACTCTTAATAAAGGCATACATTTATTCCTTATTAATCTAGAAAAGGAGAATTTTAAGTTTATGGCATTTATTATCACTTCACCATGTAAAGATGAAAAAGCTGCTGAATGCGTTGAAACTTGCCCTGTTGATTGTATACTGGAAGGCGACGATATGTTTTATATCGATCCAGATGTGTGTATCGATTGTGGTGCCTGCGAAGCTGTATGCCCTGTTGAGGCCATTTATCCAGAGGAAGAAGTTCCAGAGGAAGAGGAAAAGTATATTCAGCTCAACCGTGACTTTTTCAAATAATAAGAAGCATAACATGCTTCTTAAATATAGAAAAACTTGTTTAACATGGCGTGTCAAAATAAAAAAGGGTCAGTTCTCGTTTTCTCACTGATCCTTTTTTATTTTTTTTATCTATCTCTAACACGCTATCTATCCACCCTCTCCATTTTGGAACGACGGTGTTCTTCGTATACAGTCACCAAGCTTATTCCCACAGTAATCAAAAAGGTGAATACTGCCCCAAGAATGAAGCCACCTCCAAAAATATAAGCGTTTCCATTAGATAGCAAGAAAACACATAATATCCCTAAAATCAATTCCATAAGACAAACAAGGTTTAATAACTTAACCATCATTATCACCTCGAATAGGATTTTCAAGAGCAAGCATTATTTTTGTCACTTTTTATTCATAATATATTCACTCTTTGTTCATATTTTAACGCCTTTTAGTCAGTAAATCAATAAATTATTCAAAAAAATAAAACTTATCAATTTTTTAAATGCTATTTCATCCTCATCACCTTCAATTATTATTTAAAGAAAAAAAGCAGTCATTTCTCAAAAAAGAGAAAGGATGCTTTTTCATTTTAGAATTAAAAACTTGGACAATAAAGGACATAAAAGGGTGCCTAAAATTTCTTAACGAAAGAAGATCAACGCCAGATTCATTTTTAAAAAGAATTTTTTTCTATACTTTTATACAAATGGCATATTAACAGAATGGTCATTTAATATACTTTGCCCATACACAAATAATACGCCTAATATTCCAGCTAAGAGAATATAAGCAATAAACACAATAACCTTTGTACGAAGTGTAGAGCGATAGTATTTATTAATCTGATCTTGTTGCTTTCTGAGCTGATGGATGGCATGCTCCTGCTCTGAAACATGCATAGAAATGTCCTCCATCCCGCTGATATGCTCTATAATTTGCATCAACAATTGGTTCATCTGCATCTGGATTAAATAACCGTCTCTAAACAATTTTGATCTATCGTGCAGAAAAGGGATGTACCATTTTTTCGTTTTACCGAGCTTTTCTTGAATCACAGCTTGTTCACTGCTAACTTGTCTCGTAAGAAATCCTCGCATCACTTGATTGATCATTGGATTTTCTTCATCCATAGAATATTGATAAAATAAATCGTTTTTTAATGCATTGATTCGCTCGATCAAAGCCCTTCTAGCATCCACCTGAAGATCCATCGCCTTCATCATATAATCCTCACGAACCCGGCGCCACCAAGAAAAGAAACCGAAAATCACTATAAAAATCAAAATAACAGATGGGAAGAAGTAGGCAAATACGAGCACACCCACCAACCCTAATAACCACAGATGTGGAGATAACACGGCAACAACACGTCCCCCATCCAATGGAGCCATAGGAAAAAGATTAAACAAATTCAACATAGCACCAAGCAAGATCACCAAAGCCCAGATTAGCTGACCTGTAAGGTGATAAAGGATAATAGCTGGCAGAACAGAAACAAGACCTGCCAAAGGACCACCATAAGCTAAAAAAGCCTCGGTCGCCGCATCCTTCGGTTGTTCTTTTATACCAATCAATGCCCCTAGAAAAGGAATGAACACGGCTGAACTGGTTTTAATTCCTTTTTGCTTTGCGGCAACAAGATGTCCCATTTCATGCACAAATAACAAATAAATAAGCACAACTCCGAACTTCCATCCAAAAAATACGGCATAGGCCCCTAAGGAAACCAATAAGCTGATGATCATCCCGCCGAACTTTGAGAATTTTAAAAGTGCAATCAACCATTTAAGCTTTGATAAGATAAGCAGTCCTGTTGCGACAATAACTCCCCAACCTGTGTTGTTTTTTCGCCTAGCCATATTAAAAATCTCCTATTATAGGTAATGAGTAGCTATAAAGAATTCCAATTACTGTTTGCTTACAAATGGGCATTTTATATGCCGTTTATCGATTCACAATTATAATATATCACAAGGTGATGTTCATCTATTCATTTTCTAAATATCAACCAAATAACGCTTGGTCTAAAAGAGTGTTCCGTCAAGATGTTCAATGATATTTTGTTTAATAAGCACCCATTTTTCATTACGATAAGCAAGCTTGGTGATACTACAATTATCAATCACCATTTTGGATCGATCTCCCATTGAATTAACACTATTACTTATCAGTGTTTTAATAAATCCTCCATGAGAAACAGCCAGTAGCTGCTCCCCTCGGTAACGCTTTTCCAAACGATCAAGCACATCAGCCGCCCTCCGAGCTAATTCTTCTAGTGTTTCAACCCCATAATTATCTACTGATGGTGGCAGTTGAGCTCTCTCCTCATATGTTAATCCTGATATTTTCCCATAATCGCGTTCTACCAGATCCTTATCTGTTTCCAATGGTGGTGATTGTTTATTTTTCTTTTGAATAATTTTTGCTGTCTCAACAGCTCTCTTTAAAGGACTGGATACAATGGCAGAAAAAACCTCACCCTTTAAATAATTAGCTACTTGCTCAGATTGTTGTAATCCGATTTCATTAAGTTCAATATCCCCTGTTCCTTGAATTCTTTTGAGACGATTCCATTCTGTCTGTCCATGGCGCACCAGCCAAATTTTCGTTTCCGTTTCCACGCATCAATTCCCCCTCGAATTACTCCATCTAAGACTTCTATGCGTTGGACTTTAGTATAATCCTTTTTTATATATTTGAAAATCTTCTCAAGAATGGTAGATATCGAAAAAAACACTTCCTGCAACTATAGAAAATTTTTATAGTTTCCATAGGATTCAACATTTTAAACAGCTTGGTTACCTTGTCTGCATGAAATGGAAAATCCCCTTGACGAACCCATCATCAAGGGGGCATGTTATAAAACATTCTGAATCAATTCAAAATATTGACCTTTACTGTCTGCCTTCCCCAGTGCAAAGCATCCGTACGATCGGGCATGAAAAGATCAATGTGCTTACCACGAATAGCTCCACCTGTATCTCCAGCAACAGCATAGCCATACCCGTCTATATAAAGCTTAGTTCCCAATGGGATAACATCTGGATCAACCGCTACGACCTTAGCATCTGGATTGGTTCGCAAATTAATCCCTGTAGCTGTTGTTCCAGAACATCCCGAACAAAAAGCCGTGTAAGCTGTCGCATTCATATACAGTACCTTTGAACCATTCGCTTTTACACGATTGTCTTGCTGTTTTTTTGTGTTTGTATCGCCATTTTGAATGGCAGTGGCACCTGCTGTTTTAGATACTGACACACCAGCGGGCTTAGGTGAGCCATATAGAGCTTTGAAGGTATGTTCACCAATGATCCCATCCTGCTTCAGACCATTATTTGCTTGAAAATTTTCTACAGCATCTTGCGTCTTCATACCAAAAGTGCCATCAACATACCCATTATAATAACCTAAATCCTTAAGGTCTTCTTGAATGCCTATAACCCGCTCACCTTTTTCTCCAAAAGCAATAAGTTGACCATCAAACCTTAGATAATGCTTTAACACTTCTTTTGTTTTCGTCCCAACAAGACCATCTACTTTTAAATAATTCTTCTCTTGAAATTGTTTTACAGCCTTTTCAGTGATTGCTCCAAAATAACCTGTCGGCTTAGACAGTTTATAATAACCTTGTTGAGATAATACCTTCTGTAGATTTTGCACATGTTCATTTTGAGATCCTTTACGCAATGTTTCATGACCAAATTGGGCACTAGCAAAGGTAGGCAATGAGAGTAATGTTCCTGTAATTATCGTCGTGACAGCTAACTTTTTTGCAACACCTCTATTGATATCCACCAAGATCCCTTCCCCCTGTATGATTGATCTTTAATAACTATTATGTCAGATCATTCAAAGCATGATTTACAATTTGATTACAGGGAAGAAGCTCAAATACTATTTTATTATCTTAATAGGATTTTTGAAGCCTAATCTGTCATATTCATGAAATATATCAAATGTTAAAGACGTCTCTTTTTCATGCACACTCCCATACTTAGCGATTTCGCAAGGTCACAACCATGGAAATAGAGATAAGGATAAAAGCACATAATGCCAACATAGGAATCGTGACAAAGCCAAACCAATGAATATAATCTGTGCTACACGAGACTCCTTGCTTACATATTCCTGCCAGAGCATGTATGTTTTCTTCCAAAATATGAACAATAGAAAACATTCCGCCAACAATAGCTACAGGCAACACATAATAAGCGATTTTATGGTCATTACGAAAACAGGCAATCCCTAGAATAATCGTCAGGGGATACATACAGATGCGCTGAAACCAACATAACTCGCAAGGTATAAAATGGGCTATCTCACTAAAGTACAAGCTACCTAACATCGCTACAAGTGAGACAACCCAAGCAAAGTAAAGGCTTTTATTCATTATACGTGGCCCCATCCCCTATTTATTTGCATTCACGGCTTGATCAATTTGTTCACTTAGCTTTGCATAATCAAAGGTAAGGGACGAATCTAACATTTTACCATTCATTAATAAAGTAGGTGTACCTAAGCCTGCTCCACCCATTGTTATATCCTTATTAATGTCCTTATCATAGGTACTGTGATCCATATCAGATTGAAGTTGACTGACGTTTAAATTGGGAACAGCTTGTTTTGCTATTTTTTCCAACACACCCTTTGTAACCCATGACTTATCTTCCGGACCTTGATTTTTATATAACAATTGATGGAAACTCCAAAAACGATCAGGGTAGTGATGATAAATGGATTCTGAAGCTTCTGCTGCCAACCGAGACTCATCACCGAACAGAATATAATTTAAAAAGTAAAATTGCACCTTACCCGTATCAATATAGTCCTTTTGTATCTTTGGAAAGATCGATAGCTCAAATCGCTGGCAATACGGGCATTTATAATCACCAAATTCTACGATTTTAACTGGAGCATCTGACTTTCCTAACGACGGTTGATCACTATAGTCAATGTTGCGAGTGACGGCTTGATTATTACTTGTGCTAGCTTGGTTTGTAGATTGATTATTAGTAGTAGCACTGTGTTTATTGTTCACCACAATACCAACAATGACAAACACAAGAACTAGCACAAAAACAGTTGACACAATAATGATCCAGCTGCTGTTCGTTTGTTTTTGTTCTGGACGTTCTGGACGCTGCGACGGACGATATTTATTATTCTTTTTCTTTTTTTTAGGCATGATACACCTCTTATTCTGTCAGTATCGTATTTTAAACTTTATCATATAAAAACTCGTCCATAATGTACAGATAGAAATTCTTATTTTGTTAAATAAGTGATCCTATTTACACCCTTTATTACTACTGAGCTTTTCTTTTAAGCTGCAATCGCACACATTCATCAACAGTAATAAAATCATAAGTATCATTCACCTGTGGCAAGAACTCCTTAAGCGCAGCCACCGTATGGGCAGCCGCGCCGTCATCAGCACCTGGAGTGTCATTCGAATCATGCAAAACGATAATGGCCCCATCATGGATGTGAGCACGCAAACGTTCTATTAATCGTTCTTTTCCCAAATCCAACTTCCAATCCCCCAGTATGGCTGACCATAAAACGAGCTTAAATGGTTGTGTCATCCAATAGGTAAAGAGATTGAATGTTCCCCAAGGCGGGCGGTAATAAACAGGGACTTTTCCAGTAATCTTTTGGATGATATCAGCCGTTTTTAAGCATTGCCTGCGCATGCCACCCGGTGTTAAAAACCAATTGTTTTTATGCTGGTAATGATGAATTCCAATACTATGTCCTTCACTATCCATACGCTTGATAATCTCAGGATATTGCTCCGCATTCTCTCCAACAACAAAAAAAGTTGCCTGCACCTTGTGCGTCTTAAGTACATCTAATAATTCAGGGGTATAGCGAGAATCCGGTCCATCGTCAAACGTTAATGCCACCTTCCCCTTAATATTTACTCTCTTCAAAACACTGATTGCAAAGGTTCTCATCATAACGGTTGGCAAGATAGCGTAGAGTAAAAACAAACATAAAATAATGAGAACGACACGTAATACGACATTGAGCCCGACCATGTAACCCATCCTTAATATGTAAAGTTTCAGCGTGCCCAGCTAATGGACTTTCGCTCCTTATCCATAGCGACGTTTTTCTTCGCCAACATCACCACTCTTGATAAGTTTTCTAGACATTACTGGAAAGCGACAGTTTCTTTGCATATTTCTTCAACGTTCCTATAAAGCCTCTTTTTGTCTCAGCGATCTGATAGACCTCATTCAAATATTGCCCTTCCACTGCTCTGTCATATAAAAATTCAAACAACAAATAAGGACGAAAAATCGACAGATTATCAAAATATGCTTGGACAGCGCGTTGCCATTTTCTTATCTCAATATCATTATTAAGAATAGTCGCCATCTGTCTCTCAAAAGAAGTCTCACGATCCAGTTCATAAACTAAATGACTTTCCTTAAAATAGTGCAGGTTAACCGCTTCTTGACCAGGCAAAGCGGAATGGATAAAGATAGGAAGACCCTTTCGTAACGCTTCAGTGATCGTGACTCCTCCTGGCTTAGTTATAATAGCATCAGCCTGATCATATAGACGATTCATATCAACACGAGATGCTATATAAGGAAGTGGCTCTAGCTTAGAATTTTGCATATCTTTTAAGGATTGATACAATTCCTCATTTTTACCGCAAAGAATAATATAGTGATAATCCAAATCCGGATCTGGATGTGTCAATAGTCCAGCAATATCCCCTAGACCACTTGAACCACCTGCAACAAGAATGGTTTTTGCATAGGATTTATTTCTTCTCTTCATATTATTTGAAGACAGAAATGTCTCATGAATCGGAATCCCAGTGACAAATATGCTTTCTTCATTTAATCCATATTGCTCAACCATTTGTTTTTTCACTTCTAATGTTGCTACAAAGTGATAATTGATTCCCTGTCTTCCCCAAATATCATTAATAAAATAATCCGTATAGACATTGATAACGGGAATATGGCAGCGACCTTTGTTTTTCAGTCGACTCATGAGTAGCGATGGAAATCCGTGAGTACAAACCACTACATCAGGTCTTTCTTCTTGCAAGAGCACTTCCATTTTACTAAGAAAAAAATATTCCATGCCCCAAAACGAACGATGCTTATGCGATGAAGAATAGGCAAAATGTTTGTAGGCCCAATCATACGTATGAGGCGCATGCTTAATCCATTTTAGGTAAATCTCCGATACAGCCTTTTCTATGCGCTTACTGCTATAGCTCAGTATGTCGACTTTACGGCATGCTATTTTATCCGATCTATTGTTTATCATACCAATTAAAGCATCTGCCACATGATGATGGCCAGAAGGCATATTAAATAAGGGAAGAAATAGAATCTTCATATTCAAGCCCCTTTCTCATACTGTATTCCGATGAATAAAATAACAACCAAAAACGTTTGAATATATTTACTACATTTTGATATGCTTTATTCATATAGCTTTCATCAATCATTATTATTTATTATTTTTTTTGAAATACTATGATATCACACCTCATTAAGTATGTTTTTATAATTCACTGACTAATGTTAAAAGTATAGCATAATTTTTGCTTGACCGCTTCCTTCATTTGATAGGTACTATTTTATCGTCAACACTAATAGAATTTACACTATGGCACATGTGCACAAGGAGGCGATCTTCAACATGACCCCCAACAAATGGCAATCACATCATTTTTTCACCAGTCAATATATCATTTTTTCCATTATTGTAACGGTAAAAGCCATCTTAATGCATGGATTCCTCTTTCAAGACTTTGATTTTATTAAATCCTTTATCTTAGAAGGAAGCTATATTTTATTTCTGCTAGCTTTTGTGGAGCTTTTACCCTCAAAAGCAAAAAGCTATGGTTATTTTATCGCTGATGCCGTTATTACCACTTTATTTGCCAGCATTGTCCTATACGTTGCCTATTTTAACACTGTTCCAACTTATTTTGCCCTGTTCCAACTTGGACAAGTATCATCGATAAGCGATAGCGTTTTATCTCTATTCAACCCATTATATCTATTGATGTATGCCGACATCATCATCTTGATTATTTTCAAGCTTTCCAAAAAACTGCCCTTTCCTTCAGAACGCATCAACAAAAAAGAGCTTAGAATCACCTCCATTCTCTCTTTCATAGTTGCCATCTCCTTTCTGAGCTACTATAAGGGTGTGAGCATTACTAATCCTGTATCAGCCGCAGAGGACAAAGGCATCTTCAATTATGAATTATTAAATATTTATAAACATCCTACAGCACAGATGAAACCCTTAAATTCCAAACTTACTCCTCAGGAAATCAATCAAAAAATTGATCGAATCAAAGGGATACCTGTTAAACAAACAAGTGATCGAAAAATGTTTGGCGTTGCCAAAGGCAGAAATGTCATTGTGATTCAAATGGAATCCTTTCAGAATTTCCTTATCAATCTGAAAATAGGCAACCAAGACGTTACGCCCAATTTAAACAAGCTTTTAAGCCAAAGTCTCTACTTTCCCCATGTTTATCAACAAGTAGGCCCTGGAAATACCTCCGATGCGGAATATATCATGAATACATCATTATTTCCACAATCCTATAGCGCGACATCCATTGCTGATGGAAATCGCAATTACCCGAGCCTTCCCAAAATTCTTAAGCAACAGGGCTATAACACCATGACGCTTCATGCAGATGATCTCAAGTTTTGGAACAGGGACGAGCTTTATCCTGCGCTCGGTTTCAACCATTTTTATGAAAAACCTGTTTATGGAGATAAAGATATTGTCGGCTTAGGGCCATCGGATGATGTGCTTTATGCCAAAGGCATTGATAAACTTAAAAAAAGTCCAAAGCCGTTTTACAGTATGTTTATATCAATGTCGAGTCATCACCCTTATCAAATTCCTGATAATAAAAAAGGATTGAAGCTTCCGAATCAATACAATAAAGCAAAGATCATTGGTGATTATGTTCAAGCTCAGCATTATGCGGATGCTGCATTAGGTCGCTTTATTCAAAAGCTTAAAAATAAAGGCATTTGGAACCATTCCATCATTCTCTTTTATGGTGATCATTTTGGTTTAGATCAACATATGTTTAATGACCAAGACCACATGATATTACACCATCTCCTTGGTCATCCCTATACCGAGGCCGATCGCTATAACATTCCATTTATCATCTCTTCCCCCGGCATTACTCATGGTGAGGTCAACACTCTAGCAGGAGGACAGCTTGATTTTCTCCCCACCCTTACCAATTTACTCGGTATCACTATAGAAAATAAGCTTGTACACTTCGGGCAAGATTTGCTAAATACTACTCATAACACGATTGGCATGCGTTACTACATGCCGCAGGGAGCCTTCATCAACCAGTCAACACTGTTCGCGCCGAGAAAGAATTTTAACGATGGGGTAGCACTTAGCTTAAAAACAAAACAACCCGTACCACAAAGTGCTATACAAAAATATCGAACAGACTATGATCAAGTGATTGCCTTAGAAAAGCTCTCTGATGCCTATGTCTTATCGTTACCCCACGAAATTAACTCTTCGGAAAACCCTTAAAAAATGTCATAGGTTATATAATATCATTCGAGATACCAGTCTGTTTTTTGAACGCTTACTATCAAATAAATGCCTATTCACTCCAGATACCTCTCTCTTGTTCATCATATTTTTCAATTTCAAAATCTTTCCACTAAAAAGAAAAGAGGTCCGCTTTAATGTTTGCGGATCCCCTTCCTAAAAATAAAAATCTGCTATAAACAGTTCACATTATTAAACCCGTTCAAAGGTTTGACAATCTGTTTCTTCTCGATCAGCGGCTGTTTTACCATTATGACTGACAACATAAATAGCAGTAGCACTACATTTATTGCCTTTTTCCCAATACTTACAGTTGTTAACCTCACATAATACATCTTTTGCCATGAATCAAACACCCCTTTAGTCACCATATACTGCATTTATATCCTGCACCAAATAGAGGGATTTCATTCAATTTCCAAAAATGCTACTCATTTACCATTTTATAATATATATTATATAACCGATGCTAATAAGAAGAAAAATGCCCACAAAAAACAGACCTAACATTGAATTTTTCATCCATAAAACATCCCTTTTTACGTACTTTCTTGGAAAGATAGCGATCATTCAATATTATGTCTAGCATACATTAATAGTACTATTTATTATTGGTTACAACATTGCTGATAGTGTGATTAGCAACGATGAAAAAACAGCTTTTGATACACAATAATTAATGAGTCCAATTCACGGCTTTGCCGCACCGTTTCATAATTTTTGAGCCCCCTTAATTTCGCTACCTCCAGCATCTCTCTTCTTTTCTCTGTTATGGATTTCAGCAAATCACTTTTATCCAATTCACCAATGTCTAGCATGCCCTGACCCCTCTATTCTTTCTTTTTAACTCAACCTCAACTATTATGATTAGAGTCGATTAAAAATGCAATCGATCTGACAAAACTAGTGGACAGACTACAGTAGAGTAGTTTTTTCGACACAGAAAATTATTAGAAACACATACAACCCCCACACACAATGACTGTTAAAGAGCCAAGCATTATGACCTGACTCACAATCCTCGACAATGGTGTCAATGTATAGCCTTCTATTATAGATACAACGCTCAAATGATATCCATGTCTTCCCCGCTCTTAACACCATAAAAATCATAAATATGCTCGACGATAAAATGGATATCATTAAGGCTCAGATCGATATAAAGGGGCAATCTAAGCAAGCGCTCACTCTCCTTCGTCACATAACGATCCTCACCGTGAAACCTGCTCAATTGTCTGCCAGCAAGCGTCCTATGCAAGGGATTATAATGAAATGCCGCCACAATGCCATAACGCTTTAGAAAAGCAAGCATCGCCCTCCTCTCCTTTGCATCTCGCACCTTAATGTAAAACATATGAGCATTATGTGCACACGACTCAGGAATAACCGGCAATTCGATTATCCCTTTTTCCTTTAAATCCAGAAGACCTATATAATAGTGCTCCCAAAGCTTCAAGCGCATGTGATGAATGGTCTCAATTCCCTCGAGCTGTGCGTAAAGATAAGCGGCATTAAGTTCACTCGGTAAAAAGGATGATCCGATATCGACCCATGAATACTTATCTACATAACCATTCAAAAAATGCTGGCGATTTGTACCCTTTTCTCGAATAACCTCTGCACGATCAACTAATTTAGAATCATTGATAAGCAGTGCACCACCTTCTCCACTGGTCACATTTTTAGTCTCGTGAAAGCTATAACAACCTAGGTGACCCATCGTCCCCAATGGTTTCCCCCTATACGTACTCATCACACCCTGAGCAGCATCTTCGACGACAAATAACTTATGACTATCAGCAAGCACCATTATTGCGTCCATATCGCAAGAAACGCCAGCATAATGCACAACAATTATCGCCTTGGTTCTTTCAGTAATAGCTACTTCTATAGCCTTGGGATCGACATTCATCGTTTCAGGACAACTATCGACAAACACCAGCTGAGCGCCACGTAAAGCAAAAGCATTAGCCGTAGATGAAAACGTATAAGAAGGCAGGATAACCTCATCACCCTCCCCTAGCTCCATCAAAATGGCGCACATCTCCAGAGCATGGGTACAGGACGGTGTCAGCAGCACATGTGGACATCCCGTTTGTTCAGAAAACCACTTCTGACATAGAAAAGTAAAACGACCGTCCCCGCAGATTTTTCGACTATTAATCACTTCATTAATATAAAGCAGTTCACGCCCAGTAACCGCTGGTCGATTAAATGGAATCAAAGAGCCCACCTTCTTTTATTGATTTGTTATGCCTCCCTGACTGGAAATGACAATGCCTAAAATGACAAAGACAAGCCCCAGACCCTTTTGCCAAGTAAAAGCTTCATGAAATAATACGATGGACCCAATAAATACTGCTAGAAAGGATAGACTCATAAAGGGATAGGCATAACTCAGCTCAAACTTCGTCATTGCCGCCATCCAAAACAAAGAAGCTAGGAAGGCAGAAACCAACCCTGACAATACAAAGGAATCTAGAATCATCCTAAGAAGGAAAAAGAGCTTCTCCAATAAACCTGCTGGCAACACATCGATCCGATTCATTCTCCACTTGAGAACGAGCTGACCATAGACAGTAAACATAATGGTTCCAAGAATATAGACATAGCCCACAGCATTCTCTCCTTATAATTGAGCTGGTTGATATTTATGATAAATATCAACTGGATGCTTAAAAGAAAAACCTAGCTGTCGATAAATGTTGACCATAGCGACATTAGCGGTCGAAACAGAGCTCTTAATCTCTCGATACCCTTTGCTGAATACCATCTGACAGGCTGTACTCCATAAGAATTTTCCAAGACCCTTACCTTGAAATGGTTGCCCAATCGCATGAAGGAGAATGTTATTATCCTTATAAGCAAAGAAACCAACAGGTATATCTTCAAATTTTAGAGTGAGTACACGTCCTTCCGTAGTAAGAGATTGCAACCAATTAACATAACGGATATCTCCCTTTTCAGGATCGAGATTAAAATCCCTGTGAAAGCGATCATATTTAAACGTATCAAGACAAAAGGGAATCCATTGATCAGCATCATTCCCATGGACCACTGACACGCGATCATCAAAGATTGGCTGAAAGGCCTCTATATGACAAATTGGTTCAAATAAGGTGTCACAATAATAAAAGTTATGCCGATGTAAAAGCTGTTTTGAAACAAGGGGATGAACCTTCACCGTAAAATGTCCCGTAAGCTGCTCTGTCCTTTGTAGGCTTTCTTCAGTCAGCTGCACCATTTCATAGGTAGGCAAACCATATACCCTGCGATCCCAAGGCGTTTCTTTAAACTCTTCCACGGCTTTTTCACTCCTTATCTCTATCTCTTCTTCCCATGCACAGTCAACAAGGGGTCATAGACATGATCAAAACCGATTTTTGTTCGAATAACATATAATGGACGAGCTTTCGCCTCATCAAAAATCTTGCCGATATAAAGACCCATAACACCTAAATTGACAAAGGTAAGCCCCCCAAAAAAGTATAAGGACACCACCACGCTTGTCCAGCCAGCAACGGGCTGATACAAAAAGAAATATTTGTAGATCAAAACAAGACCGTAAATCATTGAAAAGAACGCTATAATAAAACCAAATATGATCGAAAGTCGAAGCGGCTTATTCGACTGAGAAACAATGCTATCAATCGCCAAGTTGATGAGCTTTGACCAATTATAGCTTGATCCTCCCTCTCGACGCACTGCATGCTTAACATCCATAACCGTCCATTTAAACCCAAGCCATTTTAAAAGCAAGGGGTAAGAACGGCTCTTTTCTCTTAATAGACAAAACTGATCCACAACAGCTCGTGAACAGATACTAAAATTAGCAATGGAAGCATCCGTATTGCTTTCTGTAAAATAATCATAGATTTTATAAAAAAGCTTGGATTGCATGCGCTTAACCATTGTATCCTTGCGCTTGGCACGGCGAGCAAACACAATATCATAGCCTTCCTGAACCTTGTCATACAAGGATCGAATTTCTTCTGGCTGGTCTTGAAGATCACAATCCATGACCACCACCCAGTCCCCTGTCGAATAATCTAATCCAGCAGTGATGGCAGCATGTTGTCCAAAATTTCTAGACAGCGCAATGCCTTTGACCCGAGCATCCTGCCTCACCAGTGTCTGAATTACCTGCCATGACTGATCTGAGCTACCATCATTCACCATGACAATTTCAAAAGAAGGACTGATGACTTCTAAAGTTTGTTTAATGCGATCATAAAGTTCCTTAAGACACCCATCACATCCGTAAACAGGGGTAACCACTGATATGGTTCGATTCATGAGCTCTATCCTCTATCCCTAGACTTTCCTCTTTCATGCCACAGAACTCCCCATGTTAAAGAAGATGTCTGTATTTTATTGTTAGATCCATGCCTCCCTTTCACGCAGTTCACTTCTCCATTTAACTTAGAGTGTGCAAAAGGACAGCCAATTATCCACTTAGAGATAACTTATTCTAAATGGGGCTAACTTGTCTTACCCTTACCCTTCAAAGCAGGACATCACACATAAGCGTATAATAGGATCATCCCTATCTGTGTTTTACACCGATAGAAATGACCCTATTTTTAATGTTTATCGATTTAAAAACCTGTAAATCCACCAAAAAATCTGTTGGTAAGAAAGGATGAAATTTTTGTCATCCAATCAAAATAAAGAAAAATCCCCATAAAAATCATCAATCCACCACCGAGTTTCATAAATACAACATTATATTTTTTCACCCAAGCTAGGTGACCAATAAAAAAAGCTAAAAAGAAAAAAGGGACAGCAAAGCCACATGCATAAACGAGAATATATAAAAAGCCCTGTGCAGGCGCTGTTGATGCCAAAGTAAACACAGCAGCTAAAATAGGTCCTGTACAAGGTGTCCATCCAGCCGCGAAGCCCATGCCGATCAGTACGGTTCCTAAAAATCCCGCCGGTCGATTGGTAAAATGCATATGTCTGTCCTTCATCATAAAAGCAGGCTTGAACACTCCGATAATTATTAGACCAAAGACCACGATTAAAATCGCCCCAATTTGTCGTATCGCATCATCATAGCGATTGAGAAAGGAGCCTACTAAAGTCGCCGACCACCCGATGGCAGCGAATACAATAAAAAAACCAATCAAAAAAAGCAATGTATGGAATAAGGCTCGCTTTTTTAACATACCATTATTTTCCTTCAATTCATTGACCGATACCCCCGTTATGTAGGAAAGAAAGCCTGGATATAGCGGAAAAGTGCATGGAGAGGCAAAGGAAAGCACACCTGCTCCAAACGCCAAAAAAATATTGATATCTGCCACTTGCACCCTCCCCCTAACAACTAATTTAAGGCGCAATCATATGTAAATAATGGGACACTTCCGCTGCACTGGTCATCGTTGGTATCATTTTAACCACTTTGCCATGCTTATCTATAAAAAAAGTTGTCGGTGTCTCAGTTAATGCATAGGCTTGAGAGATCGCCTTATCATGATCCAATAACGTTGGAAAGGTTGCCCCCACACGATTCATAAATTTCTCAGCCACAAGATTCGAATCGCCAATATTGACACCATACATTTCAACATTAGCTGGCTTGTTCTTATAGGCCTCTTCAATAAAGGGCATTTCCTGTTCACACGGCTTACACCAAGATCCCCAGAAATTCAGCATGACACCTTTGCCACGCAAATCCTTGAGTTCAACTTCATGATCCTGGAGATTTTTCAATTCAAAATTAGGCACAACATCGCCTTCTTTGACAGCTTCTTTGCTTTTAACACCTTGGAAAATGGTATAGCCTACTGCGATGACAATGATGCATAATATTACCGTCCGAATGAATAATCTTAATTGTTTATTCCTCACACTGCACCACCTCAAGAAATCCTCTCATTATGATCATACGCCTATTGCTCCCCATTTAGGCCAACTTCATATGTTTTTTTCACAAATTTTTTACTATATATTCTATTAATAGTAACCGATTACAAAATGAAATACCATATCAATCATTCCTTTTTTCTTATAATGAAATCATTCATATTAATTGATTAAAGTTCCCTACCATGCGAGACAGTCAATTAGGAGCATCAACCCGTTCATCCACATGAATGAAACACTGTGTCCTCTCTGAATATTTCAGTGTTTTGGCATAAAAAAACTGATCATGACACCCACTACTGTCCAAGTGTCGTGACCAGCCTTCCTAATTGTTATAGATCTTCACACCACATCGTATCCTTGGTCTTCAATAGCTTCCTTCATCTCTTCAACGCTTACTTTACCATTTTCATATGCTACCTCAACCTCTCCTGCATCGAGATCTACCTCTACTCCCTCAACACCGGAGAGCGACTGAAGCGCACCCGTCACCGCTGATTTACAATGTCCACATGTCATGCCTTGGACCTCTAAAGTGATATTTTCCATGCTTATCACATCCTCCTTATTCCTTATTAATAAAAATAAATAAACTTTAAATTACAACTTGACACGCTTTAACCGCAAGGCATTAAGTACGACGGACACAGAGCTAAAGGCCATTGCTGCCCCTGCTAACCACGGCGCTAACAACCCCACTGCCGCAAGAGGAATTCCTACAGAATTATAAAAAAGTGCCCAAAACAGATTCTGGCGAATATTTGCTAATGTGAGCCGACTTAGCTTGATAGCCTTAGATATATAAGCAAGGTCGCCACTAATCAAAGTAATATCTGCCGTTTCAATAGCCACATCTGTTCCAGTACCCATAGCCATGCCAATATCTGCAGCTGCTAACGCCGGAGCATCATTCATGCCGTCGCCGATCATTGCAACCTTTAAGCCTTTTTTTTGAAGTGCTTTCACCTTTTCCGCTTTCTCTTCCGGAAGCACCTCCGCAAAAACGTGATCAATACCTACCTGCTCCGCAACTGCCTGCGCGGTTTTCCAATTATCACCCGTCATCATATAAACCTCAGTACCCAACGCTTTTAAATCAGAAATCGCTTGGCGTGAAGACCGTTTTATGATATCCGCCACAGCAATAATCCCATGTATATGATGGTCAACTGCCACCAGCATTGCTGTTTTTCCACTGACCTCAAATTCCGACAACAGGGCAAGATGTTCCTTAGAAACAACATCTTTAGCGAACAATCTTCGTGTCCCAATCTGTATATTCTGACCATTGATCTGGACTTCTATACCCTTGCCAGGTATTGCCTCAAAGCTTTCCACTTCCACCTGATCAACATTCCGAACACTACCATAATCAACAATGGCCTGCGCAAGCGGATGTTCCGACGCACTTTCAGCAGAAACCACCATAGATAAAAGCGGTAACGACTCGCCCGTTAATGTGACAAAATCAGTCACCTCAGGCTTACCCTGAGTCACGGTACCTGTTTTATCGAGTAAAACGGCTTGAAGGTTCTGTGTCCCTTCCAAATACTCGCCGCCTTTAAAGAGGATGCCTTGCTCCGCCCCTTTCCCTGTTCCCACCATAATCGATGTCGGCGTCGCCAAACCTAATGCACACGGACAAGCAATAACAATCACAGCAATCGCTGCCTCCAAGGAATTCGGCCAACTGCCTGGGGAAACAAAAAATATCCAAATCAAAAAGGTTAACACGGCGATCCCAATAACAATAGGCACAAAAATGCCAGAAATGACATCAGCCAATCTTTGAATGGGCGCTTTAGAGCCTTGAGCCTCTTTCACGATTTTTATGATGCCAGCAAGGGTGGTTTCCCGCCCCACACGTTCCGCTTTAATGGTTAATCGACCATTTTTATTTATCGTTGAACCAATCACTTTATCTTGCATGCTTTTCTCCACAGGTAGCGATTCACCCGTAATCATTGATTCATCAACTGAAGAATAGCCTGATAATACCCGACCATCCACAGGAATTTTCTCACCTGGTTTAATGATTAATACCTCGTCTACTCTCACGTCTTCAATGGGCATCATATGCTCTTCACCATCACGAATCACTCTTGCCTGTTTGGCTTGCAGATCAAGTAATTTTTTAATGGCATCTGTCGCTCGTCCCTTCGCACGAACTTCAAATAATTTTCCAAGTAAGATCAACGTAATAAGCACCGCTGATGTTTCATAATACAGCATGGGCACTTCAACAGGCGAGGCCATTGTCCAGCGCAGTGTTTCATACAAGCTATAAAAATAAGCGACGGATGTTCCAAGAGAAACAAGCACATCCATATTGGCACTTTTATTCTGCAATGCCCGAAAGGCACTCACGTAAAAAGAGCCACCAATATAAAATTGCACGACACCCGCTAAAACCATCTGTGTCCACGGATACTCCAGAAAACCTGGCGCAGGAAATCCGAAGGCATGAGCCAGCATCATATAGATAAAAGGAAGAGAAATCACTGCTGAAATGATAAATTTTAACCTTTTTTTTTGATATTCCTTTTCCTTAAAAGTATGCTGTTCTTCATTATCTTTTTTCAAAATGGCTTCGTAGCCTAATTGCTTCACTCTTTGGATGATAGCCCCATCCGTGATCACCCCTGCAGGATGCTCAACCACAGCGGTTTCTGTTGCTAAGTTCACCGTTGCTTGCACCTGAGGTAGTTTATTCAGGACCTTTTCAATTCGGTTGGCACAAGCTGCGCATGTCATCCCACGGATATCAAATTCAGCCTTTTCCTTGCGCACGCCATACCCAAGCTTATTAATGCACACGATAATATCATCAAGACCGGCTTGTTTCTCATCATATGTCACCTGTGCGGACTCAAGAGCAAGATTCACATTAGCCTTAACGCCATCCATTTTATTTAACACCTTTTCAATTCTCGTTGAACATGCCGCACAAGTCATACCCGTAATATCCAATGTTGATTCCTTGCTAGTCACAGATTCTCACCCCCCTTACGAGCGACTTTTCTCATTTGGAAAATTGCTGCATGACTTTTAAAAGTTCATCTATATGATGCTCGCCATTGCCCTCCTTGATAGCACCGGCCACACACATTTTTGTATGCCTCTCCATCACAGAAAACCCAACTTTTTTCAACGCCGCTTGAACAGCAGAGAGTTGAATAAGAATGTCCACACAATAGCGGTCATCTTCGACCATCTTTTTCAAGCCTTTCACTTGACCTTCGATCCGACTTAACCGATGGATCATCTTCTGTTTTTCTTCATCCGTTCGAGGTATCAGTGGTTTGCGATCAGGCTGAAACTGCAAATCATCTTTACAAGAATGTTCAGAACACATAGCTATCCCTCCCACTAACATTTCTCTTATTATACCCCCTTAGGGTATATTTTGAAACAGATGTGCTCATCATAAAATCCATACAAAAAAAGAAGAGCCTGAGCTCCTCTTTATCAGCTTGAAGATTTCTAATTTTACTTATCCATTCTTTGTTCAATCATGCCACTCATCGTCTAACAGGAACCAACAAGCACCTTTATTAAGAATACTTGATAGGTTCTGAGACCTTTTCTTTGATCTCATGAATATTTTCCATTTTATTATTCCAGCACGCTTGGCTCAAATCGACTGGGTAAGGCTCTGGGTTTAAAGAACGCTTATATTCTTCCCACAATAAATTTAAATTTTCCTTTGCATAGTCCTGAATATCTTGCAAAGCAGGTACATGATAAACCAGTTCACCGTCTGTAAAAATGTCATGATGAAGCTCTTTTGCGTTAAAGTGCGTTACAAATTTACTAATAAATATATGCACGGGATGAAACATTTTAAGATGGGATGCCTCCTGAGGGTTCTCATCCTCTAATGTAATATAATCTCCTTCTGACTTATGGTTTAGTGTATTAATGATCCGATAGACCTTCTTCAAGCCAGGAGTGGTCACCTTCTCAGGATTACCAGAGATCTTAATGGTATCCAACATGGTGCCCTCATCATCCACAATCGCCGCTAGCTTATACACTGCCCCTAATGCTGGCTGGTCATAAGCAGTAATCAGTTTAGTGCCTATACCCCACATATCAATTTTCGCACCTTGAGCTTTTAGATTAAGAATCGTATATTCATCAAGATCATTAGAAGCCACAATTTTTGCATCTGGAAAACCAGCATCATCCAGCATTTCCCGCGCCTTTTTAGACAAATAAGCCAGATCACCACTGTCTAGACGAATGCCGATAAAATTGATTTTACCCGCCAATTCCTTGGCGACACGAATGGCAGTAGGCACACCTGATTTCAATGTGTCATAGGTATCGACCAAAAAAACACAATCACGATGACGCTTGGCATATTTATGAAAGGCCACATATTCATCTTTGTATACTTGGACAAGAGAATGGGCGTGTGTCCCAGAAACTGGAATGCCAAATAGCTTCCCAGCCCTGACATTACTTGTTGAAGAACACCCGCCAATGTAGGCTGCACGTGTTCCCCAAATCGCCGCGTCAAACTCTTGGGCTCTCCTTGTCCCAAATTCCATCACGGTTTGCTCACAAACAGCCTGCTTAATCCGAGATGCCTTGGTCGCAATCAGCGTTTGATAATTGACAATATTTAATAGTGCTGTTTCAATCAACTGCGCCTCAGCAAGGGGAGCTTCTACTCTTATTAACGGTTCGTTTCCAAAGACAAGCTCACCTTCTTGTACGGAACGAATATTTCCAGTAAATGTGACCGTCTTTAAATAATCTAAAAAATCATCCCTATACCCAAAATCACGAAGATAGGCAATATCACTCTCGCTAAATTTAAAGGTTTGAATAAAATCGATGACCTTCTCTAAACCAGCAAATATCGCATAACCATTATTAAAGGGCATATGCCTAAAATAAAGATCAAATACCGCACGACGATTATGTATCCCATCCTCCCAATAGGTTTCGACCATATTGATTTGATAAAGATCAGTATGTAAAGCATAGCTGTCATCATATGCCTTCTGTACCATGCCATTTCCTCCAAATACGTTATCTTATAGTTTCCCAATCAATTTTTTCATCAAATAAAAAGGGGTCATGCATTAATTACTTCACAGCATACACATTTCCTAACCTCAGCGCAAGCCAAGACGTCTTCATAACCTCATCAACCCTATATCCACACGACATTTTATAGTCTATCAAGACTGAAGATGCTTCGATAAAAAAGCTAAGAGACTAGGGCAAAACTGGCTTGAAATAGTAAAAAAAGATTCCTATTATGTTCTGCCCCCCAAAGTGAGAGTCACAATCTAACTTTTAGAGTCACCTCACATCATGATACGTGGAGGTGGTATACTTTTTTAAGTTCACCGCCATAAAGGCAAATCCTCATTCATTTTTTTAGTTGAACATGTGAATGTCCTCCCTAGAACGCTCGCTTTCCAAAGACATTCCTTGTGGGTAGTATTCATAGAAACACTTCAGCAACCTACTTGCTTTCCACGAGCATTCTGTAGCGGATTTGCGAGGATTACGGAAAGGAATTAAATAACGAACTTCAGCTAAGCTCGGCACATCCTGCGCATCGTAAAAAGAGTGGCACCTACCAAAATGTATTGGCAAGTACCACTCTTTTCACTGCCTGGGTTTTATCCCGGCCTCTTGATATGTCCATAGATGATGCTATTATATGACACTTATCTACTTACTGATTCAGACTAACTAAAGGTTGAACGCCTTCCATGAATGAATTAAATTGTGCAATATCCATTTGCTGAGCTGAATCAGATAAAGCTGTTGCTGGATCTGGATGCACCTCTGCCATCACAACATCCGCACCGATAGCAATCGCTGCTTTAGCCAATGGGAGCAAGAGATCGCGACGTCCACCTGAGTGAGTCACATCAACAGCCACCGGCAAGTGCGTTTCCTTTTTTAAGATAGGAACACTGGAAATATCGAGCGTATTTCTAGTCGCTTTTTCATACGTTCTAATGCCGCGTTCACAAAGAATAAGCTGATCATTACCATTTGAAACAATGTATTCCGCCGCATAAATAAATTCCTCAATTGTGGCTGAAAGCCCTCTTTTCAGCCAAACTGGACGCTTAACCTGACCCGCTGCTTTTAGCAGTTCAAAATTTTGCATATTACGCGCACCAATTTGAATGATGTCAACGTAATCCAACGCCTCTTCAATATTGCCGGGATGCATGATCTCACTCACCACTGCCATACCGAAATCATCGGCTACCTGTCTTAGAATCTTTAAACCCTCCACACCTAATCCTTGAAAATCATATGGAGAGGTTCTCGGCTTAAACGCTCCACCACGCAGAAGCTTAAGCCCTTGGTCTTTCATTGCTAGAGCAACTTCCCTTACTTGCTCGTAGCTTTCAACTGAACAAGGTCCCATGACAAAATGCGTCTGCCCATCGCCTATTTTTTCGCCTCTAACATCCACGATAGTATCCTCTGATTGCTTCTCACGAGAAACCAATAGCACTTTTTTCGTTTCAATTTTTTGTAGGGTTAAGCTAGCATTGAAAATTTGTTTGAAGATATATTGAAGCGCCGACGTTGGAAAGGGGCCTTCGTTATTCGCTTTAACGACTTCAAGCATTTTTTGCTCACGGACAGGATCATGGCGATTAATCCCTTGCGTTTCTTTAATCTGACCAATTTCTTCAACAACTGCACCGCGCTTATTAAGCAATTCTAAAAGATCCAGATCTATCTTATCAATTTTTTTTCGCAAACTCTCTAACGTTTCCTCCATTGCGATAACCTCCCAAATTATTAGTGCATGTGCTACTAATTATATAAAATTTTCATTTCCCCTTGTGTAATATAGTGATAAAACAAACCTAATTGTTCTGTCAAGCCTCTAAATCGCCTGGTTACCTTCTTAATCCATGTAAAAAATAATGCCCTGATTATGTTTGAAACATCTTCACAAAAATTATATTTTTTTTTATAAAGTGCTTTCAAAAAATTATCGTATAATTTAATTAATTTAATAAAAAAGAAAGAACCGAAAAGTCACAAATCATATTTTCCCATTTCAAATCCTTGAGTCAAACTGTTTGGTTAGACACCATGCTTGGTTGCGCCATTTTATCCATCGCCAGTGCTAAGTATAGCAGAACCTTGTTAATTTACAGAGGAGAATGATTCGATTTAACATCAACCTCACCTGATTCAAATGGCTTGTTTTGATAAGAGAAACTAGGTTTAACAAGCTTATCTGAATATCCGGAATGAAATATATGTGTGGTGGCTGGTGAAAGTGGGGGAATTAACCAAGACCACCTTCCTGTAAGCTCCCGACCAGCATGTTGTTCATTTCTTTCAAAGCTTTTAAATTGGCTAGCCGCCGTATGGTGATCCACAATACTAACACCTCTCTCATTGTAAGAATGAAGAACAGCAACATTTAACTCAACCAACGCTCTATCCTTCCATAACGTGCGATTGGAACGCCTATCTAATCCCATATTCCTAGCAATCATGGGTAAAAGATTATAGCGATCTTCGTCAGCTAAATTACGCGCACCAACCTCTGTCCCCATATACCATCCGTTAAAAGGAGCAGCAGTGTAAGTAATCCCACCAATCTCCAAACACATGTCTGAAATAATGGGAACCGCATACCATTTTACCGGCTCATCAAAGAGAGCAAGCTGCGGATGAACGATAGGTACTTCCATCACGCAATCCTCAGGAATGTCATACCACCTCGGTGGATGATCACCCACCTGAATAACCAATGGCAACAAATCAAAAGCCGTTCCCTTCCCTTGCCAGCCTAAATTCATACACGCCGTCGTAAAATCTTGAGAGGCTGGATCACCTATGACACCATTTGGAGTGACGTAACCCGCGTAACGCAATAATTGGTGATTCCAAATGCGTAAAGGCTGTTCGTGAGGATTATTTCCACGAAAAATCGTAATCAATGGTTGAATTTTACCCCCATTGGTCGCCATTCGGATATGTTGAATAAGCGTATCAAAGATAGCATCAGATTCTCGAACATGACGTGCATCGACAACATTCATCCGATCCCAAAACAACCTCCCTATACAGCGATTAGCATTGCGCCATGCCATCTTAGCACCGTGTATAAGCTCTTCCTCTGTATGCTGATAACTTCCTGTCTCCGTGATTGTCGTTTCAATCTCTTGTATTCTAATAGCGGTTTCGCTCGACTTCTTATCCAATTCTTGATAGCATGTTTGGATAAAGGAAACGGCCTCCTGTAAAAGTGTTGTCTTATTTATAAACTCTTCTCCCATTTTGTCAGACCCCTCTTTCATCAATTATCCACCAAAATACCGGTGGATCCCTTCTAATCAAACGCCATTCCATACCCTATCTACAAGCACAAACTGTTTCTAAAAATGGAGTAACGGCAAACCGTCAGACCCAGGATCAGCTCTGTCATTAAATAAGAGCTTCTCAAATAAGATGTGGCTTGATAGAACACTGGCAACCCATCCACATAAAGGGGCTTTACATCGAAAGGGGCTCAGCGTTATAATTATGGACGGTGTGTTTTGCGGATGTGGCGGAATGGCAGACGCGTTAGATTCAGGGTCTAATGGTCTTTTGACCGTGGGGGTTCAAGTCCCTTCATCCGCACCATTTCATCATAACGGGAAGTGGCTCAGCTTGGTAGAGCACCACGTTCGGGACGTGGGGGTCGCAGGTTCAAATCCTGTCTTCCCGACCAGCCATAATGAATAAAAGTGAAAACGTTGATTCATACATGCGCTCTTCGATTTAGAAACCTTCCTTTACTTTTCATATTTTTCATATATAGATGCCAACCAAAGTTAAAATAAGCTTGTCTTATCAGCAAGCTTCGGATAAAAATGAGCTAACTCAACCTTTAACCCATACAGAATACGTGATTTTATAAAGTACACAAAAGACATGGGAGCTTATTCTCTCATGCCTTGGGATCAGCATTTCGGTAGGCGTGTCAATTTTTCTCTCTAAGTCAGCCAAACTCATCATGATTACTAGCCGTATCATCTTCTATACAATGCCTTGTTATTCTATCATGTGGACAAGGTGACATAAAGCTAAACGCTCTGAAAATTTTTTAAAGGACTATGGATGCAAGTAATACATTTTAGCTTAGCGAAGAGACAAATATCCGGCTTTTAGCGTAGTTATTGAGGAAACAGAGGATTAGCTTATATGATTTCTCCATGCTTTACGAAAGATTTAGATCAGCTTTCTAATTGTAAAATTATCCTCGAGCAATATCCAATTTTGCGGGAAGGAATAACCTAATACCCAATAGCTAATGCCTCTAAGATTATCGGCTTTGACTAGATCAAATTTTGCTTGAGCACTGCGGGCATCCTCAAACCACACTTCATGACGCCTGCCTTGTCTGTCTGTATACTGATAAAAAGGAGCTTGTGCTTGATTATCATACTGGATAGCACTTTGATAATGAACAGCACGTTCTCTTGCTTCTTTTGGACTAAACGTCTCTGCTTCTTGCCCTTGTTCATGAGGAATCAGCCAATCTCTAGCATAAATTTGAAACCCCATCATGATTTTATGCGCTGGGATCACAGATACAGCATAGTCGATGACCTGTCGTATCTGATTGATCGGTGAAATCGCTTGGGGGGGCCCGAAACGATAACCCCATTCATACGTCATGAGAATGACAAAATCAACAATCCTCCCATGCGCAGGATAATCATGAGCTTCATACAACAACCCTTGTTGTGTCCCACTCGTTTTAGGAGCTAAAGAAGTCGATACAAATAATCCCTCATGGTGGAAAGCTGCCACGGCTTTTTCTAAAAAGCGATTGTAAGCCTCTCGATCCTCAGGATTAACATTTTCAAAATCAAAATTGATACCTTGATAGCCTTTGTCCTTCGCTGTGCTCACAATGTGTTTAAATAACTGATCCTGCACGCCCGTATCCGTTAAAATCGTATGAGCCAATGTCGATCCCAGCTCTTGGGAAGTAAAATTGGAGACGGACATCATTGGGACAACCTTTTCATCATAGCCAGCTCGAATCAAGGCATTATCATCAAAAGGAATTAATTGGCCACTGGGCTCAATGCCATAGGAAAACGGCGCTAAATAGGTTAAATGACGTCCCACACGACGAACCGTGGCTGCTCCCGCTTCCCCTGTATTATAAATAAATCCATTCGTGTCAATAGTAGGTTTTTCCCCGTGACTCGGGATAATCAAAACCATGCCAAGTGTAAGCTCTTCAGGATTAGAGATCCCATTCATTTGCGTTAGCGCTTGAACAGTGGTTCCCATGCGTACGGCAATCGTCCACAATGTATCACCTGGTTGAATGGTATACCGTTTGGTGGTTGTAGGAATGACTAGAGCCTCACCAATCACCAACTGATTTTCATTGGAAATTTCATTCACTGCAACAATTTGTGAAACCGTCACATGAAAATGATTCGCAATATGATAGAGCGTATCACCTTGACGGACTACATATATTTCCATCACTCTTGCCTCCTTATCACCACTAACGTATGACTAGGAGCCACCTTATGTGCTCATGTCCTGTATATAACTTTCATTTTTTTAATACCTATCTCGACTGTACTAACTATAAACAAATGAAAGGACAAGGATGCCATGTTAAACTTAAAGCAGAACAAGAAAAAACCTAGCCAGTTTTCAAGCACAAAATATTTAGTAATGCCTGTTGCTTATTGCTATTTTGTCGTATAACATTGAGCTTATAGACCATATAATATCTATAAACTTCCTTCAATATCCAACACATTTTAATAGTATTGAATTCTGCCCAGAGAGGAGAATAATCAATCGTGTTCAAAACAAAGCTACATATGTGGACATTAGAAATCCTAATGATCGCCGTCATTCTATTGATTTGCACAAAATTACACTTTATTTTCCAACCTATTTTCACCTTTATTTCAACGCTATTCTTTCCTTTCTTAGTATCTACCTTTCTTTATTTCTTATTAAATCCAGTCGTCAATATCATCCAGCGTGCGAAAATTCCCAGAACGGTTGCGATCCTCATATTATATGTCTTATTTGGTGGGCTTTTGGCGCTAGCCATTGGTTGGTTGGGACCGATCATCGTCCGACAAATCGACCAATTTATCAATAACATCCCTGATTACGTAAAGATAGCTAAGGACATTGCTGGTAAAACATCTCATACAGATTGGTTTAAGTGGATCATGCAACAAGACTATCTTAAAAAATGGAGCAACTCGATTAAATCTGAACAGGATTTCCTAAATAAACTCCCGCACACATTTGGTTCCACTGCTTCAAGCCTCACGCAGAATATTACCAGTGGATTGCAAAGCATTTTTGGAGTGCTGACAAGCATCACCATCACGATCGTGACTGTTCCGTTTATTTTATTTTACATGTTTAAGGATGGAAGTAAATTCCCAGAAGCTGTTGCTCGTTTTGTTCCTTCATATTATCGACGTGAGGGCATCACTATCTTAAAAGAAACCGCTACAACACTTGCCACTTACATACAAGGTCAGACCATCGCCTGTCTTCTCGTCGGGCTCTTTACCTTCATCGGCTACATGATCATCGGACTGCCCTATGCCTTATTACTCGGCATCATTGCCGCTGTAACAAATATTATTCCTTACCTAGGGCCATTTATTGGCGCAGCTCCTGCCGTGATCGTTGCTTTGTTCAGTTCGCCAACTGTGGCCTTGTTTGTTATCATCGTCGTTGTAATCGTTCAACAAATAGACGGCAATATTACATCACCTCTCATCATTGGTAAAAAACTCTCCCTTCACCCTCTAACCATCATCGTTTTGTTATTGGTCGCCGGTAATCTTGTAGGCATCTTGGGTATGATCTTAGCTGTCCCCGTATACGCCGTTGCCAAAACGGTGATCATTAACCTCTATCGCTTATGGAAGCTAAAAAATTCAGGAAACGAAGACCCTCCACAATCTAAATAAAAAAACAAGAAAGAGCTACCCGCTTGATAGGGGATAGCTCCTCCTTGTCTTTAATAAACCTGCGTATTTGAGGACAGATAAGCAGGAACGCTGTGCGTAAGCGACTTAACAGTCGCTTGTACCTTATCACTATAGGAGAAATCTCCATAGCAATAGGGATAACGAAAGTCTCTCTTATCTCCACCACAATTATATAGGTTGGGATTTTGATTTACATGATGCAATGAGAATTTCTTTGCCAACTTTTCTGAATGATGACCGCCGTGCTGTGCCACATAATTGATGTAACCTACCCCCATGTTATAAGCTTGCAAAATCGTTGCAAAGTCCACATGCTGCTGCTTTCCATAAGCAAGGATATGTTCAAAATGCTTAATTCCTTCATTAATGCTTTTCTTCGGTTCTTTTATCGTATTAGGAGGAAGACCAGCAGATTCAGAGGATTGCATAGGGTCCCCTCCCCTCCCATGACTCTCCTGTTGCATTAAAGCTAAGACAACTGGAGTATATTTCTGAAGATTTTCTTGAGATAAGTCTTTTTGAATCGTAGGTTTATATTTTTCGACCCCTTTAAATTGAAAGGCATCAATGCTATTGCGGATAATATGCTTCATTGGCTTATCAAAAACCACGACTAAAATCAGCAACACCACCAAAAAAACGCAAAAAAGGATGCGCCCTCGCATTCTCTTCTTCATTCGTTTCATGTTATTTCCCCAATCATTTAAAAAAATAACTCTTATATATTATAAAACAATCTTTCTTATGACGAAACCATTAATTCATTCCGCTTAATTTAAGAACCTACGATTTTCATTTAATTTATGAACAAATTTTGAACGTTCAAGAATAGCATGTCTTTTTTCTAGACAACACCATACATTTTTAAGGGAAGGTGAAAAAATGAAAAATCAGCAGGGTATTGTGTCTATTTATTTGGTTCTTTTTTTAATGTCGTTAAGCCTACATATTCAATTTCCAATTTTCACCCCTTTTGCCATCGCTTTAGGCGCATCAACCTTTTTTATAAGCATTTTGCTTAGCAGTGGCTCATTCACAAACTTGATCGGACATATTATCTCTGGACCCTTTATCGATCGCATTGGTAAGAAGCCATTTATCGTCGCTCCCTTATTCCTATCTTCTCTGTTCATGGCTGCCCACGCCACCGTCCACAGTCCCATTCAGCTCCTTCTATACAGAGTGTTAAATGGCTTTATTCTAGCCTTTATAGGTCCAGCCTGCTTTGCCCTTCTCGCCGCTCACGCCCGTAACTTTAGACAAGAAGGACGGAATATGGCTATCCATGGACTAGCGGTCACTCTCGCTAATATTATTGCTCCTTTAATTGGCGGCTGGATCTCTGACATATTTAGCTATCGAGGAACTTATTTATTTGTCGGCGCAGCGCTATTCATCGCTGCACTATTAGCACTTTTTTTAATCAAGGAAGTGACCCCTATCATCGTCCATCAAAAAGAAACCAGCTCCTTGCGTACTATTCTGGCAAATAAACAACTCAACCCTCTTTATTTTGTTGGTTTCACCTTGATGTTTGGTCATGGGGCATTGCTCTATGAACTGCCATTTTTAACAGTAGAAAAAGGTCTATCCTCCACAGAAACAGGAACATTATTTAGCCTCATGGGCTTTGGTTCATTAGTTTCACTGAGCTTTTTTTGGCTAAATCGTTTTTCAGCCACAGGACGAATCATCGTTGGCATGGTGTTGACTGCCCTACTCTATTATCAAATGGCAACGACGATTCTCCCCTTAGGCTTAACATTCGAACTTTTTTCTATGGGTGTGACTTTTGGTCTACTGTATCCTGCTATCACGTCATTGCTTGCCCAAAAGGTGAGCCACAGTCAATATGGCTCAGCCTTCGGTGTCCTCTCCGCCATGTTGTCATTAGGCATTATTTTAAGCACCTTGCTTTCTGGTGCCACGAGACATATTTGCTCCCCTTATTTTCTTGCATTTTTCTCCACAGCGCTTGGAGCCATGTATTTAGTTTACAGCCACATAAAAGAGAGGAAAACAGACTCCCCTCTTTACAACTAAATTAACTCATAAAAGCGGCTGGAATAAACGACGCACAGGAGTTTCCGTAGGTTGCTATCGTTGATTTTTATGTTTGTGCCAGAAAAAAATTCACAACCATTTTCGTTTGCTCATTTTCATAAAAGTAGTGTTAACATTCAAGTGGATGAGAGCGAAAGAAGCGAGACTCCTGCGGGAAAGCTATTAGGAACTTCGGCTAAATGCAGTACATCCGTGTGCCAACACCGAAGCTAGCACGTCCTGTGCGTCGAAAAGCGAGCGTTCTAGACATTCACATGCTCAATCGAAAAATAAATGAGGGTCTGTCTTTATAGCTGTGAACTTAAGAAAATACATCTTCAAACTAATTTTGTCCCAGCTTCCTTTGGTTAACCTGCCGTAACATCTTGATATTTTTCAGGATTTTTAACAAATTTAAATTTAACGTAGGGGCAAACAGGAATGATTTTTTTGTGCTGTTCTCGCGCAAAATCAACCATCGCTTCTAACAGCTTCCTACCAATTCCCTGACCACGATAGTGTTCATCAGTAAACGTATGATTGACTGCAAAGCACTCCTCACCTTCAGGCTCATAAGTCATCTCGCCAATTTCTTGACCCTCATATAGAATATAGAATCTGTTTTTACCTTTTTTAACTTGGGCATCCATCTAAAATCCCTCCCGTTTTTAGATTAATTGCTCCTTGAATAGACTGTGCTCCTTACTCAAAAAACTTTCAACAAAGACGCATATCTTCAGGATCACTCACGCTAATATTTATTAATCGACTTCTCTGACTCCCTTTTTAATATGCCAAAAAACCCTTCAATGAATCCTCAAATGACATACGAGCGCACAATGAACCCTCCCCACATTAATGATTAGAATAGAAGATAACGCTAGATTTCATGAACAACAAAAGGCTCATTCGACTACTCAATATCTGGAAGCATAAAAATTGATTTGTGTTCAAAAAATATGCTAATGTGTGAATAAATGGAGGTGGATATTTTGTCTATTTATGATTTTACAGCACAAACCATCGATGGTAAAATTAAGTCTTTAGAAGATTATAAAGGTAAGGTTCTTCTCATTGTCAACACGGCAAGTAAATGTGGCTTTGCCCCTCAGTTTGAAGGTCTGCAACAGCTCTATGACAAATACCAAGAAGAAGGTCTTGAGATACTCGGCTTTCCATGTGGTCAATTTGCGAGTCAAGAGCTTGGTTCTGATGAAGAAACACAAAGCTTTTGTCAAAAAAATTACGGCGTGAGCTTCCAAATGTTTAGCCGTATTAATGTCAATGGTTCCAACGCCCACCCGCTCTATAAATACCTCACAACTCAACAACCAGGACGATTTACGAACGGGATCAAATGGAATTTCACTAAATTTCTTGTCAATCGTGCAGGGGATGTCTTACATCGTTACGCCCCGAAAACTGCACCTTCCGAAATCGAAAATGTCATTCAAGATACTTTAAAGGAACCACTTCCCCTTTAAACATATTGTTGTCACGGCACCATAATGCAACGCTATTTTACGAAATTCCAAAAGACTGATATAATCGAATAAGCATCCTCCTTGTGCACATGGTAAAGGATGCTTATACATAAAACGTTGATTTTATTAAAACAAGATAGATGATTCTACACTCGAGAATTTCAATCCCTCTGATATGACTCAGGGGGATTATTTATGACAAAATGTTAAATGATGTACAAATGTTATCGCTTATGAACATTGACTCACAAATCAGAAAGGGGCCTGCTTCGTTCATGACAACAAAAAAGGATGTTGTAAACCAATTTGGACAAAATGCCCTCGCCTATGTCCACAGTCCACTTCATAAGGACGGTGTCGACCTACACGCACTCATTGATAGCATTGAGAAAAAAGAACACCAAACGGTGCTCGATGTAGCTACAGGCGGTGGGCATGTTGCCAATGCCATAGCACCTCATGTTGATAAAGTGACTGCCTTTGACTTAACACCAAAGATGCTCGAAGCCGCTGAAACCTTTGTTACGCAGAATGGACATACAAATGTGTCATTTGTTCAAGGCGACGCAGAAGACATGCCCTTTCAAACAGAAGCCTTTGATGTCGTCACTTGTCGCATCGCACCCCATCACTTCCTTAACGTAGATGCTTTTATTTCAGAAGCCTATCGTGTTCTCAAACACACTGGGCAATTTTTACTTGATGACAATGTAGCTCCTGAAAATGATGACGCAGATCATTTTTATAATCAGATTGAAAAGCTAAGGGATAAAAGTCATCACCGCGCTTGGAAAAAGACGGAATGGATTAGCAAAATCGAAGCCTCAGGATTGATACTTGATGCTTTCTTCTGTTTTGACAAAAGCTTTGCCTTTGACTCTTGGTGTGAACGTATGGGCCTTACCAGTCTCCAAAAAAAGGAGCTCACCGACGCCATAGTCAGCAGCTCGTCCCACCTAAAAAAGGCTTTGCATATTCAGATAAAAAATGATCAGGTGATCTCCTTTCAAGGACAAGCCATTGTTTTAAAAGCGCATAAGGCTTGAGCAAAGAAACACATGCACATTACCGTGCGCCAAGTAGCTTCTATAAGCCCCATTCAGAATTGGTCTGAATGGGGCTTATAGGTCGTAAAAAGTGAAAATCTTACTTTACAGCAACAACACTTTAACATTTATACTTCTTTTCCATCTAATAATGATTAGTTTAAAAGCTCTTTGAGCGCCTGAATATCTCCCGAAGTTAACTTGACATCAACAGCAGAGACAATACTTTGAATGTGCGCTGGATTTCTTCCTCCGGGGATGACAGCATCCACACCATCCTGTGCCAATAACCACGCTAAGGCAAGGTTTGGAAGTGTCGTTTGTCGGGCTTCAGCAAATGCTCTAAGATCTTCTACACGCTTCAAATTGTCAGGAGTAAAGCGGTCACCTTTCCCAACGGTAGATGATTGGGTATCATACTTCCCACTCAGTAATCCAGCCGCCAATGGGAAATAAGGAACAAAGCTTATTCCACTCTCTACGCAATAGGGCAGAATCTCCTTCTCAACGTCACGGTCAATCATACTATAGGAGGATTGTAAAGCAGCGATCTCTACTATTTGATCTGCTTCTTTCAGCTGATCAATGTTAAGATTTGAAACCCCTATGGCTCTTATCTTACCTTCCTCTTTCATGCGTGATAACTCACCAAGAGATTCCGCCAACGGTGTTTCATTATCAGGAAAGTGGAGATAATATAGATCGACATAATCTGTGCCGAGTCTCTTTAAGCTTTTTTCCAGAGCAGAACGTAGATATTCTGGGCGATTATTCGGTCCATCCTTGCCAGGCTGACCCCATTGTACGCCGCCTTTAGTCGCAACGATTAAATCCTCACGTTTTGTATGGCTCTCTCTTAAAACCTCACCGTTTAATTCCTCAGAACGCCCGTGTCCATACACATCGGCGGTATCGATAAAATTAATACCTAAATCAATAGCTGCTCGAACAAATGCTTTACCGTCTGTTTCACTTAAATCTTTAAAGTAGTTGTGGCCACCTACTTTATTTGTGCCAATCCCCAATGTCGAGACCTTTAATTCTGTTTTCTTTAGAGTAACGTAATCCATTACCTCTCACCCCTCTTTCACAGTTTTACAAGCTTATCTTTTATAACTAGTACTAGTATAATACAATCATCCATTTCATGCATGCGTAGACATATTTTTCAAAATGACTTTTATTCTGTCGCTAGGATACCTATGGTGAAACATTGAAATAACCTATTCCCACACATATATAAACTTTTTATTCTCGCTTCAATTTCGTCTCAACGCTTTCTTGATCTGCGAAAAAGTGTATAATGAAGATGGATTTTTCATACTTACTAGGGGTGTCCTTACGTGATAACTTTAATTATTGAATTTTTAGCTATTGGCATTCTAATTGGCATCCTTTCGAGCATGTTCGGACTTGGCGGCGGCATCATCATCGTTCCCATTTTAGATTGGTTGCTTCCTAGCCAGCATATCCCTGACTCACTCACGATGCATGTGGCTGTGGCTTCATCTCTTGCCATCATGATCGTTAATTCGACTAACGCAACACTTTCTCACCATAAAAGAGGGAATATTATTTGGCCCATTTTTATGAAGCTTGCCCCTGCTATCGTGGTAGGAGCATTAATCGGTAACTTGGTTTCTCGTTATTTTAATGATGAGATACTCCGCTACCTTTTCATCGCCTTTCTCATTTACACCGTGATTTCCTCCTTCCTTAAAAAAACATTTATACATGTGGAGCATAGTGACATTCAAATGCCACGCCAAACGATTACCAATCTTGTCGGCGGTGGCATTGGCACAATCGCTACCCTTCTTGGCATTGGCGGTGGCATTCTTACCATGCCTTTTTTACGTCGCTGTAAATTACAAATGATTCATGCGGTGGCAATAGCGACACCGCTCAGTCTACCCATTGCCCTAGTAGGGTCTGTCAGTTCTATTTTTACTGGATTAACACAAACCCATTTGCCGGCCACTTGTTTTGGTTACATTGATCTACCTGCATTTTTTGGGATTTCCATTGGTAGCTTTGTCGGTGTTCCCATTGGTGTCCGTCTCGCTCAAAAACTATCTGATCAGCTTTTTTCTAAGCTATACTTACTCTTGCTCCTTCTAGTAACCTTTGCCATGATTTTCAATAAATCCTAATGATATACTAGAAAAACCAATACAACTTTTTTAAATCTAGGGCTGGGACATAATGAACCTGAATATGAAACAGTAAAGAACAGAACCCTAGTTGAGCATGACCATCAAAAGGTAGTGTTAAATAATGCGCATAAATCCACTTCAACGCCCTACTTCGCTTTCCGCGGGCAATGCTTCCGACACACAGGATATGTTAGCTTTGGCGTTGGTACACGGATGTACCGAATTTAGCCGAAGTTCCTCTTTTAGTGTTCCACCACCGTGTCACACTAAGGATTTTCAGCTATTGCTTTTCCCATAGGAGTCTTCGTAGGGCACTTCCGTTCATATTTATGTTTGTATCATTGAAAATTGACTGACTATTTTTGCCCGTTCGTTTTCGTACAGGCATTGTTAACATTCGAATGAATGGGAGTGAAAGACACAAGACTCCTGCGGGAACAGCAGTGTCTGAAGACCCCACAAGAAAGCGTTTGGTGCTTTCTGAGGAGGCTGAAGCCATGCCCGAGGAAAGCGAGTGTTCCGGAGCGAGGAGGGGTATTAATTAAGGAACTTCGGCTAAAGTCGGCACGTCCTATGCGTCATATGTCGTACAAAATATATCCTTTTCTTTATTATTGACGTTTAGCCAAGTTAGTGTATACTTACGTAGGATTTCCTTTCAAAATCAACTTTTCATTTGTATATGAATAAACTCCAAGCAGGGGTTTCATTTAGCACTTCTAAACCTTTTGGAAGGCTAACTCTATGAATAAAATCGTTCAAAAGGCTTAGCACGAATAATCCCCAAACACGTCTATTCATACCCTAGACTCTCCTTTTCTCTGGAATCTTTGGACTATGACTATGACAACAAGGAAATGTCGAGAAGACAAGAGCCACCCCAATATATGCTAAGCAAGATGACACCATCCACTTTGGAGCCCTGGGAAGTGCAATCAACTCACAAACAGCCTTGAAAGTATATCAGAACTGATTCCCATCGCAATGGGATCCTATAAATTGCTTTAAGGAGACTAAGCTTATGACAGAGCAAACCATCATTCGTTTTGATCATGTCACTAAACATTATGATCATGATCCACCCGTCTTAAATAATGTCAGCTTCGAAATTGAGCGTGGTAAATTTTATACGTTGCTCGGTCCCTCTGGATGTGGCAAAACAACGATTCTGCGCTTAATTGCTGGATTCACCGAGCCCTCTCAGGGCATGATTTATTTTGACGGACGGGTAATCAATACAATCCCCGCAAATAAACGCCAGGTCAATACTGTCTTTCAGGATTATGCCCTGTTTCCACACTTAAATGTTTTTGAAAATGTCGCTTTTGGATTGAGAATCAAAAAAATGAAGCAAAGTCAGATCACAGAAAAAGTCAAAGAGGCTTTGCACTTCGTTAATCTTGACAGCTATGATCACCGCAGAATCAGCGAGATGTCTGGCGGACAACAACAGCGAGTGGCAGTTGCTCGTGCCATTGTCAATGAGCCTGAAGTCATTTTACTTGATGAACCACTGTCTGCGCTTGATTTGAAACTTCGAACGGAAATGCAATATGAACTACGTGACTTACAAAAACGCTTGGGAATCACCTTTATCTTTGTGACCCATGATCAAGAAGAGGCCCTGGCGATGTCTGATGAAATTTTCGTTATTGATAAGGGGAGCATTCAGCAAAGTGGCTCGCCGATTGACATCTATGATGAACCAATCAACCGCTTTGTAGCAGATTTTATTGGCGAATCTAATATCATTCCCGGCACGATGCATCAGGATTTTCTAGTCAATTTTGCTGGTAAAGACTTTGAATGTGTGGATAAAGGCTTCAACCCAAATGAAGCAGTTGAGATTGTCATTCGCCCTGAGGATCTTGTAATCACTGAACCGAGTCAAGGTAAACTCCAAGTTCGCGTTGACTCTCAACTGTTTCGTGGTGTGCATTTTGAGATATGTTGCTTTGATGAGGCAGACAATGAATGGCTTGTGCACTCTACAAAGCGAGCCAATGTCGGTGAATTTATTGGGCTGGGTTTCGATCCTGAATCCATCCATGTCATGCGCTTTGGGGAAACTGAAGAAGAATTTGATAAACGCTTAGAAGCATACGACATTTGAGGGGTACCGAATGCAAACACGATTAAAAAACATTTACCTTATACCTTATGTCCTTTGGATCATCCTTTTTGTTATCGCACCTATATTGCTGATTATTTACTATTCATTTTTTGATATTGAAGGTCATTTTACTTTTAGTAATTATGTCCAATTTTTTACGCCCGTTTATTTAAAAATGGCAGCTAGCTCTTTTTGGTATGCCTTTTTAATCATGGCGATCTCTCTGCTCATTGCTTACCCAACTGCGCTCTTACTCATGCGTACAAAACATAAGCAGCTTTGGCTACTACTGATCATCCTGCCGACCTGGATCAACCTATTATTAAAAGCCTATGCCTTTTTAGGTATTTTCGGAACCTATGGTCCTGCCAATAATTTTTTACGATTTATCGGCATTGGCACACATCAACTTTTATTTACAGACTTTAGCTTTTTGTTTGTCTCAGTCTATATCTTTATACCTTTTATGATCTTACCGATTTTTAATGCCCTTGAGGAACTTAATCCGTCCTTCATCGATGCTTCTCGTGATCTCGGTGGTTCTCTATGGACGACCTTTCGTCGCGTGATCTTCCCATTGACCTTGGACGGTGTCAAATCGGGCTGTCAGGTGGTTTTTATTCCAGCACTCTCATTGTTCATGATCACGCGCTTGATTGCGGGAAATCGCGTCATTACACTAGGAACGGCTATAGAAGAACATTTTCTCGTCACTCAAGATTGGGGGATGGGAGCTACGATTGCCGTTTTTCTCATCATCGCAATGGCAATCATCATGATTTTTACTGGGAATCGAAGGAGAAGCTGAGGGATGAAAAAATATAAAATCCTAAACATTTACCTAGTTCTTATCTTTATCATCCTTTATGCACCCATCTTCTACCTTGTTTACTATTCTTTTAATAGTGGTGGAACGATGCATGGATATGGTCATTTTACGCTCAAGTGGTACAAGGAAATCGTCCATGACACTCGTTTGATCACCATTGTCTTAAACACTTTAGTGATTGCCTTGCTTTCTTCAGCCATCTCAACGATGCTTGGTGTCGTGGGCGCCCTGGCCATTCGAACTGTTCGAAGCACCCCTGTAAAAAACACACTGCTCACCTTAAATAATGTACTCATCGTCAGTCCCGACGTCATCATTGGCGCTTCTTTTTTAATCCTTTATACCATTGTTGGCATTAAACTAGGATTTACATCGGTGCTCCTCTCCCATATTGCTTTCAGTGTACCGATTGTTGTGCTAATGGTATTGCCAAAGCTCCAAGAAATGAGTCCAACGCTGATTGACGCCGCACATGATTTGGGAGCAAAGCCTTGGGACGTCCTGAGCAAGGTTATCCTGCCCTTTATAAAGCCTGGCATCTTTGCAGGTTTTTTCATGGCTTTAACATATTCTTTGGATGATTTTGCAGTCACCTTTTTCGTGACAGGAAATGGCTTCTCAACACTCTCTGTTGAAATTTATTCCCTTGCTCGTCAAGGCATTTCACTCACGATCAATGCCCTGTCCACCCTGCTTTTTCTTTTTACGGTTATTCTTGTTGTCGGCTATTACTTTATTGTACAGCATAGTCGTAAACCACACAGACAGGAGGAACAACGATGAAAGCATTGGTCAAAGCGCTTATAGTCATTTTTATTATTGCCTTTTCCTTCATGTTTCTATCTTCACGATTAAACGCAACGCAGGATGTTTCAAGCGGAGGGAAAACGCTAACCATTTATAACTGGGGGGATTATATCGATCCTCAATTGATTAAGAAATTTCAGAAGCAGACAGGTATCAAGGTCATTTATCAAACCTTCGACTCAAACGAAGCGATGATGGTGAAAATTGCGCAAGGAGGTACAACCTTTGATGTTGCCGTACCTTCTGACTACACCATTAGTAAAATGAAGGCGGAGCATCTGCTCATTCCCTTGAACCATTCCCTGCTGCCAAACTTGAAATACATCAGTCCACGCTTTATGAATTTATCCTTTGATAAGGGGAATAAGTACTCAGTGCCTTACTTTTGGGGAACAGTCGGCATCGTCTATAATTCTGACATGCTCGGTGGCAGAAAGATTACAAGCTGGAATGACCTATGGAATACAGATTTAAAAAATCAAATTTTACTTGTTGATGGCGCTCGAGAGGTTATGGGCCTTAGTCTCAATAGTCTTGGCTATTCATTAAATGACACAAACGAAGCTCATTTACAACTGGCAAAAGACAAGCTTAATCAGCTTACCCCCAACGTGAAAGCGATCGTTGGCGATGAAATTAAAATGCTGCTTGCCAATGAGGAGGCCGCAGTCGGTGTCGTTTGGTCTGGAGATGCTGCTGAAATAATATCTGAAAATGCGAAGTTAAATTATGTTATCCCTAAAGAAGGCTCTAATCTGTGGTTCGATAATATGGTCATACCAAAAACAGCCAAGAACGTAACAGGAGCTCACGAATTCATTAACTTTATGCTTGATCCAAAAAATGCGGCACAAAATGCTAAATATGTGGGCTACTCTACACCTAACGAAAAAGCACTACAGCTGTTGCCTAAAAGCATTTCTACAGACAAACGCTTTTATACCGATAAAGCAACAACGGATAAACTGGAGGTCTATGATAATTTAGGCAGACGCATGCTTGCTCACTACAACGAACTCTTCCTTGAATTTAAAATGCATCGTAAATAACAACTAAGAACATTCACCAAGCAAGGGGCCGCTCTATTGAAATTCAGACTTGCAGCCATCTTAATTAAAGTAAAAAGAGGGTGGAGCATAACTTTTAATCAGAATCTTTTTTAGCGACTAATTTTAATCATTCACCAGGCGTGGAGGCGGTGTACTTTTTTAAAATTCACCGTCATAAAAACAAACCCTCATTCGTTTTTTCTAGTTGAGCAAGTGGATTGAGCTCCAGAACACTCGCTTTCTAAGGAGGCTGCTAAAGCCGTGCCCGCTGAAAGCGAGCGTTCTGTGAAGCGGATTTGAGAAGATTACGGAAAGTGGTTAATAAGGAACTTCGTCTAACCCCGGCACATCCTGGGCGACGAAAAAAGAGTGGTGCCTACCAAAAATTATTGGTAAGTACCACTCTTTTCAATAACTGGACTGTGTCCCATCTTTATTTTATCTGTTCTATTCATTTTTAGTTGTTTCAAAATAAAATGGATAATGCAGACTACACCCTGGGTTAAAAGCAGCCCGACATTTCACACAACGATCCGTACCCAAGTATTCATTTATCGTAAGCTCATACCCACAATGCCCACAAAGGACAGCCTTCGTATCAAATTCTTCCTTTTTCCAAACCATTCTTTCATGATCCTCAGCCTCATCATGGCATTTATAACAAGGATAATACTTCCCACAACATTTGAATTTAATGGCGATAATATCTGTTATACCATGATAATGAATACAGCGTGTTTCTTGATCGACGGTTTGTCCATATACTTTCGGCATTTTAAACATTACCTTTCAACAATTCATCAACAGTATATATCCGACCATTCTTAACATCTCCGTCATCGAGCAATAAGCGAATGAGAGCTCCAGCTACGTGCTCAGGATTTCTAAGGAGACCTTTTTCCTTAAACTCTCGAAACTTCTCAACATCCTGAAAGGCATACCTGTTACTTGACCGAATCACACCCTGCATATCTGTATCCATGATGCCAGGACTGTAAGCAATAAATGTGTGCGGGGTCCCTGAAGCTTCACCTTCTAATGCTGCTGTCTCCGTAAATAAATTTAATGCCGCCTTAGAACTACCATAAGCACTCCAGCCATAGGAGGCTCGTTGAGCGGCGCCAGAAGTGACATTCACAATCACAAGAGGCATTGTCGGAAAAAGGTGAACAAGATGGTTGGTCAAGACCATTGGCGCCAACACATTGATATCTATTAACTGCTTCATTTCTAACACATCCATCTGACCTACTCTTTCAATAGGTTCCACAACACCGGCATTATTAACAACATACAAGACATCCAGCTCACCTAAGGTGTCAAGCGTTGGTTTAAGTTGCTTAACAAGCGCTTGTAGCTCGTCAAACAGAGAAAGAGAAAAGGTCAGGTGTACATAGGGAGACCCCTGCTGTTCCGCCTTTTGTTTTAACTGTTCATTCTCATGCCGGGCAATGGTTATAACAGCAAATCCTCGATCCATAAATTTCTCTGCTATAGAAGCTCCTAAACCTTTAGATGCTCCAGTGACAATGACGCCCTTCAATGATTTTCCTCCTCTTGCAAGCCCTTTTCCTGAATAAACTGCGGACTCCCTGCTTTAAGTCCAAATATAAATAACAAAGCTGTCATGATAAGTAAAAAGACCAGCGGACTTGTCCAGCCATGTGTAACATCATGCAAAACCCCGAACAGAACTGGACCAAGAGCTGATAATAAATAACCAATAGATTGAGCCATGCCAGAGAGTCTAGCTGCATCTTCAGCACGCTTTGTACGCAAGCCAAATAGCGTTAGAGCTAAGCTAATCGCCGCACCACCTGCAACACCAATCATTACAATCCAAAGCCATACCATGACCGAACCAGCTACAATTAGCCCTAGATAACCGACAAAAAATAATAGCGAAATAAGAACGATAAATCCACGCTGGCTGGTAAACTTACCCGCCAAAATAGGGACGATAAAGGATGTCGGCATACCAACAAACTGCATTAAAGAAAGCATCCATCCCGCTGAAGTCGCTGATAATCCATGATCCTGCAAAAGATCAGATAACCAAGCAATACTTGCATAAAAAAGCAACGATTGCATTCCCATCAAAATCGTGACCGACCAAGCAAGCCCAGAGCTCCACAAATTCACTTTGGATCGTTGCTGTTTACCTGGTCTGTGCTCTCTATTAAGCTGTGGCAACCATAAAATCAATGTAAAGATCGATAAAATACCCCAAATAGCTAGCGAGCCTTGCCATCCCCAACTCCCTACCTTTGACAGAGGAACACTGACCCCCGAGGCTAAGGCAGCAAAAATAAATATTGAGACTGAATAGATACCCGTCACCATTCCTACATTTTCTGAAAAATCACGTTTAATGAGCCCGGGAAGCAAAACATTGCCCATCGCAATTCCGATTCCCCCCAGTATCATCCCTACAAACAACCATACCGAAGAATGCAGAGATCGGATAAGAATACCAATGGTAAGCACCAACAAGCTAATAGCCAACGTCATCTCTATTCCAAGCTTGCGTGCAATCCACGGAGCAAGCGGTGAAAATATAGCAAAACCAAGGAGAGGGATCGTCGTCAATGTTCCTGCTAAAGCATTAGACATCCCCGTTGAGGTTTTAATCACATCAATTAAAGGACCGACACCCGTAATGAAGGGTCGCAAATTTGCTGCGATCAAGATAATACCTACAATCAGTAATAACATACGAAACTTTGAAACATTCAACTCCGATATTTTTTGATTCATTACATCATGACCTGGCTTTCCAATAATATTAGTCATTCACACCCTCTCATTTTAAAACAAAGATATTAACGAACACAACTTAAATCTCTCCTGTCCTTCTAGCGACACGCTCAAAAGCAGTGCCCTAAGACTTAGAGTCTAGGCACACCACCATTCCCTTCCCATCATGTATTTGCTTAGCAATCTCTGTTACTCTATCCTATCACCACTTAGTTATGATGCCTTTCTAAAGTAAAATGCCATTTCTTTGGATAGAGGGAAAGATAAGTCACATGATCAATCTGTTGATCACTCGTTGCTTGGGATCCTGTGATCTCTAGCTCAAGGGCCACTTGAGCTGAAGCACTGTCCGTTACTTCTACAATACTCATTGTTCCTCGTTCTTCACTTTTTATATAATCTGAGATGATGAAATGGTTACCTGTCTGTGGCAAACCTTCTATATTCCTTGAAGTGCTTGAAAAAAAGGTTTGTCCAAGCTCCGTACCATCAGCCCCCACTTCTGTTACAGTCTTATTTTTTTCATTAATGCGATATTGCGTTCCTCTACTAAGAATCTGACTCGAATTCATATTCCCGTGCATTATATTTTTATCATCATCAACCATTAACACATTGAATGTCTGCTTCGTATGATCTGGATCAGACATTTTCATGATGAGGTTCTGACCAGCAGGGAATTTGAAATGACTTCCCACTGGTGTAAGCAGCTTATCTTTATAAGATGTCGGCCAACCTTTTGGATCAGAGAGTATCCATTTAATTTTTTCGTCAGGATAACTCATTTTTAATATAGAATCTTGATGGTCATTTGATATGAAAACGGAATGATCCTGATTATCATACCAAATAGCATTTTGATGATCCTCATCTACTCCCTGCTCTGACGATTGAGAGCCAACGTCATTTTTATAAAAGGCTTTAGGAAGTACCTTTTTCATATCAATGGTACGAACAATATGACCTGTCTGACGATTGATTTCAATTAAATCCTCTTCAATATGCTTTGAATCATCATATAGTGTTAATAGAAGGTTCCCGTTTGGCAATTCAATAGCATCATTTGACCCTATGTCATGATCGCCGTTAATGGTATAGGCGTTATAGACTTTTCCCAATAGATCCATTTCTAAAAGATCATTGTATTGATTCATTTTCTTCGTAGCAAACACAATATGTCCATCCTTTAAACGTGTAAAAACATGCTCATTAGAAATGGAGGAATACCACCGAACATCTCCATGGGCATCTACCGCATAGGCATACTTATCATTGAAGGTCAGAAAAATAAGCCCACTTCCTATTTTTTGAGGCTTCTTTGTCACAACTCTCGTTTTTAAAAAGTTAGCAGGAAGTGGCTTAGTTTGTATAAATAATGTCCTTTTATCCGTATGCCCTTGCTTTGTTTTAGCAGTGACAATAACTCTATTTAACTTGTTAGGGTAGAGTCCTAACACAGGGATTTGATGATCAGTGGAATAGCCAGACCATGAACGGTGAATATCCGAAGCTCTATCCACTCCTTTTACTGTAATAGAAATCTGCATAGGTCTATTGGTTCGGAACATAATAAGCGCTGTTAACGGAGCAAAATTATAAGGATTTGTGACGATATACGGGTGATCTAAAGTATAGCTATCGTGATGATATTTATTAAGCAAAAGTGCTTCTTTATCTCCCTGGTGATCGATTAAATCGTCATCATTTTGGCTGGAAAGGCTATCGGTGGACATCCCCGCTCTTTCATCATAAACGCTCTTAGCATACAATCCGATCAAGATAATAAGAACAACAATGATGACTCCAAGACCAATAGCAATGACCTTTTTCACTTTATGTTCCCTCCCATTGCTCTAATCACCTTAATATAACCGTTAAATGATTGCTACCATTCAGCTTACTACAGTTGATGACCTCTGCTAGCAATATTGTTAAGGATTACATAATTTAAACAAACGAATACATTGACATCCGCTTTATCGTTCTGTAAATAATGATCATTCATACACTAATGATTAGGGAGGCGATGTTATGGCGGTTGTACAGGCTACAAAATCTGATATCGGTTTGTTAGCACGGTTACTGAGAGCAGAAGCGGAGGGAGAGGGAAAGATCGGTGAAATTCTCGTAGGCAATGTTGGGATCAATCGCATTAGAGCCAATTGCTCCGACTTTATTGGTCTTAGAACAATACCACAAATGATTTACCAGCCTCATGCTTTTGAGGCCACTTTGCATGGATATTTTTACCAAAGACCGAGAACAGTGGAAAAGCGATTAGCGCGCAGAGTAGTTAACGGTCTTCAGCATTGGCCGGCAAAATATAGCTTGTGGTATTTTAGACCAGAAGGAGAGTGCCCTGCAACATGGTATGACCAACCTTTAGTCGCCCGCTATAAACGTCATTGCTTTTATGAACCCACGGCAGAAACCTGCCAAAACGTTTATAATACATTTTAATCTTAAGGACACTTTACGTACGAAATTGTTATAAAGAAAAACAAAAATCATCTGAACATAGCACACAACTCTATGATTGGATAACGGAGATAACATCTTTCTGTTGCTTAAGCAAATGTCGTTGAATTTTCCCTGTGGGCCCCACTGGAATTTCTTTAACAATATGAACATATGACGGACACTTATAGGATGAGAGCGCCCGCCGACAATGAGCAAGAATTTTATCCAATAGGTTTTGAGGTTGACCATCCACATCTTTCTCCTTGGTCACAACATAGGCACAGACTGTTTCCCCATACAAGGAGTCAGCTAAGCCAATAACAGCCACCTGTTCCACTTCTGGGAGCTCACGAATAGTATCTTCCACCTCATATGGACTGATTTTTTGACCACCTCTGTTGATCATTTCTTTTTTTCTTCCAACAATGAAAACATATCCTTCTTCATTTTGGTAGCCAAGATCTCCCGTATGGAACCAACCATTTTTAAAATCATTTTGATGATCGGCTTGTGTATAAGCGTCAATCACATTGTCCCCCTGAATGGTAATCTCACCTACTTCATTCGGAGGAAGCAATTGATCTTGATCATTGACAATGCGAAGATTGACACCAATTGGAAGACCAACTGACCCCAGCAATCTTTTTTGTGGAGGTAAAGGATTTATACAAATTTGACTGGCAGCCTCAGTCATACCGTAAGATTCGATAATAGGAATTCCAAAGTTTTTCTCAAAGCGCTGTGCGGTAAGTCTCGGTAGCTGTGCTGAAGCAGAACGAATGAAACGAAGATGTTTCGGCGTCGACTCAGGACGACCTGCCTTTAATAAGATCGAAATGATGGTTGGCACTGCGGAGACCCAAGTAATTTTTTGTTTTTCTATGGTTGACCAAAATTTAGATGCGCTAAATTTTGGAGCAATGACAATACGGCCGCCGGAAAGACATGTAGAAAGGAATGCGACAACCTGTGCATTAATATGGAATAAAGGTAAAAAACAATAAGCAACATCAGAATCGCTCAAGTGATGTGAATAAATAATGTTGTTGATTGTAACTAATAGATGACGATGTTGGAGACCCACAGCCTTTGGACTACCTGTTGTTCCAGAAGTATAGAGTAGAATAGCTAAGGTTTCCTCAGAAGGCTCATCATGCCCCCTGTCCGAAGATGTTGAAATCAAAACACCTTCTTCCCATAATTTTTCACTTTTATTATACGCGTAGTGTTTGCATGACAATGAAGAAGAGCCACCATCAACGAGAAAAAGCGTGTCTAAAGATTCGCCAAAGTCCTCCTGCTGTAATAGTGCTAAATGATTGCTCCCCACAAATCCATATTTAGGCTGAGAACGCTTCACAAAAGCATATAATTCAGATGCTGGCATAGTTGGATTGATCGGAGCAACAGTAGCTCCATAGTGTAAGACTGCTAAGTAGATAACAATGAAAGAATACGAGTTAGGATAGCTTAGCAGAATACGGTCACCCGGGGTCACTCCTGCCTCAGATAAGTACCCGCCGATCCTCTCTATATCTTTGAGGATGGTTTCTCCAGTATACCAATGCCCCTGATCATAAATTTTAGGGGCATGCGCATGATTTTCAAAATGGTTTTGAAGACGTTGTGTAAGCCAAGACATTCGCAGGGTCAACTCCTTAATTAAGAACAAAATTACTGTGCGTTTTTTAAAGTATGTTCAGACTTTGGCTGACGTTGAAAAAGCTTAGATTTTTTCCCAACACAATAGGATAAAATGGGCGTTTTATTAAATAAATAAGCGACGAGCATCGATGAAAAATAGACAAATAAAATCGCAAGAGGTATGGATATAAAAAATAACCAGCTAGGTGCAGAAATAGCAGGCACAACCAATCCTAAGATAGATATAGGAAGAGGCTGAATCAAAAACATTCCAAATGAATTATTGGAAGCTAATTGAACAAAACGACTGAAAGGTTGCCATTTTGGTTTCTGCCGTCTACTCGCCCACTTAATGCCTAAAGATAACATGACAAGGATAACGCAAAAACTATAGGGAACAAAGAGTGGTTGTTCTACCATTTGAGCCGTATGATCAGAATCATTTAGCACAAGGCGATCAAAAAAATAATAGACCCAAATAACCAATACACCGATAACTAACGTTGTTACAATAAACTTAAGATGACGTTCAATGAACGTTCGGACAAGATCGTAGTGACAGGCTAAAATCCCTCCTGCAATAAACCAACATTCATAAGTTAATGCAAAAATGCCATAGTGAGCAAACCACACTCTAAATAAATACGGCCATTCAGGCGCATGAAAAGTAGGTAGCATGTATTTATAGAAGCCCATAAGCAACAATTGAAAAATAAAGCTTCCTATGAAAATATGAAGATGCCATTTTTCAAACTTGCGCAATCCATATAATAATAGAGGAAAAATAATATAAAATTGAAAAGTGACTAGAACATAATACAAATAGCCTTGGTTACCCAACATGAGCGACTTCCCTAAAGCATGGAAAAAGGAATGCATGCTTCCACCGTAATTTGAATTAAATAGGATATAAATAATCGTCCAAAAAAAGTAAGGAATCGCAATCAATAGTATGCGTTTTTTCCAAAAGGTTATTATTTTAAACTCACGATGGTAGTAAGTGATAAATAAGACAAGACCTGTGATAAACATAAATGCCATCCGAGTAAAATGCAAGGATGAATGAAACATGGACAATGTGAGCAGAGAAGGTGTCCAATCCTCTAACTGCGATGTAAACACCGTCATTGAATGAACCGAGAGTACACCCAGCATAATCAAACCACGCATGAGATCAATTTCATAGAGATGTTTCTTTTCCATAGGGTGTTCTCCTTTTTCTAAAAAATCAGGATGAAGAATGAGAGCGGGTCAATGTTGCTTCTACCTGTTCAAGCGTCACTTCTTTTGTCTCTGGTGAAAACCCTATTTCTATAATTAAAGCAACCAAAGCAACAAAGGCTACACTATAAAATCCGATAGCTAATCCATTATGAAGATTGAGGATAATAGGCATAGCATAGGAGCCTACAACTCCTCCAAAAAGACGACCAACCGCCTCTACCGTCGCCGTACCGGTCGTCCGCAGATGTGTCGGATACTGTTCAGCATAAGACATTTTAAGTGCGGGAAAAGTTCCCGTCCCGAAAAACGACATCACACACGCAAAGAGGATCATGCTAACCGCCGTTGTTGCCACTCCGAAAAATAATGAAGCAACCCCTGCCAATCCCATGAAAATAAGATAGACCATTTTACGCCCATAATGTTCTGCTAAATAGCCATTGAGGAGTTTCCCAGGTATCGCTACGCCCGTGATAATAGCAGTAAACAACAAGGAATCCGCTAATGAAAAGCCCTTGGAACTAAATAGCGTTGGCATATAGGTATTGACAATATAGAACATGAAAAAGGCACCTGTTGCTGCCACGCAACGTGATAGAGTTCGGCGTAGATAAGGCTTCTTCCAAGGTGTGAACGGTGTGACTCTTTCTGAAGAAGTCTGAATGATGACAGTGTTATTAAATTCTGGTTGAGGTAACGGTGCCTTAGTTAATATTTCCACCTCGGTCTCTATTCTTGTCATCACATGTTCCGCCTCAGTGTAGCGCGCTTTTTTGATAAGCCAACGCGGCGATTCTGGAAGTGCTTTTTGAATCAAAGCTGCATAAAGAATTGGAAGACCAGCAATGATAAAAAATACACGCCAAGCAAAAGTCCCGGGGAAATGAGGCAAGATGATAAACCCTAATATCGGTGCAATAAAATAGCCAATAGATAAACAAGCATCCATCAATCCATTAAACAAGGTTCTCTGACGATGATTAACAAATTCACTGACGATGGCAAATGGCAATGGAAAAACAGCCCCCATACCAAATCCGGAAAGGAATCTAAAGATTAAAAGCATCTCAAAATTGGGGCTGAAGGCACACAAAATCGTAAAAAGGCTGTATTCAATAATACCGAACACAAGAATGCGTTTTCTTCCTAATCGATCAGCCAAAAACCCTGCTGGAATAAGACCGATCACAATTCCTAAAGTAGATGATGCTGTGAGCACACCCACATCGCTGGAGCTCAAATGCATGGTTTTCTTAAGAGGCTCGAGCACAACGCCTAAGGACCCGATGCTCAGTGATTCAATAAACCACGCCAATCCTGCCAGAAAAACAATTTTCCAAGTAAACCAAGAAACGGGCAATCGTTCTAAACGGGCAGGAATACTATTCATAACACCATTGATTAATCAAAAATAATCCTTTAATGATTACCAAACCCTTCTCAATGCCGTATTGTCATCTTATGTTTAAAATTCATGGTTTTCGAGTAGCTTTGAAATAATAAATAACCATATAGAAAAATCATACAAAAGAAAGCCCTATAACATCAAGTAAAAAACAATTATATTTGTATAAAATAAATGGGTTAAGAACGGAATGGTGAAGAATCAGCAGCTACCAACTTAACTAGTATACATGATGATTGGGGACAAAAGGATTGAAAAACATGGATTTTTACAATGAAATCGGGCATTACATCAGCTTCATAAACCCCATCATGTGACCAAAGGCTGTCATTCCACAGCACATGTTCAGGTTATGGCTTTCGCAATGCCCGTACTCGATATTCCTCTATTTGTAAAGATCTCTTAATGCTTCATATCATTTTTACGAATCAAAAACACACAAGCAACAGTACCAATGGCAAGGATCGTCGCAGCTACTATGATAACATCCCTTGTGCCCATAACAAATGAAGAACGGGCAATTTCCCTGATAGTCGGAAATAAGGAATTCCCTTGAAAAGCATCGGCACTATCCATTCCAGACAATCCAGTGCTACCGGCAATCGGACCTGCCTCACTCAATCCTTTAATCACCTTTTCTTTGACATCAGAAGTTAACCCTGTAGCATTTAATGCATGAATTTTATCTGTAATAGCAGTTGTATAGTGACTAGCAAGGATTGCTCCAAATAGTGCTGTACCAAAACCCGTACCCATTTGTTTTGCAACATTATTGACACCAGAAGCCATGCCTGCACGATGTCTCTCAACCATCCCTATAGCGAGATTAGAAATCGGTGGAAAAATCAAACCATTCCCCACACCGGCAATAATAAACCCTGGCAATAACACGAGCCAATCAGCTGCCTTGTCCTGAGGTGATATCTCGGCCATTAGACCCACTCCAATGGCTAGAAGACCTAGTGGCACCACGATAAGCCACTTAACGCCAAATTTACCCATCAATATACCAACAACAGGTCCCAAGAAGAAAGCGAAAACCGTGAAGGTTAAAAAGCGCATACCTGTTTCAAGTGGACTAAACCCTAGAAAATTTTGAAAATAGATTGAGAGATAAAAAAACAAGGCGTACATTCCAGCATATAGACAAAAGCCCGAAACCGCTGCACCAGTAAAGCTATGTACTTTAAAAAGCCTTGGATCAATCATCGGATGCTTAATCCTAAGTTCTCCAATGATAAAAGTGATAATTGCCAAGGCTGCGATTCCCCACAACCCAAGTATTTCTGGAGATGACCAGCCCAGATTAGCATCATTTACTCTAATCAATCCAAAAATTAAACAGAACATGAAGACGGTGAGGGTCACCAGACCAAACACATCCACCTTTTTCTCAGCTGTTTCGTCCCTTGATTGTTTAATCGCCCACAAAGAAAGCACTATTCCCGCAATGCCGATGGGTATATTTATGTAAAAAATGGACTGCCAATTAATCTTATCAACCAAGATACCACCAACGAGTGGTCCAATCGCAGATCCCAACCCACTCACACTTCCCCAAATTCCAATCGCCATTCCTCTCTGTTTTCCTGTAAATGCAGCAGAAATAATCGCTAAAGAGAGTGGCATCATCGCCGAAGCTCCCAATCCTTGAATGCCTCGTGAAATATTTAAAACGAGGATAGGTGACAAACTTCCAATCGTCCATTCACTTGATAAAGCACACAAAAGTGACCCAATGGTGAATACGAAAAGCCCGATAATAAATATAGTCTTTCTCCCAAAAATATCTCCTAGACGACTTGAAGTCACCAAGGCAACTGCAAATATTAATATATAAGAACTCGTGACCCATTCCAGACTTGCAATGCTTGTGTGTAATTCCGATTGAATCGACGGTAAAGCCACAACGACAATTGTGACATCTAAAAGTCCCATAAACAGCCAAAGCAAGCCGCAACTAACGCCCACCATTTTCGACTTGCTTTTTCTTCCACTCGCTGCGTTGACATGTTGATATTCTCCCCCTGTATCCTGCTTTTTAATAAGCACATCGAAAATCGGCTAGACAAACAACACACAAATGTGGCTTATGCCACTATACGATAGACAACAAAATTTACCATTTTATGAAAAATAAATTTGCACGATACGCGCCCGATATAGCGCTCTTTATCCAAGAAAATAGAGAGCGTACACCTCACTGCCCTTCCTAATTCACACTAAAGATATAGTTGAAAAATTTAATTGTCAACGACTTTATAAAGAATAGATCGAATAGTCCCAGGGAAATCGAAGCACAAAAAATAGCGTATTCATTCTGGGACAATTTTCTCATTTGTTCTACTTCCATAAGATAGTATGAGCAATGCTGTGGTTACACAAGGAGGTATCTGAATGCAGTATCCAGCATACAACAATCTCGCAAGCAGCTTCCCTCCCCATTATGATGGATCAGGAAACACATTTAACGATCCTCGCACATATGGTTGGAATTTAGGCCATTTCACACCACTCTTGGGAATGGGAAGCTCACTTGCAAATTCAATGGGATATGGAAATATTAGTAAATTTTTAGGCGGCGCACATCAATTTATGGGGACCCTCCCTTCTATAGCACCCCAAAATTGGGGCGCACCCGTCAATACAAATCAACCGCTGAATCCCTTAATGCCAGGCAATGCCACCTTCCCTCAAGCAGGGTGGGGCAATACCAGTGGTTCAGGATGGCTTGGCAAATTATTAGGAGGAAATTATAACGCACCAACAAGCTATAATGGTTGGCCTCTTCAAAACATGGGGATGCCTTCCTTCGGCACACAGCCCTTCTTCCCACCAGGAATGCCTAGTGGGAATACCCCAGGCTATGGTCTGTTCTAATCAGTGTAACTTTCCTTCAGATGTCTCGAATAGGAATCAACTAAAATACTTGAGCTCCACAACTGTAAAGCAGGCGACACTCGTCTGCTTCTCCTCTTAACACTTTTCCTCTTAATGCGTTATAATAAGCACTATATTTTACTTACAATGGAGGAATGAGCGATGTACAGCTACAGTTTAAACGTCAGATTTAATGATTGCGATGTCCTACAACACGTCAATAATGCAACATATTATACATATTTTGAAGAAGCCAGACGTGACCTGTTCCGACTCTTTAATCCCGACCTCAGCACCCAAAATTGGAATATCATTGTAGCCTCTAACGCCTGTAACTATTTACAAGAGATCCACTTTGCCCAAGATATTACCATCTACACTTGGATCAGTCGTATTGGAAATTCCAGCTTTAATGTAGAGCACGCCATACGAGATGAGGAAGGACAATGGAAATCTCGTGGCAAGGCAACATTGCTCCAATTTGATTATAAAAATAAGCGTGGCGTTCCTATTAATAATATCACACGTAAACAGCTTTCTGAACACCTCCAAGGACCTGAAGGTGTCCCTGATTTTCGATAATTCTAATTATAAACTCCCAGTCAAGACGATGGGGAGTTTTTTTATGCCATTGAGCGACACGATGTCATGGACCAGAAGGTCTCAACACAGTTTCCATCCCTACATATAGAAAATGAGAGATCTTATCAATTGGGATCATCGTAGAAAAAACATATGTTAATATTAAGACTTACTTACTAATTTTTTAAAAAAATGCAAATTACTTTTGAATAATCTTTGTTTTATACTATAATATTATTATAACCTGATACTAAGCCTTGGTTATAATTTTTATTGCTTTTTAATAAGCTAATGATTAACTAATCATGTTTTCAACAACTAAAACTATGTCAATTATTATCTCGAAAATAACAAAGGGGGACTTTATCTATTATGGGAAGATTATTTGTGAACACTAGCAAAGGACAAGTGAGAGGCACTGTCCGTATCCCATCTTCAAAGTACCATTTGCATCGCGCACTTATCTTCGGATCACTCGCAGACGGTCGATCAACCATCACAGGTCAATCAAAGGCCTTGCATATCAAAGACACGCTCAACTCACTAAAAGACTTAGGAATTAAAGTCACTAAAACCTCTGACGGCTACACCGTTGACGGTGGAGACTATGTTCCCAAGAATGGAAATATTCGTGTCGGGAGCTCTGGAACAACCTCCCAATTCTTAATTGGTCTCGGCTCTCGCTCCGTTGAGAAAGCAGTCACTTATGACGGGCATAAGGCTCTAAAAGCAAGACCGATGGGCTCACTGCTTCATGCACTATCTGATATGGGAGTTAAATTAGAGGCTCTTAATGATCGGCTGCCTGTTACTGTCCACCCAGGACTTCCAAAAGGCGGGCACATTAAAATCCCAGGCACACTAAGCCAGTGGATTTCAGGCTTGTTAATTCTTGCCCCATTTGCTTCACAAGATACGGTGGTCGAAGCCCTTCCACCTTTAAATGAAAAAAGCTATATTAACTTAACGATTGAAATGATGAGCCAGTTTGGCATTAAAGTCATTGAGCATGACAACGGCAGAATGTGGACGGTTCCCGCTAATCAAAACTATAAACCTTGTGATCTCGTTCTAGAGCCTGACCTTTCTTCAGCAGCCTTTTTGTTGGTTCTTGGGGCACTACATCCTAGTGACTTAACACTCGAAGGTATTTCTTCAGCAGGCTCCCATCCTGAAGGTAAAGTATTAGAAATTATTCAACAAATGAGTGTCCCAGTAACCGTTGATGAGGAAAACGATCGTCTTCACATTCAGCATAACGGCATACGCCCAACTTCTGGTCTTGAAGTAGACATGAAAGATATTCCGGATTTGATTCCAGCATTGAGCGTTCTCGCTGCACTTTCCAAGGGACAGACCATTCTAAAAAATATCGGTCCAGGTCGCTTGAAAGAATCTGATCGCGTTAAAGCCATGTTACAGCTTAATAAAATGGGGGCAGATATTAAAGAGGTCGGCGATGATCTGATCATCAATGGTGTCGAATCTCTTCAAGCCGCATCGATTTCCACTTATAATGATCACCGTGTGGAAATGGCTTTTGCTTTAGCGGCGACACGTGCTTCTGGGACAAGTGATCTCACTTTTCCAAATGCTTATAAAATTTCCTATCCAGAATTCCTAGATCACATGACGCAACTAGGTCGTGATATGCGCATTAAAAATAAACAAAATGCAGACAAAAAGGAGCTTGTTTTAGTATGATAAGCGATCATCATCTTGATAATGAACCTCTCTTCTTAGACCAATTAGCTACCGTTAATCCAAACAAGGAAGCTGTTGTGGACTTAAGTACCGACACAGCCATCACACTCACTTACGGACAGCTGAATGACCTTGCCAATCGCACAGCGCAAGGTTTCTTGAAATATGGCATACAACCTGGTGAGTGTGTCGCTTATATTTTGCCAAATAGTTGGGAATTTATTGTTGCAACTCTTGCTATCTGGAAAATCGGTGCCACAGCTTGTCCTATTTTACCAGCGCTTAGGGATCACGAGGTTTCCTTTATTATGCAAAGATCAAAAAGTCGCCTACTCATCATCCCTGAAAACTATAGAAATTTTGACTACCAGCCAATGGTGGAACGCATTACACCTAAGCTCCCACGTCTAGAAAAAACGATCACAATTACTTCAAGAGACCCCTTTGACATAAAGGTTCGTCTTGGTGGATTAGCATCAGAAATGCCCGATATGGAAACTATTGAAGCATTACATCCAACTGCACGCACCAATGCTACATTGCTCTTTACTTCAGGAACCACAGGAGAACCAAAAGGGGTTATCCATACACATGGAACTTTAAGCTTTGCTGCTCACGCTCACACGAAGACCCTCAGGCTTACCGATCAGGACATCATCTGGGTACCATCGCCATTAGCACACCAAACAGGTCTTTTATATGGCTCAATCATTGCCCTTTCCTTAGGCGCAAAACAAGTGTGTCAAGCGATCTGGAATGTCGACACTGCTCGTCAAGCAATCGAAGAACACGGGGCAACATTTGTCCAAGCTGCTATGCCGTTCTTAGCAGATATTTCACGGGATCAGCGCCCACCAAAGGGATTAAAAACCTTTGTTGCCACTGGTGCCGCTGTACCTAGACAGCTTGCTTATGATGCTACTGCAGCTCTAGAATGCCATGTTGTAGGCGGCTGGGGATCAACAGAAAGCTGTCTCATTAGTGTCGGATCCCCTTATTCCAATAGCGAAAAAGCATGGAGTACAGACGGACACGTGATCGAAGGCATGGAAATGAAAATCACCGATGAGAACGGAAACGAGCTTCCTCGTGGCAAGGAGGGCATGTATCGCGTCAAATCACCAGCCATGTTTACCACTTACCTGGATCACCACGACTGGTACGAAGATTCAATAGATGAAAATGGCTTCTTTATCACAGGAGACCTAGCCATTATGGATGAGGACGGCTATCTAAGCCTCACCGGACGTGTCAAAGATATTGTCAATCGTGGCGGCGAAAAAATCCCCGTCGTAGAGATTGAAAATTTGTTGTATGAACACGACAATATTAAAGATATTGCCATTGTTGGCATGCCTGATCCTCGTTTAGAAGAACGCATTTGTGCTTTTGTGACACTTAAAACAAATAAAAACTTCACACTGCAAGATATGTCCTCCTATCTAGAAACAAGAGGCGTAGCAAAAATCTATTGGCCTGAACATCTTGAGCTTATTGATAGCTTGCCAAGAACTGCTTCCGGCAAGGTCCAAAAATACGTTCTCAGACAAATCATTGCTGATAAAATCAACGCTAAGGCTTAAGATCAAAGGGTGGGGATTGTAATGAATCATACGGTCTTTCAAGAACTTAAAGAAGAGGTCCACGCATATGTTAACGGCCCTCTTCGTAAAATTGCTGAGCGTATTGAAACAACTGGAGAATGCGGAAAAGACATTTGGGATGAGCTACGCTCAAAGGGCTATTTAAATCTCGTTGCCCCGGTTGAACTTGGAGGGCGTGGTCTCACCTTTTTCCAATATCTAGAGGTTATTGAACTCTTTGCCCAATCTCACGGCTCCATTCGTGTTATCATTCATGTGAGCAACGGTATTTGGCGTCCTCTTTTGCCCATTGTTAACGATGAACAGAAGGAACGCTTTCTCAAACCATTAATTAATGGCAACATCATGACAACCTTCACATTAACTGAGCCTAACAGTGGTTCAGGCGCAGACATCAAAACAACTGTCCGGCCGGATGGCTCTGATTACCTTGTTAACGGCGAAAAATGGATGATTTCTTTTGGCGATATCGCAGATTACTTTCTTCTCTTTGCTCGACTTGAAGAAACAACAGGCTATGACGGGACACTTGCTCTGATGGTGCCAAGACAGACTCCAGGACTGACGATTCACATGATGCCAAGAACCATGGGACAAACAGGAACAAGTCATGCCCATTTGGTTTTAAAGGATGCACGCATCCCCACTCATAATCTACTAGGTAAACCTGGAGAAGGGCTCATTGCTGCGCTTAGTGGCTTTCTCGATCCCAGCCGCATTTCCGTTGCGACCTCCTGTGTTGGGCTTGCCCAACGTGCCTTAGACCTCGCTGTGTCTCGAGCAAATGAACGTGTCACCTTTGGTAAATCTCTGAGCCAACGGCAACTTATTCAAGCCTATATCGCTGAAATGGCTACAGATATTGAAGCTGCTCGTCTGTTATGCTATCAGGCAGGCCGATTACAAGAACAAGACAAGCTCGAACCTGCTAAGGCTTCTATGGCAAAGCTTTATAGTGTAGAGATGTTGCGACGCGTGACGGATAAAGCCATGCAAATCTTTGGCGGGATTGGTTACTTTCATGACAGCGAAATTGAACGTATTTATCGAGACAGCCGCCTCCAATGGTTTGAGGAAGGTACTTCGGAAACGCAAAAGGTGATTATCGCCAAGCACTATTTAACAAAGGATGATTGATTAACATGTCATTACTCTTTCAAAAAGGCAAGATCGGCTCACTGAAATTAAAGCATCGCATTCTCATGGGAGCAATGCATCTTGGCATAGAGGGCGATGCTCACCAATTGAATCAGTTGAAAGCCTTCTACTCAGAGCGAGCTAAGGGTGGAGCCGCCTTAATCATCACAGGTGGCGTCGCTGTACTTCCTGCTGGTAGTGGAGACCACATGTTTTGCTTGACTAATCAAAACCATCGAGAGCAACTTAAAGAGCTTGCCCAAACGGTACATAGAGCTGGAGGTAAAATCGCTTTGCAACTTCAGCACAATGGTCGCTACGCAAAAAGCATGGAAACTGGGCTCTCACCTGTAGCCCCTAGTCCTATCATGTCACGAATCTCAAAGGAAACACCTCAAGAGCTTTCGACTACCGACATTACAACCATACAAGATGCCTTTATAGATGGCACTCAATTCGCTGAACAAGCTGGCTTTGATGCAGTGGAATTAATGGGCTCTGAAGGCTACCTGCTCAATCAATTTCTCTCCTCTTTAACCAATCAACGTTCCGACCTTTATGGAGGGAATTTTGAAAATCGCATGCGACTGCCTTTAAACATTGTGTCAGGTATCCGACAACATATCGGTCCAAATTACCCCGTCATTTATAGGATATCAGGAGATGATTTTATGGAGGGCAGTACGACACGCGAACAGACACTCCTCTTTGCACAGCTCCTTGTTGAGAAGGGTATCGACGCCCTCAATGTGGGTGTCGGCTGGCACGAATCACGCATCCCAACGGTTGCTGCCAGTGTACCACCTGCCGCCTTCTCCCATATTGTTTCCGCGATCAAACACGCTGTTGACGTTCCCGTTATTGGCAGCAATCGCATTCATACTCCAGAGATAGCTGAAACTGTGCTACAGCAAGAACAGATGGACTTTATTGCTCCAGCACGTCCATGGCTCGCAGATGAAGCCTTTGCTAACAAGCTCCAAGCTGGAGAGCATACCAGTTTAAATCTGTGCGTTTCCTGTAACCAAGCATGTCTCGACCATACGTTAGGGCATCCTTTAAAACCTGTTAGATGTTTAGTTAATCCCAAAACCGGACATGAATGGGATTGGCAAAATAGGAAGAAGAGCTCAACTTCATTAACTATTGCTATAGTGGGCGGTGGCGTTGCGGGGCTGGCTACAGCAAAGGCTGCCGCCGAAGACGGACATCGTGTCACCTTATTCGAGGCAAAAGAAAAATTAGGCGGTCATTTTTATCTGGCTTCACAAATTCCTAGCAAGAACACATTTAAACATACCATCCGCTTTTATCAAACTGCACTCGAACGGCTCAACGTTACCATTTACTTATCTACTCAACCATCAGTTGAAGAATTAAAGAACTACGATAAAGTCTTTTTAGCTACTGGGGTAGTGCCATCTATCCCCCAACAGCTCAAAGGAACCCACCTCACCCATGTGACCAATTATTCCGATGTTCTATCGGGAAAAGTACCCTTTGGGAAAAAAATTGTGATCATAGGCGGTGGAGGTATCGGTTCAGATCTTGCTCATTTTATCGCTTCATCCAACACCGTCCCTAAAAGTATTCAAGGCTTTTTTGAAAGCTATAAAACAAAGGTTGAAGCTCCTGCTCCAATTGAGTTATCCATCATTTCCAGATCTCCAAAGGTTGCCAAGGGAGTGGGACCGACAACACGCTGGGTATTGCTTTCAGAGCTGAGAAGATTAGGGGTTAAGCTATATAAAGGCTATGAATGCCTAGAAATCACGGAAACTGGTGTCTGGATTACCAATGAAGAAGAGCGACAATACATTGAAGCCGATCAAGTGATCCTCTGTACCGGACAGACAGCTAATCGTGAACTCTATGATCTGATCAAGGAAGATGTCCCCACGGAGCTTGTCGGGGGTAGCTACGATGCAACAAACCTCAACGCTGCTCAAGCTATTCGTCAGGGCTACCAGCTTGTATACGCTAATGAAATAACAGATATTTAGACAAGGAGAGGATTCACATGAATGATACATTAAAAGGAAAGAAGGCACTGATTACGGGGAGCTCACGCGGTATTGGTCGAGCAACTGCCTTAAGATTTGCTGAAGAAGGTGCTGACGTCCTCATCCACTATCGTCGTGATAAGGAAGCAGCGATCAAAACAGCCGAAGATGTTCAAAAATTAGGAAGGCAAGCTCTTATTTTCGAAGCTGACCTTGACTCCCCCGAAAAAATAGATGCCATGTTTGATTATGTAGAAAAAGAATGGGGCGCATTGGATATTCTTATCACCAATGCCGCTGCAACTGCCTTTAAAAAGTTGCTAGAGATTAAAGAACACCATATCACTAAAACCTATCAGGTTGTCATCAACAGCACTTTACAAGCCGTTCAAAGAGCCGTACCACTCATGGAAGGTCGTTCAGGACGCGTGATTACTATCTCCAGCATGGGCAGCGAATTTACCCTACCTCGCTATGCTAATATCGGTTCAGCAAAAGCTGCTTTAGAATCGCTCACACGCTATTTCGCTACCGAGCTTGGGGAAAAGGGCATCACCGCCAACTGCATTTCTCCTGGTGTTGTGGAAACCGACTCCTTAACATTTTACGCTGGAGATGGTTTCGCAAAGTTCAAGGAAAAGGTCATCTCCAAAACACCGCTTAAAAGATTGACTCAACCAGATGATGTTTCTAGCCTATCTCTTTTCTTGGCAAGTGATGCTGCTCGTTTTCTCACTGGACAAGTCATCAAAATTGACGGCGGCTTAACCATCAACAACCACTATCCACCAGAAATTGCTGATTAACATCCCCCCCCCATGCCCTATTTGGTGTGGGGGTTTTACTCTATAAAGGATGCACATAGACATCCTGATTCCTTCAACGACCTTTATGGATGACACGATCGATTCTCGACGTCATACTTCCAGCCACCATGGTGAGGATCACATCCTTGACTAACGGGAGCAACATCCAACCCCATACCAAAGGATATGTCACCAAAGAAATACTTTTAGGTCCAGATAGCCAAAAGTGATACGCCAAATACATATACGTCGTTCCAAACAAATAATTGATAAAAAGACCCACAAAACCGGCGATGAAAAAGATAAACGGTTTGAATGAAGAACCCTTTTCGACCATCCTTCCCATAACAAAGACCAGAACGATATAGGATAATAAAAATCCGAATTCAGGACTAACTATGACAGATAGCCCGCCTGAAAATTTAGCAAAAACCGGTGCTCCAGCCAGTCCCACCACGATGTAAAGAAGCATTGACATGACGCTCACTCTGCTCTTTAACAAACAACCCGCAAGCAGGGCAACAAATGTTTGTAACGTAATATCCACACCACCTATAGGCGGAATGAATTGAGTCATATTGGCACTTATTGCCATAAGAGCTGCAAATAGTGCAGCATAAATCATATCGATTGCCTTAAAACGCTTTTCCCTATTTGCCATTTTATATCCTCTCTTAATTAACACTCCTTCCCATCATAGCTAGTTTTAAATTTTTGTCAACTTAAAATAAAAATAGGTTAACAATTTACTATTAGCAAAGCCTGCAATCTTCAAACTAGACAAAAGCTGAAAACAAAAAGCAAGGCAACCTTTCTTCCCATTATGAATACCCTCCAACAGTCGCACAGCAAAAAGCTCATCTGCCGTTTGAACACCATTCAAGTGAATACTAACAGTTGTACGTTTAATGAAGTATAAATGTAAGAGAACTGCTTATGCTAACACTAAAAAATCCTTGAAAGCAGGAACTGTCTATGGACGCACCATTCATCGCCATCACCAGCGATTTCAAACAACAAAAATATGAGTTAAACAATGACTATGTCACATCTGTCTATGCAGCTGGAGGATTCCCCATCTTACTCCCTTATTCTTCAGATCCCTCAATGATTCAACACATGCTCACCTGTGCACACGGCATTTTACTGAGCGGGGGTAGCGATATTGACCCTTACTTGTACCGAGAAGAACCTATTCCCGCTTTGGGAACCATCAACCCCAAACGCGACGCTTTTGAAGTCTCCCTAATACAAGCTGCCCTCGATCGAAGCATTCCCATCCTAGCGATCTGTCGGGGCAATCTCATGCTAAATGTAGCGGCTGGCGGCTCATTATATCAAGATATTTATTCCGAGCATGAAACGTTCATACAACATAGTCAGATTGCACCGCGTGATCATGCTTCTCACAGTGTTCAAGTAAAATCCCATACCCTTCTTCACCGCATAGCTGGATCAGATACCCTTCGCGTCAATAGTTATCATCACCAAGCAATCAAAACGCTTGCTCCTGGTTTTCGAAGCTCAGCACAATCCAAAGACCACATCATTGAAGCCATTGAAAGTCCACACCAGCCTTTTATTGTTGGCGTTCAGTGGCATCCTTGTAGCCTCATACCAAATCAAGATCATGCCCTCAGTCTCTTCAAAGCCTTTATTCATGCAGCGAAAAAATATGCTTGAGAATAAGCGCTTCCCGAAGCCCAAACATCCCTACACCAAAAGACTGCTTCACAATCTAAGCAGCCTTTTTAACACCTTACTTAATGCATTTAATCAGTGTAACGTTTGAAAACAAGGCAAGCATTATGACCACCAAAACCAAAAGAATTAGAAATACCAGTGGTCACGTCTTGCTTTCGAGCTCTATTGGGGACATAATCCAAGTCACATTCTGGATCTGGTTGCTCTTGATTAATGGTCGGAGGAATCATACCTTGTTCTAATGTTTTCAATAAGGCAACCGCTTCTGCTCCACCAGCCGCACCAAACATGTGACCTATTATTGATTTATTAGCTGTAATAGGTACCTTGTAAGCATCATCTTGAAACAAACGCTTGATCGCTTTGGTTTCTGAAGCATCACCGACAAGCGTACCTGTCCCATGGGCACTAATTACGTCCACGTCCTTTGGATCTATAGCAGCTTTCTTCAAAGCGTTTTTCATCGCAATATAAGCACCGGCTCCCTCCGGATGTGAAACAACAACATGATACGCATCAGAACTAGAGCCATAACCAACCACTTCTCCATAAATATGTGCTTCTCTGCGAAGTGCATGCTCTAAGGATTCCATAACAAGAAGACCAGCACCCTCTGCCATGACAAAGCCATCACGGCCACCATCAAATGGCCGACTTGCCTTTGATGGGTCTTCATTGCCCATCGAAAGAGCTTTGGCGTTACCAAAGCTCGCTAAAGAGAGGGGGGTGATAGCTGCTTCTGCTCCACCGGCAATCATAACATCAGCATCGCCATAACGAATCGCATTGAATGCTTCCCCGATGGACGTATTGCCCGTCGAGCAGGCAGTGACCGGTGCCATTGATGGCCCTTGTGCACCAAAGCGAATACTGATTTGCGCCGTAGCCACATTGGCAATCATCATCGGAATAAGACTAGGACTCACCCGTCCAGGTCCTCGCTTTTGCAAGTGATCTTGACCATCGATGATGACATTAAGTCCACCAATGCCCGATCCAACATAGACCCCGAAGCGTTCCTTATCAACAGCGTCAAACTTTAACCCTGAGCTCTCAACAGCTTCTTCAGCAGCAGCTAGTGCATACTGACAATACATATCCATCTTTCGTGCTTCTTTTCGACCCCATCTCTCAGCAGCATCGAAACCCCGTACGAGACCAGCAATTTTAACTTTTAAATCTGTGACATCAAAAGTATCTATAGTAGAAATTCCAGATTGTCCTGCTTTAATATTTTCCCAAAATGTGTCTACATTCATCCCGATGGGCGTTATAACTCCCATTCCTGTTACGACAACTCTATTCATAGGACAATCCTCCTAATATTTTTATCCTCTATTATATCAATATTTTACCCTATTACAAGTTAGCGATTATCATAGTATAATACACACTATAATAGTAGACTAAATAAACTCATAGACAGGAGAAGTTTATCATAGAACGAACAGAAAGACTCCAAGAACTATCCGAATTTTTAAAAGCACGACGCGCTAAGATGCATCCACATATGGTCGGAATTCCCGAAGGTCCTCGAAGAAGAACTCCAGGTCTCCGACGAGAGGAAGTGGCACAGCTTGCCAACATCAGTACCACATGGTACACATGGCTAGAACAAGGCAGAGACATCAAGGTTTCTCCCGTGGTCTTAGAATCCGTCACCAAGGCTTTAAAGCTGAATGCAGATGAACGTAAATATTTATTTGCTCTTGCTCTAGAAGATCACATCCCAGCTACCTCTTCAGAACATCAAGAGACAGCTATCTCAAAGTCTCTTCATAAAATCCTTGAAGAACTACAGTACTGCCCCACCATTGTATCTGATAGAAAATGCAACATTGTTGGCTGGAATCATGCTGCTTCCTACGTCTTCATAGAATTTGAAAACATTTCTCCAGAAGATCGCAATCTCATTGAATTGGTATTTGCAAGAAAGGACTTCAAAGCCTTGACCGCCAATTGGGAACATTTTGTCAAAGGTTTTTTATCCATTTTCCGAACTTACTATGGTCAATATGTCGCTGACCCCTGGTATGGTGAGTTTATTAAAAAAATGGAAACCACCTATCCTGACTTCAACGGGCTGTGGAATCAAAGCGGCGTACATTCAGCTCCCGATCTGCAAATCGAATTTCGTCACTCAAAGATTGGAAAAATGTTCTTCAATCTCACTTCCTTACAAATTCAAGGAGACACCGATTTGCGATGTAGTGTCTACACTCCTATCGAAGGAACAGATACCGAATTAAAGCTCAAGCGTTTATTTGATCAGGCTGACCAAAAAAATGCCGCCTCAAACTAGCTTTATTTAAGCAAAGGAATCCGTCCTCTATACTGATTAATAAGGGTTTCATTATGTAATTCAGCTCCATCAACATTTCCACTTAATAAAATAGGTGGCTCAATCCCTTGATCTGCCAACAGCTTGGTCACCTCTGCAAACAGACCGTTCAATAGCATGGCTCCGATAACTGTAGAGGTAGAACCAAATGGTACAGAGGCATGGTCATGGGACAAAACAGCATCCCCCGTCACTGAATGATTATCAATCACTAAATCGACGACATTCGAGAGATAATGATTATGCTTATGCCTGGAAGCCATGCTGTGAACATACGCTAAAGAAGTGATGCCTATCACATAAGCCCCCTTTTCCTTAGCAAATAATGCCACGTCGATCGGCACAGGATTCCTACCAGAAGCAGAAAGCACGATAACCACGTCATCTTGACAAATATCTTGCTCCTGCAAAAAGGAGTCAGCATAATCATTTTGCTTCTCCAGTCTTGACGAAGTGACTGCTCCTTCATGTAGCATCAATGGCTCAATCAATATCGGTTTAATTGGCGCCAAGCCTCCCGCACGATAAAAGACTTCCTCCGTTAATAAATGAGAATGACCACAGCCAAACAACTGAACAATCCCACCCTTTTTAATAGCCTCAACCACCTTTTGAGCACTTTGCCTTAGCTGCTGGATTTCGTGTTTTTCAACCCTTTGCATTTGCTCCTTTACCTTATTAAAATATGTCTCTAGCACCCCCCGAATCCCCCCTAAAAAATAATGTCCCTTTTAAATGAATAGTACCATGATTGACAGTGATTTATCCATAGAAAAAACCCATGATCTCGCCATCCCTTCAGCAGTCTTGTTCATATGGTGGCACGCTGTTCCAAGTGCTAGACACCCTATTCGTGAGCCTTTAATCAGAAATTGATTGCAAAGGACTTGTCTACTCTCGATCAAAAAGTTGATGAAATTGAGCTGACATAAGGATTGACTAAAGGATAGCATTAGTATATGATAGAAAATAATAGTACATTCTTTACTAGGGGTGCCTTAATGGGCTGAGACAGAGAGAATTCTGAACCCTTGAACCTGATCTGGGTGATACCAGCGTAGGAAAGTGGAGTGTTAGAGCAATGTGTTTCCCTATGATATTTCCATTGGGCTCTCAAACCACTTTCTGAATTCAGAAAGTGGTTTTTTATATGTTAAACAGCCACAAAATTCCCTGAAACACCTATAAAAAAGCATAAGAAAAACTAAATAATTCGTCATTAAAACCTAGAAAAAAATAAGATTTTTTCTCATCTGTAAGGTCATTACGGATCCATGCTCCCATAGACTACACCCTCATTAATTGGAGAAGAAGGAGGATGAACATCATCGAGGACTTCCATGTTATTTCTAACGGCAAACTCCCCTTTCCAAGCTTTCTATCTATCGCACAAAAGATTCATCCCTTCATATCAGCGATTCATCTTCGTGAAAAACAACGCTCAGAGTCAGAATTAAAGCAATGGGTGGAAGCAATGGTACACAATGGCATTCCCAGAGAAAAAATTATTGTAAACACATGGATGCAATTAGCCAGTGATTATCAGCTTAAAGGGGTACACTTGCCCACACACCATGGAAATCCACTCGCTATTAAACAGCAGTCCCCATTTTTAAAAGTTGGCGTATCTGTCCATCATTTAGATGAAGCTCTGTACTACAAAAAAGGTGGTGCGGATTATCTATTCTTTGGCAATGTCTATGAAACAACCTGCAAGCCTGGTCTCGAAGGAAAAGGCTTAAACGAACTCCAAAGGATTACTGCTGCAGTATCAATACCTGTCATTGCCATTGGCGGTGTCCAGCCCACCCATGTTCCAGAGCTCATTGAAGCTGGAGCTTCGGGAATTGCTGTGATGTCTGGCGTTATCGAGGCAAAAGATCCCATTAAGGCAATAAAAGACTATCAATCATTCTACATGCCAACAAAAGAGGTGTAGCACACATGCAACCGAAGCGGTTCGATGCCATCATTATCGGCGGTGGCGTCATTGGCTGTTCCATCGCTTTTCACTTATCAAAATTAAAGAAAAAGGTCTTGCTCCTAGAGAGACAACAAATTGGGTGCGAAGCTTCAAGTGCTGCCGCTGGTATGCTCAGCGTCCAGGCCGAATTAAAAGCAAGAGATCCGCTTTTTGAGAGCGCAAGATTAAGCAGAGACATGTTCCCTGCCATCGCATCTGAACTCCGTGAGCTTACACACATAGATATTGAGCTTATTCATAATGGTCAATTAAAGCTTGCTGAAAATGAGGAGCAGACCAAAGCATTCAAGACACTTGCCGATTGGCAACGCTCCATTAACGAAGACGCCATTTGGTTGGAACGAGAAGCTCTCCTTCGTCTTGAACCCTATTTATCTGATCACATCCATGGGGCACTGTACTTTCCCAATGAAGGTCAAGTGTACGCCCCACGTTTAACCCACGGCTTCGCCAAAGCCGCTGCTTTATTGGGGACTCAAATCCAAGAATACTGTGACGTTCAAAATCTATTGATTTCTAACGCAGAGGTGCAAGGTGTCCGCACAATTACAGGGAATTACTATAGTGATGCTGTTATCGTTGCAACAGGCGCATGGTCACGTCCATGGTTGCCAGAAGAACTGCAACAACCTGATAGCTTCTATCCTGTAAAAGGTGAAGCCCTTTCATTAAGAACCCACTATCCTCTCATTACAAGAACCATTTTTACTAAAAGTTGCTATATTGTACCCAAAAGAGGAGGCGAGCTGTATGTTGGAGCAACGATGACGGACCATACCTTTGAGAAATCGGTCTCACTCGAGGGATTATCCACTCTCATGAATAAGGTTAAAACACTTCTTCCAGTCATTAGCACGGCGACCATACAACACTTTTGGTCTGGTATCCGATCAACAACACAAGATAGTCTACCCTACCTCGGAGAACATTCTCAGACACAGCGACTTTTTTTTGCCACAGGTCACTACCGCAATGGCATTTTATTGAGTCCAATCACAGGAAAGGTCATGGCTGAACTCATCACCGATCAGCCCATTTCTGTTGATTTAACGCCTTTTCACTTAAATAGATCCCTTGAGAATGAGGAGGTTTAACATGACACTAACAATCAACGGTAACCAGATGGACATTCCCAATACTATTACTAACGTACAGCACTTATTGTCCCATTTCAAATTAGAACAAAAGAGCACCGTAGTTGAGCTCAATAATGAAATTATTGAAAAATCAGCACACGCTGAGCAAGCCCTTGCTGACGGCGATCGTGTTGAGATTGTCCATTTTATTGGAGGAGGATGATAGCAATGTTAAAAATAGCAAACTATGAATTTAACTCTCACCTACTATTAGGGACGGGTAAATATGCAGACTTCCGGTTACAACAACAGGCTGTGACAGCCTCAGAAACAGAGATATTAACCTTTGCCGTGAGGAGAATGAATATCTTCGAAGCCTCGCAGCCTAATTTCTTAGAGATGATTGATGTCGACAACTATACCCTTATCCCAAATACAGCGGGTGCCAAAACAGCTGAAGAGGCAGTGCGTATTGCCAAATTGGCGAAAGCTTCTGGACTCTGCGATATGATAAAAGTAGAGATCATTGGCGATCAAAAAACCTTACTCCCTGATCCTTTTGAAACCTTAAAGACATGTGAGATTCTGCTCGATGAAGGATTCATCGTTCTTCCATACATCTCTGATGATGTCGTATTAGCCAAAAGGTTACAAGAGCTCGGTGTCCACGCCATCATGCCAGGTGCATCTCCTATAGGATCTGGGCAAGGGCTATTAAATCCTATGAATTTAAGCTTCATTATTGAGCAATCTACAGTACCCGTTATTGTCGATGCAGGTATTGGCTCCCCTGCCGATGCAGCTCTAGCAATGGAATTAGGAGCAAGTGGCGTCCTTTTAAATACAGCCGTTTCAGATGCCCAAGATCCAGTTAAAATGGCCTTAGCTATGAAACTCGCTATTGAAGCCGGTCGGTATGGCTACGAGGCTGGACGTATATCTAAAAAAACTTATGCGAGTGCGAGCAGTCCAACTGAGGGGATGAGCACAGTTGAGCAAGGATAGATATTCAAGGCAGACACTTTTTGCTCCTATTGGAAAAGCTGGTCAAGAAAAATTACAGCGTGCCCATGTGCTGGTGGTGGGCGCTGGCGCCCTTGGTGCAAGTATTTCAGAAATCTTAGTTCGAGCAGGGATCGGACAGCTTACAATTGTTGATCGAGACTATGTGGAATGGAGCAATCTTCAAAGACAGCAGCTCTATACAGAAAGAGATGCTGAGGACCATTTACCCAAAGCCATTGCTGCCGAGAGACGGCTATCACAAATCAATTCCGATGTATCTATACAGGGTAAAATTGCCGATCTCGATGTACAGGAATTAGCTAAATACTGCCAAGTCATTGATTTAATTATCGATGCTACAGATAATTTTGAAACACGCATGCTGATCAATGACAGTGCTCAGAAGTATAAGATTCCTTGGATATATGGAGGGTGTGTGGGAAGCACTGGTATTACTTATACCATTCTTCCTGACCAAACCCCTTGCTTGACTTGTCTTCTTAATACGCTCCCTTTAGCTGGAGAGACCTGCGATACAGTTGGCATCATCGGTCCCGCGGTTCAGCTTGTCACAGCCCACCAAGCTACTGAAGCGTTGAAGCTGCTTACCAATGAACAAAATACAGCTCTTCGGAACACGTTACTATTCTTCGATTTATGGAATAACGAATACGCCACTATTAATGTGGCTTCAATGAAAAAAAACGATTGCCCATCATGTGGTTCCTCACCTACTTACCCTTACCTAAGTATAGAAAATCAAACAAAAACCGCTATCCTATGCGGTAGAGATAGCGTGCAAATCAGACCACAAAGACCATTGGAAGGTGGTCTAGAAACACTTTCTCATCGACTCTCTATGCTCGATATTAAGCTTAAATCCAACCCCTACTTAATCAACTTTGAGGTTGAAGGATATCGCTTAGTTATCTTTCAAGATGGACGTGCACTAGTACATGGCACAAAGGATATCGCACGAGCTAAAACCTTATATACCCGCTATATTGGTGGTTGATTCACACATGAAAAAATAGAATGTTTGCTTATAAAAACATCCGCATCATTCAGAGACGAACGCCGAATGTCTGAACGATGCGGATGTTTATCTACATAAGAATATGAATTTTTGAGTCTCCATATGATCATTGTGCTTCCCTTCCTCTTACGCTCATGGCAATCAAAAAACAGTGCGTGCCTGCAAAACAATAATCAAAGAAGACAAAGATGTTGAATCCTAGCACCTTGCTTAATATCAGGAGGCATTAAAAGCGACGTTTGCTCCATGTCCACCCAAGGGCTCTACCTTCATTAACTTCGCCCTGACAAAAATCCGCTTATTCGTCTGCGTGGCTGTATCACATGTAATCAGCGTTAGCTGCTTCTCTTTTGTATTCCGAATGACACCTGATTCCTTTTTATCGATGATTTTTTTTGAAACCACCTGATAGATATATTTATTTTTTTTATTGGTTAAATCTACTTCCGCATGTGGCTGTATATTAACCAACGGACTAAATAACACATTTTGTTGCCTCATATGATGACCAGCTAAGGGGTAATTCCCTTCTCCCATCTGCTGATCGGCACGCATCGTTGTCGCACCTACAAGCAAGTTTTGATTCGTTGTCCCTTTTAAAATGGGCAGATTCAAATGCACGCTTTTAATGGTGATCTGTCCAATGATCGCTTTCTTATCAAAGGCAACACTCCCCTTCAGCGTGTCCCACATCGACGGGGCTGTGATCGTATTGAAATCAAACGTCGCTCCACGCTCATTATTTGCCGCTAATTGTTGAGCCGTTAAATCTGAATCATTATGATGGACACTCATGTAATGAATAATTTGCATTTTGATATAAGGCGTACAAATGAGGAGAATCCCCAAAACTACAATGACCCCAACCACCCATGTTTTTCGCATGATTCCTCTCTCCAGTCCTCATTTTCTTTATGAAAGAAGCACCTGATCACGTATAACACGATCAGGTGCAACAGAGTCATTTTATTGTTATTCTATTGTTCTCTCTTTTTTCTTCTCGTTAGCGTGAAACCAGCTAATCCGCCTAAAAGAAGGAGAATGCCCGCCATCACCATTGGTGTATTACTTGTATCCCCTGTGCTTGGTAAAGGAGGCATAGGCCCTTTACCTGGATGAGGAGGGTTCGCATGCCCTTTGCCCGGAATAGGTGGCGCAGGATCTACAGATATCTTCTTCCCAGGTTTTTGCGGACCACCGATGTTACTACCATTGACTGTAGCAACATTATTAATGGTTTTCCCAGCCTGATCTGAGGTAATTGTCGCTTTGAAAGTCACCGTATGCACTTTCGTATCAGCCACAGTACCAAATTGACCCATCACAGTCCCTGATGCAAACTGACCATTATCCTTATCCTTTGCATCTGTTGCTGACTTGCCATCGATCATCAGACTGCCTGGCACATATTTCACACCTTTTGGTAAAGGATCAGAAATTGTAAGTCCATTAACTAAGCTATCTGTCACGGTGTTATGTGTCTGAATCGTATACACAACCGTGTCGCCCACTTTATAGCTCTGACCACCGTCTGCATTTTTCGCCGTTTTCGACGATACTAAAATCGGTGGATGTCCAACAACGTGAGTGATTGCCTGAGGAGTATCAGGTATATCAATATTGTCACCAGATACGGTCGCCGTGTTCTGAATATCGTGACCGGCTTCACCTGATTCAACAGTAACATCAAATGCTACCGTATGCACCTTCATATCCGTGACATCGCCAAGTTGACCTGTCACAGTTCCTGATACAAACTGACCATTATCCTGATCTTTTGCATCTGTCACTGACTTACCATCAACTGTCAAACTACCTGGCACATACTTCACGCCAACTGGTAAAGGATCAGAAATCATCAGCCCGTTGACCAAGCTATCTGCCACGGTGTTATGCGTTTGAATCGTATAGTGAAGCGTGTCACCTACTTCTGGGTGCGTCGCATCCTGATTGCCTGTCATTTTCTTCTTCAAAGTAACTGATTTTTCCGATTGTAGCTTCGGATCTTTCGGATCGACATGGACTTGAGCTTGTGGATGATCGGGTTCGTCAACGTTATCTCCCGAAACCGTCGCCACGTTTTGGATGTCTTTCTGAGCTTCGCCAGTTGTGACCGTGGCATGGAAGACCACTGTATGCCAATCCGTATCCGTGACATCGCCTAAATGCCCCGTCACCGTTCCACCAACGAAATCTCCAGCATCATTATCTTCTGCATCTGTCACTGTTTGACCATCTACCTGTAAACTACCTGGTACATAGGCTAATCCAGTCGGAAGATCATCAGCAATCGTCCAGTTATTCACGATGCCATCTGACACCGTATTACGTGAACTAATCGTATACTCCAACACATCTCCTACTACTGTTTTGTTAGGATCTCCTGTGAGATCTTTCACTTCTTTAATGGATTCCAGCTTCGGATCACGTGGATATACCTTCGCCACTGCGCTAGGATGATCAGGGGTATCAATGTTGTCTCCACCCACCGTTGCTGTGTTCATAATATCGTGACCGGCTTGTCCCATATTTACCGTGACAAGGAATGAGACGGTATGTGCATCCGTATCGTCCACATCACCAAACTTACCTGTCAACTGACCATTCAACTGACTTCCAGCATCATCATCATCCGCATCGGTCACCGCTTGACCATCGACTTCTAATGTGCCTGACACATAGGTCAAGCCATCTGGAATCATATCAGAAATCGTCATATTTTTGACTAAACTATCCGTAACCGTATTGTGGGTTGAAATCGTGTAACGTAACGTGTCGCCCACTTCTGGATGATCCGCATCTGTATTGCCGTCTAATTTTTGTTCAATTGTAAATGATTTCGTAGATTGTATCTTAGGCATCTTCGGATCGACATGGATCTGAGCTGCCGGATGATCTGGTTCGTCAACGTTATCTCCCGAAACTGTTGCCACATTGTGGATGTCTCTGGCTGTTTGCTTGTCGCCAATTTTCACCTTGGCCTGGAACGTCACAGTATGAACATCGGTATCCGTGACATCGCCTAAATGTCCCGTCACCGTACCATCTGTCACATCCCCAGCATCATCATCCTGATCATCTGTCACTGCTGTGCCGTCCACTTTCAAGGTTCCTGGCACATAGTCTACTTCATCTGGAATGTTATCAGAAATCACCCAATTATTCACGACGCCCTCTGACACCGTATTACGAGAGCTAATCGTATATTCGAGCACATCCCCATCCGTCGGGTGATCAGGATTCGTAAGATCCTTCACTTCTTTGGTAGATTCTAACTTAGGATCACGTGGATACACATTCACCACCGTACTAGGATGATCAGGATTTCCTGTGTTATCCCCACCGACGGTTGCCGTGTTTGCAATATCCTTACCAGCTTGTCCCGAGTTAACAGTTACAAGGAACGAAACGGAATGCACGTCCTTATCCGTGACATCACCGAAGCTCCCGGATACATGACCACCTACTAAGCTACCTGCATCATTATCATCAGCGTCAGTCACCGATTGCCCGTCCACTTCTAAAGTGTTTGGTACATAGGTCACACCTTCTGGAACCTCATCAGAAATGTTGAGATTAGTGACCACTTGGCTAGCTGGTTCTACATTTTGCGTTTGAATCGTATAGCGTAACGTATCGCCAACTTCCGGATGTTCAGCATCCGTATTACCGTCTGCTTTTTGTTCAATGGTGAACGATTTCGAAGAATCCAATCTTGGACCTCTGAAATCGACCGGAGTGTCGACATTATTACTCGTGGTCGACTCATCTTCGTTTGTTAACTTATTTTGATATGTGACGTTCGCTTGATTGGAGACCTTGTCTCCAGCAGCTCCAATCAATGGTTTCACCTTGAATTGCACAGTGACACCATCAGGTAAATCAGTCGTGTTAGGCAAATCGCCTAAATTAACAATCACTTTATTATTGACTGCATCAAATTGACCAGCATCATCATCCTGATCATCAGTAAGAGAACCTGCTCCTGGTCCTTGTGTAATGCTTAAAGAACCTGGTACATATTCCGTATTTTCAGGAATGGCATCTTCAAAAACATTTGAGCCCGCCACGTCTCCACCTTGGTTTGTAACCTTAACATTGTAGGTTATGTCATCCCCAACTTGAACTGCCCCTTCTGGAGAAGCTGATTTTTCTGCGACCACACATGGTCCTGTACCTAAGAAAATGTTATCCAAAACATTCCCAAAGTCAGGGTTACCACCAGCAGAGTCAATGGCTTTAAATCCAAATCGAGTGACGGTTTGTCCTTCTGGAACCGTGTAAGTCCCTGTGTAAGTACCCCACTCTTGGTTGTCATCAGATATCTGCTGAATAGGTGTTGTATCATTAGGATCATCTGTCGGAGCACCAATAAGCAGTGCCATCGTATCAACGCCGTCACGACCCATATGCGATAAACGCCAACTAATGGTCTCTCCCGGCACAGTTTTCACATCTTGATACAGTATACCAGGATGTTCCGCATTTAACTCAGCATAGCGAGAACCATCTGGAGGATGCGCAAGATCCCTCACATGATTTCCAATCTCGTTGTCCCAGTCAAACAGTTGAATAATCTCTGAATTTTCTAGAGCGGCATCTGGTGTCGTGCTCCATCCCGGAACATCCGCTGCATTGAAATAGTAATTCCGATAGTCAAAGGGCTCACCCGTATCACTATCAATAATCGTGCCGTCTGGGTTAAAGGTCCCTTGAATAGGTCCCTGTTCAAAACTCCCATTGACCAGAGCGACTGGAGGTGGACATTCATCCGCAGCTGCCTTTGCTTTGGAAGATGTATCACCATTTGTAGTGCTCTGTGAATGATTCACTCCAGTGACCGTCTTTGCCTGTGCAGAACCCGACGATGTTGGCAACATCCCGCCAAGCGTAATTAACAGTGCCATCAATAAAAAGCCAACTTTTGGAAGCCATTTGCTTTTTTTGACAACCTTAAAACCATTAAACTTCAAATGTTTCCCCTCCTTTTTATGAGTTGATAAATAGTTGCTATAGTCGCCATCTTTATTTAAATGATCTGTGTAGGTTTATAAACTAATCATTCTACACAAATACAAGACAACGCAAGATTATATCCCCAAAAAGGATTTATCTATCACATGTGATGCTTAAGCATGAATGCTTCAATGACGATTTAAATTGAACGGGAGTAAAATCTTAAATGTTACCTCTCTCCCTTTCGTTTTGTAGATTTTCATGCTTCCACCGTGATTTTGAATAACGTTCAAAATCATCATGACACTTAGTCCCGTTCCCTTTGTCTTGGTTGAATAAAAAGGCTCTCCTATTCTCTCAGGAATTGTGTCAGTCCCTTCGCTCACTACATTAATTTCCAGATAATTCGAATTCCTTTTTTCAAGGTATACCCTTAATGTTCCGCCTTCTGACATCCCATTAATTTGTTCATGAAACAGCTCAGAAAAAACCTGGATCATCTGTTTTTTCACGCATTTTATAAGTGGTAAACCCCAATCCGCACAGATCACTATGTTAATATAAGCTTCGCGGGCAATGGATAGGGTCTGTTGCTTTGCCTGCTTCAACAGAGCCAACATATCTACTTCTAAGTATTCAGAGACCTCCAGTTTTGTAGACGATAAAAGATCTACTATTAAACTTTCCATTTGATCAAATTCTTTAATCATCAGTTGGTAAATAGTACTGAGATCCAAAGTCTGTTTTTTTTCATCACCTAATACCTGAAGAAAACCCTTAATACTAGTCATAGGATTCCTTAATTCATGAGCAAGACTAGCTGCTACCTCACCAGCAATTTTAATCCTATCGAAATCGGGAGTAATTTCTGTCCGCGAATTTAAAGGCAGATTCAAAGAATCCTCATTCAAAGGGGCTGCATATCGCTGTTTTTTGGGCAATCCACTTTCTATGGTTTCCACCACTGTAAATGCCTCCTTAATCCTTGGAATAGTTGAAAAATACTGAAATAATTTCATACAAAGGACTCCGGAGTAGCCGCTGATTGGTAATTAAACATATTAATTACCTTGGAATTTTGAATCATTGCCTATTAACTTTTCTGTACGTTCCTTTTTGAAAAAGGTTGACGTTTACCCCTCAACAAACGAGGAACACAGCATGTAAAACCCAGATTTGCAATTTCCTCAATTTTTAATCCAACGTCACAAGATTTTTGTGAAAAACTGAGATGGTTATGTAGCTTACAACATTGGCTTAATACCTTACTTTAAGGAAATTAACAAATTTTTCTCATCCACAATTGAAACATGGGTAACCTACTAAATGAACTTAAACGAATAACATCTTGAAATGATCAACCCTTCTTCTGTTCCACCAATAAAATTCTTAAGGTTCAGAATATTCATTGAAAAAATAACCCACTAAGTAATCAACCATAGAGAGACTACTTATTTCATTCCCTAGATCAAATACCTATTGTGAAAAGCGGGTATTTGAAAGATTGACGATTCTTACTTAGACAACAAATGCAAACCGAGACTCTCCTCTAACAACACCGTCTAGAAAACAAACCATAGGTACGACAAAGCAGTAGCCTTGATGCAAGAGGACATCCATTCAAAAATCCCCTCTTTTTTACATTAATCGCCCCTTTTCTACATTTTTTTCGTTATAGAACACTTGTAATTATACTAAATATTATCCTATTGTCAAATTGATTAAAAAAATATAATGAAAGTTAGAGAATATAAGATATAAAATAGAAAAATAACGGTGTATTTTGTCATTTTTTGTTTGTGGTACTGATACAGGAGTAATGGGTATTAAGCAGAGGATTTGAAGCTCGTTCAAAACGAATAATCATTATTTTTTTAAAAAGTATGTAAAAAAAATTATATATTTTTTATAATTAATATAAAATATGAAAAAAATAATTTTTAAAAATGCTAGAACTCCCACACCACAATCTTAGCTCCACGCAATAAAGCAATGTATGAAAATGAAAATTTGATGCCCTTGAATAATGGGGCTTAGATAAGACCTTCAAAGATCTCTCCATAAGCTATATCTTAAGCATCAAGAAAACTATTAATCAAACGAAACCTAAGATAATTCCCATCTCACAATACAAAATACAGTATAACTATAGCACGGAGGAAAGACAGTCTGGAGGAGATACCCCAGTGTAAACTTCTTCTATTTTTTTATACTTACTATATTTTATTGATTATTCTATTATAATTTTCCAATCCCTATTGCTTCAGGACAGACATAACTTTCTTTTATTGAACTCCAGTTTTTGCGCTCATAAGCTTACCCGTTTTCTCTTCGTCTATGATATATTTCTAATTATAGATGTTTTTTAATAAGCTATATTTAAGGCGTATGCATTATAAAAATATTGCTAAATGATAACTATGCGAACTGATTAGCAGGCTATTTTGTAAAGTACGAAAGGAGGAATAACCATTTGGAAACCGTATCGTTGCTTTTACTTGTTTTTGTATTGGGTATCCGTCATGGATTAGATGCAGACCATTTAGCTTATATTGATGGGACAGCACGCCATAATTGGAGAAAAAACAGTTCTTTTGCACCTTGGGTAGGCACATTCTTTTCCTTTGGTCACTCATTAGTTGTCGTCATCATCTCGATTATTTTGGGACTTGTCAGTAGTACTTTTACCTATCCTAGCTACTTTGATTCCATTGGCACATGGGTTTCTATACTATCACTTTTTTTAATTGGTACTCTTAATCTTAGTACTTTACTTAGAACAGCCAAAGGTCAAGACTATCAACCACTCGGAATAAAGGGGAAAATCCTACCGAAGCTATTAACAGAAACAACAAACCCTTTAGTGATTGTACTTACAGGCATTATTTTTGCAATGGCGGCCGATACAGTAAGCCAAACAGCCGTATGGGCATTAGCGGCCACACATTTTTCCAGCAGCCTTCCAATCTTCTTAGGAATTGTATTCATGATCGGTATGATGATCACCGACACAGTTGATTCACTACTTACCTATAGAATGATCAATCAATCTGGAAAAATAGGGGGAAAAGCTATGAAAATGATGGGCTGGGTTATCGTCGCCCTATCTTATGGTGTCTCCATATATGAGATGATCACATTCTTCAAACCAGCAGCCGAGGTCAACTTTGAAATAGTAGGCATCATTTCATTCGCTCTTATCGTCTGCTTTTATATTGCGTTTAAATTTAGAAAAAGTAAGGATAATCTTAATACCTTTGTTGACTGATAGGCTGTTTAAAAATGTTTTATTTTTATCGCAAGAAAGAGAGTGCTCCAATACAACTATTTGGAGCACTCTCTTTCTAAATTTAAAAGCCTCATAATCACCCATTGCCCTATCTTTAATGTAAATTTTCAACACATACCTCAAAAAACTTCATGATATCCTCAGATGTTTTCCCCAATACTCTGACAAGAACACCACATGTAAGCCGACTAATACCACCATAAAAATTGCGCTTTTGGGGTAGAAAAACATAGGCATCTTCATCTACATCCTTAAATGGCATGTGATACGGATCTGGGAGAATATTACGTTCTTGCAATGTTAATCTTACACTGTCGATCCACTGAGCCGAAGGAAAGTTTTTTGTAATGTCTCCACTCCCCACAATCCAAAGATTCCCTATATGAGTAAAGTCTGAAAAAAAGGGCGACTGTTTTAAATCTATTTTATCAGGTTCAAAGCATTGCCTATCCCAGACTAAAGGATAATGATCGCCTAAATCTTTCAAGATGACCTTTGTTTCATTTAAATATCTTTTGTATTGAAAACATTCACCATATCCGACACGCCCTGGAGAAAGAATATCCCAAAAAACAGCCCTGGCTTCATTTTCTAACTCCACCTTAATCTGTTGCCTAAAATTAGACCCTGCAAAGGGGATAACTGGATCAGGAAGAAAATACAATGAGCCTCCAGCAGCAACAGAAAAGGTCATTTGTTGAGACGCAGACTTTTTTGGTGCCCTGTAAATTTTAGCATAGGAGTCTGTATCAACGACTAAAGTAGCATTTTTTCCTACACTAAAGAGGTTAGTGTAGTGGTCACCTTGTAAAATACCTTCCCCAATCTGAACAAGCCTCATCTTAAGCCCTCTAGGATCCGTATAGGGACCAAACGCCTTTAATGGCGCTTCTGCATAATTTTCCACTAAGTATGTTTGTTCATCCTCCCCACACGCAACGGAGATACGCTGTTGCCAACCCTTGGAACCCATGGCTTACGCGTGCTCTTCCAGCAAATCTTCAAATAAAGCATACCGACGCAAATGACTGACAACCTCATCTACGGCTGTTCCCTTTCGCACATTTGTTAACTTATAAGGTTTATTCCCACGCATTTTCTCCGTATCCTTACACATTGTTTCAAGATTCACTCCAACGAAGGGCGCCAGATCAATTTTATTGATGAGAAGTAAATCAGATTTCATAATCCCCGGACCACCTTTACGGGGAATTTTTTCTCCTTCTGCGACATCTATGATAAAGATAACAAAATCTGCTAACTCCGGACTAAAGGTTGCCGCAAGATTGTCACCACCACTTTCTATAAATATAACTTCCAGATCTGGAAAGCGGTCAGTCATTTGATCAATGGCATCAAGATTAATTGAGGCGTCTTCACGAATCGCTGTATGAGGACATCCGCCAGTTTCTACACCCATGATACGTTCCTCTGAGAGCACACCCGTTCTTACGAGAATCTTTTCGTCCTCTCTTGTAAAAATATCATTAGTAATAACCGCTACACTGTATTCGTCTTGCATTCTTCTAACTAGTTGCTCTATTAAGGCTGTTTTACCTGATCCAACTGGTCCAGCAACACCGATACGTACTGGTCTCATACCATCATCCACTCCTATGCACAAATTTTTATGATCTAAACAAACGCGAATAAAGGGACTCGTGCCTCATCTGAGCTATATCCCAAAAAGGAAGAGATGCTCCAAGCTCTCCAAGGTTTTTTCCTCTCTGATCATGAAGAGCTATGGATATTGGTTCAGGTAGCTGACTCAACAGATATTGACCCTCACTTTGACCAAGAGGAACAAGCTTGATCAAGGTCGCCACTAAGCCAGCAGATGTTGCATAACCAGAAGCAAGCCCCGTTAAATCAACTGACCACCCAATCTCAGCACCAATCATGCCATAAATGACGGCAAAATTACCAAGGTGACGAGAAAGTGGATGATCCTTTATCCACTCTTGATAATCGCATAAAATAGGCCATTTATGAATTCCAGCTACTTCCTTCAAAAGTCGCTTACCTGTAGAGTTAGAGGCATGACGAGCTTCTTCAGCTGGCCTTGAAGCACTCAAAGTCATATCGATTTCTGACAATTGTTCTAAAAGCAATGCATTTCGAACCTTGGTTGTTTCAGCCCCATTAACCACTTCCCAGGTTAAAATACTTGCCAATCCATCCGTCTGGGCCCACCCGTTCGTAATGCAAATGCGTAGCCATTCTTCAGCACTTTTCAAGTCATTAATTTTATTCTCCTGCACCAAACTTTCCATGCCATAAGAATGGGTAAAAGCTCCTGTGGGAAAGGTGCTATCGGTAAGCTGAAGCAACCCCCACATTTGACTCAAGCTCAAGATCCGTGCTCCATAGTGTGATCATGGACATGTGTGTGACGATGAACTGTACGTTTTGTTGCAAATCCCTGGGCCAGAACCCGTCTTTCCTCTTCAAAAGGGATACCTGCCGCTTTAAAAAGAGCAACATTTTGCTTTTCATTTGGAATCACAACTTCATCATCCAGGACTAAGACTGGTTGATGGAGATTTCCTATTTGGTAACAGAGCTCCCCCATTGATTTTTTTGTTTTGGGTTTAGCGACAATCACGTCGGTCGGTGCTACCTTTACTATGATAGTCCGCTCAGAATCCGAATATAAGATATCATCTTCACCTAACGGAGGCCCCGGTGGAAGATCAACTCCAATTTCTGTGCCCTTATTTGTCGTCATTCGGAATCTCTTTTTAGGGCAATCATCCGATTCTAAGAGTATATATTCCACACCTTCTGTTTTATTTGATTCATCAGAATACTTACCTAACACAGATGTGATAATCATAATTACCGCCTCCCACTGATTGCTAGATTAAACTTTATATCATTCAAAACATGTAGTAACGGCGCGACATGGAGACTACAGATGCTGCTTCACATTTACAAAGTCTGCCATCAGCTCTTACTTCGTAGGTCTCTGGATCGACTTCAATATGTGGTGTCGCATCATTTAATTTCATGTGTTTCTTAGTCATATGGCGACAACCCGTTACACCATAAAGAGGTCTTTCGAGCCCTAATTTCTCTGATATACCATTCTCAAGGGCAAACTTAGAAACAAATGTTAACGAGGTTCTTTGAAGTGCTTTACCATATTGGGCATACATAGGACGATAAATGATCGGCTGTGTCGTTGGAATAGAAGCATTGGAATCTCCCATTTCAGCATAAGAAACCATGCCACCTTTAATAACCATCTGTGGCTTTACGCCAAAGAACGCGGGTTCCCATAAGACAAGATCTGCCCATTTTCCAACTTCAACAGAACCAATTATTTCATCCACGCCATGAGTAATAGCGGCGTTAATCGTATATTTGGCTATATAACGTCGCACTCTAAAGTTATCATTATCTCCATTTTCCTCTGAAAGGCTGCCAAATTCTCGCTTCATTTTATCCGCTAGCTGCCACGTCCTAAGCACAACTTCTCCAATTCTGCCCATCGCTAAAGCGTCGGATGACATCATCGAAATCACACCCATGTCATGCAAAACATCTTCAGCAGCCATGGTTTCTTTGCGTGTGCGTGAATCGGCAAGTTGAACATCCTTCGTATTTTTTGGATCAAGATGATGACAGGTCATGAGCATATCCATCGTTTCATCTACTGAATTGACCGTATAAGGGTTTGTTGGGGTAGTTGAAGATGGTAAAACATTTGGTTCACTAGCCACCTTTAAAATATCCGGGGCGTGCCCCCCACCAGCACCTTCTGTATGATAGGTGTGAATGGTTCTTCCATCGAAGGCTTCGATGGTCCGTTCCACAAAACCTGCTTCATTCAACGAGTCCGTATGCAATGCTACTTGAACATCATATTCTTCCGCCACTTTGAGCGCTGTATCAATAGCTGCTGGTGTTGCTCCCCAATCCTCATGAACCTTAAGCGCAATGGCTCCTGCTTCAACTTGTTCTACCAAAGGTCCCGCATAAGATGCATTGCCTTTCCCTGAAAAGCCAATGTTAATGGGTAATCCTTCAGCCGCCTGAAGCATTCTCTTTAAATTCCAAGGACCAGGTGTACAGGTTGTCCCATTCGTTCCAGCCGTGGGACCGACTCCGCCACCAATGATAGTTGTGGTACCGTTCGCCATTGCATGTTCAACAATTTGTGGAGAGCTAAAATGAACATGTGTATCAATCGCTCCCGCGGTCAAAATAAGCCCTTCACCTGCAATAACCTCCGTTGTAGCCCCGATTTCCAAAAAAGGAGCAACATGATCCATAATGTCTGAATTCCCTGCTTTGCCAATCGCACAAATTTTACCGTCTCGAATACCGACATCTGCTTTAATGATCCCCCACCAATCTACAATCATGACGTTAGTGATGACAAGATCAGGCGCGCCATGCTTCCGTTCAATTCTAGCAGATTGCGCCATGCCATCCCGAATCGTCTTACCTGCACCATATTGAGCTTCATCCCCTGGTATTGTTCGATCTTCTTCAATTTCAATAAACAATTCAGTATCTGCTAGCCGTATCTTATCCCCTTTAGTTGGACCAAAAGTTAAATTATGTTCCTCACGTGACATTTTAAAAGACATCTCATCACTCCTTGTGTTAGAAAACCATAAAATCACTTTAGATGTGCGTAATTAAGAATCATGAACGCGTTACTCTACCTTTTCAGTTTTAAATCCAAGCCTTTTAGCATTTTCCATTGCTTCTACCAAACGGTAAGGGTTATCTGTTGAACCATTCGTTAATCCATTAAGCCCATAAACACGTCTTTTACCCGCAAGATTCACTAATTGTACCGTTTGTTGTTCACCAGGTTCAAATCGCGTAGACGCACCAGCAGCAATATCAAGTCTCATTCCAAAGGCCTGTTCTCTATCAAACTTCAGATTGCGATTACATTCAAAAAAGTGGAAGTGTGAACCCACTTGGATGGGACGATCACCTGTATTAATCACGACCAATTCCAGCGTTTTCCGTCCCTCATTACAAACAATATCGCCATCGCCATAAATGATTTCTCCAGGAATCATCTTTTTCCTCCTTTGAGCTGTTATCTTAGGCTATCATGGAAAATCTACGAACGAATAGGGTTATGCACAGTAATTAACTTAGTACCATCTTCAAAGACTCCTTCAACTTGAATCTTCGAAATCATTTCCGAAATCCCTTCCATAACATCCTCTTTTTTTAGCAATGTAGCGCCATATTCCATTAATTCCGAAACATTCTTTTCTCCATCCCTTGCAGCCTCTAAAAGTTCGCTGGTAATATAAGAAATGGCTTCGGGGTGATTAAGCTTTAATCCTCGCTCTTTTCGACGCCGAGCCACATCTCCAGCATAAGAAATCAACAGCTTGTCTATTTCCCTAGGTGTAAACAAGGGATCACCTTCCTTCCTACAGTTTTCTACAAATACTTCATTAATGGTCATATAAAATCTTGCTTTATACGCTAGTACCGTTTAGCTTTTACGTAGGAACCCTTCTTTCCAGAATCAAGTTTCACACAAAAGGACTGTTTTTATGTACTCAGTATACCACAGGACATAGATTCTGCACCTGCAGAACATAGCCAAGCCCCAAAACATTTAGTGAAAGAAAAGATTTGGATGAACCCTATGACAACAGACTTTACTCTCTAACAATTTATTATTCTCAATAGTCCTTAGCATTATTCATCAAGCCTAACATAAAACAGCATGAGCATTGTCTATCATGCAAAGACATCTGCTCACTCTCCCTATCACATGTAACATCAAAAAGGACCTTTGGAATGATAGTGAGAATAGATACCCCATCAAATCATAAAAAACCGCACCCCCGGTTAGACATGATCCAACGACCAGAAGTGCAGTTCTTTGATAAATTTATAAGTATTAACGACTTGTGTAACCAGCATCAGCATGTATAACTGTTCCGGTTACATAAGAAGATTGGTCTGAAGCGAGCCATAAACTTGCCTGTGCAATTTCTTCTGGTTGACCAAGTCTTCCCAGTAGACTAAGCTGAGGTGCATATTCTTCTTCGGTTTGTCCTTTTTCTTTTAAAGCTCCCCTTAGCATTGGGGTATCAATGGCTCCCGGTGCTACTGAATTAACACGAATATTTTTATCTCCATTCTCTAGTGCAGCAACCTTAGTCATGCCTACTACACCATGTTTAGCAGCAACATAAGCAATATTATTTGGCTGTGGACGAAACCCGCTTACTGAAGAGATATTAACAATACTTCCGCCTTGTCCTTGTTTAAGCAATTGTTGCAGTTCATATTTCATACAGAGTGCCGTTCCTGTAAGATCAATAGAAATGAGTCTATTCCAATAATCCTCATCAAATTCGGCTACAGGGGCTGTATCTGGCGTTAGCGCAGCGTTGTTGACCGCCACATCCAAACGTCCAAACTTTTCAACTGTTTTCGCCACCATGTTTTGTACTTGATCGGATTGAGAAATATCCACTTTGACGAAAAATGCTGTTCCTCCACTTGCTTCAATTTCGGAGACTGCCTCTTTTCCTTTTTCTTCGTTAAAGTCTGCTACTGCTATCTTTGCCTTAGCTTCTGCAAAAAGCTTTGCCGTCGCAAGACCCATTCCCATTGCTGCACCTGTTACAATCGCTACTTTTCCTTCTAAAATTGGGAAAGTCATAAAATACCTCCTAACAATATAAAAAAACAGAGCATGAATTGAACATGTTTATTTTAGACTATTCCCCCACCTTTTATCCTTACCCTTTATGCTTAGAAATCAAATCAACAAAGGCATCGACAAAGGATTGTAAGAATTCAGTCGTGCCTTCATCCAATTTGCCATTTCCATCAAATAATTGAAAGGAATTAGCTAAGTAAGCTTCAGGCTGTTGTAGCGTTGGCATATTTAAAACCATAAGACTTTGACGCAAGTGATGGTTAGCACCAAATCCACTTATCGATCCAGGAGATTGACTAATTATTGCTGCAGGTTTACCATTCCATACACTTTGTCCTACAGGACGCGAACCAACATCTAAAGCATTTTTTAATGCACCAGACATTGAACGGTTATACTCTGGCGTTACAATCAGTACCGCACCACTCTCTTTAATCGCATTCCGGAATTCAGTATATGATGCCGGAACATTGCTTGCCGTGTCAATGTCCTCATTATATAAAGGGAGATTACCAATTTCTACAAATTGTGGTTGATACCCTTGTGGGAACAATTTTCCTACACTTGTAGCAATTTTTTTCGAAACCGATTCTTTTCGTAAACTACCGCTAATCAATGCAATTTTTACCATACTTAACACCTGCCATTTTAAAGTATAAAAACCTACTGGTTTCCATCATTTATCAGTTTATCACATACCTATCCATACATCCATTCATTTGCTTTCTACAACAAACAGACCATGAAACACTAGGTTCAAACGACTTTAGATCTTAAAGTTTCCCACATCAATCCATTCAGAAATCGTACTTCAATGGTCTATTGACTCATACACCCTGCCATCTGTTTAGCCCAATGATTCACATATAGGATCCTTTATTTTTGCATGTACTTTAACAATTGACGCGCGTTATCAGTTTGAATCATATTGACATCATGGCTAAGGCACCATTCCCATCCAGCTTCAAGATCCTGAAGCAACTCTTCATCAAGAGAACCATAATGATATAAAAAATCCAACGTGTTCGCCCAGATACGACATTTTCCACTTAAATGTTCAGAGATTTTGTCCATATTATAGTGAGATAACTCTCTATTTTTAAAATTAAGCTCAATTGCTACAGGATTCACTTTATCAAATAAAGTGTCCATATCTGTGTTCAAGTCACCTTGATAGTTCTCAACCCCTACCATGTGCATATATAATGGGCGTAAATCTTTGGAATTCAAAAATTGTTCGACCTCTTCAATGAGTGCCTTACTTTTAAACAAAGCTTGGTGTACTGTATTTGTCTCTAAGAGTACTTGATAAACCTCTTCTCTAAATTCCCAACATTGATCAAGATTGACCATTATCTTGCCGCTCACTAATCGCATGACCTCTTCGAATGTTGGCACATGAGAATCCGTATATGGAGCTTCCCCGACACCTTGTGACTGCTTCACTTGAAAGGATCGTATAACATCATAGCTCAAATCTTTGATTCTCCCATTTCCACTTGTCATACGATCCACCGTATCATCATGCATGAGAATTAATTTGCCATCTAATGTTTTTTTTACATCAATTTCAACCATGTCTATATTTAAATCTATGGCGTTGCTAATTGCTTCAAGTGTATTTTCTGATGCATAGTGCCAATCCCCTCTGTGCGCAATGACCATGGTTTCCCCTTTAGGATGACTAAGCTTGGTGTTAAATGGTTGAGTTTGCATTTTATTTCTCCCTTTTAACTACGTTATTTTGTAATTGACTTGTTGTCTCTTCTACCCATCATTAAATCACATCTGTTGATACAATCATCAGTCATATATTCTTCCCAATTGGTTAAACTGGCTAATATATTCTGCTTATTTGTTCTCATAACTTAATCACTCAACAGTATTCATAGTTTGAATCATGTCTTCATAGACACGACCACACCCAGCGACCAATGGTCCGCTATAAGTCATGTTAATGACATTTCCTTTTAAATCTGAGAACACACAGCCTAATTCTTCTAAAATTATCCTGCCTGCCGCATAATCCCATGGCTGGATATGGAATTGTGCTAATCCACCTAAATACCCCATGGCGATATCGGTCAGGTCGATCACTGAAGCCCCATACTCCCTTACACCTCGTGCGGCTCGACCCAACCTAAATAATGGGCGCCAATTAGACAAAACACTCTTATCCTTCCAAGGTATATTCACTGCAATCAACTCATTTTCCAGTCTACTAGATTGATTCAATGCTTCTAATCTCGTGCCGTTGAAAAACGCTCCCTCCCCTTTTTTCGCATAGAATAACTTTCCATCCACGACATTGTATATAATCCCAAAAACGCCTTTTCCCTCTTTACAAAAAGCCATACAAACCCCAAAATCTTTCTTACGATTGACAAAATTTGATGTTCCATCTATTGGGTCTATCATCCATAAATTCGGATCAGCTGATTCAAAGTTCCCGATATTCTCTTCGCCTAAGATATTATGTGAAGGGTATAACTCTCGTATTTTATTTACTAGATAGGTTTCTACTTCCCTGTCCAATGAAGTGACTAAATCAGAATGACCAGTTTTAAATTCAACTTCTATCTCTTCATTCATGCGTGCCTTAATCATTTCACCAACCTGTGTAACCCAATCTAATGCATTTTGAAAAATGATATCCTTCGAAGACATTCCATTCTTCCTTTCCGGGTAAATAAGATGACTTATTACCTGTTTTTGCTTCATTTTGTCCTAAATATACCTTGCAATCATAAATATTTAGTTGTTATTAAGTAAAAGTATTGTGAAATTTATTTATATGATTGGATTACAGTATGGAAAGAAAAATATGTAAATTTAGTGCTGTGCTAAATGGCAGACACTTCGTATAACACTATAACTATAATTTGGTGATAGGAGGGAAGGAGAGGAGGAACGATAAAGTCTTCAAAAGGAAACGGATAATACACTAGACAATCAGTGATTGTCACAGAAAAAATATCCGCTTCTTTATGACAAGACTTTAAAATGTCGTATATTTTAGTGACAAAGTCGAGGAAGTCTCACTTAAAAAGAATCAGCGTACTATGACATTAAGTAGCAATGCCATCCCTAAGCCAATTACACTAACTAAAGACTGTACGACGGTATGCGTTTTAAATGTCTCTCCCATTGTCATGCCAAATGCCTGATTCGTCAACCAGAATCCAGCGTGGTTAGCATAGACAAAGCATAGTGAACCGGAGCCAACAGCAATCGTCAGCAATGCCGTATTGATACTTGGATCCGCCAAAATCAACGGCTCCAGTAGACCACCCGCTCCAACAATACCTACTGTGGCAGAACCCGTCGACACCGACAGCAAACCTGCAATGATCCAACCTAACAGAATGGCGGAAAGTGAGAAGCTAGAAGCCAGATGGACAATGGCATCACCAACACCAGAATCCTTCAATACCTGACCAAAAGCACCACCTCCAGCAATGATCAATATAATGCTGGCAATGGGTTTTAAGCTATCGCCAAGTGCCTCACGTAATTTCTTTGTGGAGGTTCCACGCACATACCCCAGTAGGATGATTGCTACGATTAACCCAATTAACATGGCGATCACAGGATTCCCAATAAATTCAGTCACTTTGTGGAGTCCAGAGCTTTCAGATAGCAAAGTGTCTGCTAATGCACGAAGTAACATGATGATCGCTGGTAACAAAGTGGTGAGCAATGCGGTAAACATCGAGATAGATCGTGTATTTTCTTCGATCTTTGTTGTAGCGGTGTATTGATCCAGCAAATCTTGGTTCGGTCTGACAGTCATCCGAGGCGCAATCAATTTTGTATATATTGGACCAGCCAAAATGATTGCGGGAATAGCACAAATAAATCCATAAATCATGGTTATCCCCAAATTAGCCTTGAATGCCGCAACCGCAGTAAGAGGACCCGGATGAGGTGGAACCATTCCATGCATGGAGGCCAATGCCGCTATAACAGGCACACAAACGAAAACGTACGGTGATCCTTTCACGCCACCCTGCTGTTCCAACTTACGAGAAATTGTAAAAATTAACGGCAAAAGCATAATAAGACCCACTTCGAAAAACATTGGAATGCCGATAATGAATGCAGCCATGGCCATTAACCATGGCAAGCTTCGTGGTGAAGAGCGCTCCAAGATAACGGAAGCAATGCGATCACTAGCTCCGGAATCCGCCAATAATTTGCCAAGCATAGCACCAAGGGCGATCGTAAGACCCACATCCCCCAATTCACCGCCCGCACCATCTTCTATCGATTCAGCAATCTTCCCTACATCCATCCCGGATACAAGCCCGACTCCAATAGACACTACTAATAGTGCCACAAATGGATGAAATCGTAATTTAGAAACAATAAGAACAATGAGTAGCAAAATGCTACAAGCAGTAATGATAAGCAATTCCGTTTCATGGGCTGTCATGGAAACAACTCCTTATTTGATTCAGATTAAAAAATGTTCGTTATGTTAGACAGGTAAACTAAACTACAAGCAAACCCATTCTACATCAATCTACCAAATAAGATATGCTGTTAAAAGACATTGATTTTGGGTGTTTTCAACACTCTTTATCGTTCTTACAACATCAATTACCGAACCGTTTCCACTTCCTAATCCCTCTCAAATCTATTTATCTATATCCGTTCTCGCTTGACCATAAAAATCCCTCTTTAGACAAGAATACCTAAAGAGGAAATAGGGTGCAAATTTTTATAAACCTTATAACTATAATTTAGAGGATTTCAAAAGGAACTGGATATAAAAATTGAAAAACACATTGATAAAGATAAATAAGGCGTCTAGTAGACGCCTTATTGCATCACCTTTGGTTTTTATTCATGTTTGAACAACAAAGTAACTACTTAAAAGCTAAACTATATCTAAGTCACTTTAATGATAATTCCAAAAAATCCATAGTTGAAAATATTCTAAGCATAATTAACTATATACAAGCTCTTTTTCATTTTTTAATTTCTTAATAATTCTCATCATATTATCATTTTTCACTACTCGATTCCCCTCTTTATTAAACACCATTAATTTGTCAAAAGAGAAACGAACATCAACGTCTTCATTAATTTCATCCCAACAGCTTTGAATTCTGACATTCAAATTCCCAATATGTGTTTTTACACGATAAATAGTCTCTCCTCCAAGCTGCTCTGTTGTAAGTATTTTTCCAGATATATTTACATCACTTTCAATTTGATTCGTGTTTACAATGCCAATATCTTCTGGACGTATACCTAAATACATATCCTCAAACTCAATGATGTTTGTCGGTGGTGAACCAATAAATTGTGCCACAAATAAATTTGCCGGATTCGTATAAATCTCTTTCGGCGTACCTTGTTGCATGACTTCTCCTTGATTCATAATAATAATATGGGAACCCATCGACATTGCTTCTACTTGATCGTGTGTTACATATAAAAATGTTGTTTCCAATTGTTGATGCAATTCAATTAGCTCTTGTCTCATTTGATTTCTGAGTTTAGCATCTAAATTGGAAAGTGGCTCATCCATTAAAAAGGCATATGGCCGCTTCACAATTGCTCTGGCAAGAGCAACACGCTGGCGTTGTCCCCCTGATAATTGAGCTGGACGTTTATCCACATGTTCTATCAGTTCAACCATTTTTAAGACATTTTGAATGATTTCTTCCCGTTCTTGTTTAGGTACTTTTTTAATTTTCAGCCCATATTCGATATTTTTATACACCGTCATATGAGGATATAGAGCATAATTTTGAAAGACCATCGCAATATTTCTGTCTTTTGGTTCTTCAAATGTTACATCTTCCTCATTAATAAACAATTTCCCACTCGTTGGCTCTTCAAGACCCGAAATTATTCTTAATAAGGTTGATTTTCCGCATCCTGAAGGTCCAAGTAAAATCGTAAACGAGCCGTCCGGAATTTCTACATCAATTCCTTTTAATACTTCATTCAAATGAAAGGATTTTTTTATTTGATTAATTATTATATTTCCCATTTTTCCAACTCCTAAAATAGACTTAAACAAGAATGAATAGAATTATTTAATTCCAAATCGTACAAAAGAATTGACGACTTGTTTCTGTAATACAAGATAAATAATCAGAATAGGAAGACAAGAAATTGTCGTTGCAGCCATAAGCGAGCCCCACATATTGGTATCTGAATTTACGAACGATTTCAATCCAATTTGAATTGGCTCATCTTGCAATTGCCTCGTAACTAGCGTTGGCCATAAATATTCATTCCACCCGTTAATAAACAATAAAATACCGAGAGAGGCTACCGTTGACTTAATATTTGGTAATATCACACGCAGTAATATGCCAAAATCACTTTCCCCATCAAGTCTGGCTGCTTCAACAAGGGCAACAGGGAATGCTTTGAAATTTTGATAAAGTGATAGAATAGCAAAAGTTGACACGGCAAATGGCAATACTACTCCTAGTATTTGTTCATTCAACCCTAATTTATTGATTAGAACATAGTTTGGAATCATAATTGCTTGAAAAGGAATGAGCCATGATAAGCTAAATACGGTGTAAATGAAAGACCTTCCTCTAAATTTCCAACGCACAAGTGCGTAGCCAGCTAATAGACTCGTGATAAGCTGAAGTGCCGTCATAAGGATTGCAATGGAAAATGAATTAAACATCATCCTGATTATCGGCATTGAAGAAAATGCATAAACATAGTTTGCAATGGTAGGTTTTAAAGGAATGAATGACGCAGTAAAAATCTCTGAATCATTCTTGAACGATGAATTAATCATCCAATAGAGAGGAAAAATGGCAATAATGCACATAATAATTAATAAAAGATGCTGAATCACACTTAAAAACTTTTTTTGTCTTATCATTTTCATACCCTCCAATCTTTAATTATCATAAAATGCAAATTTCCTGGACACATAATTAAGCACTAATGCAATGATCGCGAAAACGCAAAAGAACAAGGCCGCAGCTGCAGAACTCAGACCAACATTCAGATCAGAAAATCCATCCTTATACATTTCATAGTAAATATTTGTTGATGACCCAAAGGGTCCTCCCGATGTTAAAATATCAATATAGGCAAAGGTAAACTGACTTGAAAATAAAATGCTCATCGTAATCATAAAAAAAATCGTTGGCGATAATAAAGGTAACGTAATATCGAAAAACTGTTTAAACTTACCGGAACCATCCAAAGATGCCGCCTCATAATAGTCTTGGTTAACGCTTGTTAAAGCGGCAGAAAACATAATTGTACTAAAACCAATTAAACCCCAACCGGTCACAAATAAGATGACCCATTTAGCAAAATGCGGATCTGAAAAAAATGAAATATTTTTGTGTATTAATCCCATTTTAATGAGAGCAATATTTATTAAACCAGTGCTAGGCTGAAATAACCATCTCCAAATGGCACTGACTGTAACCGGCGCTAAAATCATTGGAATAAAAAAGATAACGCGATAGACAGTTTTTATTTTTCCCATCATACCATGTGTGACAACCGCCAAAAGCAATGGAATAATAATGGAAAAAGGAAATAAACCAACCGTATAAAAGATAGTGTTTAGAATTGATGTCAAAAAATCTTTATTATTGAATAAACGGACGAAATTTTCTAATCCTACAGGTTCAGGTGTGGTGCCTGGTACCATACCCCAACTTTCAAAAGCTAAAATGAAAGTTGATACTAACGGTTTATATATCCAAATACCTAGCAACAAAATAGCTGGGAGCAAATAGAAATAGGGTTTGAGCGTTTTTATGATCTTGACTTTTTTCGATGTCCTTTTTCTAAAAACGGGGGTTTCATTTGACACTGACAGGGGATAATTGTTTTCGAGTGATTTACTCATACCGTTTCCCTTCTTCAATAAATAGTATAAATGTGCTGTAAATTTAAGATTAGATTTACAGCACATTGTTTTACAGATAATCTAAACGAATAGACTATTGAAAAGCTTTATTGATTGATCATGTCGTTAATTCGTTTCTGGGCTGCGGTTAATGTCTTTGCTACATCCGCATTTGTTGTTATTGACTTCACAATCGCATCCGTAAAGATCGTTGAAGCCTCTGTTGCATATTGTCCCGGCCAAATAGCGACTGGATGGATTCGACTTAATTGATCTAAATTAATTTTATATAAGGGATTTTTATCAACAAAACCTTTTAAATATTTAGGGTCATCTGCAATTTCCGTACGTAAAGGCAAATAACCTATTTCTGAGGTGATAATCGTATACCCTTCTTTTCCAGTTGCATACTTGATAAACTCCCAAATTGCCGCACTTTTTTTAGGCGAGTCAGGTCTGACTGATAAAGTACTTCCAGAGTTTACTGGCACCGATGGTGTATCTCCAAATTGTGGAAATCCACCACCATCTAATTCCCAGCCACCGGATTTAGCAGCCTGGACGAAACCGCTATACAAAGCACTTGATTCCAAAACCATACCAAGATTTCCAGCCATAAATTGGTCGTCCATATCTGTACCAGCACCTACTGCATCAGCACCATTTTGATAGATATCCTTCCATGTTTTAATGGCATCAACACTTTTTTGTCCAGCAAATGTTGCTTTCTTTCTATCTTTGGAAATTACTTGGCCACCATTACTTAATATAATGCCTTCTGTTGTCCAACCATTATCTGGAGCTAGACCAAAACCATCTTTTCCAGTTGCTGCTTTAATTTTTAACGAATCTGCTTTTACGTCTGCCCATGTTTTCGGCGGGTCGTTTGGATCTAGACCAGCCTCTTTAAATAACTTTCCATTGATAAAAACCATTGGCGTACTAAATGTAAAAGGTAATCCGTACATCTTGCCATCAATTTTTCCTAAGTCTAATGCATTTGTAGGAATACCTTTGAGATGTTGTTTCAATTCATTTTTAGGGAATACATCTTCATATGCCTTCAAACCAAGAGTTTCTCTCGAACTATCTAAAGTGGGAAATGTGTTTTGAATAATATCCACTTGTTTTCCTGCCACTATATCATCTCGATATTGCTGACCCGTCGTTTGATCTGCTACGCCTTTAACAATAACTCCTTTTTTCTTCCCAATCGTGTCATTAAAACTGTTAATTAAATGCTCCATGCCTGCTTTCATTGTTGGATAAGCTAAACTATATGAATAAAATGTCACTGTAGTTGGATGCTTCGGATCCAGTTCTCCTAAGTTTGCTCTTAATCCTGATCCATTGGAAACTCCCGTAGATGATGTTGAACATGCACTCAAAACTGCAGCTACAAGTATAGTAACAATAGTGAGCGAAATAAACTTTTTAGTAGATTTCATGAGTCGTTCCCTTTCTTTCAGAAGATTATTATTCAGGTTGTAAATCTTTTAATGAAAAACTTACAAAGGATGTTTCTTGATCAGGGAATCTTGCCGTTTTAACAGCAAGTCCATTTTCATCCACCGAACAGATGCTGAAACCCGTTCTATCAGTCAGTTGCATACTTTCGCCACTCATACCCGCACCGAATGCTGTACCATCTGCAGTGGACAGCAAAATTTTCCCAAAAGAGCTTAATTTATTCTGATGAGTATGTCCACTTAACACGGCTATTACATCTGTCCCTTTAATGATGTTAAGAAATTCCTTAGAATTTGTTAGAGCGTGACCATCTTTCGATTCACCTGCTTCAATTGGGTGATGAACGACAACTAAGCTGCCATTTTCTGCTGGGGTTTTTAACACATCTGCAAGCCAATCTAGTTGTTTTGAATCAACCATACCCACACCACTATGATCATGACTTGAGTCTAGGACAATCAATCTGTATCCATTGATATCTGTTTCATAGAAAAGGTGATCTGTACAATTTGTTTTCCCCTCGTAACCTTCCCAATACGCAGCCGTAACGTCATGGTTACCAAGAGCTGTATAAACAGGAATGTCTTTTACATGATCTTCAATAATTTGTTTAAGATATACATAATCGCTTGGATTGCCCTCATGCACCAAATCTCCGCTAATTAAGATGAAATCAGGCTTTTGTGTAGAAGATTTAACATTTTTTAAAATTCCCATTAACAAATCAACTGGATTACCGTTCGGACCCTCTACTTTTTCTAGTAAACTACCTTTATAGTCTCGCAAAATATGAGTATCTGTTAAATGAAGAAAATTAAGTTTGTTCATGTTATATGCCTCCAGTTATAGTTATATTAGATAAAGTGGAACTTCCGTCAATGGTTTTCTTCATCCTCCACCTTCGCTTCTTTGATTCACTTAAACTTACAGGTGGGAGAGAATTACTACCCAATTAATACGGGATAAATAGAAATAGAATTTACGAATTTATTTTGTATGTTTTCTCAACATAACAGCGCGTTATTCTAAACAATAGTCTTGTATTTTTTCACGTATTTCTTGTATGATGCCAAATTCTTCCACAAGATAATGTTCGAAATTATCGTATGTCTTGATGATAGAATCCGTCGCTGTTTGCAGATAATCTTCTTGCAGTAGAAGTGAAGCTTTAAATCGAGCAAGTTCTTCTTCAGAAACATACTTAGTCGCTTCATCAAACATGTGGTTATGGAAATCTTCTAACGTACGATTCGATAACAAGAAATCTTCCATTATCGTTTCATACCGTACACCAAGTAACATAAGGATGAGCATTGAACCGACGCCTGTACGATCACGTCCACCTGTACAATGATGAACAAGAGGCAGATTCTCTTCTGGTTTTTTGAGAAGTGTCATAAGTCTTTGATACGACGCATTTTGAATAGGCATTTTCGCATACATATTTATGAAAGTTTCTTTCGTGAGTTTTTTATAAAGTTCACTTTTAACCATATCTTCTGAAGATGCCTGTGCCGTTGTCTTGTCGTCAATACTGACTGGAACTCGTTCATTTTTCGCTTGTCCGATTACCGGATCTGGTTTTAGTTCAGCCTCAACATTGTCACGATAATCAAATACATACTTTAGATTTAATGTTTCTAAAAACCTATGATCTTCTTCAGTTAATCCTGTTAATTCAGCTGCACGGAATAAAATTCCTTTTTTCACCTTCCTGCCATCTAGCGTTGTTAGGCCACCCATATCACGAAAATTGACAACACCTTTAAGTGGCAATAAACACTCTAGTTCCATCAATTTTTCTGTCACTTAGATTACCTCTTTTTCATTAAACATTTGATTTTCCATCAATAGTAAATTTTTCTATGGAAAAAAGACAGTTCGAGCTTTTCTAACAGATGATCAACATAATCCCATTGTTCATTTGCTTCATCTTCATTATTCCAATTATCTTCAACCAAATCTCCTACAGATAATACGAAATCTGACTTTAATGCTCGGACGATCTCCAACCCTTTTTCAAAGATACATGAAGCCGTAATTCCACAACGGTCACCCCCCTACAGCAAACGAAAAATTTCCTGTCGTTGTCGGTTTCAAATTACCGAACCAGGGCTTATCAGTCATACCCTTATCATTTTTGTAATAAATTTCTATATTTTTTAATCAGTTAACAACGTATACATTGAACTCTCCTTTCCAACATCTATCAATTCATAATTAGCATACTAGTAGCATGTTAATAAAATGTTAAAGGAGCATTAATTTTTCGTTGAATATTTTTAATTATAAAATAATGTAATATTATTAAAAAAATGTGATAAATAAATATAATGGAGCGACAATTTTTTACATCACTAATTTCATTTCTTGCTGAATGTATACCATTTAATGACCTTGTTCTAAGCGCATCGTCATTGGACAATACAAAATTTGTATGAGAAAATTACTTATAAAATTTCTATATTTTTTTAACGTTAAAGCAGAAAGGACAATAAACTGATGTCTACATCTCTAATTGATACTGCTTACAAAACCATACGAAAAAAAATTTTAACCTGTGAATACATGCCAGGAAGCCTGTTGTCTGTATATAAGCTTGCAGAAGAGCTAGAAATGAGTCGAACTCCAATTTCCAATGCGATTGCTCGATTGGAACTAGAAGGGCTTGTTGTTGCATTAAAAAATCGGGGAGTGATGATAAAAGAATTCTCTTCCAAGGTAATAGTCGATATGGTTGAGGTGTTTATTGCTCATCAGTTGTATGTGCTAGATTTGGTGGAACATTCTTATTTTTACGAATTTAAATTTAATGAGTTAAAAAATATATTGAACCAGCTGTTAAAAGAAAAAGAACATGGTAACTATTTAGAATACAGCAATCTTTCATTTTCATTTATTAGAAGCTTCATAGCTACTGCAAAAAACAATGTGATGCTAGAAATTATGGACGCTCATCAAGATAAAATGTTGATGAGTGCTGTTGCAAACTATAAGCAATCTCCTCAACAAAGGTATACAGGTGCTCATTATAATAAGGCAATCTATGATACATTAATAGAAGGAAATTATCAGGGGGTTAGACAATTATTAACCGAATGGCGTCAAAAATTACGTGAAAGAGTTATGATGACTGGTTCATTCTAATTTCAAGTAGTTTAGAATCAAGTCAAAGCAAATCAACCACATGCTTTTTCAAAAAAATTTCTAGTTAACTTAACCTAATTATTTCTAAATGAAAATACCCCATAGAGTGACTTTTTTAAAGTGTCTACTCTACAGGGTACTCTTTATATCTAAGAGGCTAATTTTTATCAAACTTCATTATAAATGATCAATCTTTATTTCAAAGCCATGCCTACACAACCCTCGAACACCCGCTTATTCCACAGTTACAGATTTTGCAAGATTGCGAGGTTTATCTACATCGCAACCACGTTGAAGAGCCGCATAATAAGCAAGTAGTTGCATTGGTACAACCGATACAAGTGGTGTGAGTGCGTCATGAACTTCTGGAAGAACGAGGCTATCGCCCGCTTCATTCAAGCCTTCAAGACTAATGATACAGACATTGGCGCCACGAGCAAGGACTTCCTTCACATTACTACGAATGTTGCCATTGACATAATGCTGAGTGGTGAGCGCAATAACCGGCGTCCCTTTTTCAATGAGAGCAATCGTGCCATGCTTGAGCTCGCCACCAGCAAATCCTTCAGCTTGAACATAGGATATTTCTTTAAGCTTAAGCGCTGCTTCGAGGCACACATAATAATCAACGGAACGACCGATGTAAAAAGCGTTATGAGTTCCTGTGAGATAGTCGCACGCCATTTGCTCCAAGGCATCCTTCTGATCGACAAGTGCTTCCATAGCGTTGGCCACAATGCTAAGTTCCTTTATAAAATCAAAGCCGATGTCGATGCCCTTGTTTTTAGCACTATCGACAGCAACGATAGAAAGAACAGCGATTTGTGCCGTATAAGCTTTCGTCGATGCAACAGCAATCTCAGGCCCGGCATGAAGTAACAGAGTGTGATCCGCTTCTCGAGATAAGGTTGAGCCTGGAACATTCGTCAAGGCTAGCGTACGGAAGCCCAATTTTTTTACATGAACGAGCACCGCACGGCTATCAGCTGTTTCACCACTTTGGGAAATGAAAACGAACAGTGGATTTTTCGAAAGAAGTGGCATATTGTAAGAAAATTCACTGGCAATATGCACTTCTGTCGGCACTTTTGCAATACTTTCAAGCATTTGCTTGCCAACTAATCCTGCATGGTAGCTCGTGCCACAGGCGATGATATAAAGACGATCAGATTGATCAATGGCTCTACGAACGGTCGCATCGATGTCAATCTCACCTTGTTCGTTTTGATAAACTGTAAGCAACTTACGGATCACTGAGGGCTGTTCATCTATTTCCTTCAGCATGTAATGCGGATAGGTTCCTTTCTCAATATCGCCAGCATCAAGCTCAGCCTTATAAGGTGCCCGTTCAACCTTCTGTCCAGCCAACGTTTCAATAGCATACCCCTGACGATTGACAAGGATAACCTCTTCATCCATCAGTTCAACGAATTGATCAGTCACATGAATCATAGCCATCGCATCGCTCGCCACAACATTAAAACCATCACCAACACCAACTAAAAGCGGGCTTTTATTCTTACCGACATAGATGGTCTCCGAATTTTGACTGTCAATCATGGCGATGGCATAAGAACCATGCAATAAGCCCAACGTTTTACGAAAAGCTCCTTCTACAGCATCGCCTTCGTCAACAAATTTTTCGATAAGCTGAACAACTGTCTCAGTGTCTGTTTCACTTTTAAATGCCACATCAGCAAGGTACTGGGCTTTTAATTGGGTATCATTTTCGATGACACCATTGTGCACAAGCGTGAAACGCCCTGAAGCACTTTGATGCGGGTGCGCATTTTCTTTACTCGGTTCGCCGTGTGTGGCCCAACGCGTATGCCCAATACCCAAGGTGCCTACAATATTTTCATCTATTGCTTTTTCAAGAACCGCAATGCGTCCTTTTTCCTTGAAAACATGCACACCTTCAGAATTAAGTAACGCAATACCCGTTGAATCGTAACCTCGATATTCAAGCTTTCGCAAGCCATGAACTAAAGTATCCTTTGCATTCTTCACTCCTACATATCCTACAATACCGCACATAGTGTCTCTTCCCTCCTATTAAGTGGGATAAGACGACCCGCGGGGTAATCTTACCCCACCTGTTATCAGAATTGTTCACGACCAAGCTCTTGTCCGCATGATTGCTCATCCGTTTTCAAGCCCTGGTTTCCGGGTGTGAAAGTCCCGAGAGGCATCCGCCGAAAGTCTCGATTAACCTCTTCCTCGTCAACTGCTATCATAAGCAGCCCTGGCGCTTTATTATAAAGTTTTTGCCATCCACCTTTCTATTATTGACTAAAAATCATGTATAAAATGACTTTAAAAACCTGATGCCTTGGCTCAAGCTTCTGCCCTGCCAATACGTCCTAATCATATAAATATAGATTGAAAATGTCAATGACGATTCTGTTAATTTCCTATATAACCTTATGTAACAGACCAAAAAGATGTGAAACGATTAAACAAACTATCCTATGCCGTACAAGGTGTTTGTAAACATCCTGAGCATAATTTTCTCTCGTGCAAAAGGGCAAGACCACCTCAACTTTTCACGAAAAACCAGGCAAAAATCTATCCTTTTTTCTAGCGGGCATTGGATAATCTGCTTACCACATATTGACATTTAAAGACTTCCAAATAGTGATTTTATAGTTCAATTATTTCCTAATTCTTCGTTGATAACATGTGCAATCTTCGCTACATACCTGTCGCAATCTTCCTCTGTCGGTGCCTCAACCATAACGCGCACTAAGGACTCCGTGCCAGATGAACGGACGAGTACACGACCATCATCGCTCAGCTCTGCCTCAACCGCCTGAATAACCTCAGCTACTCTCGGGTTTTCCTTCACTTGATGCTTGTCCACTACTTGGATGTTCACAAGCTTCTGAGGAAAACTTACAACCTCAGCTACTAATTCAGATAACGACTTACCTGTAGATTTGATGATATTGACTAATTGTAACGCCGAAAGCATACCGTCACCCGTTGTCGTATGATTAAGAAAGATAATGTGTCCCGACTGCTCTCCACCTAATGTAAACCCATTTTCTCGCATTTCTTCCATCACATAGCGATCACCCACAGCGGTTTTCTTTGTGACAATACCCGTAGTATCTAAAGCTTTATAAAGTCCAATATTGCTCATGACGGTTGTCACTAAAGTATGATCCTTAAGCTGTCCTTGTTCATTCAAGTGCTTGGCGCATACATACATAATTTTATCACCATCAACAATAGCACCATTTTCATCAACAGCAATTAAACGGTCCCCGTCCCCATCAAAGGCCAAGCCAATATCAGCGCCTTGTGTTTTGACATGGTCAGCTAAAGTCTCTGGGTGGGTAGAACCCACACCATCATTAATATTTATGCCATTAGGATTTGTTCCTATCGTTGTAATCTCAGCTTCTAAATCTGCAAACAGATGCGGAGCTAACGCAGATGTTGCCCCATTCGCACAATCCAGGGCGATGTGTAGATCGCTAAAATCTTCTTCTTCAACCGTTTGTTTCAGGAACTGCATATACTTTTGCTTTCCTTCGAAATAGTCACCCACACTACCAACATCAGCGCCTACTGGTCGCGGAATTTCCTGTGAATGATCAATGAGCTCTTCAATGCTCTCCTCTTGCTCATCAGTTAGCTTAAAGCCATTAGAACTAAAAAATTTAATACCGTTATCTTCTACAGGATTATGAGAAGCGGAAATCATAATCCCTGCATGTGCATCCATCGCCTTAGTCAGATAGGCAACGGCCGGTGTAGAAAGGACACCCAATCTCAAAACTTCAGCACCAATAGAAAGCAATCCCGCAATGAGCGCTGCTTCGAGCATTTCCCCAGAAATGCGAGTATCGCGCCCAACTAAAATTTTAGGGCGTTGCACATCCTTTGCAATTGCACAACCACCAGCACGGCCTAGCTTAAAGGCTAACTCAGGTGTGAGCTCAGTATTAGCTATCCCCCGCACACCATCTGTTCCAAAATATTTACCCATTTTTAATTCGCTCCTTTAATTCCTCGTCACATATATAGTCTCTTATTCATTTTCATTAACTTCAATCAACAAAGCCCATCACTTTCATATATTATCCTAATCAATCGTCACCTCTGCCTTTGCTTTCGAAGGTGTCCCTGTCAAATAATTTGGGACAGTGACCGTAATTGGCACCTCGTGTTTTCCTTTTGATAGATGCGATATATCAATTGCTGCCTGCACATCCGTTCGTTGCAACTGATCTATCAGCTTTTTCGCCCCTACCACAGTCACGTCGACCTGCGGAACCTTTAAATCAGTAAAGGTGACCTTGCGATCCTTGTCCGCTCTATCATTCACCAGGATCGGGATATCCTTTACCACCTTGGATACCGCCTTATCAACATGAACAGTGACTGTAATTTGTTCAGGGTCGACTTTATTCGCCGACTTGGGTTTGGGAACATCCACATGAATAGTCTTTGTCTGATTCAATCCCCCGACCGGAACATTGATAGCCCCTAACCCATCACTACCGTTCAGAAAGTCCTGCGTACCAAAAACCTTGATGGTATCTGGATCAACATCCATACTCTCAATAGCATATCCATCAGCAAGAGCGCCCTGAGGTTTAAACGTTACCGGAACATCCTTGGAAGGACTGACGATTGGAATCTTAACTCGGACAACGGCAGGACTAATGTCTACATCCAGACGATTCCCGTTTTTGTCATAAGCATTTAGCCGTACATTCTCCTCAACAGATTTTGACACATTCTGAAGATCCACCGAACCTTTTACGAATGCAATTTGATTAACAAGCTTTTCTGCACCGGTGACTGAAACATTTTCTGGATCTGTTGAATAATCGCCCACAGAGTAGCCATTAGAAAGATTGGCATGATTCAGGAGATCCACGCTAACCGAGAAGGTCTTGGTGATTTTCTTTTGAATCGTCACATTGATTGTCGATGGAATAGGTTCAACGGATAGATCTGATGGAAATCCCTTTATTTGTACCTTTACTGTATGCTTGCCTGGTTTTTTATTGGTTAAATCGACGTACACTCTACGCGAATTTTGTAATTTCGCAAGAGTGATAGTATCAGATGAACCCATCAGCCGTAATTCAACTGTTGATGGTAATCCAAGAACAATGAATCGATTAGAATCATACTTAGCATCCAGACGTTCTGTCACCGTGTCAACCTGATTACCCGCAGATGGTTGTGTCTGACTGCTGTTATTCTGATTTTGATCCTTTGTTGAAACCATGCTGAATAACATTAAAGCAATCAGAAAAGAGATAATTTTAATAAACCACGTGTTTCGAAATAATTTATCCATTGTTCTTTCCTCTCCAGTTCCATCGTAGTCCACTCATCGATTTTACCTGAAAGAGCCATTCTTGTTCTAAAAGTTCTCGCAATCTCTCCTCTGAAATATTTCGGAAAATTTCTCCATTCTTTGTTAATGAAATGCCCCCTGTTTCTTCAGAAACAATAACTGTTAAACTATCTGTGACCTCACTTACACCCATTGCCGCACGATGGCGCGTTCCCAGTTCCTTCGAGATAAAAGGATTTTCTGACAACGGAAGGTAACAAGCAGCAGCTGTGATTTCATTCCCTTTTATAATGACCGCCCCATCATGCAATGGCGTGTTTGGGATGAAAACATTAATTAACAATTGCGAGCTGAGATGCGCATGCATAGGAATGCCTGTTTCTATGTATTCATTGAGACCTGTTCCTCGTTCAATCGACATAAGTGCACCAATTCGTCGCTTCGCCATATAAACTGTTGCCTTGATAATCGCCTCAATAGATTGATTACGCTGTTCTTCCTCTTGCACCTCTCGAGAAAATAAACGTCCACGTCCAAGCTGCTCAAGCGCTCGTCTAAGTTCTGGCTGAAAAATGATAATGATCGCCAAAACAGAGAACGTAATAACCTGCTGCATGATGAAGTTTAATGTTCTTAACCCTAATTTATCACTAATAAACCACACCAGCACAACAACAATAATTCCCTTGGATAATTGAACAGCCTTCGTCCCACGTATAACCATTATCAGCTTATAAATGACATAAGTAACGACAAGTATATCAACAACTGATCTCAGCAAATCCAAAAAATTTATATTTGACCATGAAAACATGGAACCCATCCTCCAAACACATACTGATATCACTCTGCATACAAGTTGTCCTTCTAAGTATTAACGCCTTAATATCATTATAACATAGGTACATTCTAACCGTGGATCACGCCGACTGTAAAACCCGTCCACTCCCTAGCTATATTATCCCTTGCCCTGCATTATAACCTTAAAATAATATGACCATAGCATTCCAGCCAATTTTATACCTTTCAAGCTAAAATACAGTCTTTACTGTTTATCCCGATAAACATAGGAAGAAAAATAAAAACTATGAATATACTATGACACACTATTTGCTACCCACTAAGTCTCCAGGAATTAAGGCGATATCTCTCATCACCTGCCCCAAAAAAATACAGCCGTTAATCTTTAATAATGTAGAGAGAAGGATTCAAACCTCCGAATCCACAGAGAGTGACTTTACAGTCCACTGCGTTTAGTCGCTTTTCTACCCCTCCACAATACAACATATAAGCCAAATAACGAAAATTGTTATTTGGCCTTCAAATCAAGCATATTATCAATTAAATGGTGGAGAATGCAGGGCTCGAACCTGCGACCCCCTGCTTGTAAGGCAGATGCTCTCCCAGCTGAGCTAATCCTCCAATTATGTAAATGGTGGTGACCCCTACGGGATTCGAACCCGTGTTACCGCCGTGAAAGGGCGATGTCTTAACCGCTTGACCAAGGGGCCATCAATATGTTTTTAAATCGGACATTTTTTATTCTATCCAGATAAATATATTTTGTAAAGGAAATAATTAAAATAAATATATTCTGATAAGTGACGGTAGCTGCACTTACTTTTTCTTTTTAGCTCCATCAAGGCAATGTCCAACTGTTTAGTACGGTCGTATGGTCAACGATCGTTTAATAAAAAGGCAAAATAGTAGAAATAACTATAAAATTACTATAAAATCTCTGAGTATTAAAATATATTAGGAGGTAAACTATTTTTATGAAAAAGATATTCATCGCATTAGCCATTATTTCCGCACTATTCGCCTTATCCGCATGTGGTCATTCTAATAATAAGTCAACACCTTCTACGCCCTCTTCGCAATATTAAATTCTTCTAGACAGCATAGCTATGAGCTTTTTATAATTTTAGAAAAAACAAGAGCACGCTTTGGGTGAACCAAAACGTGCTCTTGTTTTTATTTACTATGCTATGGTCAGATTCCTACCCGTTTTATCCCATGAAAAAACCACTAGTAGCATTCTCCTCCAGCGTCCCAAACCAATGTCCATAAGATAGGGATGCTTCAAAAAAATTCTGCACAGTCTCTGAATCAGGAACTCCCGATAGTATAGAATCTATTGGACGACCAACTTCATCAATTAGACGCCCCATATTCACAGTTATTGCTATCAACAAGACAGTCTTTTCACTTGAACTCTTAGCATTTCGTCCAGCATACTTTCTGTTTTCCATGACATCAATAGTGTCCCCAGAAGGCAATACTATCCAACCTCCATCTTCTGTCCAAGCCTCAAATTCTCCAGAGAGCACAAAGACTGTTTCACGCTCTGGATGACTATGTAAAGCCATACCAACGCCCGGGTCAAGCTCAACTTTCACTAGACAATAATCCAAGCAAATCATCACATTTTTACTATATTCATACACTCCTTATTTCTTCTTAAGCACTAAAGTAAAATGCGTATTCTAAAATTATTAGCAACCTAAATATTTATTCACGCCTATTATTAAAAACAGGCTTCTCGGCAACATCAAAAACCCTGTTGTATCAACGTTTATGTGGAGCTTCCAAACGGACTTGACCCGCTGACCTCTTCCTTACCATATATAATGGTTAGGATTATAAGGAATTACTATAGGTTAAATAGTTTAATAATGTGTGTATACTATGTGCAAAAAATAATAGTAGTTCAATTGAAGTAAATAAAAATTAAATAGTTCGTGACCAAACCTGTGCCCTAAATATATGGTTAAAATTTATTTAGTTTCCTTCGATTCCACATAAACCCTTTCTAAGGTTATGACGCTCCACACCATCCATGGCATGAATGTAATTACCCCACTTCCCCTACTTATTCGAGGATAAAGCAGAGTATTTTTTTACAAAAAGTAGTGATGATGTAATTAACTTACTATTCAAATTAAATAATTGATTTCGACAAAAAATATGATAGAATGGATACATCGTTGGGAGAGGGAGGTGAACATTCATGGGTATCGGCGAAATTATAGGAGAGATAATCAAGGCAATCTTAGGTCTTTTAGGCGGTGTCGGTGTGTAAGGTGTGTAAGTTAAAATACTTTATTACCACGAACGATTAAAGCCTATGAAGCATGTCCAGAATGGTGGAGGAGAGTCAATCTTTCCTCCACTTTCGCTTTTATCAAAGGGCTATTTTTATGTAAAAAACCCCTCCATAATTATTATAGAGGGGATCAAACAAAATATGGGGGAAATTCTACATATCCCATTATATACTATTAAATAAATTTTGTAAATAATTGTTTTATTCTGTCTAATATTGACTACATCTTTTTATATAAATACATAATCTCAACACCTAAAGCTTCCGCAATCTCGGCAAGCTTATTCGCTGAAATTTGATTCCGACCTTTTTCCAAGTAATAATAGCCATGTGCTGTTTAATTTTATCTAAATCGACGATGTACATAGTTAAACTCACCATCTTTAATATGTATCCTCAGCATTTTATGTAAGATTTCTTCAATCATGTATCTTGTATGGTATAGTAGAAAAAAAAGGAGTCATTCAGGAGGCAATTTATGCGATCAAGACCCCTTGTAAGGGCGCTTAAAACTATTGGTTGGATTGGACTTATTATAAACCTAATCTTTTTCTTGATTATTATTAATTTTATGTTCAACATACAAGAAGATGGAAACCTGCTAACCAAACTAGTAGTATTAATTGTCTTGGTTGGAGGAGGAATAATATTTCTTTTAGTTATGCTTGCCCTTGCTACACTTGTAGAAAATAGTGACGATACTAAACGACAAACACAATTATTAATGATGAGGCTAAATATTAATACAAGTGGCTCTAATATATCAGAACAACCCAATAAACAACATCAGGAAAAAGAAGTAGCACTTACAACAGAAATTGAACCCCCTATAGATAAACCTACACGTTGGGAGGGAGAATGGCCTAATAAAGATAAAGATGAAAAATAAACTCTGACAGTTTCCATTAGTTCATCTACTCCCTCTCGCTCTTTTGGTCGGGGAATATTTTCATGTAAAAAACCTCCCACTTATGTGAGAGGTTTGGTGTTTATGGGGAATCCTGTGCAGATAAAAAATCCCTAATTAAGATCTTTTACTTAATTATATAGTTTTCTGCAATTGTTAAAATAGGGATGGAAATTTTAAGCATGTCAAGCTCTCCAAAATTTTTATAAATTACGCAATGCCCGTCTTTTGTTAATAATATTTTATTAACTCTTCCTCTTCATCGCTGGTTGGAATATCTATTCTTAATGCAGAAATTGTTCCGCCGCTTGTCTCATATTTCTCCTAATCAGAACTTTCAGTTACAGTACCTCCACCAAGATATGCAACCTCAACATTTTCTATTTGCATTCCTCTAAACCATCCACCCTTTATTAATCCTTCTTTAGATGACTCTAAATTTGATTTAAATTCAACTAAATCTATTTGAACTGGTGTAGCAACTAGTTGATTCTCTACGTTTGGATAGCGTCGTAACCTTCTTAGTGCTTGTTCTGATACAATCCTTTTTGTGCCAGATGTATACATAAATGATTTATCCTTTATAAAACAAGGAAATACTTCTATATATTAACTGAAGATGTTGCTTCCCATTTAAACATGCTAGGACCGATAAAAAATTTGGTCTTTCTAATAAATTTTTTAATTAAATTTGAATAGGTAAATAAAGTTGAAATTAATGCGATAATTAAACCAATTCCTGCTGATGTCCCTAAAAATCCCCATTTATTACTATGAAATTGAAAAATAATCGCTATTACGTATAGTATTATTAAAACTATCCATTTATTGTTTTTCACCCATTTCATAAAATCCATTATTGAGAATCTCCTTTATTGATCATAGGTTTTTAAACAGGTTATTACGTTTTATATAATAACCTATTCTTTATTGCCCAAAACACACACCTATAATTATAATAACAAATTCTATACAAACATGAAAAAATCCTGCAAATTGCCCCCATCAATAGGTTGAGGGTATTAAACGTGCTTATGAGTTAGGTTTTGCTTTTGTCGACTTATCCTTTTTGAGTGAGTTTAAATGATGTTGAGCTAGTATAGATTCTTTCGTAAAATTGTTATTTTTCCACCACGACCAAAAACTTGCTAGTATTGTGAGCACAGTAGATACACCCTCATTAATCTGGTCATCACTAAATGGTAATGGTGAGTGCCCAAATAGAGCCAACACTTGGTTAAGCATCATGACTAATAACACAATAGTGCGGATAATCGTACTTTCACTGATTTTATGCATAATAACCTCTCCTTATTTTTTATTATTTTTAAATGTAAAAAAGGCAGCTATAGCAATAATAATTAGCCATAGCCACCAATATTTAATAAGTCTTTCGCCATGCATGTGAGATCGTCGTCTAAAATGTTTGCTTGTGAATCATTTAAGCTGCTACTTACTCTTTTTAATTTACGTCTAATTAGGTTAATAAATATCCACCATCAACTAAAAAACATTGCCCTGTTACATATTTAGATTCATCGGTTGATAAAAATACAGCCATATTTGCAATATCTTCAGGTTGACCGAAGGTTTTAACAGGTACAAGTGATGCTAAATATCCCTTGTCATAGTTAAGGTTATCATAAATAGGCGTATCGATTAGACCAGGTGCAATGGCATTTGCACGAATGTTATTTTCAGCGTATTCAGCTGCAATGACTTGAGTCAATCTTTTTACAGCAGCTTTAGAAGCAGAATAACCAACCTCTGCCGTGTATTTAGGATACGCACCAATTGAAGAGATATTAATAATAATGCCTTCTTCATTCTCCAAAAAATGCGGTATTATATGTTTAATTCCATAAAATGTTCCCATTAAATTAACATCAATTACTTTTTTAAAATGAGCAGTAGATAGTTTATGAATTTTCCGTAACGGACCTGTAACACCCGCATTATTTACAAGGATATTAATTTTTCCAAATTGCTCAATTCCTCTATTAAACATAGCTTGAACATCATCTTCGTTGCTAACATCAGTTACAGTTGTTAACACACTCTCATCAAATTCATCTTTTAATTTATGAATACGTTCACTCGTACCAGCTGCTATCACTTTTGCACCTTTTTCGATATACATCTTTGCTATGGCATGTCCAATACCTGAACGAGCACCTGTGACAACTGCAACTTTCCCTTTTAATCCATTTATTAGAATTTACCTCCTTTTTTCCTAATTAATTATATTTTACCTCATTTAAATAAAAAAGTAAAAATTAAGAATAATTATTTTTAAATTTCCATTAAAATCTTTTCTTAATGTTCATCTTTTATTATTTAATCCTTATTTTTTGTCCCGGAAATATCTTAGACATGTCCTTAATTGATGGATTGAGCTTTTGCAACTCAGCTACTGTCGTATGATTGGCCTGTGCAATGCCCCAAGATGTGTCTCCAGAGACAACCGTATGATACTCAGCTTGAGACGAGGACTTAGCACCAGTTGGTATCTTAAGCTTTTGCTCCGGATAGATGGTATATGGTGACTTAATGTCGTTGAGCTTAGCAATCTCACGCCAATCAACGCCCACATCTAGTCCTATCTCACTTAATGTGTCACCCGATTTAACCTTATAGGTCTTAGAGCTAGACTTAGGTATAGATTTGCTAGTAGTTGGTGCTTTGGATACTTTTTAGTAACAAAATCCTCACGCATGACATTGAGATCAACATTACCTGTAACACCAGGTACTTTGCCCTTGTTGTTATACTGCCAAGCGCTCCAGCTTGCCCAATAAGGCACGTCGGGTTGGTCCACACCATAATGAGCAATCCATAGAGGATACTTGGTCATTTCCTTTTCTCAAATACCTTATTTGAAATTGATTTTCGTCCCATTCTTGAGGTAATTTCTTTAATTATATATCTCTTTTCTTCTCGATTTATCTTTGAAAAACTATTAATAAATTTATTAAAATCATCAAGAGGTCCCCTTAACTCAATAGCAACAAAGAAGCTGAAAAACAACAGACTAAACTATAAAAAGTGACCAAATCGTGCCCAAGCACATAATGGCAACAAAAAACAGGATTCTCGAAAGTCTCGAAAACCCTGTTATATCAACGCTTTTCTGGAGCTTCCAAGCGGACTTGAACCGCTGACCTCTTCCCTACCATAACAGTTGGAATTGTATCAATAGGATTGATTATTATTTATTTTAATTTGCAAACATTAGTTTCTTCCTATTATATATGTCATTTTTATTTATAATTATTTATTTTAGTTTAAAATGGTGTTTGCATTTTGTGTTTGCAATTCGATCATTAGTAATGTTCTAACACCTCTTTAAAGAGGTGTATTTTTTACTCTTATTAATATAAGGCTGATGGTATTTCTCCTCGGCTTCTTGTGGTAGAGTAATCTTTGTAAAAAATAGCGACTATTCAAATTAAATAATTGATTTCGACACAAAATATGCTAAAATGAATATACTTTATGAAAAGAGGTGATTAATGATGGTCTTGATTCCTTATGTATTGGACATTATACATGTGATACACTGGTTCTAATTCATAAACCGTATTATGGAAATTTTAAGCATTAGTTAAAACCTATGAGTCATAATCAGATGGTGGAGGAGAGTAAAGCTTTCCTTCACCTTCATCGTAAAAGTGGAAATATCTACACCTTTTTATACAACTCAATAATCTCAACACCTAAAGATTCCGCAATCTCGGCAAGCTTATTCGCTGAAATTTAGTTACGCCCTTTTTCCAAGTAATAATAGCCATGTGCTGTTTGATAGCCTAGTTGCTTGGATAGATCAGTGATGGATAAGCCACGTTGCTCGCGTAGCTGTTTGATTTTATCTAAATCGACGATATACATAGTTAAACCTCCCACTTGTGTGAGAGGTTCGATGGTTTGTGGGTGGGATCCTGCTTATACACATTCTAAATAATTAAAAACGAGAAACTATAATTATAAACGATCTTTACCAGATATCGCTTCTTTCATTATAGTTTTCCATTCATTTCTTTGTTCAATTATTTGCGATTTTGTAACACGTCCTTCTTTTTTCATCTCTATAAGATCTTCTTCAAAAATAGGTTGATAAAATACCGGATCAAAAGTTGAAAGATATGAATTCATTAATTTCAACAGCTTCCTTGTGTGATCAGTAACTCCATCAGAAAAATATACTTCATTATAAATTAAGTGATTGTTGGCTTCATTCCATTTATCATCAACACGATTGTAATTAAAGACTTTGTACAACCTTTTTATTTCTAATTCTGCTTTTTCTTTATCAGTATTAAACAATTAAAACAAAAAATCCCCAACCCTTAGGGTAAGGCAGGAGAAATATGTTATGTAAAAATGAATGGTATATATGGTAATTAAAACAATTTATTTATTCTAATTGGTAAAAATGATACAATAAGCATATAATAAAATGTGTTTTGTAGGAATACTAAAAAGGAGGAGCTGGAAATTGTATGTTTTGATTCATTCAATAAATTATCTATTTTCATTCCTACTAGTATTTTGCCTACTGTTTATAATTCAAAAATACACCCTAGGTTTTTTACCTGTTTTAAAAAACAAGTATTTTTTAAAAAAATTTCATTTGGATGAAGTCATCTTTACGATTACTTCTTTAATAATAATTGTATCAATTATAAGATTTTAAATGTTATTTTTGGTCTTCTGTTTTGCTATCCAACGCATGTATTATTTTGGTAGCATCGTCAGGAGATTTTATTTTTAAATTCTGTAATTTCTTATTTAAAGTTCTTTTTATTTGTCTATCTTGCTCATGATCCTCATATTGTATAACTTTGCTTATAATCCCATCTGTATGTAAATTAATTTCGGTATGACCAAAATGGATTTTAAAACCCCCACCTGTTAATCCCACGATTATAGCACTAATGACACCTACGGTTTTAATCGCACCGATAATTTCTATTTTCCCAGGAGAATTTAAAGTTGACTTAACAACTAAATCACTATAGTCCAAATTTTGATTCATTTTCGTGTTGTAGTCTTTTATAACCTCTAAGATAGTATTTCCAAATGGAAAAAAGTCAAGAAATTTAATATTTTCTTTGTTTTCTACTTCTAAAATTAAGTGCCCGATACCATTTTTAATAAAAATATTGTTCACTGTCCTGTCAATGTAGGGACTGTATTCGCTTGCATTTGTTATCGTATGATGAGAATGAATTAGTTTATACAGATACGGATCTAGCTTATTCTTACTAATTCGTTTGATCCATGTGACGCTTTTTCTTTTTTCACAACCATGATCCTTGTCTAATAAATCCTCTATGTAGATATCATCTTCATCGACAGTACCAAAAGTTATGACATCTGAATTTTTACTTGGTACTAATATGATATCACTTTTTTTATCTCTGATATAAATTTAACAATTTGGTTTGCTAAATGCTTATTTTGCTGGTTTTTAGGGTACTCTTCATGAATTCTTTTTGCTATGTCATCAGTATTCTTTAAATCCTTTTGGTTTTTATTAAAATCCACAAAAATATCATTGGACGTTATCTTATTCCACGCTATACCAATGAAGTTCCCCTTTATAAAATCGTCATAGTACTTACCCCCGTTTGTTCTAACTAACCAATACGAGCGGTTTTTTGGTATTCTTGGTATCAATTCTAAATATGGATCCAAATACAACCCCTTTTTTCTATTTTTTGACAACCCCTCTCATTATATCAAAAATCTGTCGAATTTCTAGGAATAAAAAAAGCCCAACCGTTAGGCTGAGGGCTTTAACCATAGCTATGTGTTTCTTTAAATGAACAGAATAAAACCTACTTCATTCCATGGAAAAACCAATAGTAGCATTCTCCTCTGGCGTCCCAAACCAATGTCCATAAGATAGGGATACTTCAATAAAATGCTGTATAGCCTCTGGATCAGGAGGACCCGGTTGTACAGAATCTACTGGTCGACCGACTTCGTCAATAAGACGACCCATATTTGTTGTTGTTGCAATCAGCAAGACAGTCTTTTCACTCGAACTCACAGAATTTCTCCCAGCATGCTTTTTGTTTTCCATTACGTCAACGATACCACCAGGAGGTAATACTACCCATCCTTCATCTTCCGTCCAAGCTTCAAATTCTCCAGAAAGTACAAAGGCTGTTTCGCGCTCCGGATGAGTGTGTAAAGACATGCCAACACCTGGATCAAGTTCAACCTTCACCAGACAATAATCTTGACGATCTGATAACTTTGTTAAGTGTTGAATACGAACTCCTGCGAAATCCAAAAAATCTGACATATGCTACTCTCCTCTGTAAAGTGATTTTATTATGAGACACTTAAACTATAACACTAAGAATATTTTTATGATTACGTGGCTCCAAAAACTGCTCCGAGAACGTCATCATCTGCCCCAGTGCACAAACAGAGTAACCTGAGTTGCCAAGGTAAGATCAAAGGTAATGCCAACACCAAAATCTATCATCTTCCAGGTGATGCTTACTATAATCGTACGACCACTAACATTGTATGGTTTTGCACAGAGGCTCAAGCTCAAAAAGCCGGATATAGAGCATCCGAGCGTTAATATCTAGTATTTACTAAGCCCTTAATTGGGCTTTTCATTTACCTTAATAAAGCGAGGATTATATTATGAGAGGACACATACGACAACGTGGAAATAAATATGCATTTGTCTTAGACATAGGATACGACGAATTAGGAAAACGACGTCAAAAATGGTTCAGTGGTTACGATACGAAACCCAAAGCCGAGAAAGCCATGAGACAAAAAATAACAGAGTTAGAATCAGGATCATTTGTTGAGCCAAGCACAGAATATCTTAAAGATTATTTTGACCATTGGTTAAAAATAAAAAAAGAACAATTAAAATCTAGCACATACGATACTTATATGCGTATGGTTAAAAATCATATCAAACCAAAAATCGGTCATATCCGTATTGATAAACTAAAACCAGCTCATCTTGATAAATTTTATGGAGAAATGAAAAAGAAAAACCTTTCGGCAGGATCCATTCAAAAAACACATAACATTATTAAAACAGCACTTAATCAAGCGGTTGCTTATGGAAATATAGGTAGAAATCCTGCTTTAGTCGTTAAGCCACCACGATCTAAACAACGAGATATACAATGTTGGGACGAAGAGCAGGTAAGAACATTTCTGGATATTGCTCGTGAAGAACGAGAATTTATCGCCTTTTATTTAGCTCTTACAACAGGTATGAGACAAGGTGAAATACTAGGATTGAAATGGACAGATATAAATTTAGAGGATAAAAAAATCATCATAGAGCGGACAATAAGCCATGATGGTAAAAGTTTTGGAGAATTAAAAACGAAGACAAGTAAACGATCCGTTATTTTAACAAATGGTGCAGTCGAAGAACTGAAAAAGCATTTTTTGATGATTAAAAAAGAAAGAATAAAAAAAGGAGAACTATATGAAAACAAAAATCTCGTTGTATGTACTAAAAACGGAACACAAATCACGCCGAGAAATTTAACCAGGACATGGTATATGCTATTAGGAAAATCAGAATTGCCGTCTATTCGGTTTCACGATTTACGACATACTCATGCTACTCTTTTATTAAAACAAGGCGTACACCCTAAAATCGTCAGTGAGAGACTTGGTCATTCCAACGTGCGGATCACTTTAGATACTTACTCGCACCTTTTACCTGGATTACAAGAAGCTGCAGCAGATAAATTTGATGAATTTTTATTTGGGCCATCTAAAAATAACGATGAAATAAAAAAATGATTGTTAGCAATTCGTTTGCAACTGAGCACTTCCGATAAAAAACAGGATTCTCAAAAGTCTAGAAAACCCTGTTATATCAACGTTTATGTGGAGCTTCCAAGCGGACTTGAACCGCTGACCTCTTCCTTACCATGGAAGCGCTCTACCAACTGAGCTATGGAAGCGCAAAATTGGATTAAGCTTTCTCATCATCATTACATAAAAATGGCTCCACAGGTAGGATTCGAACCTACGACCGATCGGTTAACAGCCGATTGCTCTACCACTGAGCTACTGTGGAACGATAACTATAAAACATTTCTGCCCGGCGACGTCCTACTCTCACAGGGGAACCCCCCACTACCCTCAGCGCTGAAGAGCTTAACGACCGTGTTCGGGATGGAAACGGGTGTGACCTCTTCGCTATCGCCACCAGACTTCTCTCTTATCCTACATACACCCTACGAAAGACCGCAGCCTGACGCCTGCTACTCTTTCAAAACCAGACACGAAAGTAAAACCAAAAA
>Ga0154006_1000018_pt1 | contig 121286 bp, 107 predicted proteins | sample TSFL090MetaG_FD_104747 | JGI IMG/M metagenome (GOLD analysis project Ga0154006, IMG submission 104747) | Attine ant fungus gardens microbial communities from Florida, USA - TSFL090 MetaG | ecosystem: Host-associated > Fungi > Mycelium > Unclassified | place: USA: Florida, Wakulla State Forest...
ACACGATATGCCGAAAGGATTGAACCATACGATTGCAGATGCGATTGCTGATTTAAAGATTAGTTGATTTGAAATGACGTGACAAGACTTAACAATAATTACTATGGTGAAGACATTGACGGAAATATTGTCAGTGTTAATTTATACGCCAAAGAGATAATGTGATTGCAGAATTGGAAATGGTTAAAACCATTGTATGGATGCTCGTATTGTTACCCTCGGATAAATCCGTGGGCTAAAAGCGTAAAATATTTTTTATTTTCACATTCATAATCAACGGATTATAACCAACTGCATAGAATGTTAGCGTAACGCATACCGAACGATAAAATGGTAGATTTGTAATCTGCCCAATATAAAACGGATGGCAAATCCGTCTTTATCTGTGATTGCAAAAGCCGTGAAACAATAGGTTTCACGGCTTTTGCATATTGGATTTTAATTTTATTTGACTGTCGGTTCCTGTTGGCTCAGGCAATGGAAACTTCCCAAGCCCCAAATAATATCCGTAGAATCGATTCCGACAACTTTTCTGTCCGGAAAAGCCTGTTCGATTATTTGCAAAGCTTTGTCGTCATTGTCGCAACGGTAGGTCGGGACGATGACCGCCGCATTCCCAATATAGAAGTTGGCATAAGATGCCGGTAATCTCTGGTCTTCATAAATGACTGGTGAAGGCATTGGTAGTTCGATGATATTCAGTTGTTTGTCATTTGTGAGGCGCATTTGTTTCAATTGAGAAAGATTGTGCTGCAATATGTCGTAGTTCTCGTCGTTTTTGTCTTCTTCGATGACTGTAACGACTGTGTCCGCATTGACAAAACGAACCGTGTCGTCAATATGTCCGTCCGTATCGTCGCCGATAATACCGTCGTCTACCCAAAGAATTTGGTCGACGCAATAGTAATTGTGCAAATAAGTTTCGATCTCGGATTGGAGCAACTGCGGATTTCTGTTTTTGTTCAAAAGGCAGGACTTGGACGTCAAAAGCGTGCCTGCACCGTTGAAATCAACCGAACCGCCTTCCATAATAATGCCGGGATGGAAAACGGGAATACCGAGTTCTTTTCCGATCAAAGTCGGAATGACGTCGTCTTTTTCAAACGGTGGATATTTGCCGCCCCAAGCGTTGAAACCCCAGTCGACAATCACTTTTGGATGTTCGGCTTTGGAGTTGATCAAAAACGCAGGTCCGTGGTCGCGGCACCAAGCATCGTTGGTTGTGTGAAAATAAAACTGGATTTTACTCAAATCTGCACCGATTTTTTCTAGTTCGGAAACGGCAAATGCTTTCATTTGTTCGTTCGCGACGTTGATGCAGACCTTTTCGCCTTTGCTGACTTCTTTGATGAATTGGCAATAGGGCGCATAGATCGTTTCTATTTTTCCAGGCCAGGATTCTTCTTTGTGCGGCCAGCTCAGCCACATCGCATCGTGCTGTTCCCATTCTGCCGGGAAACGGTAGCCGAGGGAGACGGGATATTTGTTGTTCAACCTGTTATGTTTATTAATGGACAATTGACAGTTGACAATGGACAATGCCATTTTCAAATCATCTAATCATCAAATTTTCAAATTAGTTTTCATTCTTCATCCAAGTAGCGCTTCGTTATCGGCTGGTAAGAGTCGATGCGGCGATCGCGTAGGAATGGCCAGTGTTTGCGGAAATAATCGGACTGCGCCAAGTCGAGTTCGACGACTTTGTTTTCCTCTTGGTCGTGCGAAGCCAGATAGAGCAGTTTTCCCTGTGCGTTAGTCACGAAACTACCGCCCCAGAACTTCATAGCGCCGTCCTGTTCGAAACCGACACGGTTGACGCTGACAACGGGAACGCCGTTGGCCACCGCGTGCGAACGTTGAATAATCTGCCAGGAGTTGTATTGATCTTGGTTTGTTTCTTCGTCTTGGTCGGTCGCCCAGCCAATCGCCGTTGGGTAAAACAGGATTTCTGCCCCTTTCAATGCCGTGATGCGGGATGCTTCCGGATACCATTGATCCCAACAGATTAATATTCCAATAGTTGCGAATTTTGTCTTAAATACTTTGTAGCCCAAATCACCTGGCGTGAAATAGAATTTCTCATAGAAAGCCGGATCGTCCGGAATGTGCATTTTGCGGTATTTACCGAGGTAAGTTCCGTCTGCGTCCAATACGGCAGTCGTGTTGTGGTAAAGGCCTTCCGCTCTTTTTTCAAAAAGGGAAGCGATGACGACAACGCCCAGTTCTTTTGCCACCTTGCCCAATACTTCGGTGGACGGGCCGGGAATGGATTCCGCCAAGGAGAAATTGTCGTAATCTTCCACGTCGCAGAAATACAACGAGGTGAACAGTTCCTGCAAACAAATGATCTGCGCGCCGCCAGCGGCGATTTCTTTTATTCTTTGTACAGCTTTGTCCAGATTGCTTTGCTTGTCTTTGACACAAGACATTTGGACGAGCCCGACCTTAACTTTTGCCATTTTTTATCCTTGAAAATTTAAGTGGCAAAGATACTAGGAAAGTGGGAAAGGGAATTTGATGATTTGATAATTTGGCAATTTGATAATGGGAAAAAGCGAAAGCCGGAAAGTCTGAATATCGGAGAGACGGAAAGAGAGAGAGGAGGGAATAGTCTACGAAGATAGAATAGTGTAAATGGTTAGGTCATTTAACAAAGAAATAATAACGCAAATAAGCCGCCAGAAAGGCGGCTTATTTGTGAAAAAAATATTCAATGATTTTTCCCGGTCAGCATCGGAACAAATTCAAAATCCAGAAAAGTTTCCTGCGTGACCGTTCCGTCTTCCTGTTTGGTTAGGCGCAGCATGGTTTGTTTGCCGTTTTCCGCATCAACCGGAATGACCATCATGCCGCCGATTTTTAACTGTTCGACCAGTTGGGGCGGAATGAACGGCGCTGCTGCCGTCACGATGATTTTGTCGAAAGGAGCGTAGGCCGCCAATCCAATATAGCCGTCGCCGTAAAATTGTTTGACATTGGTAAATTTCCTCAAATAAGGAAAAGACTGATTGTCCATGAACAGTTTCTTTTGCCGCTCGATCGTGAAAATACGGTTGCCGTATTGTGCCAATACGCAGGCTTGGTAAGCGCTGCCCGTCCCGATTTCGAGAATCGTGTCTTTTCGTTCAATCTGTAACAACTGTGTCTGGTACGCTACCGTAAACGGATGCGAAATAGTCTGTCCTTCCCCAATATCAAAAGCCTTGTCCTCGTAGGCAATCCTGTCAAAAGCCGAGTCCAGAAAAAAATGCCGCGGCACGGCGTTGATAGCGTCCAATACCTGCTGATCCGTAATGCCTTTCTGTTGTAATAACTGCACCAGTTGGCGGCGCATTCCTTTGTGGTAATATAAATCTTCCTGCGTTCTCATTTTGCCGCAAATGTAGAATTTTTAATGATGAGTTATGAATTATGAATTGGCTGGTTGTTTTTCGGATGTTGTTGAATCCGTGGGCTAAAACTAAGTTGACCATAATTGCCTAGATAATTTATCATTCATCATTCTTAATCCTTCGTTCATGGCGCATCATTCCTAACTCATCATTAAAAATTCTACCTTTGTCGGTTCTTATGTTGAAGCAGGAAGCAATCAAAACGTTGAAATTGTCGGCCCCGATTATATTGGGCGAATTGACCCAAATGTCGTTGGGGATTATCAACAGCGCCATGGTGGGAAGTTTGCATTACAAACAATTGGCGGCGTCTGCGCTGGTCAATAGCGTGCTGAACATTCCTTATGTATTGGGCATCGGGATGTCGATGTGCATTTCCCAAACGGTGGCGACGGCCAATGGTCGCGGCGACAAAGGCAAAGTCGCACATTATCTATACAACGGTGTGATACTGATGATTGTAACGGCGTTGGTGATTTCGCTTTTGCTGGAATTGGTACAGCCCATATTGTTTCATTTGGGACAGGACAAAGACGTGGCAATATTGGCGGGGCCTTATCTGCGGTTGATGGGATTTTCGGTCATTCCAATGCTGTTGTTTTTCGCACTCAAACAATTTACGGACGGACTGGAACTGACGAAAACGGCGATGGTGCTCTCGATGGCGTCGATGCCGTTGAATGTTTTGTTTGACTACACGTTTATATTTGGACATTTTGGATTTCCGAGCATGGAGCTGCGAGGTGCGGGTATTGGAACCTTAGTCACGCGAACCTTGATTTTGGCCATATTGGCGTTGATCATTTTGTTCCATCCCAAATTCAAACCGTACATGCAGGAACGAAAAGCGCAATGGCATCTCAGCCGAAAAACGTTTCGAGAACTGTTGCATATTGGGATTCCGAGTGGTTTGCAAGGTATATTGGAAGTCGCTGCGTTTGCGGTTTCGGGCATATTGGCGGGCGTTTTTGGCGCGGTCGCGTTGGCTGCGCACCAGATTGCGTTGCAGTCGGCCGCGTTCACGTTCATGGTTTCGATGGGATTGGCGCAAGGCGCATCCATCCGTATTGGAAACGCATTTGGTCGAAAAGACTGGCCGCTGATCGGCAATATAGGAAAATCGACTTTTGTGACGGGATTGGTGTATGGTTGCGTTTGCGCGTTGCTGTTTATTGTGTTGCGCAATTACCTTCCGTTGATTTTCAACAAAAATCCGGAAGTTGTAGCGGTTACCGCCAATCTGTTTGTCTTTGCGGCAATTTTTCAGATTTCGGACGCGACGCAGGCAATCGGCGTTGGATTACTGCGTGGTTTGAAAGATGTCAAAGCGCCGACGATTTACATGGCGGTCGCGTATTGGATATTGGGAATTCCGATCGGTTCTTTATTGGGATTTCATTTCGATTGGGGCGTTTATGGTTTGTGGACGGGTTTTGTGATTGGTTTGAGTATTGTGTCGCTGTTGCTCAACCGACGTTTTAATAAGTTGATACGCAATCGGTTGGGGTAATGTTTTTTTGATGATATAGTTTTGGGATAGTTTATGGAGAATAATGCCACAAAGATTTTCATCTCTGATGCAAAAGCTATGATTTGCTGAAAAAATAACGCCTTTTGTATATGCAATCCAATATAATTACTATGTAGCTATGTGTTAAAAAAATAAGTTCAAACAAGTTCATTAAATATATTATTTTGCTCATTATCCAAAACGGCAATATTTACTACAAAAATCATGGCCAAACGAATCAATGCTTTAAAATGCCCACAATGCGGGAGCGGCAACGTAGAGGAAATCAGGACGGATTTTTACAGATGTAAAAATTGCAGTTCCGAATTTTTCATAGACAGCGACGACATTAACGTCAATCATTATATTTACGACAAAACGCCTACGCCGCCGGCTGCGGACCCTAAGAAGATCCTGCTTGGCGTTGTGATTGCTTTCAGCTTCATTGTCTTGTTTGTGATATTGGGCATCGGCAAAAAGAAATACGCAGAAGCGCGACAGGAAGAAACTTGGATCGATGGCAACGCATTTTTTATGGAAACCCCGACCTCTGGGCCAGTTTATATTGCGGCCGGAAAAAGAAGCAAGCATTTGTCTCCTGCCAATACAAAAAGCGGCGATCCTGTTTTTCTAGGTTTTTATGATGTCGCGACAAAAAAAGAATTAAAAATCGTCGAACTGCCTATTAAGGCCGATCGGATCGATATACGTTTCGCGGTATTGTCGAACGGCGCAACGTATTTTGTCGTCAACGAAAAGACTATGTTTCAGGTAGACAAACAGGCCAAACAAGCCATTGAATTTTCGCCCGAAGTGTACAAAAACATCGACGGACTAGCATCGGGTATTGCCAAAATTGAACTGCCTTACGAATTGTACCAAGATTATTTTCGGATAACCAACAACGCGGGTTTGGAAGTGTATTATTGGGCGGCTGCACACAAAAGTTATATTGGTTCGGATGCTTTTTTTGATGCCAAAAGATATTCATGGAGCGACCAAGACTCCATCATTCCCATTACTCGGTTTAAGCTGTTTGATGCCGATGGGGAAACGATCAACAGCAAAAAACTATTGGTGAAATATACACAGCAAACGAAAGCTGGCTATCCTGCGGCAGACGTTTATATGGATTGGATGAGCAAAAGTTTTTATGGTGACGAGCGACGCGATGCGTCCGATACGCCGATCGATACTTTTCAAAACGAATATTTGGCAATAAGGAATGGCTATCGAAAATCGGCCCATGTCCTTACTGCTCAGAATTTTACCCCAGGTCGTTTTTATTTTGATGCTCGGTTGCTGGCCTTTACTGACACGCACATTTTGCTGGCATTCAAGACTTCGCCTGCGGATGACGAACGTTACAAATTACAGTTGCTGGATGCCTCGGCCGGAAAAATCGTGTGGACTTATGCCGTAGACGATAACGAAAAAATGTATTATCCGATGACTGGCTTGATCACTGCAAACGGAGTTTTCGTTGATTTTTCAAGGGAAGCGGCTTATTTTGACCAAAACGGAAAACTTGTTTCCGAGTTTTCGGCGCGGTAGGAACGTGTTTGCATATACGTTTTTCTGTAGTTGTCGTCCCTTGATCTTTTGGTACTTTTCTATCAAGAGAAAAGTACAGATAGTGTTAGTCGCGTTTCCGAAGCTGTTCTTGTTCACATTTTTGTTTATGGTTTCGGACCAAAACAGTTAGGTCGCCTCTCCGTACTTCCGAATGTCTAAGCAATACGGCGCTCATTTCTCTTAGCCAATCAAGTTCCATATTGTTTAGTTGTTGATGAGCTTCTTCTTTGTTTCTGGATTTTGAGGATTTATTGTTGTTGTAAATGATGTTGAAATTGTCGTTAAATAGTTTTTCGATCTCGGCAAGTTTAACATTGTCGAGCTCCGACAACCGAAAATCGTATTTGTCAATATGCATCCTAAACAAACGGTGTTCGCCCTGATATTGAACAGAAATTTTTACACGCCCATTGTCTAAAAAGAACCAGGGCAAATAAAATAAGGATCTTCTTCTCGTAAATTCCCAAATCCAAACGATCTTAAGTAAGGAAAATAATTATCAAGGTAGGGCTGAACAAGATTTTGCCATTCGTCCGTAGTTTTTCATTTTCATAAATTTCGTCAAATTTTTTGGCTTGGCAATTAATATTGTCTGAGATTTTCAACGTCAACAATTGTCTAGACAATAGTGCTATGTTCCAGTGGCCTTTTTCTTTTACGAAAACCGTAATCCTTCCTATCTTCGTTTTTATGCAAGACGCGGGTTCACAACAATGGTCGGATGTTTTTTCTGTTACGTACGCGGAAATCATCGTACCGCTTTACCTGCCGCAAAACTACACTTGGGTAATCCCCGAAAAATGGCTGTCCAAAATACAACTCGGCATCCGCGTCGAAGTTTCCATCCGCAACAAGAAATACACGGGCATCGTCAAGCGCCTTTTCCACGAAAAACCGGTAGGATTTCAGCCATTGCCGATATTGAGCGTGGTGGACGAACAACCGCTTTTGCACGCGCAGCAATTGTCGCTTTGGCGTTGGATGTCAACGTATTACATGTGCAGCGAAGGCGACGTGATGCAGGCAGCGATTCCCGCCAATCTGAAACTTTCGGGCGAAAGCGTATTGATTTGGAACGACAATTTCGACGACGAAGATTTGAGCTTTTTGAGTGATGAAGAATTTGTGGTGGCGGAAGCGTTGAGCATCAAGAAAGAACTGCGTTTTGCCGAGATCCAAAAGATATTGGAGGCCACGCGCATTTATCCCGTCGTCAAGAAATTGATCGACAAACATATTGGTTTTGTCTGGGAGGATTTTAAGGAAAAATATAAGGAGAAAAAGGAAAATTTTGTCTTTCTGGATGGTCAATATGTGCAGGAAGAAGCTCTGCAAAACCTGTTTGAAAACTTGGGAAAAGCACCCAAACAAATGGAACTGCTATTGGCGTACCTGCATCTGCACAAAACGGAAGGCATCGTAAAGCAAGCGGATTTGCTCAAAAAATCCGGTGCGTCGCACGCGCAGCTCAAAGGCCTGATCGACAAAGGCGTTTTGAAAATAGAAAAGCGCGTCGTGGATCGTTTCCCGTCCGTGGATTTTTTGCCGAATGTCGATATTGCGCTTTCCGAAACGCAGCAAAAAGCGTTTGCCGACATCCAATATAGTTTTGAAAAACAGACGGTTACACTTTTGCATGGCGTGACTTCCAGCGGCAAAACCGAAATCTACATCCAACTCATCGACCAATATCTGCAACAGGGAAAACAGGTTTTGTATATGTTGCCCGAAATCGCCTTGACGGCACAGATTATCAACCGTTTGCGCAAACATTTCGGCAATAGCATCGCGATTTATCATTCCAAATTCAACGCCAACGAGCGCGTGGAAATCTGGAATAAAGTCAAGACGGGCGACACCAAAGTCGTACTGGGCGCGCGCTCCGCCGTATTGTTGCCGTTCAAGGATTTGGGCTTGGTCGTGGTGGACGAAGAGCATGACCTGTCGTACAAACAGCAAGATCCTGCGCCGCGTTACCATGCGCGCGACACGGCGATTTTTTACGCGTCACTTTTCGGGGCGAAAGTTTTGCTTGGGAGCGCCACACCGTCTTTGGAATCCTACTACAATGCTTCGCAGGGAAAATACGGTTTGGTGCAGCTGACGGAACGTTTCGGGAAGGTGCAGATGCCGCGCATTGACCTTGTCGACCTCAAACTTTATCCCAAAGGCAAAGAGGACAATACGATTATCTATCCGCCACTGAAAACCAAGATTGACGAGGCTTTGGCGCAAAAACAACAAGTGATTTTGTTCCAAAACCGCCGCGGTTACAGTCCTTACGTGCAGTGCGCTGCTTGTGGTTGGATTCCCGAATGTGGCAACTGCGACGTTTCGCTGACTTGGCATAAATACAAAAACAAACTTACCTGTCACTATTGCGGTTCGGAATATCCGGCAGTGCATACTTGTCCGGCTTGCGGCAGTCATCATTTTATCCAAAAGCATTTTGGGACGGAGCAGATCGAGGAATTGGTGGAAGGTATTTTTCCGAATGCGGAAGTCGCGCGCATGGACCTAGACAGCATTCGAGGCAAACACGGACACGAGGTGCTGATCCATCATTTTGAAAACAAAAAAATCGATATTCTGGTCGGTACGCAGATGGTGGTGAAAGGTTTGGATTTTGAAAATGTGCAGCTTGTGGGCATTCTGGATGCGGACAGCATATTGGGCTTTGCGGATTTTCGGGTCAATGAGCGCGCGTTTCAGTTGATGGAACAAGTGAGTGGGAGAGCGGGGCGACGCAGCGGACAAGGCGAGGTTTTGATACAAGTGCGCAATACGCAACATCCAGTTTTGCAGTTTGTACGCGAACACGACTACCTTAAACTATACGATTTTGAAATTGCCAATCGTCAGACGTTTTCATATCCGCCGTTTTCGCGTATCATCAATATCGTCATCAAACACAAAGACCGAAAAACCGCGGAAGCCGCTGCAAACCTATTGGTGCAAGGGCTTTCCGTACATTATATGCCATACATTTCCGGTCCGGCCGAACCCGTCGTCAACCGCATCCGAAACCAATATATTTGGGAAGTGATGTTCAAATTGCCCAAAGACGCGGGATTCATCGCGCAATGCAAACAAAGAATTATATTGACTGCCGGGGCTATTCAGTCGATGAAACAATACCGAAGCGTATTGATAGTGGCGGATGTTGATCCGATTTAGTAGTCGTCAGTATTCGGTATTGGTTCGCTGGCGCGGCGTTTGTGACGCGTGCCGGAAATAATGTTGATTTCTTCAATATTATAAAGCACGAGTGAAAAAACACTCGCGCTACTAAACTCCTGCAATTCAAAATCCTAATTCAAAAAATCTTCCCTTATTGGATGAAAAATATCCAATAGTTCGCCGTCTTCCAAACACTGAACGCCGTGCAGCGCATTGGACGGAATGTAGAACGCGTCGCATTCTTTCAATACCTTTTTCTTGCCGTCGATTTCCACTTCAAAAACGCCGCTTTTGATCAGCGTCGTCTGTACGTGCGGATGTCTGTGCAGTGCGCCAACGCCGCCTTGTGCAAACGCAACGCAGACCATCATGACGTTTTCGTCATAGAGCAGGATTTTTCTTTTTACTTTTTCGGAAAGGATTTCCCATGCGATACTATCGTTTTCGACAAAAGGATTTTCCTTGAGTTGTTTAATTTTTTCCGGATTCATATTGTACCAATATTAAAAAAATGAGCTGTTTTTATTGCAAACCTTTGCTGATAATGCTCGAAACCCATTCCAAACGGTCCGTCAGTTCCTCCACTTTCCCAAACAGGAAAATTTCCTGTTCCAATCCTTTGAACGCGTAAATCATATTGGTGATCAAAAATTGAAGATCGTCGGCCGATATGGGCGCAATGTCGCGTCGACGCATCGCCCACTGCAACATTTGCTTGTAGATCCCAAATTCCCTGTCAAAATGTATGTTGCGCAAAATGTACAAAAGGCCGGGATGTTCGCGAATATCGTCCAATAGATTGTCGTAGTCGTTCTGGATATTGTGGAGCAGCGTCAGCCGTTCTTTGTTGAAAGCCAAGAAGTTATCGTAAAAACTGTTGTTGGCTTTCAGTTTGTTTTGCGCCTTGTCCAATATGCCCGAAAATTCCGAACCCGCGACCGCCGTGAAAACTTCTTCCTTGTTTTTGAAATAGTAATAAAGCGAGCTTCGACCCATATTGACCGCCTCTGCGATGTCCGCCATGGTGACTTTGGTGTAGCCCAGTTTTCGGAACACGTCTCTGGACAGATTTACAATTTGTTCTTTGGTAATGGCGGTTTTGGATTCCATTGGACAAAATTAGGGAAAATGTCGAATAGGAAAAGTGTATATAAACGATAAGCATCCGCTGGTGCGCGCGTTCCAATATAAGTTAATATTTAAACGGAGGGCACACGCCACAGGCGTGCGCTCGCGTGGAGAATGGGCTAGGTCGTGGCGCGCAATAACATGCAATACATTTATAATACAGCCATTTATTGTATTGTCTTTGTCGTTCATTACCTTTGCGCCTCGTCGACCAGGACGTATGTCCTTTTATTAAAGAAATAGATCGAATGAAAAAAGATAAGATGCCGATTATCGGCGCTGTATTGTTGGGCGTATTGTTTATCGCCTTTTTTGTCATTACCAATAAGCAGCAGGAACAGCACGCTTTTCAGGAAAAACAGAAACAGGATTCCATCGCTAGGGTAGAAGCTGCAAAAATCAAACCGACGAACGTTGCGGATTCTTTGCGTATCGATTCCGTCAACAGAAGTCAGGCTGCCGGTGGGTTTACGACGGCGGCGCTCGGTGCGGAAAGTTTTGTCGTCGTGGAAAACGACTTGATGAAAGCGACTTTTTCCAACAAAGGTGGTCAGTTGAAAAAAGTGGAACTCAAAAAATTTGATTCTTACAACAAAGCAGGCCAACCTGTCGTGATCGGCGGTGGCAAAGACGATAATTTCAGTTACAAAATCAACACGTCCAATACGGTTTCTACACCTACGAGCGAATTGTTCTTCACGCCTTCCGCCATCGTCAAAAACAGCGACGGAAGCCAAACCTTGACATTTACGTTGGTATCTGCTGGCGGTCAGAAGATTGAACACCAATACATTATCCGTCCAAATCAATATTTGGTGGACTGGACGATCAATATGGCCGGCGCGGGAAGTTTGTTTACCAACAATCTGTTGGACCTGCATTGGAACACGCAGTTGCACCAACAGCAATTGGCGGCGGATTACGAAAAGCAACATTCGCGTATCGTTTATTTTGCCGACAACAATTTCGATTATACGACAGCTAAACCGACGTCGGAAGCGGACAAAAAGATTGAAAAACCGGTTAACTGGATTGGTTTCAAACAACAGTTTTTCAATGCGACATTGGTCGTGAACAAAGAAACTTTTACCAATGTCGATGCAAAAATGACGGGTTTGACCGACACGGCTTCCGGACAATTGTTTGACGCACAGGCAGATATGCAGTTGAAATTGCCTAGCTCGGCTACCGTTTCCATTCCGATGCAGTTGTATTTCGGACCGAACGATTACAGCATATTGAAACAATACGACAACGGTATGAAAAACATCGTCGACCTCGGTTCGGGTATGTTTTCTTTCGTGAAATACATCAACCGCGGCGTGATTATTCCGGTGTTTAATTTCATCACAGGATTTGTTTCCAATTTTGGTTGGGCGATCGCGATATTGACGTTGGTCATTCGTTTGTTGCTGGCGCCGTTGACATATTCCAGCTACAAAAGTGGTGCGAAAATGAAGGTTTTGCGCCCGGAATTGGACGAGCTGAAAAAGAAATACGGCAGCGACCAGCAAGGTTTTGCGATGGAGCAGATGAAACTTTTCCGTGAAGCGGGCGCTAGTCCGATGGGCGGTTGCGTTCCTGTTTTGTTCCAGATTCCGATTTTCTTCTCGTTGTATAGTTTCTTCGGTTCCAATATCGACCTGCGCGGCAAAAGTTTCCTTTGGGCGAACGATCTGTCTTCTTACGACGCGTTTTTCCATTGGGGAACGCACCTTCCGATCATTGGTGACCACTTGAGTTTGTTTACGTTGTTGTCTTCCATCACAAGTTTGTTGATGTCGTTATACAATGTCAATGCGACGCCGCAGACGCAGGACAATCCGGTATTGAAATATATGCCTTACATGATGCCGGTCGTGTTCTTGTTGTGGTGGAACAATATGCCTTCGGCGTTGACTTGGTACTACACCGTCAGTAATGTAATGACATTGTTGATCCAGGTATTTATCCAAAAAGTAGTCATCGACCACGAAAAAGTATTGGCAAGCATTCAGGAAAAAAGAAAAAATCCAAAGAAAGGACAAAGCAAATTCCAGGAACGTATGTCGCAAATGGCGGAAATGCAGAAAAAAATGCAGGAAGCCAAAGAGCGTGCTAACAAAAAATAACCCAATCGGATAACTCAAAAAATCCTCGACAACATTTTGTCGAGGATTTTTTTGTACAAAAGAAAAATGGACTGAAAGTCAGTCCATTCACAAAACGAGCTTTAATATAGGTTATGCAAACAGGATTATAAAGTTAATGCTTGTGCTCGTTTGTTCTATTGTTTCCAAATACTGTGCCGAAAATGCCAATATCGAAAATCGGACGATGCAATAAGTATTTCGGTCGATATTCATTGTGTTGGAACAGTATTTGCGTTTATTTTTACGGAAGCAAAACGCTCGTGAAAATAAGCGACGATTTGTTAAAAGTTCTCAAACATAAAAAAGGATTAAACCTTAGTTGTCACACGCAGTCCTATTTACAGAATTACAATTGAATAGTTTGTTCGTAAATTTTTCTCATAAGCAGTTAGTTTTGGTTGCGGCTTCGATTTCTATCGAAGCCAATTTTTTTAAAAAGAAATGTTTGATAGACGGGGCGGACAAAAAATAAAAAAAATTAAAGAGCGTTTTAAACCTTTTATTTCAGTCGCAGTCTATTGTGTATATAAAGTTTGTTAGTAAATTTTCTCATAAGCAGTTAGTTTTGGTTGCGGCTCCGATTTCTATCGGAGCCTATTTTTTGGTGCTAATCCGTTCCGTTTTTTCTACAAAAAAAGAAGGCACTGCTTACGAAGCAGCGCCAGCGGAGAATGTTTATATTGACCAAATTTCTATTTTCCGATTTCCATGTGCGTACTGATTGCAATACGGTTCCACGCGTTGATGATATTGATGGCCATGATGATCTGCGCAATATAATTGTCGTCGAAAAATTGTTTTGCTTTATTGTAGGTTTCGGAAGTCAAGCCTTTTTGGTGAATGAGCGTGATTTCTTCCGTCATTTCCAGTATCGCTTGTTCTTCTTCCGAAAAAAGATTGGTTTCGCGCCAAGCGCTCAATACAAAAATGCGCTGTTGCGTTTCGCCGAGTTGCAACGCTTCTTTGGTGTGCATGTCAATACAAAAAGCACAGCCGTTGATAAGCGAAGCGCGTATTTTGATCAGTTCGCGGTGCGTAGGTTGCAGGTGTGTATTGCGGATATAGTTTTCCAAACCAAGCATTGCTTTGTAGCCGTTGGGCTGTAGCGCTGCGATGTCCATTCTTTGTTTCATGATTTTTGGTTTAAACGTGATTGTTTTGATTTGATGAAGCAAAGTTGAAACATTCGGACAAGGAAAAAATTAAGCTGGTTTAAGAAATGATTTTCGAGCGCAGTTCACTTAGATATTCCGGTGTGATGTCGAGATAGGACGCCAACATATATTGCGGAATCCGCTGCACAAAATCCGGAAAACTATTGACGAACATCCGGAAATGTTCCTCTTTGCTGAGTTCGCGGTTGTATTTTATTTTGACCTGAGTGGCCGCGTGCGCCGTCTGGTGCACCATCCGAAAATAGCGCTCCAATATAGGAAAACGTTCCAGCAGCGCTTCTTGCTGGGAAAAAGACAGCGCCCATATTTCCGATTTCAATACGGACTGAATGAAAAATGAAGACGGTGATTGTTGCTGAAAAGAAAAATAATCCGAAAGCCACCAATGTTCCAATGCAAACTGAACGGTCTTTTCCACGCCTTTTTGGTCGATGAAATACAGGCGAAGCAAACCTTCCGCCACGTAATAATGGTATTTGCAGACCAGCCCTTCCGCGTGCAGCATTTCTTTTTTCGCCGTATGCAAAACGGTAAAGTAAGACGCGATTTCTTCCCAGTCATTTTTGGAAACGGAAACGTATTTGGCCATATGTTTTTGTAATGGAAACATGATGTTAATGGACGGTTGACAATGGAGAATGGACAATTTTGCACAAAATAATAAAAAAGTGAAATGCGTGTATCTAGAGATTATTTCCTTGTCCGTTGTCCACACCACCGATGTTGGTGTTTTCGCCAACATCTTAAGAAAACGACATCGAACCGACTGTGGACAATGTTTGAAGAATATTAGTACAATTTTATGAAAAAAATAAAAATGTAAACGCCGATAAAAAAAGCAAGTCAATACAGATTTTTTCATTGTTCACTGTCCACTGTCCATTGTCAATTGAAAACGTATCTTCGCCGCTCATTTTAATGATTTAGACATGTCAGCGTTCAGTAATCTTATCGCACAAAAATTAAATATTAAGCCTAACCAAGTCGACGCCGTATTGGATTTGCTGGCGGAAGGTGCCACGATTCCGTTCATCGCGCGTTACCGTAAAGACAAAACCGGCGCTTTGGACGAAGTTCAGATCCAGCAGGTCCAGGAAGAAGAAAAGACGATGCGCGAATTTGCGGATCGAAAAGCTTTCATCGAAAAGACCATTTCCGAACAGGGAAAAATGACGGAAACCTTGCAGGCCTCCATCGACAAAGCGACGACCATCGCGGAACTCGAAGATATTTACCTGCCATACAAACCGAAGAAAAGAACCAAGGCGCAGATTGCGCGTGAAAACGGTTTGGAACCTTTGTCCGTATTGGTTTTGGAACAAAATAATATGGATATTGTCGCAGAAGCGGAAAAATATCTAAACGAAAATGTGGCTTCGGTCGACGACGCATTGAAAGGCGCGCGCGACATCATCGCCGAAAACATCAACGAAGACGCGGAACTACGCTCCAAAATGCGTAAACTTTTTGAAGGCGAAGCTACATTGCAATGTAAAGTTGTTCCCGAAAAAGAAACCGAAGCGATCAAATACAAAGATTATTTCGATTTTTCCGAACCGATTTCCAAAGTGCCGTCGCATCGCGTATTGGCGATTTTGCGTGGATTTTTGGAAGGTTTTTTACGTGTGAGTATTGGGCCGGACGAAGAAAATGCGCTGGTCGGTATTGAAAAGACGTATTTGAAACCGGGTGCCAATCCTAGTGTGGATCAAGTCAAAAAAGCCATCAAAGACGCGTATCGCCGTCTATTGCAGCCAAGTCTGGAATCCGAATTCCGCAGTTTGCTGAAGAACAATTCGGATGAGGAAGCAATCAACGTATTTGCCGAAAACCTACGCCAGCTCTTGCTTTCGTCGCCTTTGGGTAGTAAAAAAATATTGGCGATCGATCCAGGTTATCGCACCGGTTGCAAGATTGTCATATTGGACGAAACCGGCGAACTGAAAAAAACGGGACTTATTTATATACACGAGAAAAACCATAAACTGCAGGAAGCGGAAAATACAATTCGTAGTTTGGTTGCTGAGTTTGGAACGCAGGTTATCGCTATTGGCGACGGTACGGCGGGACGCGAAACGGAAGGTTTTATCAAATCTTTGAAACTGAACCTTCCTGTTTTTCTGGTCAACGAAGACGGCGCATCCGTGTATTCGGCATCGGCGACGGCGCGCGAAGAATTTCCGGACGAAGACGTTACCGTGCGCGGTTCGGTCAGTATTGGACGCCGCTTGATGGATCCTTTGGCGGAACTCGTCAAAATCGACCCTAAAAGTATCGGCGTCGGTCAATACCAGCACGATGTCAACCAAGTTCGCCTAAAAGAAAAACTCGACCAGACCGTTGTCAGTTGTGTGAATGCGGTCGGTGTCAACCTCAATACTGCGAGCAAACATTTGCTGAGTTACGTGAGTGGTATTGGGCCGAGCATCGCAGAAAATATTGTTCGTTACAGAACGGAAAACAAAGGTTTCAAAAACCGAAACGAGCTCAAAAAAGTAACCCGTTTGGGTGATAAAGCATTTGAACAGTGCGCTGGATTTTTGCGTATCAAAAATGGTGAAAATCCTTTGGACGGAAGTGCCGTGCATCCAGAATCCTATAAAGTCGTGCAAAAAATGGCGGCGGATTTGGGTATTGAAATAAAAGAACTGATCGGCAACGAAGACGCGATCAAAAAAATACAGCCGAAAACCTACGTTACGGAAGAAGTCGGTGAATTGACGATCCGCGATATATTGGCAGAACTGAAGAAGCCGGGATTGGATCCGCGTAGCGAATTGGAACAGTTTGAGTTTGCCAATATATTTTCGATGGATGACGTGCATGTTGGCATGATCGTGCCGGGACAAGTTACGAACCTGACGCGTTTTGGTGCGTTTGTAGATATTGGTGTGAAACAGGATGGTTTGGTGCACGTTAGCGAAATCTGTCATCGCTACATTTCCGATCCGAACGAAGCGTTGAAACTCAACGACAAAGTGCAGGTGAAAGTTTTGGAAGTCGATACGGTCCGCAAACGTATTTCTTTGTCTATCAAACAAACGCAGGATGCGCCGGCGAACAACACCAGACGCGATCGTCCGCGTCCAGCAAAATCCAATGTTCCGGAAAAGGAATTGTCGATGGGCGACGCGTTGTCGGCATTGAGGCGGAAATTTGGGAATTAATATGAATGCTTGGGTGGACTATTCTCATGTATTTTTCTTATTCCTGTGGTTCGTGCAGACATGAACTAAGGGGGAAAACTTCATCGTCATTTCGAGCAGAGCGAGAAATCTCCTAAAAAATAATGTTTTCCTGAAGAAAGTGCGACGGTCGTCAAGCCGTCGCACTTTTTTGCCTTATAGATAAACCAATAACCGCTCATGTAGAAAAAGAAAAACAACCGTGCGATTGTAACTTATTTTGCATACCTAACGTCCCATAACTCAAAATCAAAAATAACTACGTTGAAAAAATATTGCCTATTGCTAACACTGTTGTGTCTAGGTTCGTTTTCGTACGCACAGCACGTCGTCAAAGGAACCGTGACGGACACTACGAGCAAAGTAAACCTGAAAGATGTGTCGGTTTCCGTATTGACGGCAGCGGATTCTTTTTTGTACAAATTTGCCAAAACGGATATTAATGGAGCCTTTAGTGTTTCCGTGCCGGATTCGGTTCCTTACTTTTTACTGTTTGAATATCCACATTACGCCAGCTATACATCCGACGTGGAAAAGCCTGGAAACGATATTGTATTGGGGCATATTCCCATGTTGAGTAAAGCGCATTTGTTAGAAGAAGTCGTGGTAAAAAAACAAGTCAGCGCGATAACGATCAAGGGCGACACGACGGAATTTGCGGCGGATAGTTTTCGCGTGCAGCCCAATGCAAGTGTCGAGGAACTGTTGCGAAAATTACCGGGAATACAGATTGACAAAAATGGCAATATCACGGCACAAGGGCAATCCGTCAAACGTGTATTGGTTGACGGGGAAGAATTTTTCGGAGACGATCCGAAATTGGTAACCAAAAATCTCCGCGCCGACGTCGTGGACAAAGTGCAGGTTTTTGACAAAAAAAGTGATCAGGCTGCGTTTACGGGCGTTAGCGACGGCAATGACGAGCGCACGATCAACTTGAAAATAAAGGAAACTGCCAAACACGGAACTTTTGGAAAAGTGGAAGCTGGTGTGGGGACAAAAGGTTTTCATCAGTCGCAGGGCAATTTTAACCAATTCAATAAGAACCAGAAATTTTCCGCAACGGCGGCTGTCGGAAATACCGCAAAAGTAGGTTTGAACTGGTCAAACAAAAGTCAAAACTGGAACGACGACGACGGTAGCAACAACGACGGAGCGGACATTCAGACGGCGCAGGGAAGCAATTCTAGTTTGATTAATTGGGATGGGAATTATGGCAATCAAGGCGTTCCATTAAGTCAGTTTGGTGCTTTGCATTATGACAATACCTATAAATATGGTACGAAACTTTTCGGCGACTATAAGATTAATAACTTAATGATTAAAGGAAATTCGGTAACGGACAATATTAATAATCAGCCTGGATTTTCGCAGATTACACATTCGGAAAGTCAGTTTGACAACCAGTCATTCCGCAATAAATTAGATGGTCGTGGTGAGGTCTATTTTGATTCTTCCAAAAACAATTCCATGATCGTCAATGCGCACGGGCAGTTGGATCATCGCAATTCCTCCAGCAATACGGTCGGCAATACACAGGACGGAAACGGTAAATTTATTAATGATAGTAAACGTATGCTCACGTCGACGGGCGATATCAATACATTTAGCGCTAATGCATTGTTTCGTCATAAATTCAAAAAAGAAAGAAGAACCTTGTCCGTTTATTTAAGCGAACAATACAATACGAACAACAATAATGGTTTTTTGGACAATATAATCAACTATTATGAAAACGGTGCGCTCTCGTATGATACTATAACAAAGCAACGAAAAGACAATAATAGTAACAATCTGATATTGGACGCAAAAGTTACGTATTCCGAACCTTTGAGTAAAAATGCTTCTTTAATAGTTAACTATGGCGTGATTTCTAGTAATAGCAATGCAGACAATTATTCCTATAATAAAGGCGCAGGTGACCAATATGATAAGCCCGACAGTGCTTATAGTAATAGTTATAAGTTTGACCAGTTTATGCACCGCGCCGGAATGTTTTATTATTATAATACGAAAAAGGTAAACTTCAATTTTGGTTCGAATGTCGGTTTTAATCAATTTACGCAAACGAATAAATTTACGAACGAAAAGTTCGATCGCAGTTTTGTCAACTGGTATCCGCAGGTTTCGTTTAGGTATAATATTCGTAGCAATACAAGGCTGACGGTTCGGTACAATGGCAGCAATACGCAGCCGACGATGAGTCAGATTCAGCCTTTGGCGCAGAACACAGATCCTCTAAATGTATTTATAGGAAATAAAGACCTTAATCCGTCCTATAACAATAACTTCAATGTGAGTTTCAATTCGTTTGATATAATTAAGTTTACCGGATACTTTTTCGGCGCTTGGGGTGGTAATACGTTGAACGCAATTGCTACCAATACGAAAACAGATAATACAGGCAAAACTTCCTATAAATACATCAATGCAAATGGCAACTATAATGTAAGTGCATGGGGCGGTATTTATAGGAAAGTAAAAGCATGGGATGCTAATTTACAAGTGTTTCTAAATTATTCTCAAAGTCGCTATGTCAATTTCGTCGATACGGCTAGAAGTATTGCCAATGTTAATCTGGATATATTGGGCGAGAAAAACGAAACCAATAGTAGGACGGCTTCTGTCGGCTTTAGACTAGAAAAAGATAAGGAAAAGAAATACTATCTGTCTATGGATGCGAACGTGGGTTATAGTTTTAACAAGACAACGTTAAATACGCAACAGGATAATAACTATTTTAATTTTTCTCTTAATCCGAGCGGTAACGTGTATCTCGCCAAAACTGTAAAGTTTAATATGGACTATGATTTTAACTATTATGGAAAGTCCAATTTGTATGATGCTTATTCCATCGGGATTATGAACGTTTCTATAAGTAAAACATTCTTTAAAAACGAAGGTTTGGAGCTTAGAGCAGGCGTGAATGATTTGTTTAATAAAAACCTGAATCTGCAAAGGTCCAATAATGGAAACCAATTGTATCAAGTGCTTAATTCGACTATACGTCGATACTATATGTTTTCCGTGATCTGGAATTTTAAAACAGGAATGGCCGCAAGCGCTTCTTTCAAATAATTAAAAAATAGTATAATGAAAAGATATTTATTTATAGTCGTCGCGTTGTTTTCCTTTTTACAAACGATAAAAGCGCAGACAAACGATTTTATTCAAAGTGGCCGTATAGTCTATGAACGTAGGTCGCAGATGCAGAAATCTATTCAGGAATTTGTGGATTTGCATCCCTATATGAAAAGTAAAAGTTCGGAAATTATGGGCATGTACAACAATAAATACAAACCGTTTCAGGTGACGACTTACGATTTGTATTTTGATGCTAATAAATCATTTTACGAACCGCAGGAAAAACAGCCGGAAACGCATCAGGAATTTGATCGTATGTTTGATCTGCCTGGGCAGGACAACAAAGTTTTTTCAGACTATACAAATAGTAAAAGACTTTCCACCAAATCCATTTTCGGAAACGTATTGAATATTTCGGATTCTATGGAGCATATTAAGTGGCGTATCACGGACGAAACCCGCGAAATTGCTGGGGTTGAATGCCGACGTGCAAATGGGTTGATACACGATTCTGTTTATGTCGTGGCATTTTACACGACGCAAATAACGCAGTCGATGGGGCCGGAATCTTTTCATGGTTTGCCGGGAATGATTATGGGATTGTCCTTGCCGTATTTGCATAGTACTTGGTTTGCGACTCAGGTTTTCCCAAAAACGGACGGCAATAAATTGAGCGAAACGCAAATCAGCAAGAAAAACAAAACCGTCAACGAAAAAGAATTTCAGTCGACTATAAAAACGATCGCCAACAATATGGGTGGTCAAGATGCCGGAAACTATTTGATCCAATATCTCAACTTTTAGCTGATTATCTAGCTTGTTACGATTTATAACAATGTCACCGCATCGCGGTTATTGCACGTGTGTATCCCGCTTCTATAATCATGGTAGTCTTTCTGGCTTCATTGCCGTAACCACAAAGTGGTGAAATAATTATAGGAAATGATTTTGTATCTGACAAAACCGCGGAGCAGTGACATTTTTTGTCTAAGCAAATTAAGAAAGAATAGAGACAGGTTCTTATTGCTTCCAATAGGAAAATTATTTTACGGCTAAAATTTTTAGTAATAAATTTGTTCCATGAAGCAAGCAATACCTTTAGCCGAAAGAATACGACCCGAAAGTCTGGATCAACTGACGGGACAGCAGCATTTGGTAGGGAAGGGGAGCGTTTTGCGTAACGCGATTGAAAACGGACATATTCCGTCCATGATTTTGTGGGGACCTCCAGGCGTCGGCAAAACGACTTTGGCCAATATAATCGCGCATACTTTGCAAAAACCTTTTTATCAACTTAGCGCAATCAGCAGTGGCGTGAAGGAAGTACGCGAAGTAATTGAAATGGCGCGTAAACAAATGGGTGCGATTTTGTTTATCGACGAGATTCACCGTTTTAACAAAGGGCAGCAGGATGCGTTGCTGGGTGCCGTGGAAAAAGGTACGATTACGTTGATCGGCGCTACGACCGAAAATCCATCTTTCGAAGTCAATTCCGCTTTGATAAGCCGCAGTCAGGTATATGTATTGAAAGCTTTGGATAAGGCTGATTTGGAACATTTGCTTCAATATGCGTTGGAAAAAGACGAACTGTTGAGCCAATTGGATATTGATTTGAAAGAAACGACGGCATTGCTTCGTATTTCTGGAGGCGATGCGCGAAAACTGCTGAATCTTTTTGAGTTGGTTGTACAGTCTTTGCAAACCAAAAAGAAAGGTAAAATAGTCATCACCGACAAAGACGTGATGGAAATCGCACAAAACAAAATTGCTATTTACGACAAACAAGGCGACCAACATTACGATATTATATCCGCGTTTATAAAAAGTATGCGTGGCAGCGATCCCAATGCTGCCGTTTATTATCTTGCACGAATGCTGGCCGGCGGCGAGGATGTTAAGTTCATTGCGCGTCGCATGGTGATTTTCGCGAGCGAAGATATTGGAAATGCCAATCCGAATGCTTTGTTGTTGGCCAATGCGACGTTCGATGCGGTCAACAAAATCGGCAATCCGGAAGCGCGGATCATATTGGCGCAGTGTGCAACTTATCTCGCGTCCACGCCGAAAAGTAATGCCTCGTACATGGCGATCAATATGGCGATGTCTTTGGTGCGTGAGACGGGCGACCTGTCCGTCCCTTTGCATATCCGCAATGCGCCGACCAAATTGATGAAAGATCTCGGTTATCACGACGGTTACCAATATGCGCACGACTACGAGAATCATTTCAGCGAACAGGAATATTTGCCCAAAGAAATTGCCGGGACAAAATTTTACGAACCGGGCCACACGCCGCGTGAGGATGAATTGCGCCGCAACTTAAAATCTTTGTGGAAAGAGAAATATGGATATTGAGTGGAGCTAAAAGCCGAAAGCTTAAAGCATTGGGGAAATCGAAGTTTTTGTTTTTCGTTTTTTGAAAAAAGTAAAGCGTATTGGAAATTTTCCAATACGCTTTTATATAAGTGACGTTACGGTATTTTAGATAGAGGCGAGTTGTACTTTTTGGGTCAGTTCGTTGACGTTTTCTCTAAATATGGTGTCCGTGTCCATCAAATCTTTTACGGTTTGGCAACTGTGGATTACCGTCGTGTGGTCACGCCCACCAAAATGTTCCCCGATATTTTTCAAAGAATTTTTGGTAAAGGATTTTGCCAAATACATGGAAATTTGACGAGCTTGCACGACTTCTCTTTTGCGTGTTTTTTGTAAAAGGCGATCGTAAGGAACGTTGAAGTATTCGCAGACCATTTTTTGGATGGAGTCGATCGTCAGTTCTTTTGTGCTTGTTTTGACAAAGTTGCGCAAAACTTTTTTCGCAAGTTCGAGGTCGATTTCTCTTTTGTTTAGAGAAGACTGTGCCAATAGCGAAATCAAGGCGCCTTCTAGTTCGCGTACGTTTGTATTGATATTGTAGGCGACATATTTTACCACTTCGTCCGGCATTTCGAGGCCGTCGTTGTGCATTTTGTTTTTCAAGATCTCAATACGCGCTTCGTAGTCGGGAACTTGCAAATCAGCACTTAATCCCCATCTGAAGCGGCTCAACAGACGTTCCTGCATGCCGTCCAGGTCTTTGGGCGCTTTGTCGGAAGTCAATACAAGCTGTTTGCGGCTTTGGTGCAAATGGTTGAAAATTGCGAACAATGCGTCCTGACTTTTTTCCGCCCGACTGAAAAACTGTACGTCGTCGATGATCAATACGTCGATCATTTGATAGAAATGGATAAAATCGTTGATCGCGTTGTTGCGGCTATGATCCTGAAACTGGTTGATAAATTTTTCACTGCTGACGTACAATACGACTTTGTTCGGCGTCAATCTTTTGACTTCATTGCCGATGGCCTGTGCGACGTGCGTTTTGCCCAAACCGACATTGCCGTAAATAACCAACGGGTTGAACGAGTTGTCGCCCGGTTTTTCCGCAACGGTTTTTCCTGCGCGACGGGCAACACGGTTGCTGTCCGATTCGATGAATGAGTCGAACGTGTAGGACGGGTTGAGTTGCGGGTCGATCTGCATTTTGCGCAAACCCGGAATGACAAACGGATTTTTGACCGGATTGTTGATCACCAACGGAAAGTTGACTTCATTGTTGGTGTATGATTTGACCGAGCCGGCAGGGAGGTCCATCGAACCACTTTTGCCCTTGTTGCCGCTATCGACCAATATGCGGTATTCCAGTTTGGCACCTTTTCCCAATTCTCGTTTGATCGTCATAGCTAAAAGAGAAACAAAGTTCTCTTCTAAGTATTCGTAAAAAAACTGGCTTGGAACCTGAATCAATAAAATATTGCCCTTTAATTCAACAGGCTTGATAGGCTCAAACCAAGTCTTGAAGTGCTGCCAGTCGACTATATCTTTGATGATAGCCAAGCAGTTTGCCCAGACCGATTCTGCTGAATTATTATTCGTCATATTACTGAAAATCTCCTTATACTTTGTGATGTTGCATCAATACTTTCATAGGAAGCAGTTATACACAATTAACAAGCTTTCTATTGTTTTTGCTGAGCGAAAATGGAATAAAAATGTTGAAAAAAAAACTTTTTAATTTGATTTAAAATACCTTATTGAAGTATGTCGCTTATTACCAAATAATTAAATTTTTTCTTGCTCAGTCGTAGCTAATTCTATGCCCAAAATAGGCGTTTACCGGCTTTCCTTCGCTTGTCCATTTTTTTATATATTTAATTACGGTTGAGGTCAATGTGTTTGGTAGGTTTTTATATTGGACGGATTTTAAAAACGAAAAATTTTCAAAACCTTGCACATTTCTTTCGATGGAAACTATTGCGTACTTTTTAGATGGGACCAACGAATCGCCATCTATGGTGATCTTTGTAGCACGCATATTCTGTATATTCATACGGATGCCCGACACAGGTGCGCCGCCTTGCTGCGCGATACGGTCCAATAGCATTTTTAAGGTGTCGCCGGATGTTTCGAAATAGGAAAGACTGTCGTCGAAAGGAAGGATGTTTTCAATCGTTTGCGTAGAAATGTCCCCTTTGGTAATGGCGCCTTTAATAGCTTTGTAGCTGATAAAGACGAGGTCTATTCTTTTGCGTAGATCAATTTCGGCTTCATTTTTGACTACGTCCGTGATGAAATTTCCTAAAAGTCCTTCCGGTTTTTTGTGCGTTAAGAATGTTGTCGCGAATCCAATAACAGTAGTGTCTGTTTCGTTATTGTTTTGGGAAAATGCTTTATTGGGAACAATAATATTGGACAGGATAAATGAAATGCTCAATATCCAATATACTATATCGATTTTCATAAATTGGCTAAAAAAAAATATTCACAAATAGGTGTTTATAAACTAAAGTAAGATATTTGTACGGAAAAGAACATTTTAACATATTTTAAAATTATGTCAGAAAAAAAAATCATCATCACAGGAGGAGCGGGATTTATTGGTTCCCATGTCGTTAGGAGATTTGTCAACCAATATCCTCATTACGATATCATAAATTTGGACGCATTGACTTATGCAGGTAATCTTGCGAATCTGAAAGATATTGAAGAGAAATCAAACTATAGTTTCGTTAAGGCAGATATTCGCGATGCGGCGGCGATAGATGAAATTTTTTCTGTACACAAGCCTGATGCTGTCATTCATTTGGCTGCGGAGTCTCATGTGGATCGCTCGATTGCCGACCCGTTGGCATTTGTTCAGACAAATGTTATTGGTACGGTTAATTTGTTGAATGCAGCACGTAAGCATTGGGCTGGCGAATATGACAAGCATCGTTTTTACCATGTAAGTACGGATGAAGTTTATGGAGCATTGGGCAAAGAAGGATTTTTTACGGAAGAAACGCCGTACGATCCACATAGTCCCTATTCTGCTTCCAAAGCGAGCTCCGACCATTTTGTAAGAGCTTATCATGATACTTATGGTATTGATACGGTTGTATCCAACTGTTCCAACAACTATGGTTCCAATCATTTTCCGGAAAAATTAATTCCACTTGCAATCCATAATATTCAGAACAATCGTCCAATACCTATTTATGGTAAAGGGGAAAATGTGCGCGACTGGTTGTGGGTAGAAGATCATGCTCGAGCAATTGATGTGATTTTTCATAATGCGAAAACGGGTTCGACTTACAATATTGGCGGCCATAACGAATGGGCCAATATTGACTTGATCAAACTGCTTTGCAAAATCATGGACAAAAAACTGAACCGTGAAGCGGGAAGTTCCGAACAGCTAATCACGTATGTGCAAGATAGAGCCGGGCATGATTTGAGGTACGCCATCGATCCGACAAAGCTGCAAAACGAGTTAGGCTGGAAACCTAGTTTGCAGTTTGAAGAAGGTCTGGAAAAAACTGTCGACTGGTATTTGAACAATCAGGAATGGTTGGACAATGTTACTTCCGGTGCATATCAACAATATTACGAAAACCAATATAAGAACAGGTAAATGGAATTGATAGAAACGCCGTTGAAGGATTGCGTGATATTGCAACCTCAGGTTTTTAAAGATAACAGAGGCTACTTTTTTGAAAGCTATAATGCGGAAAAAGTCAACAAGCTGCTAGGACGAAAAGTTGACTTTGTACAAGACAACCAATCGAAATCGTCTTATGGTGTATTGAGAGGTCTCCATTTTCAGCGGGGCGAATACGCTCAGGCAAAACTCGTTCGTGTATTGGAAGGTAAAGTATTGGACGTAGCGGTAGACTTGCGTCCCGATTCTCCGAGTTTCGGAAAATCGTTTGCGGTCGAGCTGTCCGACGAAAATTTTATGCAGTTTTATGTGCCGCGAGGTTTTGCGCATGGTTTTGTCGTATTGAGCGAAACGGCTGTATTTGCCTATAAATGTGACAATCTTTACAATAAAGCGTCGGAAGGCGGTTTGCTGTTCAACGATCCAACTTTGGGTATTGATTGGAAAGTCGCAGATGCCGATTTTGTATTGAGTGACAAAGACAAAATAAATCCAAAATTTTCTGAATTGGAGTTTGACAAACTCTGGAAATAATTGCCAATATGAAAGGAATCATTCTTGCGGGAGGATCTGGGACGAGATTGTATCCCATTACGTTGGGAATCAGTAAACAACTGATGCCTATTTACAACAAACCAATGATTTATTACCCGTTGTCTGTATTGATGATGGCGGGGATTAGGGAGATATTGATTATTACGACGCCTGACGATCAGTTTGGCTTTAAGCGTCTTTTGGGTGATGGCTCTCAATGGGGATGCCGTTTTGAATATGTCGTACAGGACACCCCCAATGGTTTGGCTCAGGCGTTTGTGTTGGGCAAAGACTTTATCGGAAAGGATAAGGTCGCATTGGTATTGGGCGACAATATATTTTACGGAACAGGATTGTCTAATCTCTTACAGGCGAACAATGATCCTGACGGAGGTGTGATATTCGCTTATCAAGTGCATGATCCGGAGCGTTATGGTGTTGTCGAGTTTGACGAAAATTTTACGGCACTTTCTCTGGAAGAAAAACCCGTGGAGCCTAAATCGAACTACGCTGTTCCTGGATTGTATTTTTATGACAATTCGGTTGTTGAAATAGCCGAAAATATACAGCCCTCTCCAAGAGGAGAGTATGAAATTACGGATGTCAATAAAGTATATCTGGCAAAAAATAAACTGAAAGTCGGCGTATTGAACAGAGGTACGGCATGGTTGGACACTGGGACGCATGAGTCGATGATGGAAGCGAGCCAGTTCGTTCAGGTTATAGAAAATAGGCAAGGCTTGATGATCGGCTGTCCCGAGGAAATCGCTTATCGTATGAAATTCATCACCGCTGAGGAGCTTGCCAAGTTGGCTGAACCACTTAAAAAGAGTGGGTACGGTGTTTATCTCTCAAAACTGATTAAGAAAAAATAAAATTAGCTATGAGCAAAACTACCTTAGTGATCCTTGCCGCAGGCATGGCAAGTCGTTATGGAAAAGGCGCTAAACAAACTGAATCTTTCGGGCCGTCGGGAGAGACAATTATGGAATATTCCATATATGATGCGATTGCCGCAGGTTTCGACAAAGTCGTATTCATCATCCGTGAAGATTTTGCGGAATCCTTTAAGGCTAAAATGGAGCCATTGTTGGCTGGAAAAGTAGAAACTGTCTATATATATCAGTCTTTGGATAAATTTTTGGGCGACCACGAATTGCCGAAAGACCGTACGAAACCGTTCGGAACTGGCCATGCAATATTGTGCTGTAAAGATGCGGTCAATGAGCCTTTCGCTGTTATCAATGCCGACGACTATTATGGAAAAGATGCATTTGTAAAAGCAAAAGAACTGCTTGACGGCAAAATTGCGAACAATACGCATGCTTGTATTGGTTACGAATTGGGCAACACTCTGTCTGACAACGGTTCGGTTACGAGAGGCGAAATTTTTGTCAATGAAAATGGCGAAGTGCAGCAGATCATCGAACGCAAAAAAATCGTCAAAGAAAATGGAAAGGCTATCAGTACGGAAGAGGGTAATAAAGAATTGCCTTTGGATACAAAAGTCAGCATGAACTTTTTCTGTTTTGATGATGGCTATATTGGAAAACTGGACAAACTTTACCAGGAATTTTTGGACAAAAATCTGGGTGATCTTAAGTCCGAATTCCTTATTCCGGAAGTGACGGATCTATTGATCAAAGCTGGTGATGCGAAAGTGTTGATGGTGCCGACTACCGCCAAATGGTTCGGCGTTACATACGCAGAAGACGCGCCGCTGGTTCGCGATAAGTTTAAGGAATTGACGGACGCCGGAGAATATCCGGTCAGTCTTTGGTAAAAAATTAAAGGTTAACGCAATTGCGTTAACCTTTTTCTCAACCCTATGCTAACCGTAAAAAGTTATTTGATTTCGATAGCTTTTGGAAGGATTTTGACCTCTTGTTTTTTGGGAAGTCCAATATGCAAAATACCATCCTTGTAAGAAGCCTCGATTTTGTCGGTATCCACACTGTCGTCAATATTGAAGCTACGTTTGAAACTGACAAGATTATATTCCAGTCTGTGGTTTTTTATGGAAGGATTTTTGGCGTCTTCCTTTTTGTCGTAGCTGATGGTCAATAGACCTTTTTCCAGATTGATCTTGAAATCTTCTTTTTGAAGTCCTGCCGCAACCAGTTGGATGTGGTAACCTTCGTTGTCTTCCGTGATATTGACGAGTGGAAGGTTAGTTTGTCTACTCGAGTTGTTGGGGATTGTTGCAAATAATTCGTCAAACAAATCGCCGAAATTGTTTTTTCTGATAACTGTGTTCATTGTTTATACGTTTAAATTTTTTGTTTTCAAAAGAACAGGAAGAGACTTTCAAAATCTGTACCTCGCGCATTATTGTTTGGTTTTAATGACAATATGTCTTATTTTGTTGTTTTAAGATGTCAAAATGTCTTTTTTAAGTAGTTGAAATGTTCTTTTTTGTCATTTTTCAGAATAAAAACCGTTGTTTAAACTTTTATTCTAATTTTGTGTAAGAAAAAATAATAGATATGTATCCAGCAGAAATAGTATTGCCGATGAAGGCGGAGTTGACGGACAATGGTTTTCAGGATTTGGCAACTCCAGAGCAGATAGAAAGCGCGTTAGCGGCAAAAGGTACAACGTTGATCATGATTAATTCCGTTTGTGGTTGTTCTGCGGGAAGTGCACGTCCAGGCGTATTGCTGGCCGTAAACCATGCGGCCAAAAAACCGGATCATTTGACGACGACTTTTGCAGGTTTTGACGTAGAAGCGGTGCAGGTTTTGAGACAGCATTTGTTGCCTTATCCTCCATCTTCTCCTGCAATTGCATTGTTCAAAGACGGACAATTGGTGCATTTTGTCGAAAGGCATCAGATCGAAGGACGTCCAGCGCAGTTGATTGCGGCTAATCTGGAAGGCGCATTCGAGGAATTCTGTTAATACGAAATGATTTATTGCATGCAAATGGCTTCCGATCGGAAGTCATTTGCATTTTAGATATTTATAATCAGATAGTTATGCAAAAAGAATTCTTATTACAATATAAAGAGTACGCTCATAAAAATGAGTTGGATGGCGAATCGCAAAATTTGTTGGAAGCCGCAATAAGGGCAATCGATTTGGCATATGCACCTTATTCGCAGTTTAAAGTTGGGGCGGTCGTATTGATGGAAAATGGTGCTGTTTATTCTGGTGCCAATCTGGAAAATGCGAGTTATCCCGCAGGGCTTTGTGCGGAAAGAGTCGTGCTGAGTTCCGTTTCAGTATTGGCGCCCAATATGAAAATACGTGCGATTGCGATCAGCTACCGAAACGAAGCTGGTCAAAATGAAGGCATTATTTCTCCCTGCGGAATTTGTCGCCAGACAATTGCGGAATACGAAAACAAACAAGGGGCTCCAATCTCGATTTTGCTGTGCAATTCCCTGCCCGATTCAAAAGTAATAGAATTGCCGTCGATTGGAACTTTATTGCCGTTTATGTTTACCAAAGAAAGCATGGACTAAAACTGCAACTCGTTTTGTTTGCTGGTCGGCGGTACTTTTTTGAGATGTTGGTAGGCTTTTAAAGTTGCTTCACGGCCGCGTGGCGTCCTTTGCAAAAATCCTTCTTGAATAAGGAAGGGTTCGTACACTTCTTCCAGCGTTCCGGCTTCTTCTCCGACAGCGGTCGCAATAGTCGTAATGCCGACTGGGCCGCCTTTGAACTTTTCGATGATGGCTGCCAATATGCGATTGTCCATCTCGTCCAGTCCGTTTTCGTCAACGTTCAAGGCTTTGAGCGCCTTTTGGGTGATTTCTTTGTCGATCGTACCGTTGTTCAATACTTGTGCAAAATCACGAACACGACGTAAAAGCCCGTTGGCAATACGCGGCGTGCCTCGGCTACGGCGCGCAATCTCCAGTGCCGCGTCTTCTTTGATAGGTGTATTGAGAATGGCTGCGCTTCGTTCGATGATTTTTTTCAATACTTCGGAATTGTAATATTCCAAACGAGACTTGATGCCGAACCGGGAAAGAAGCGGCGCACTCAATAGACCACTTCGAGTAGTGGCGCCGACGAGTGTGAACGGATTGATATTCAATTGAATACTTCGTGCATTGGGGCCAGAATCAATCATGATGTCAATATGGAAATCTTCCATCGCAGCGTACAGATATTCTTCCACAACCGTACTTAAGCGGTGTATTTCATCGATGAAAAGAATATCGTTTGCCTCCAGTGAGGTTAATAAACCTGCAAGATCTCCAGGTTTTTCTATTACTGGTCCAGAAGTTTCTTTTATATTTACGCCCATCTCGTTGGCAACGATACGCGACAGTGTTGTTTTGCCTAAGCCGGGAGGACCGTGGAACAGGGTATGGTCGAGTGCTTCGCCGCGAAGTTTGGCTGCTTTGATGAAAATTGTGAGATTTTCGATCAGTTGCGGTTGGCCTGCAAACTGTTCGATCTCTTTGGGACGGATACTGTTTTCGTATTCTTTGTCGAGCGAAGATTCGGTATCCATATGTGAAAGTGTATCTATTCTGGACATGTGCACAAACGTACACTAATTTTTTTTCTTTGAAGTTTGGTGCAATAAATTACCTAGTGTTAATATGCTTTGGGTCGCGATGAATTTTAAGCATGAGGAAAATGAATGGAAATATTGTCTATGAAATAAATGTAAGTGTAAAATAAAACTTAAAGAGATTCGTTTTTAACTTTAATATTTTGCTATTATTATTTAACAAAAATAAAAAATTTGTGGATAGAGGCCGACAGGGTTTTATTATAACGTTATGCATGTGCATTGTAGTAAGCGTATTGTTTACTTCTTGTTTTTCTACAAAAAAATATGCTTATTTTCAGGATTTATCGAAAGATTCCACTAAAAAAGCCATTGTTATCCAGCAATCGGATTTTTTGTTGAAAATACAACAAGATGATGTATTGGGTATTGATGTGTTAAGTAGTAATCCACAGGCTGCGGTGCCTTTCAATATAAACGGGATTACGTCGATAGGAGGGGTGACAAGCAATGGTACCGAAGCAATCCCATTGCAGAGTCCGGCTCCGGCCGCGACAATCAGCACGACGGCGGTGGGACCAGGTTATTTGGTCGATCGTCAGGGCTATATTGAATTTCCGATATTGGGGCGGTTATATGTAGTAGGTATGACTATGCCGGAACTAAAAGATACCTTAACTTCCATCCTTCAAAAGAAATACATAAAGGATGCGCTTGTCAAAGTGAAATTTATGAATGCTGGCGTACTGATTATGGGAGAGGTTGGGCATCCCAGTCGTGTTGCTCTTGAAAAGGATAAAACGTCTATTTATGATGCCTTGGCTCTTTCTGGGGACATAACCGTGATAGGGAATCGCTCCGATGTTCTTTTAATCAGGGAAGTTAACGGAGTCAAAAACGTGAAACATTTAGATTTGACAAAATCGGACGTAATCAATTCGCCTGATTATTACTTAAGACAAAATGATCTTGTGTATGTTGCTCCAAGAAAAGAAATTGGAGTGCGGAATGACAATACGACTTTCAGGTTGTTCTCTTATATATTTAGTTTTGCCAGTTTAATTTCTTTAATAATTGCGATAAAAAAATAATTGCGGAAATTCTTATTTATGAGAACTCAAACAACGGAAGATAATCATCTTGTAAATCTTAAAGCTCTCTTATTCAAATATTTAAGATATTGGTATCTGATTGTTTTCTTTTTGATATTAGCGTTTTTAGGTAACCATTATTATTTAAAATATTCAACACCAATATACCAAATTAATAGTAGGGTGCTTGTCAATGCTTCTGGTAATTCTTCTGGTGGAGTAGAAGGGACTCAGGACGTTTTTTCTAGTTTGGGTGCGGGGCTTTCTCAATCTCCCAATTTAATGGATGAGATTGAAATCATTAAGACACGCTATTTAGTGGGTAAAGTAGTTGACTCGCTTGATCTCAATATACAATATATTGTTGAGGGTAACATTAAAACAAGTGAATTGTATAACAATACACCTTTTTTTGTCCGTATCATTAATCCTGTAGATAGCTTTCCTTATACCTCTTTTAAAGTAGGGTTGACCAAGAATGACAAGAATTCTTTTACGATTATAAAGAATGAAAAGGAGCAGGCTCGTTATAATTTCTATGATACGATAACGTATAACAATATACAATTAGTTGTCGAACCTAATAGCTTAGGGCAATTTGAGCCGTCCGTTATTGTCTCAATAGGACCCAAAGACGGTTCGATTGATGGTTATCTTGGGGGGGTCAATGTTACTCAGTTGGATGGGACGTCCGTTTTGAAGTTATCTACGCAGAATGCCATTCCCAAGAAAGGAGAGGATATCTTAAACGTATTATATTATTTTTATGCTCAGGAGAATAAAATAGACAAAAACACGATTGTAGATAGCACTGTCAGATTCATAGATCAGCGTCTGGCCATACTGCAAAAGGAACTGGATGGCGTAGAAGGCGGAATGGAAGATTTTAAGGTTAGGAATGGATTGGCTATAGATGTGGCAAGTCAAGCAGGAACGTATGTTGGACAAGCAACTTCGGTACAGACTGAAATTGTTCAACAGCGATTGCAGTTGGAGTTAATTAATAGCGTTTTGACAAAACTTCGTCAAGGAGGTTATCCCATTGTTCCCAATGCCTCTGTCATTACTGACCCTAATTATTCTGTTTTGTCAGATGCTTACAATCAATTGGTTTTGGCGAGATCTCACAATCTAGAAACTGCGTTACCCGACAACCCTGTCATTAGCGGTATTGAATCTCAATTGAAAACGGCACAAGCTAATCTGATCGTTAGTCTAGAGAATGTAAAGAAGAACTTAACGATTGTTTTGAATAATTCAAACAAATTAAATAGCGTGGCTAAGCAAGGTATTGCATCCATGCCCAATATGGAGCGCCAATACCAGGGAATTTTAAGACAGGAAGGAGTTAAGGAACAGCTATTTTTGTTCTTGCTGCAGAAAAAAGAACAGATGGATATATATAGAGCGGGTTCTTCTCCCAACTCTAAATTGATAGATCCAGCTAAATGTGATAATTCACCGATTAAGCCCAAAGGGTCGTTGACGTTCTTGTTCGCAATGGTGTCGGGCTTGGTGGTACCAATCATTTTGATTGCTCTTATTGAATTGTTTAAAAATAAAGTAGAATCCAAAAAAGAAATTACGGATTTGATGGCATCGCCAATTATAGGGGAAATCGGACATAATAAGTCGGGTGACGGGGTTGTGGCTTCAAAAGACAGCAGGACTGTTATTGCGGAACAATTTAGAGTATTGCGTACGAATGTGCAATATTTGTTGCAAGGTAAAGAGAAGGCGTCTCTTCTTTTTACTTCCAGTATGAGCGGGGAGGGCAAGTCTTTCATTGCGGCCAATTTGGCCATGTCGCTTGCTATTGCGTCGCATAAGGTATTGTTGATGGAGTTGGATTTAAGGAAGCCAAAGATTTCTGAAATGCTTAAAATGCCGAATGTTAATGGGTTGACAAACTACATGGTTGACAAGAATTTTGATGCGAGTTTGTTAATAAAGAAAACGGAATATTCAGATCATTTATTTGTTCTAAATTCAGGTCCTATTCCTCCTAACCCATCGGAGCTTTTATTGAGTGACAAATTTAAAGAACTGTTTAAAAAATTACAGGCCGATTTTGATTATATTATAGTTGATACAGCTCCGGTTGGTCTCGTTACTGATGCAATGGTGCTTAGTTCTTTGGTTGACTATTCTCTGTATGTTATTCGTCAGAAATATACATTTAAGAATCAGCTTCATTTTATTAAAGAACTGGAAGATGGTGAGAAATTAAATCATTTGGCTCTTATTGTTAATGACGTTTCGGCAGGTTCTGGCTACGGCTATGGTTACGGCTATGGCTATGGCTATGGCTACGGCTATGGTTATGGAAGTTCCGCAAAGCGTTCACAGGAATATTATATGGAAAGTGAAAAAAGTGGAGGGAATAAAAGTGTAAGATTTATAAATCGTTGGTTTAGGAAAAGGAAATAATATGTATGAGGTCGCGGTTATTGGATTGGGATATGTGGGATTGCCTTTAGCTGAGGCATTGTCCGTAAAGAATAAGGTTGTCGGCGTTGACATAAATACCGAAAAAATAAAAAACATTCAGCAGAAAGAGCGTGAAGGTTTAAGGTTTAGCGATAGTTACGATACTATAATGGAAGCTGAATATATAATTGTAACCGTTCCGACTCCTGTGGATGTTAATAATATACCGGATCTGAAATGCTTGGAAGACGCTTGTGTTCATATCGGTCAAAAAATGAGGCTTGGCGCGACGGTCATATTTGAGTCGACTGTATATCCTGGTTGTACGGAAGAGGTTTGTGTTCCTATATTGGAAAAGAATAGTGGTAGGAATTTGAATGAAGGTTTTTTCGTAGCCTATTCTCCTGAACGGATTAACCCGGGCGATAAAATTCATACACTGGAGCGTATTGTAAAAATAGTAGGTGCATCGCATCGGTCAGCTCTAACAAAAGTGATTGAATTATATAAAACTATTATTCACGCAGGCGTTTATGAAGTTTCGTCTATCAAGGTTGCGGAAGCTGCAAAGGTTATTGAGAATGCTCAGCGGGATTTGAATATTTCTTTTGTTAATGAACTGGCGTTGATATTTGATAGAATTGGAATTGATACGCAGGAAGTGCTTAATGCGGCAGCTACAAAATGGAACTTTTTACCGTTTAAGCCCGGTTTAGTCGGGGGACACTGTATCAGCGTGGATCCTTATTATTTAGCGTTTAAGTCTGAAATGCTGGGGTACGTTCCAGAAGTTTTGCTGTCAGGGCGTCGGGTTAACAATTTTATGGGGCGGTTCATTGCCCAAAAGGTGGTGAAGTTGATGCTAGCACAGGATATGGTGATAAAGGGTGCAGATGTGTTGGTTTTAGGGTTTAGCTTTAAAGAGAACTGGCCGGATGTCAGAAATACTAAAGTTTATGATTTGGTAAGTGAACTAAAAGATTTTGGTGTGAATATCGATATCTACGATCCTATAGCAGATACAGATGCTGCCCGTTCTTATGGAATAGAGCTTTTAAGAGACCGCCCTACAAAACGTTATCAGGCTTGTATTTTAGCTGTCGCGCACGAATGTTTCACGGAGGTTGATGTTCGGGGGTGGACAATGGAACGTGCAATCATATTTGACGTAAAAGGAGTATTGCCAAAATCTTTAAAATCTTATCGTTTATAGTTAATTATATGAATAGTTTTATAAAAAAATACTTCAAAAACTTTGTTTATTTTTATAGATATCTTAACTATAGGGTATTCATACTGGTTGCGTTGACGCTGCTTTTTGGTGTCATGGATGGGCTTGGTTTGAGTATGTTTTTACCGTTGTTCCAGATTGCGTCGGACAAGATGGAGAATGGTGCTAGCTCCACCACCGATAGTAACGGTATTGTTCAACTTTTTCAATCATTGCATATTGATTTTACGCTGTTCAATATGTTAATGATTATGCTAGTGTTTTTTATACTAAAAGGTATCTTTTATTATATAAAAGGGTTGTATGATGCCAAGGTATCCAGGTTCTTTATTATATTGATACGAAAAACGTCCTTGTCAAAGTTCTCGAACTTAAACTTTAAGTACTTCGTGACAAGTGATATTGGCCGTATTCAGAATTTAATGACTGGAGAGGTGAACAACTTACTGTATGCTTTTCGGGATTATTTAAACGTGTTACAAAATGGCATTATGGTCATTGTTTACATGAGCTTTGCTTTTGTCATGAATCCCCAGTTCGCTATATTGATTGTAGCCGGAGGTTTGATTTTTAATTTCGTATTTCAAAAGATTTATAAAATATCAAAAACGGCATCCCGAAAATTGGTTGCGACAAGCAATAGCTATCAAGGTATGATAATTCAGCTTGTCACTAATTTTAAATATTTGAAAGCTACAGGTACTATTAAAAAATATGTTACTAGAATTAATAGCAATATTGAAGAAATTGAAGCGGTAAATTACAGACTAGGTAAGCTAAGTGCTATTACGAATGCAATCAGGGAGCCAATATTGGTAGGAATTGTTGTATTGGTTATTCTGTTGCAGGTATATGGCATGGGCGGCAAACTAAGTACGATTATTGTCAGTCTTTTGTTTTTCTATCGTGCTTTGGCAAGTGTTACCAATTTTCAAGGATCATATAATAGCTTTATTGGGAAAATCGGGACGATGGAGAATATTGCTACCTTTCAACAGGAAATGGATCAGAATCCCGATCCAAATGGATTGCTGAAGTTTGAAAGCTTGGAGAGCCAACTTCAATTAAATAACGTCTATTTTTATTATGGAGAGCATTGTATTCTGAACAATCTTAACTTGACAATTCCTAAGAATAGAACAGTGGCATTTGTCGGTGAGTCAGGTAGTGGTAAAACGACTATTATCAATCTATTGTCAGGATTGCTCCATACTACCAACGGTAGTTATAACTTAAATGGAAAGAATATAACTAGTTTTGATAAAGAAAGTTTTCAGCAAAAAATAGGTTATATATCGCAAGATCCTGTCATTTTCAATGATACCGTTTTCAACAACATATCCTTGTGGACTGAAAAGAATGAAAAAAGTCTCGCTCGCTTCGCTTGGGCAATAGAAAAAGCCCAATTATTTGAATTTGTAGAAGGGTTAGATAATAAGGAAGATGAATTGTTGGGAAACAATGGTATCAATTTGAGTGGTGGGCAAAAACAGCGCATTTCCATAGCTCGCGAACTATATAAGAATGTAGAAATATTAATCTTAGACGAAGCTACTTCTGCATTGGATTCCGAGACGGAAAAGTACATTCAGCAAAACATAGATGCTCTCCAAGGACAGTATACGATAATGATTGTTGCGCATAGACTGTCTACTATCAAAAATGCAGATACGATCGTCCTAATGGATAAAGGACAGATAACCGGAATCGGTAATTTTGATGAACTAAAAGACCTCTCGCCTCGCTTTAAGCGTATGGTAGAGTTACAGGAATTGTAAATTATTATATATGACTCCTCTTGTAAGTATATGTATTCCTACTTTTAATGGAGAAAGCTATCTTGTAGCGTGTCTAGACTCAATTCTTTCTCAATCATATAAGAATATCGAGATTGTTATTTCGGATGATAGGTCATCTGATGGTACAATCGGTATAATTGAATCATTTAAACGAAAATGCAATTTCCCGTTATACTTGCATAATCATGAGCCTAGTGGGATTGGCGCTAATTGGAATAACAGTGTAGAAAAATCTCACGGTCAATATGTTAAATTTTTATTTCAGGATGATCTCTTATTGCCTAATTGTATTAGTGATATGTTGGATGTTATACAATTGGACGAGAATATTGGGTTGGTCACGTGCAATAGAGATATAATATGCGAGTTTGATTTGAATGCTAATGAATACGCAAAGTCTTGGCTTACTGCTTACTCTGATTTATTAGAATATTGGAAGGTCCCTACTAGTGGTCATCTAGTAATAGATAAAACTGAGTTCAAAAAAGACGATTTTTTTTATAAACATCCCATAAATAAGATAGGTGAGCCGACCTGTGTGTTATTTAAGAGAGAGGTTTTTGATAGAATCGGAGGATTTTCAAATGTATTACAACAGAGATTGGATATTCAATATTGGTATAGAGTCTTGAAATATTATAAGATTGGGCTTGTTAATAAAAAATTAGTAGCTTTTAGATTACATAATGAACAAGCTACATCTAAAAATCATGAGTTAAGTGAAAAGTTGGACTCATATGTAAATAAAAATTTTTTCTTTTTGTTAAATAAGGATAGACAAATGGAGATTCTAAGAAATCAACTTAAAAAAATACGATTTAGAAAGTGATATGGTTTGTGTCATAATTGTTTTATATAATGGATTGTACAGACAGTGGATTGATCAGTGTTTTTCTTCTTTGCGGAAGTCAAAAGAACCATTGTCCGTAATTGCTATAGATAATGGTTCTTCTGATGGTAGTATTGCTTTTGTTAGAGAAAAATATCCAGAAGTGCAACTATTTGTTTCCTCTAAAAATTTGGGTTTTGGGGGGGCAAATAATTGGGGGATGTCAGAAGCGTTAGCACAAAGCGCCGATTTTGTTTTTTTATTGAATCAAGATGCATGGATTAATGAGGATACAATCTCATTAATGTTAGCATATGCGAAGACTAATCCCCAATTCGGTGTATTGAGTCCGATACAACTTAATGGGATAGGGACTGCCCTAGATTATAATTTTTCAAATTATATAAATCCCGAATGTTGTAATGGATTTTATTCTGATGCAGTGCTTGGTAAAGTTGAAGATAAGGTATATCCGGTTGATTTTGTTTGTGCAGCGGCGTGGCTTATAAGTAAGTCGTGTTTGAAATTGGTAGGAGGCTTTAGTCCTACATTTTTTCATTATGGAGAGGATGATAATTATTGTCAACGTGTACTGTACAAAGGATTAAAAGTAGGAATAGTACCTAAGGCGTATATATATCATGATCGAGAGGATAGAGGTGCGTTTGATCGTAAAAATATAGATGTGAATTGGGGGTACAATCGTCTCAAAATTAGGGCCTCTGATCCCAGTCGTGATGAATTTAAAGCTATTTATAATGAAAATCGAAAAGGTGTGTTAAGGGCATTCCTTACTGGACAGTTTGAAGAAGCTAAACGCTATACTTCATATTTAAAACTTTTGTCTGAAGATCGGCAGAAAATTATAGAGAATCGAAGCGACAGTATCTCTGGTCGCCCATATTTATTTTTGACTTATGATATATAGTTTATTATTTCTATTATGCTTATTTCCCTAATCATACCCGTATATAATGTAGATGCATACGTTGCAGCATGTCTAAAATCTTTGTTGGCTCAGGAATATAAAGGGTTTGAAATTATTCTTGTTGATAACAATTCTACAGATCGGTCAATAGGTGTAGCCAGAGGTATTTTGGAAGCACAGTCTCTAATTTCCTATCAGATTTTGAAAGAAGATGTGCCCGGGTCGTGTATGGCGAGAAAAAAAGGAGTAGAAAATGCCAATGGCGATTTTATTTGCTTTATAGATGCGGATGACGAAGCTTATCCTCGAATGCTTTTATCATTTGTGGAGGTTTTGGAGCGTGTAAGTGATATTGATATCGTTGTGGCTTCCTACCATATCTTACGTGGAGATAAATTGGAGGACGCTTCGGTTCAGGAGTTGTTGCCAGTTGGGAATGTCGGAAAAAAAGAAGCTTTATCTATACTGTTGTCTGATAAGCAGAAATATTATTTATGGAGGACTTTGTTCCGTAAGACGCTGTTTAATGATATTACTTATCCTGTAAATAGTATTTTGGAAGATTTGCAGGTGTTGCCTTTAATATACAATAACGCCAATCACATAGAATATATTAAGGAACCAGTTGTTCTATACAAAATAAGAAGTGGGTCTTTGTCTAATCCGTCTAAGAAAGTAGATATAAAAAAGTTTGAAAAGATTCCTGAACGCATTGCGTATATGAGGGATCGTTTACTGCTTTCATGGAAAGATGATACTGGTATGGTCGAAAAAATTTATTATTTTGATTTTACGAGCCTTAAAACTATCTTTAATGGTATTTTATGTCCTAATCTACCTTACAATGAATTGAAACAGATTGCTGTTCCGTTTCAAAAGCATTATAGTGCATCTTATCTGAAGTATATAATCTCTCGCAAAAAAATAAGGTCTATTTGGTATATTTTTAAATTGAAAGTCTTACTTCCCTATTTTTATGCAAGAGCTAATCGCGCCGCGAATTAAAGAGTTACTAATCTATTATAGCAAACCTTCCTATGTATGAGTTTGAAATATTCTATATCTGTTGCGCTTTGTACTTATAATGGTGTACACTATTTGGAAGAGCAATTACAATCTATTTTAGGCCAAGCATTAATGCCGTTTCAGGTTGTTGTATCCGATGATTGTTCTTCTGACAATACGTGGCGTATTTTAAATACTTGGAAGGATAGATATCCGACGATAATAGAGATTTATCGCCAACCACGCAATGTTGGGTTTAACAAAAACTTCGAGTTTGTGCTTTCCAAGGTGAAAGGCGATTATGTGGCGTTGAGCGATCAAGACGATATTTGGCATCTTGATAAACTGAAGGTTTTGTCTGATTACGCAAGTCGATTTCCTGAGGTGGATGTGTTTCATCATGACGAAGCGATTTTCGGCAAAAATGTAGCTACGGACTTTGTCGATAGTAACTATTGGCTTCCTTATGAGGGTAATGGAGCCGGGATTGTTTTTGTTTTGAATCGGTTGACTGGACACAAGTTGATGATAAAAACAACTATGCTGGCAGATATACTACCTATTCCAGACTATGTTATTTATGATTGGTGGATTAATGTAGTAGTCGCAATAAAAGGGGTGACGATGTATGTTCCCCAAAAGTTGATGACATATCGCCAGCATGAGAATAGCGCTTATTTCTCCAACGTGTCTAAACAATTGTCGGATGTTACGATACCCGTGAGGCGAGCATTGAATGCGTTTGACAAAATTTCTGGGACAAGTGCTTTCGACAAGAAAAATCTGAAAAAGTTAATAGTATTGTACGAAAAGCATACGCCGCAAAAGTTTGATGTCAATATGTTCCGTTTTTTTCTTAGAAACAGAAACGATTTCTTCAAAGAATTTCATACGAAAATGAATGGCATTGGTCGACAGATATTTTTAATAAGGTTATGCCGTGCTTTTTCTAAATGGTAAAGAGCGATAGAAATGAAAATAACCTTAATAGTTCCTGTTTATAATGTAAGTGCATACATAGAAAGATGCATTATGTCGTTAATCGATCAAGAAGACCACGATTTTGAACTTATTTTGGTGGATGATTGCGGTACTGATGATTCTGTTGAAAAAGCGTCAGCGTTACTTCTGCAAAGCAATCTAAATTATCAAATAATAAAAAGAGCTCAAAATGGGGGACTCTCTGCTGCTCGTAACTCAGGTATTAATGTAGCTAAAGGGGATTATTTATATTTTGCAGATAGTGACGATGCACTTGAACCGACCGCTATTGCATCTTTTTATGCCGCAATAAGTCAATATCCCGATGAACAAGTTTTTTTGTTTAATGCGCAATTCCGTAATCCGGATGATGTAGACTTGAGCGTTTGGCGACAGCCTGGAACTTTAGCTGAGAAATTAACTTCTGAAGATGCTCTTTTGGCTTTGTACGGAGGTAAAATAGGCGCTTATATTTGGCAGTATTTGTTTCGGAGAGATGTGTTTGAACATCTTCGCTTTAAAGAAGGATCCGTTTGGGAAGACGCAATCATCGTGCCTCAGATTTTATCGGCAACAGAAAGGCTTATTTCGCTGGATCATCGATATATCTATCGTTATTATTTACGGCACGGCTCTATTAGCCAGTCTATTCATCCGCAGTTGAAGGGAGTTATTGCAGCACTTGATGAGGTTGAGGATAGGTTATACTCTAATAAGCAAGGAACATTGTATTTTGCTTTTGTTCAATATCGGACTTCTATTTTAATGCGTTTGAGCCGGGAATGTTTTGTTCGCACGAATGATTTTGAACAATTGATGGGAATACACAGACAATGGGCGGCGTCCATTCCGAGGTCAAATATTAGAGGTCTATGGATGAACGGAAAGAAAAGAAGTGCGGTGTTTTTATGGATGACTAAGCATACGCCTTGGGCGCTCTATTTCTTGTATCTTCTTAAGCTATTAAAATGATATTATGGATATTGTTATAAAATCGTACAATAGAGCCTATTTATTGGATCGAGTACTTCGTAGTGTTTACCGTCATGTATTGAATGGACTTGGGCAGGTTATTATTTTAGATGACGGTACTCCAGAGCAGATGTTAGGTCGGATTGTCGAAAAATATCCCGATGTGATAATAAAGTATTCCCCAAACTATAGGGCAAAGCTAGCAGGGAAAAGGTTTGGTGCCCCGGTTCAATTTTGGCGCGAAGAAATTAAAAACGTGTCGGAAAATTTTTTGCTTTTGGAAGACGATATGTGGTTGGTTGAGGATATCGATTTGGATATTGTTGACTCTCTCATGAAAGAGAAACATATGCCTATATTCAAGTTGTGGTGGGCTGGCAATACTAAAATGATTTTGGGCGATTTTAACGCTATTGATAAAGACAAAGGTATTATTGAAAATACAAGATTACCGTTGGCGTCTGAGCTTCTAGTTAAAAATCGATTTTATTTACATTCATTGATGATTCTGCTGCGTTTAATGCCAAAGGATTATTTTGTCGAGATGTACACTTTCTATGGTGTCGCTAGTCAGGTATTTAAGCGTGATTTCTATTTGTACGTTTGGCCACCTGAGCAAAATACCATTGAGGAAATGATTCAGTTGGGATTGGCTTCTCAATACTTCAGGGAAAATAAGGACTACCGGCCAGGCAGAGTAATCGATGAGTACGTGGCTACTTCGTACACGTCTTCCTCTACAGGTAGTAAGGAAAAACTAGGTTTCGACATGAATCAACTCAATGCTATTTTGAATGAAGCTTGGTTCAATAATCAATTTGACACATTATCCAATTTTCCGAATGATTTTACGTTAACTTACTTAAGCTCATTTTTGACTAAAGAAATGTCCTCCGATGAAATCGACGCATGGAAAGAGTGGAGCATAGGCTGGCGCAAACATTTTACGGCAATGGGCTCTGATTTAACTAGGTACAACAATCCTCATGAGTGGAACGGAAACGCATAACATAGATAATTTCTGGACTAGATATTCACAGCCGCCCTTGCCGGCGCGACTGTTGATGGTATTATTGGTCTTTATTCAATTTTATCCGACCAAACTTGTTTTTCTGCCTGTAACATTGCGGGTACTATTGTCCGCGTTGGGGATGGTATTACTCGTATTTAAGTATATAAAAGCAGCTGTTCTGGGACAAGGGATTGTGCTAGATAAGCGTTTCTTGATGATTGTAATGCCATTGGCGCTCATGACGTTATTGTCGGCTGCGACTTTGAACCTCAACGGTACATCAGATCCGATGTATTTATATTATTTTACTACCTCTTTTTTGATGTTGGCGAGTGGCTATTTGACTATCAATATAATGCATGTCTTTTATAAAAAAAGTCTTTCTTTTGAAATTATAGCCTATTACTGTATTCTAGCTGTCGTTTGCCAATTGGCCTTTGGTTTGGTTTCTTATCTTGATAAACCGTTGGTGGTGCCACTTCTTTTGAAAACAGAGGAAGGACTTCTTCAGTTAAAAAGTACGGATACGGGACGTTTCATTGGATTAGGACAATATTTCATGAATCTGGGGGTCGCGAATGGATTTGCTCTATTGCTAATTGGCATTCTTCTGAAAAATGCGGCTCAGTGCAAGATATCCCCGAAGATTAAGTTTTTGCTGACTTTATTTTTTATTTTCATTGCTGTATTGGGCAATATGCAGGCTCGCACAACGACTATTTGTGCTATAATTGTACTGGCATACATGGTATTGTCTACGATAAAGTTTAATCTTGCAACTTTACGTGCGGGTCTAGGACAGATTATTATGACGCTATTTTTATTGGTGGGTTTGCTCTGTGTTGTTATTTACTATTGGGGTGATCGACTCAGCCAATATCATGATGCAATCAACTATGGTTTTGAACTGTTTGTTTCGGCTGAAGATGGGAATGGTCCTTCCACTCATTCCTCCGATATGCTAAAATGGATGTTGACGATATGGCCAACGACCGACAAGACTTGGTTGATTGGAGATGGGCAGTATTTTGTGGATGGGGGTGGATATTACATGCGTACAGACGTGGGATATGCGCGTCTGATTTTTTATTTTGGCGTATTTGGTATGCTTATTTTCTTTATTTACCAGACCATCGTGACACGTATTGCGTTCCGTGATATAACGAAAGGCTGGAAAGGTATCTGGTTTTATGTGTACTTGACGATATTGATCATCAATATTAAGTCCTGTGTTGACTATACGTTTTATGTTTCTCTTTTCTTTTCCTATAATATTCTTTACAATAAAGAGACGGCGGTTGCTAACCTAAACATTGCAGCCGTTTCTTCTCGCAAGCGAATAGATATAGCATGATACCGCAAATTTCTGTGCTGATTCCCATATACAATGGTGAGCGATTTCTTCAGGAAGCGCTCGATAGTATTTATGGACAAACTTTTAGCGACTTTGAAATCATCGTAGTCGATGATGGTAGCACGGACCGTACGGAAGATATTATTCATGCTCAGCCAGATGGTCGGATTAAGTATTTTAAGAACGAAAAAAATTCAGGAATTGTCTTTACGCTGAATAGAGGTCTGACTTACTGTTCTGGTAAATATATTGCAAGGATAGATGCTGACGATATTGCGATGCCGGATCGCTTACAGTTGCAATGGGAATATATGGAGGCGCATCCGGATACTGTATTGTTAGGAACGAGTATCAATAAATTTTCAGATACTTATAGTTTTATGGACCAACGTGGGGGTGATGATGCTGCGATACGAGCTAAGCTTGCATTTGATACGGCTATTAATCATCCCAGTGCTATGTTTCGAAATGATGTTGTCAAACAATACAATTTGCAATATCCCACAAAATATCCTCATGCGGAAGATTATGCTTTTTGGTACACATTGAGCCAATATGGTAAAATCGCCAATCTGGACTCGATACTGCTTCGATATAGAATGCACGGTGATAATGTTTCGATGAAGTTTGACCAGCTTCAATATGAAACGATGAACCGGATTCGTATCAAGATTCTGGGCGATTTTTGGAAAGACAAAGGCGAAAAAGGGAAAGGCTGGATGGCCGCTTTTGAACGTTTGTTGTCTCTTCGGAAAATTGAGACTGAAGAAATGTTGGAGATGGATGATTTGTTAACAGCGTTGGTTCGCGTCAATAAGGTTAATCCAATATACAATACTGATGCATTGGCCAAAAATGCAGCGTGGTTTTGGTATGTAGTTTATGTCCATGAAAACTGTGTTCATTTCTATCCGTCGATGATAGCGCGCTTTTTATTGCGTAAAAGTTCTATTGCATCCTATTTGGATGCTAGTTACCGTAAAAAACTATTAGTAAAATCCTTGTTGTTTTGGCGCAAAAAATAAGAATGAATGGAAGGTAAATATCCTTGTCTGTTAACAATCATAATGCCTGCTCATAACGCGGCGAAATATATTGGAAAAACGATCGAAAGTTTTTTGCTTCAGCAATTTACCGACTGGCGTTTGATTATTATTGATGATTTTAGCAAAGATGATACATGGGGAATCATTCAGGAATGGCAACAGAAAGACAATAGGATTTTGGGGGTGCAAAATGAAACGAATCTCAAAGTGGCGAGAACTATGAACAAAGGGATTGCCATGGTGGAGTCTCCTTATTTTGCTAGAGTAGATTCGGATGATGTGTTGCTTCCTGATCATTTTCTGAAAATAGTTACATTTTTAGATAATCATCCTGATATTGATATATGTGGTAGTCAGGTGATTACCATAGATGGGGACGGTAACTTTCGTAGAAAATGGAATTACGAAACGGATCCCTCCTGGATCAAAATGTCGGCAATATTTGCATGTCCTTTCCTGCAGTCCTCCGTTGTAATGAGATCTAGTGTTATTAGAAATTCAGAAGGGTATCGTCCAGAAATGGAATTAGTGGAAGACTACGAATTATGGATCCGCTTGTTAAGGAATCACAAAGCCGCAAACATCCCCGATTATACGATCCAATACCGCATTCATGACAACAATATGAGTGAGGTTAATAAAACCAAAATATTGATATTGTTGGAGAAGATGTATCTAGAAAACGCTAACTTCTATGCTATCGACCACGCATACCTTAAATGGCATGCCAAAATGGAAGTCGGTGTATGGGATGGTTTCTCCATGGTGGATTTCAGTACATTGAAGAAATGGAAAGACAGGCTTTTGCGTTTGGGGGCAGAAAGGAAATTAGCGGATCGATATTTATATAATTCTATTGTTTCAAAATATTTTACCAATGCTTATTTAAAGATTGCAACACAAAATCGTGGGAAAGTGAAGGTGTTTGCATTATTAAATGCTATAAAAGAAAGTCCAAAATGGGGTTATGTAATTTTAAAACGAAAAAGAGCAAATGCAAAACGTTAAAAAAGCAAAGCACAAATGAAACATCATCTAATATATCAGACTAATGATGGCGGTGAAACCGACTTTGAATTGCAGTACATCAATGAATGCTTATTTCCTGCATTAACAGACAAGGAACTACATTATGATGGTGGACGTTTAAAAACATATCCTAAGGATGGCATAAGCGTTATTATTTATTCCACCAACTCATTGAGACTAAAAACAAGTGTAATGCATTATATTAACCAGTTTGAAAAACCTATATTATTACACTTATCCAATGAAAGTCAGAATCATTTTGCTCATTATTATAAGAACGCGAAAGCTGTATTACGTTCTGCATCATGGAATCCATTTAGTTCATATGTGAATGTTTTTACAGTCCCATTGGGTTTTCAGTCAGGTTACCTTAATATAAAATCTGATTTGTTTACGCCAAGAGACAGATCAATAATTTGGTCTTTTGCGGGAGCAATAAAATATGATCGAGGTGAAATGTTAAACCAATTTGCTTCGATCACTCCTAACTGGTCCTATCAATCAACAGACTGGGGAAAGGATATGAAGACTACATCGGATTTAATTGATATCTATAAAAATACAGTTTTTGCACCGAGTCCTTTTGGAAATGTTAATTTCGAATGTTTCAGAACTATGGAAAGCCTTGAATGGGGATGTATCCCTGTGTCTATTGAGTTCTTAGGTGAGGACTGTTACAAATATATATATGGTGACCATCCTTTCATCATAGGGAAGGATTGGCAAGATGCAGCGGATAAAATGAAACTATTGCTTGAAGATCCAATCGCATTGCGAGAAAAACAATTAGAAGTTTGGCAATGGTACGCTGGATTTAAGAAAGAGTTGGCACAGGATGTGGCTCATATCGTTAATGGCCAACCGGAAAAGGTTCAGGGCAAGCAGTTCCAATATCAACGTCAAGCAAGTCGTAACAGGAAATTAAAATGGCGTTTTTTTAAACATTTCACACTATCTGTATATTGGGATCGTTTATTAGGTAAGGCAAAACGTAGTAAAGTATAGCAATGGTGTCTAAACAAGTCTGTTTATTGATCGCGGATATTAGAAAGTCAGGAGGTACCGAGCGTGCCGTGTTCAATCTTGCCAATGATTTATGTGAAATTGGTTATTCCGTTACTATTGTAAGTATTTTTTCGGATAAAGGAAATGCGTTTTATCCGCTTGTTTCCAATATACGGATAGAACATTTGGGTGTGTATTTCCAGACGAGCCTTGTTAAGCGACTATTAGTAGGGTTTCGGGACTTGTACAAAGCGCTTAATCAATTAAATAAAAGAGCGACCAATACAATTTTTGTCGCAACGGATCCATTTGTGAGTTTTGTTATGGCAAAGGCTCATGGTGCCGATAAGCGCAATAAACTAATCGTTTGTGAGCATATGGCTTTGTCCATTTCAAAGTTTTATTCGGTTTGGTTTAGGCGTGCTCTTTTCAAAAAAGTGGATGCCGTAGTTGTGCTGACAAATAGGGACCTGGAATTTATACGAGAACGCTTATCTGATGTCAAAAGCGTTGTTATTCCTAACAGAATTTCGTTTCTCCCAGAAAAGCTGTCGAGCTGTCAATCAAAGACGGTACTTTCAGTAGGACGTCTAGAACCGCAAAAAAATTATGCGGAGCTGATCGAGATCTGTGAGCCAATACTCAAGGCTCATTCGGACTGGGAATTAATAATCGTTGGAGGTGGCTCTCAAAAAGAAATGTTGTTAGGGCTGATTAAAAGCAAACAGCTTGTTGGACAAATTTCAATTAAGGAACCTACGCGCCAGATTGTAGATTATTTTCTTGGTGCTAGTATTTATGTAATGTCATCTATATATGAGGGGTTTCCGATGGTGTTGTTGGAAGCCAAGTCCTATGGATTGCCTATTGTGTCTTTCGATTGTCCTAATGGGCCGAGAGAAATGATTGTCGACCAAAAAGATGGTTATCTTGTCGACATGCACAATCATGCTGATTTTCGAAAATCATTGGAACGTTTGATCGGTGATACCGCTTTAAGAGCGCAATATGGTATGGACGGTAGCAAAGATGTGAATCTTCGGTATGCTAAAAAAGAAGTGATTGTTGAATGGAAAAAACTATTGGATAGTATATGAAGATTGTTGTAAATAGTAGATTTCTGTGTCAACCACTGACAGGTATTCAGCGTTTTGCAATAGAGATATCGCTTTGGCTGAAAGCACAATTTAAAGACGAAATCGTATTTGTGACGCCTTCCGGCATTACTCAGACGGATATTGCCGAAAAATTAGATGCTAAAATAATAGGAACGCACAGCGGTCAAATATGGGAGCAGTGGGATCTACTAAAATATTTAAACAAGAATGGAAAACCGTTATTGTTGTGCCTTTCGGGAGGAGCTCCTGTCTTTTATAAGAACTTGATATTCTCGCTTCATGACATTGTATATATCCGCTATCCTCAAAGCTACTCGTTTGGCTATCGCCTGTTTTACAAAATTCTTATGCCCCCCGTCTTGCGTCATGCCAAGAGTGTAATAACCGTTAGTGAATTTTCTAAAAAAGAGATAAGCGATTACTACAAAGTGCCCATGGAGAAAATTCATGTGGTTTACAATGCCGTGAGTGACATTTTTAATAATGTTCAACGTGAAGAGGATGCGAGTACCGATAATGAGGTGCCTGCTGCCCGGTACTTTCTGGCAGTATCGTCACCTGCGTACCACAAAAATTTTCCTTTTTTGGTACAAAGTTTTTTGCAGGCAGATCTTTCGGATGATATACAACTATATATTGTAGGGAAGTTGGATAGCAGCTTATACCGTCCGGGGCAATTGCCCGATGGAATGGAAGATAATCCACGTATCCATTTTCTAGGGCGCGTTTCTGATGAGCAATTGGTTCAGTTGTATTCCAAGGCGCTCGCATTTGTGTTTCCTTCGCTTTATGAGGGATTTGGGATTCCGCCTTTAGAAGCGCAGGCTTGCCGTTGTTTAGTATTGTCGTCGGATAAGGCTAGTCTTCCTGAAGTACTGCAAGACAGTGCATTGTATTTTTCTCCTGATAAAGTGGAGACTTTAGTACGTCAATTGCAGTTTGCATTGGATCCAAAGAATGATTATATTGTTGAGAGTTTGCGGTTAAGAGGAATGCATAATGTTGAGCGGTTTGGTTGGCAGTTTTCTGCGCAGAAAACTGCCGAGATTATCAATTCTATAATTGAGTAGCTTATCGCTACCTCAATAGAAATAAGATTAAAAATATTTATGAAAATCCTGCATATAGGTAAATTTTATCCAGTTTACGGCGGTGTCGAAAAAGTCATGTACGACTTCTGCGACGGGCTTTCCCGTATGGGAATCCGCTCCGATTTTTTGGGCGTGAACGCCGACGCCACGACGACGAATATCGTAAAAGTCAACGAATACTTCACGGTGTATGCGATGTCTTATATTAAGAAAGTGGCGTCTACATATCTAAGTACCTCGATGATCAGCCAGCTTAAAAAGATTCATCGTCAATATGATATAGTCCATATCCACCATCCAGATCCGATGGCCTGTTTGGCTTTGTATCTTTCCGGATTTAAGGGTAAGGTCATTTGTCACTGGCATAGTGACATCGTGCGTCAAAAGACCATATTGAAGTTTTACAAACCATTGCAAACTTGGATGTTGAAGCGCGCGTCTTTTGTGGTGGGTACGTCGCCAGTTTACTTGGAATATTCGCCTTATTTGCAGCCTTACAAAGAAAAACTTCGACTCGTGCCAATAGGCATTCCGCCCGTTGTCAAAAGCTTAAATCCCGTAGCCGTTCAGAAAATAGCAGCTATGGCAAACGGACGAAAAATGGTATTTTCTCTAGGACGTTTGATTTATTATAAAGGTTATCAATATTTAATAGATGCCGCCAAATACCTAACCGATGATATTTGCGTTATTGTGGGAGGTAAAGGACCCTTGAAAGAAGAATTTGAACAACGCATAGCAGCAAATGGTTTGCAGGATAAGGTATTTCTTGTCGGAAGAGTGGAGGACGAGGATTTGTCGTCCTATTTTTCAAGTTGCGATTTATTCTGTTTGCCCTCGACGGAGCGTTCCGAAGCTTTTGGTATTGTGCAGGTGGAAGCAATGGCTTACGGAAAACCGTTGGTCGCAACTAGGATTGAGGGATCCGGCGTTTCGTGGGTTAACGAGGAAAATGTTTCCGGATTGAATGTGGAAATAGAAAATGCACAAGACCTGGCCGATAAGATCAATGCTATATTGGGTGACGAGGCATTGGCAAAAAGATTAGGGGACGGCGCGTTGATGCGTTACGAGATGAGTTTTACGCAGGAAAAAATGGTTGATTCAATACTTCCATTATACCAACAATTGTTGAAAGAAGATATTCATAATAAAAAATAAAGATGAAAATTATAGTCATAGGCGGTTCTGGCTTTATTGGAACCAATCTGGTTGAAATATTGAAGGATACGCACGAGGTAAAAATTGTAGACAAACAAATGTCCCATTTTTTTCCCGAGTTAACGACGATTGCCAATATATGTGATGTGGATGCATTAAGAAGTGCACTCGAACCCGCTGATATTGTTGTCAATCTAGCTGCGGAACATCGCGACGACGTTTCTCCAAAATCACTTTACTATGACGTAAACGTACAGGGGACGAAAAATATATTGCAGGTAATGGACGAAAAAGGGATCAAAACCATTTTCTTTACAAGTTCCGTTGCCGTCTATGGTTTGAATAAAGTAAACCCGAACGAAGAACATCCAGTCGATCCGTTCAACGACTACGGCATAACGAAATATCAGGCAGAAGAGGTTTTGCGCGAATGGTACAATCGGGATCAATCTAACCATAATCTGTTTGTATTGAGACCTACGGTTGTGTTTGGGCCAAGAAACAGAGGTAATGTGTACAATCTATTGAAACAAATTGCTTCCGGTAAATTCATGATGATAGGAAAAGGACAAAATAAAAAGTCGATGGCGTTTGTGAAAAATATTGTTGGTTTTATCCAATATGCGATAGACAGCAATAAATATAGCGGTAATAATGTTTACAATTATATTGACAAACCGGACCTTTCAACAATAGAATTGGTTCAGATTGCCGAAAAAGCTACCGGCAAAAGTTTGTCTCCTATGAAAATCCCTTACGCTTTAGGGTATTTAGGTGGATTGGGCTTTGACGTATTGGCAAAAATTACGGGAAAGAAATTGACGATAAGCTCTGTCCGTATCAAAAAATTCTGTGCTACGACGCAATTCGATTCGTCCAAAATGTTGGCGACGGGCTATAAAGCTCCTTATACTTTGAGCGAAGGAATCTCCGAAACAATCAAAAGTATATTGGATGGCGTGGAAGGAATATTTGAGAGTCATTAAAAAAGAATATATGTTATCAAAGCTTAAAAATACGATAAGGGAGAAATTAAGAATGTAACCAAGTGGACTCTATCGCCTATTATTCTAGTTATAATACAGTTAATAATGAATTTCCGATGGTGGAAAATTGGTTTTTGGCAAGCGAGTCTCAGGCTCCATTTATTCAGTGTTGGCTAGAAGAGTATAAAAAGTGTATTTTAAGTAAAGAGCCTGAATCCTTTTATGCCGATTTTGTATGCATTGCAAGTGCCGGATAAGTGGAGTGATCTACATTTGGCGAATATTTTAATGGTAAATAAGGCTCCAAAACAGCTGCCAAGAATGGTTAAGATTATCAACACCTCGCGTAAACGAATTGACCAATGGATTGCAGACGGATATTGGAAAAAAGATAGTTTGTTGGGACGCATATATGCAGACTTTTTACACGGTAACTAAACCATCCCATTCACAAACTCCTTCGCCGTTATCTCCGAATTCAGCAGCTTTTTCAAACTCAACATGAGCGGGATTTCGATGGCGGATTTGGAAGACAGCAGCAACAAAATCTGGTCGAGCGCTTTCAGACCTTCCAGCGTGATGCTGTTTTCCAGTTCCGCGTTGAGAAAACCTTTCCCGATGAGCAACCCAAGCGTTCTGTTGCGGCTAAGGTCGTTGAGCGAGGTCAAACCAAAATCGCCGATGCCCGCATATTGGAACAACAAATCCGAACTGCAACCGAACGCTTCCAATATCGTTTTGATTTCCTTGATTGCTTTTGTAAATACCATGAAACGTACGTTCGCCGAATTGTACATGGCGTCGACAATACCCACGATGATAGCGTAAACGTTTTTGACAATGCTCATCAGTTCGATGCCCAATACATTATCCGAATAATCCAGCGTGATGATGTTTTTGCGGAACAGGTCGCCGATCGTTTGAAGGTCGTTTTGGTCTTTACTTGCCAGCGTAAAAGAAGTTGGCATTTCGTAGATCAGTTCACTTGCGAAACTGGGACCTTTGAGCGACACAATTTTATTGGGAAGGATTTCTTCTATTGTCTGAAAAATCAATTTAGTTCCTTTTCCGAAACCTTTTGCACCGTTGATTATCAGTGAATTAGGTGATATTGGCGCTTTTTGTACAAAATCCAATACAGCGTAGGACGGAATACAGAGGAAAACAATAGCCGCGTTCTCAATACGCGCAATGTCGTTGGTCGCCTTTATTTTTTTGCTGAGCGTTTTGTGGGGGTAATAGATGGAGTTACGACGGTTTTCGTTGATGTCCGCGACAATGTTTTCCGAACGGGAATAAAGAAGTATTTCATGCTTGTTTTCAATCACGTTGGCCATCGCCGTTCCAAAAACACCTGCACCTGCTATGAATATTTTCATTCTTTCATTGTTTTATTGGCTAGCTCTTGTTCGGTTATCTAATGTTCAATCTTGAAGCTTAGATATTTTTTAAAGTTTTGCCGTTAATATTTAAACTTAATTAAATATGTTTTGGGTAATTGCCCTCGTCGCCTTAACTTAGCCCACAAAGTTTTTGGCATTATATGCGAACAAATTTAATAAACTCGTATTAATCTCAACCTCGTCTCATGAAAATGTTAAATACAAACAATGCGCTCGACTCGTTCAAAAACAATGTGGGCGTGCGTTTTCAGTTGTATAATAGTCTGTTTACCGCGTTGCCGTTCCACAAAATCGAAAAGACGGGGATATTGCTGACCTTGTTTTTGTTGCACTGTGAGGAAAATTATGCGAAGCACAAAAGCCCGATTGACATGGTCAATAGCTTTTTGGACACATATACGCCTCAATATACAGCGCAGGAGCGCGTGGACATATTGTTCCGTTTTATACAGTTTTCGGAACGTCAGGTCGTATTGTTCGATTCTTTGGAAGAAGCGGCGTTTCCTCTTTTGCATGACATGAATGGCGCGGGAAGCATTTCGGATTTAAAGACGCAGATCGAACAAAAAGGAAAGCAAGAAGCGTTGGAGGAAAAATTGAAAGATTATTCTGTTCGCCTTGTATTGACGGCGCATCCGACGCAGTTTTATCCGGGCGAAGTATTGGGCATCATCAACGATCTTGCCGTCGCGCTGAAAAATGACGATGCGACCAAGGTCAATATGTATTTGCAGCAGCTTGCCAAAACGCCTTTTCTGAAAAAACAAAAGCCGACGCCATACGACGAAGCAAAAAGTTTGTTGTGGTATTTGGAACATACATTTTACCCCGCGTCCGGGCATATATTGGACAACCTGAAAGATAAGTTCGGCGAGCTCGTCCTGAACGACAATCCGGTTATCCGAATGGGGTTTTGGCCCGGCGGTGACCGCGACGGAAATCCTTATGTACGCAAGGACACGACGTTGAAAGTCGCACAGGAACTCCGTACGGGAATTATTCGTTGCTATTATAATGATATACGCCTTGTCCGTCGCCGTTTGACATTTCGCGGCGTGGAAGAGATTTTGGCAGAACTGGAAGGGTTGCTGTATCGCTATCTTTTCGAACATGGTGCCGAAGGTTGCATTACAAGGGATTATTTGTTGGCGCAACTGAACGAGGCAAAACGTGTATTGAACGAAAGGCACAATGGTTTGTTCGTTTTTCTATTGGACAACTTGATTTGTAAAGTGCAGATTTTCGGGGTTTTCTTTGCGACGTTGGATATTCGCCAAGATTCTTCTTTACACGGCAATATCATGAAAACAGTGGTTGTGAATACTGATCTTTTGCCTAAAAATTACTTAGAACTGGACGAAAAAGCCAAAATCGATGCCTTGTTGTCGATCAGTGGAAAAGTGGATACGGCTATTTTCGAAGACGAAGTCGAGAAAGATACGGTGGAAGTGATCGGCGCTATTCGCGAAATACAGGCAAACAGTGGCGCGGAAGGTTGCGACCGATATATCATCAGCCACAGCACTTCGGCGTTGAACGTTATTGAAGTATTGGGCTTGTTCAAATTGGGTGGTTGGGAAGGTCCTGTTACGGCGGACATCATGCCTTTGTTCGAGTCTATTGAGGATTTGGATCATGCAAGTTCGGTCATGGAGCAACTGTATAGCCTGCCGGTTTACCGCGAACATCTCAGACAGCGCGGCAATGTGCAGTCGATCATGATGGGTTTTTCGGACGGTACGAAAGACGGCGGTTATTTGATGGCAAACTGGAGCATTTACAATGCAAAAGAAGAGCTGACACGCGTTTCCAGAAAATACAATATTGACGTCGTGTTCTTTGACGGTCGTGGCGGTCCTCCTGCGCGTGGCGGTGGTAAAACACAGAAATTTTACGCATCCATGGGCAGCAATATTGAGAACAAAGAAATTCAGTTGACGATACAAGGTCAGACAGTCAGTTCCAATTTTGGAACGGTTGTCGCCGCACAATACAATATTGAACAGTTGATCACGGCGGGAATTTTCAACGAAGTGATTTTCAACAAACAAGAAACGCTGACCAACGAGCAGGAAAAAATTTTCAACGAATTGGCAAGAACGAGTTTTGACGCGTATTGCGATTTGAAAAATAATCCGCAGTTCCTCGAATATCTGGCGTACGCGACACCTTTGCGTTTTTACGGAAATGCCAATATCGGCAGCCGTCCGTCGAAGCGTAACAAGGATGCAAAATTGAATCTGGATTCTTTGCGTGCGATTCCTTTCGTGGGTTCCTGGAGCCAGATCAAGCAAAACATTACCGGCTTTTACGGTGTCGGAACGGCCATCAAAAAAATGGCTGATGAAGGGCGCTTGGACGAACTGAAAGATCTGTACAAAGAATCGTTGTTCTTCCGTACGCTGCTGGACAATAGCGAAATGGCCATGAAAAAATGTTTCTTCCCGTTGACGGAATATTTGGCAAATGACAAACGTTTCGGTGAAATCTGGACGAAAGCTTTCAATGAATATCAGTTGACGCAGGAAATGATTTTTGCGGTTAGCGGACACAAGGAGCTGATGGAAGGTTATCCGACTGAACAGTTTTCTATCCATATGCGCGACCGTATTGTATTGCCTGTTGCCACAATACAGCAATACGCTATTGCCAAAATCCGCGAAATGGAAGCTGCCAAAATCTCCAGCTCCGAGGAGAAAGATTCCTACGAAAAAATGGTCATGCGTTGTTCTTTTGGTTTGATCAATGCAGGACGTAATTCAGCGTAGATTTTTCGGATAGAAATATAAAAGCGGAAAGAAGAGATATTCTTTCCGCTTTTTTTATGCGCAAACATGGATGTTTTATATTGGATAGTCTTCGTAGGGGCGTATGAAATATACGTTCCTACAATTTGTTGCTCTGTTGGCGCACGTGTGTCGCGTGTGCTTTTTAATGAAATGTAAAAAAGCCGCATACTTGCGTACGCGGCTCTCTATAGGAATAAAGGGAATCCTTATTTTACTTCTTCAAATTCAGCATCGGTAACATCGTCACCGCCGCTGGAAGCGTTTCCAGAAGTGTCGCCTTCAGGTTGTGCACCACCGTCAGCCTGTGCTTTGTACAAATCCTCGCTTGCAGCTGTCCACGCCGTGTTCAATTCAGCCAAAGCTGTATCGATGTCTGCAATGTTAGACGCTTTGTGAGCATCTTTCAATTTGTTCAATGCCGCTTCGATTGGCGCTTTTTTGTCCGCAGGAACTTTGTCGCCAAATTCTTTCAACTGTTTTTCCGTCTGGAAGATCATTCCGTCCGCTTGGTTCAATTTTTCGATTTTTTCGCGTTCTTCCTTGTCGGCAGCTTCATTCGCTTTTGCTTCGTTCTTCATCTTTTCGATTTCGTCCTTGCTCAAGCCACTACCAGCCTCGATACGGATTTTCTGTTCTTTGTTGGTTCCTTTGTCTTTTGCACTTACGTTCAGGATACCGTTTGCATCAATATCGAAAGTAACTTCGATCTGAGGAACGCCGCGCGGTGCTGGTGGAATACCATCCAAATTGAACACGCCTAAGCTTTTATTGTCTTTCGCCATTGGACGTTCGCCTTGCAATACATGGATCTGTACGCCGGGTTGGTTGTCGCTAGCCGTAGAGTAAACTTCGGTCTTTTTGGTTGGGATTGTCGTATTGGCAGGAATCATCGGAGTCAATACGCCGCCCATTGTTTCGATACCCAAAGTCAATGGCGTAACGTCCAACAACAACACGTCTTTTACTTCACCAGTCAATACCGCACCTTGAATGCCTGCACCGATGGCAACAACTTCGTCAGGGTTTACACCTTTGTGTGGTTTTTTGCCAAAGAATTTTTCAACGATTTCCTGTACTTTAGGAATACGTGTGGAGCCACCGACCAATATAACTTCGTCGATCTGCGATGCGCTGTAACCTGCATCTCTCAATGCAGCTTCGCAAGGTTTCAAGCAACGGTCAAACAAGCTGTCGGACAACTTTTCAAACGTCGCGCGGCTCAATTTTTTCACCAAGTGTTTAGGTACGCCGTCAACAGCAGTGATGTATGGTAAGTTGATTTCTGTTTCGGTAGAAGAAGACAACTCGATTTTTGCTTTTTCGGCAGCGTCTTTTAGACGTTGCAACGCCATTGGATCTTTGCGCAGATCGATGTTTTCTTCGGATTTGAACTCATCGGCCAACCAGTCCATGACAACTTTATCAAAATCGTCACCACCCAGGTGCGTGTCACCGTTAGTGGATTTTACTTCAAATACGCCGTCACCCAAATCCAATACGGAAATATCAAATGTACCGCCACCCAAGTCAAATACGGCGATTTTTTGTTCTTTGTCTTTTTTGTCCAAACCGTAAGCCAACGCCGCAGCTGTAGGTTCGTTTACGATACGACGGACGTTCAGGCCGGCGATCTCACCCGCTTCTTTAGTTGCTTGACGTTCTGCGTCGTTGAAATAAGCCGGAACGGTGATGACCGCTTCGCTCACTTCCTGTCCAAGATAATCCTCAGCGGTTTTCTTCATTTTCTGAAGGATCATCGCGGAGATTTCCTGTGGCGTGTAAGGGCGGCCTTCGATGTCGATTCTGACAGTATCGTTGTCGCCTTTTACTACTTTGTAGGCAAAGTGAGAAACTTCGTCTTTCACTTCGTCAAAACGACGTCCCATGAAACGTTTTACGCTCTGGATTGTGTTTTGTGGGTTAGTGATCGCTTGACGTTTAGCAGGATCACCTACTTTACGTTCGCCATTTTTCAAAAATGCTACCACGGAAGGGGTCGTTCTGCGTCCTTCGTCGTTAGCGATAACCACCGGTTCGTTACCTTCCATTACCGAAACGCAACTGTTGGTTGTGCCTAAGTCGATTCCTATTATCTTTCCCATATCTATATTTTAATATTTTTAGTGAACAATGCTTCCTACTTGTCAAGCATTGTGCCATTTGGAAAAAGAGAAAATTGTACTGAAAAAATGGCAGTTTTGATATGGTGAACTCGATATAAAAGATTTTATGTCAGTTAGTTGCGTGGGATTGTGCCGTATTGGCGGAGCGCAACAGTCGCCAGTGCTTGCAGCTACATTTTAATAAAAAGAAAATATGGATTATTAGGTATCGCTATACTGATCACAGACGACGGACTATTGACGACTGAATACATATTCTTTCAAGAAGTGTTCTGAATTTCTAACAGGTATCTCCGAAAAATAAAAATCCTCGATATTTTCCGTGACGATGACTTTACAACCGGAATCGACAGCCGAATAGTATTGCAAGCCGTCCTCAAAATCGTAAACGCGTTTGTTTTGTACGGTTTGTTGAACAGAAGATGCGTTCGTCGTACAAATATGCAGTTGTTCGGACAAGAGGTTGATTTTTTTCTGTGCGAGCGTTTCGCCTGATTTTTTGCAGGAAAAGTAAAAGGCGATTGCCAGACACAACGGCGACGTACATACCTCAAAACGTGGATTTTCCGTCAGGCTCAATATGCGCGCAGCGTGGCTGAACAGCGGATATTCTTTGTTCAATACGGCAATCAATATATTGGCATCCAAAAATATTTTCATCAGTGTTTTTCGTAAAAGTCTTTTTTGAGGTCTTTGCGGCTTTGTGGTTTGCGGCGGTATTCAGTCTCGCCTTCAGAGACCATATTGACCCAGTCGGCTATAGGCAAGTCTTCGAGGTTGCTGTAGTTGCCGGATGTGATTTTGCGAAATAGGAATTCGGTCAGTCGTGACAGGCTGATATTGTTGTCGTCGGCGTATTGTTTGGCTTTGGTGATGACGTCTGCGTCGAATGCCAATGTGATTTTGGTGTCCATGGTGTCTTGTTTTATACGACAAAGATATTATTTTTATACGTATTATTTTTGTTTCCTGATTTTTTTGCCGTTAAAAAAATACATTTGTCCCTATTATTTTCTTCTATTGCATATTATGGAAAGTATAACGAAACAACATAAAAGCTACACGGTATTTAGTCTGGTCGTGTGGGTCGCTGCGTTGGGTAATTTTGTCGATACGTTTGACCTGCTGCTTTTCGGGATGATCAGAACCCAAAGCCTTAAAGATATTGGTATCACAACCAAAGAAGGTATTGAACGTATCGGGTTGATGCTGGACAATTACCAGATGTTGGGCATGCTGATCGGAGGACTTTTCTGGGGGATTTTAGGAGATAAGAAAGGGAGGATTTCAGTATTGTTCGGGTCCATTGTAACTTACACTATAGCCAATATCTGCAATGGCTTCGTTCATGACGTGCACACCTACTCCTGGCTGCGTTTCATTGCCGGATTTGGATTGGCGGGTGAATTAGGTGCGGGAGTAACCTTGGTCAATGAAGTTTTGAGCAAGGAAAAGCGTGGTTACGGAACGATGCTCGTTGCGAGTATCGGAATCATGGGTGCAGTGTTTGGTGGATTGGTGGTGAAATGGGTTGGCAATTGGCGTTACTGTTATTTTATTGGTGGTGGCCTGGGCGTGGTGTTGTTGTTTTTGCGTGCCGGGGTAATTGAGTCCGGTATGTTTGAGGCGGCTAAAAACACGAATGTATTGAAAGGGAATTTCAAGATCATATTCAGAAACAAACGTCGCTGGCAAAAATATCTTGGGCTGATATTAATTGGTATTCCGATGTGGTACATCGTGCAGATGTTTGCCAAATATTCGCCGGAGCTATTGGATAGTTTGGGTAAATATAACTTGACGGATGACATTCGAAAAAAAATACCCGTCAACGGCATCATGCTGACCTATCTCGGTTTGACGGTGGGCGACTTTTTGTGTAGCTGGTATTCTGAGCGGATTCACAATCGCAAAAAAGCAGTTGTTCGTTCCATGATTTTATCCATATTGGGTATTGGTTTGTTTTTTCTATTGGTGATGCAGGGCAATATCAATCTGTATTATGTAGCGATTTTTATATTGGGGACTTGTGCCGGGTATTGGGCCGTTTTTATGAGTGTGGCTGCAGAAAGTTTCGGGAGCAATATCCGTTCGACTGTAACCGGGACTGTTCCCAATTTTGTACGCGGTGCGGTGGTCTTGGTAAATTTAGGTTATTCGTTTTTCAAGTTTGATTTACATTTGACTGCGGTAGGAGCCAACCTGGCGATAGGTTTGATTGTTTTTCTTTGCGCATTCTGGGGTTGGAGCCGTTTGGATGAAACGTATGGTAAAGATCTGAACTATATGGAAGAATAGTCAACCATAAGTGGTAAGTGACGAGCGTTTTGGGTGGTCAGTGCTTAATCGTCAGTTTTGTATTGGTGCGCATTTCGATTCACAATTTATAATTCATAATTCATAACTCATATTGAAAATTCTCATCATTCGTTTTTCCTCTATTGGGGATATTGTATTGACGTCACCTGTTGTCCGTTGTCTGAAAAAACAATTGCCGGATGTGGAGTTGCATTATTTGACTAAAGCTGGTTTCGCACCTATAGTAAACGCAAATCCTTATGTTTCGCAGGTCAAGGTATTGGACAAAGACTGGAAAAAAATGATGCAGGATTTAAACGCGGAAAATTATGATTTGATAGTTGACCTGCACCACAACATACGAACCTGGCGTATCAAGCGTGGCTTGGCTAAAGTCAGATCTGTTGCTTTCGATAAGCTCAACTATCAGAAATGGTTGATGGTGCGATTCAAAATCAACAAACTTCCCAATATACATATCGTTGATCGTTATCTCGGAACTGTCCAATATCTCGGCGTGCGTAATGATGATGAAGGTTTGGACTTTTTTATTAAGGATATGGACAAAATGTCGTTGTCCGATATGCTTCCTGCCCATTTCCAAAATGGTTATATTGGATTGGTGATTGGCGCATCTTATGAAACCAAACAATTGCCCGTATCCAAACTCATAGAGCTTTGCCAAACTATACAAAAACCTATTGTTTTATTGGGCGGAAAAGAAGACATGGAAAACGGGAAAGCCTTGTCCGCATTAGCTCCCGAAAGGATTTTCGATGCTTGCGGAAAATTCAGTTTGATGGAAAGCGCTTTTCTCGTTTCTAAAGCGGAGAAGATTGTTTTGCACGATACGGGCTTGATGCATATTGCCGCCGCATTTCAAAAGCCGATTGTTTCTGTTTGGGGGAATACGATTCCTGAATTCGGTATGTATCCTTATTACGGAAAACGTAAAAACCAAAATACAAGTTTTGAAGTGAAAGGCTTATCCTGTCGGCCTTGCAGCAAAATCGGTTACCACAAATGTCCGAAAAAGCATTTCAAGTGTATGAATGAACAGGACGTAAAAGGGCTGGTGGAAGTGGTCGCTGCTATATAAAATAACCAGCCAATCTATGGTTCATGCTTTCACAAACCATAGACTGGCTGGTTATTCAATTTTTGAATATATCGTCATTTTTGTCTTCCGTCCAATTGAATTCGATATCGCCTGCTGTTTTTCTGGCAAATTCAATACCGAAATGGTCACTTAGGAATCCTAGCGACATATCTATTCCTGCGCTTACTCCGGCGGAAGTGTAATATTTTCCATCAACAGTCCAACGAGCATTTCTGTCCCATTTTACATTTGCACCATTGGTGATTACCCATTCAAAAGCTCTTTTGTTTGATGTAGCGTGTCTATTGTCCAACAGACCAATTTTTGCCAATATGGCACTGCCTGTGCAGACCGTTAAAACGTAATCACAACTATCTGCAACTTCTTTTGTCTTATTAAGAAAAACAGTATTTCCTACCATTGTCCTAGTTCCGATACCACCTGGGATTAACAATATGTCGTTGTGTTCTTTTAATTCGGATAATGGTTTCGTTATAATCTTTGCATTGTGTTGATTGCCAATAATTCCTCCATTTAGAGAATAAAACTGGATATCATATAGTTCTGTTAATCGTCCAAAAATCTCAACAGGATCAAAAACATCCAACGTTTCATAGTTGTCAAATAGTAAAACAATAACTTCTTTCTTTTTCATTTCGATAAGAAATTTAAAATTTTCCGCTAGTGGTCGGTGTCTCACCGACCACAATTTATGCGAAAATTTGAAATGTTTCCTTTACTTCACCTTATTATTTAACAGCATATATTGAGACGTACTGTAGATTGCTTCGGTCAAGTTTTTATAGTACGCTTTTTGATCGTCAGTCAATGCCGGATTGTTGTTGCCCAGTGTACTTTGGTATTTAGGTTGGTAAGCGTCGTTGTTCGCAATATGTGAAAAGAAAACAGAATCCTTCACGATGCCTGTCAATTGATTGGCGTAGTCGTAAATAAAGGCGCCGTATCGAGATGTATTGGCTTGCATCGCAGGACTTAAAATGTCGCGTCCCAATGTAGTATTGGTGTAAGAAATTTTACTCAAGCCCGCCGCAGTGGGAAATATATCCACCTGGGAAACCGGATAGCTGTATTGCTGTGGTTGCAGCAAATTAGGCGAATAGATCAACAACGGAACGTGTTCGGACGAAAGTTCTTCCGTCCACGCAGTCGGATATAATTTGGATGCGTCGCCGCGGATGCCGTGGTCGCCGACAAAAATGAAAATCGTGTTTTTGAAATATGCTTCTTTTTTTGCGGCTTCGATAAATTGCTGATAGCAAAAATCCGTATATCGGAACGCGTTGTATTCGTCGTTCGAACCAAAACCGTTGTCCTCCAATTCTTTTGCGGATGCCGTTTTGACCTGAAAAGCGGCCTTGTCTTCGTCCGGGATCGTGTAGGGGCGATGATTGTCTGAGGTTTGGACGATGGAAACAAACGGCTTGGTTTCTTTTGCAAAAACTTCGTTCGCCTTTAGAAATACATTTTTGTCGCTCACACCCCATACATCGACTTTAGGTGCGTCGTAATCGTCTTGTTCGTGTGTTGTCAGTCCGACGATATTGTTGGTCAAAAAACCTCTGATGTTTGCCCAACTGAGACTTCCACCAATAAAATAATGTTTGTCGTAACCTTTGAAATCGTTCATGATAACGTGTTGGTTCACGGCTTTTGGATTGCGGCTCGACGTACTGGTCGGATCAATATCCGGAATGCCAGTCAACGTCGCCCAAACGCCGCGCGCCGTTCCGTAAGATGGCGTGAAGCAATGGTCAAACAAAATACCCTGCTGGCTCATTTGGTTGAAATATGGCGTCGGGTCGAGTTTGTTGCCCGACATGGAACTTTTGTAAAAACTGAACGATTCGCAGATCACGACGACGATATTGGGTTTGGTGCCGGTACTGTCGCCGACGATTTTTCTTTCGTAGTTCAACGTATTGGCGTTAGGATGGTCCACGCCCAAATAATCGGCGATGAGCGGATAACCTTTTTTTACTTCCGCAATATCGTAGCTCGCTTTTCGGAACTTGATCGAACTAAAAAATGACTGGAACGGATTGAGCGAAACCTTTGCTGCATAGTCGTTTCCGAACGAAAACGCATCGCTCCAACGCAACGGATATTGACCGAGTCTTCCGAATATCGCCAATCCCAATACAAGAAAAAAGACGATAGGAAGCGCAATTTTGGCAAATTTGGAAGTTTCTATTGCGGGTTTGTTTTCGACTTTTTTGTAAAATAATTTTACGATTCCGACGATGGTCAAAACGCCTACGACCAATATAACCACTAGCCAGACGGCGTGGTAAGTTTGCCACATCATTTTGAATGCATCTTTCGTGTCCTTCAGCAAATTCAACAAATCGGCATTGAGCCTGTCTTGCAAATAAGCGTAGTTGGCGAAATCCACAATATAAAACAGCATGAAAAAAATGGCGGACAGCGTCCAAATCGTCATGGCGATTTTTTTTCCGGTATTGGTGCGGAACGGATTAAGCGCAGGAATCAAGGACAGTAGAAAAATCAACAACGATACGATCGATACGTCGCGCGCATCGTAACGAAATCCCAAAAACAACGCTCCGCCCAATGGATAATCGGCAAATGTGCTGGATGGCGGAAACGCTTTCGTGAATACAATACGCAAAACCGTCATCAATATCAAAAAGAAAACTCCGCTGTATATCAGCCAAAGAATGGTCGCCAAGATGGGACGTTTTTTCATCGTTCGTATATTATTGAGCGGCAAAAGTATCGAAATCTATTTGTAGTATTTTAATATAGAAAAATATTCACATTTCCTGAAATAAGATAGCTTTGCAACGTTTTGTCACAGGGACGATAATGAAACGATACATTTGAGCCTCAAAAAATTGCACGTTAGATGACGGTACTTTCATCCATATTGGAAACTTTAAACAAATGGGACACGGCGTTGTTCCTCAAGATCAACACACAGTGGAATTCGCCGTTTTGGGACAATATATTTCCGTTTTTGCGGGACAAAATGGTTTCCATTCCGTTGTATTTGTTTCTGTTGTTGTTTGTGTTCATCAATTTTGGGTGGAAATCGTGGAAATGGCTGCTGCTCGTGATTGCGACGGTCGTATTGAGCGACCAGTTCAGCAGCACATTTGTCAAATATTTGTTTGATCGTGTACGACCTTGCAACGAACCGAGTCTGCATGAACAGATTCGTATATTGGTCAACTATGTTCCGCAAAGTCCGAGTTTTACGTCTTCCCATGCGGTCAACCATTTTTCTTTGGCGACTTATTTTTACCGAACATTGAAACCTTATATTGGAAAATGGTCTTATCTGTTTTTCCTGTGGGCTGCGATGGTCGCGTATGGACAAGTGTACGTCGGCGTGCATTATCCGGGCGACATATTGGGCGGCGCCGTTGTCGGTTTGCTGATCGGCTGGTTCACGTCGCAGATTTTCAACAAGAAAATCGGAATGCCGAAATTAATGGACAATGGACCGTTGGCAGTGGACAATGGCGCAACGCGATAGTATAGGGTATATTCATTCTCCATTGTCAATTGAAAGTCCTACTTTTGCGCGCTTATAAAATTTTTGTTCGAATTTCAATTTTTTAGATAAATGGCTTTACAAGCAGGTATTGTTGGCTTGCCCAACGTGGGGAAATCCACTTTGTTCAACGCACTGAGCAGCGCTAAGGCACAGGCTGCCAATTTTCCTTTCTGTACGATCGAGCCCAATGTCGGCGTGATTACCGTTCCCGATCCTCGTTTGATTGTATTGGAAGACTTGGTGCATCCGCAGAAAGTCGTTCCGACAACGGTCGAGATCGTGGATATTGCCGGATTGGTCAAGGGTGCCAGCAAAGGTGAAGGGCTGGGAAACCAGTTTTTGGGAAATATCCGCAGTACGGACGCAATTATACACGTTTTGCGTTGTTTTGACGACGACAACGTGATCCACGTAGACGGAAAAGTAGATCCGGTTTCGGACAAAGAAGTCATCGATACGGAATTGCAGTTGAAAGATTTGGATTCTGTTGACAAGAAACTGGCGCGTTCCGAAAAAGCGGCGAAATCAGGCGGCGACAAGGATGCGCAGCGTGGCGTTGAGATTTTGAAAGCGATAAAGACGCATTTGGAATCCGGAAAAAATGCCCGTTCGTTTGAAGTTTCCAAAGAAGAAAATGAAAAGTTCCTGAAAGAATTGCAGCTTTTGACGATCAAACCTGTTATCTACGTTTGCAACGTCGACGAAAAATCGGTCGTTTCCGGAAACAAACATACAGAAGTACTTAAAAATTCCATCGCTGGAGAAAACGCACAAATCTTATTGGTGAGCGCGCAGATCGAAAGTGAAATAGCGGTAATGGAAAGTTTTGAAGACCGCCAGCTGTTTTTGGAAGATTTGGGCTTGCAGCAGAGCGGTGTAGCGCGTTTGATCCAGGCGACTTACGATTTGTTGCGTCTGAGCACTTATTTTACTGTAGGTGAAAAAGAAGTGCGCGCCTGGACGATCACCAAAGGTATGTTGGCGCCTCAGGCTGCCGGCGTGATCCATTCCGATTTCGAACGCGGCTTTATCCGTGCGGAAGTCATCAAGTACAATGATTTTGTCCAATATAAATCGGAAGCGGCTTGCCGTGAAAACGGAAAACTGGGCGTTGAAGGGAAAGAATATGTCGTCGAGGACGGCGATATTATGAATTTCCGTTTCAATGTTTAAATATTGCGTTTTTTACAATATGAATATCAAAAAAGCTTGGACTCTGTGCCAAGCTTTTTTGATTGTGGCATTATTGTCTTTTTTGCTCCATTTTTCAACCGTTTGTCTAAATAAAGTGGCAACGTTTGCATTCGTTTACGTATATAAGTGTTATTTTTCCGTTTATTCTTAGAAAAATCAAAAATGACAGATGGGTTTATTTGCTAAAAAAACCTTAGAAGGACTGCTTTCCGAAGCGTCCGACAAACACGGAATGAAAAAGACTTTAGGGCCGGGAGCCTTGGTCGCTTTGGGGATCGGTGCTGTTATCGGAGCCGGACTTTTTTCCATTACTGGTTTGGCGGCGGCAGATTATGCTGGTCCAGCAATCATGATATCTTTTATTGTGGCGGCTATTGGCTGCGCTTTTGCTGGGTTGTGCTATGCCGAATTTGCGTCCATGATTCCTGTTGCGGGTAGTGCCTATACGTATTCTTATGCGACGATGGGGGAATTTATCGCTTGGATTATCGGCTGGGATCTGGTATTGGAATACGCCGTCGGCGCGGCTACGGTGGCGTCGAGTTGGTCCGGCTATCTCAATCAGCTCTTCCACAATTTTGGCGTTTCCCTACCACAGGCATTGCTAATGACACCATTTGATACGGCTACCATGGCTGATGGCAGTATTGTACATGGTATAATCAACCTTCCGGCTGTATTTATCGTGACGATGATGTCTTTGGTATTGATGCGCGGAACGAGCGAATCGGCAAAACTCAATAATGTTATCGTATTCCTCAAAGTAGGTATTGTCATTGTATTTATCCTGGTGGGGATCAAATATGTCAACAAAGAAAACCTGACTCCGTTTATTCCGCCTAATGAAGGAACTTTTGGTAAGTTTGGTTGGACTGGAATTATTCGTGCTGCGGCAGTGGTGTTTTTTGCCTATGTGGGTTTTGATGCGGTATCAACGGCGGCACAGGAAACCAAAGATCCCAAGAAAGCAATGCCGATTGGTTTGCTCGGTTCCTTGTTGATTTGTACTATATTATATATTGTATTTGCTTACGTGATGACGGGTGTTGTGAAATACACTGCTTTTGGTGGCGGTAATGCGGCGGATCATTTGGCACCGGTTGCTACTGCGATCAGACATATGGGGCCGATGGCCGCAGACGGAACGATAACACCGGCTTATCCATGGCTGAACAATGTTATCATCATCGCCATCCTTTTGGGATATGCATCCGTTGTATTGGTGATGTTATTGGGGCAAAGCCGCGTATTCTATTCTATGAGCCGCGATGGTTTATTGCCTTCCGTATTTTCTCGTTTACATCCGAAATACAAAACGCCCGCAAAATCCAACTTGTTGTTCATGATTTTTGTGAGTCTGTTTGCTGCATTCATACCTGGTAGAGTAGTAGGGGAAATGACAAGTATCGGAACCCTGTTTGCGTTTATATTGGTCTGTGCCGGTATTATTGTTATGCGAAAAAAGAATCCAAACGCGCCTCGGGCATTCCGTACGCCGTTGGTGCCGTTGGTTCCTGTTTTGGGTATATTGGTTTGTTTGGGTATGATGGCATTCTTGCCGTTGGACACTTGGATCCGTTTGATCATTTGGATGATGATTGGCTTTGATGTGTATTTGGCAAGAGGTATCAAAAAAAGCATATTGGCGGTCGACGACACGGCTGAGGATACGAACAAAGCGGTTCGTGTGACGTCCTGGGTCGGAATTATTTTGTGTGTCGGTCTATTGGTCGTTACATGGTTCCATCATCAGAATACAGCCGTCGAAAATGGCGATTCGGACAAAGGATTGGTGATATTGGCCGTTTCTCTTGCAGCCATACATTTTGTCTATTATTTGTATAGATTGGTAAGGGTGAAAAAAGAGTTATGAGTAAGGGAAAATTATAATTCTCTTTGAATCTGTTTAAAAAATCATAAAAAAAGTTAATATGAATAAGCAATGAGATTTCTCCCGTTGGTTGAAATGGCGATGAAATTTTGAGCTTTTCTTAAAAAAAACAGCGTCATTTAGCTTCGCTGAACTTACGTTCGAGTGAGAATATCCATATAATTATTCAACTACTGAATTTAAAACAAGCTCATAGGCTATAAAAAAGTCAAACGCTCCAAACTATTGGGGCGTTTTTCATTCATAACTCATAACTTATCATTCATAATTTATAACGCTATCTTTGTCTCATGCGTATTTTACACACGGCGGATTGGCATTTAGGTAAAAAACTCGAACATTATAGTCGGCTGGAAGAGCAGCGCGCGGTATTGGACGAAATCGTTTCTGTTGCCGACGCCGAAAATGTTGACGTCGTATTGGTTGCCGGCGATTTGTTCGACAATTTCAACCCGTCAGCGGAAGTGTCTGAACTATTATATAAAACGCTAAAAAAACTCACCAATAATGGCACGCGTCCCGTGATTGCAATTGCGGGAAATCACGATAGCGCAGATAGGATAGAAGCGCCGGATTCGTTGGCGAAGGAATGCGGGATTTTTTTCAGTGGTTATCCCAATACGCATATCGGCGAATTTGTAACGGAAAACGGCATTCACATCATGCGGAGCGAACCGGGATTTGTGGAGATTATTTTGCCCAATATGGAAACGCCGCTTCGGTTGTTGCTGACGCCTTACGCCAACGAAATTCGCCTGAAAACCTTTCTGGGCTTGGAAAATCCGGATGGAAGTTTGAATGATTTGCTGCGCGAAAAATGGCAAACACTTGCGAAAGATTATTGTGACGAAAACGGCGTCAATATATTGGTCGCGCATCTTTACATGATGCAAAACGGCGGCGAAAAACCAGAAGAGTCAGAAGACGAACGGCCTATAATGATAGGTAATGCATCGGCTGTTTTTACGGAAAATATCCCTGCGGAAATCCAATATACGGCACTCGGGCATATTCATCGCGGACAATGCCTGGATGTGGACAAAAATGTTTTTTATAGTGGAAGCCCGTTGGCGTATAGTTTTTCGGAAGCTGGTCAGACCAAATATGTACATATTGTCGATGCTCAGCCCAATGAAAAAGTGACTATAAAAAAAGTTACTTTGGAAAGTGGAAAACCGTTGTGCCGAAAGCGTTTTTCCAATATAGACGATGCCTTAGTCTGGTTGGAAGAGAATCAAAATGCGCTAGTTGAACTGACTATACAAACAGATCAATATATTACGGCAAAAGATCGGAAAGCTTTATTCAACGCGCATTCCGGCATTATTTCCATCGTTCCTGAAATCGTCAATGCCGAAACTTTATCCGAACAAAAAAACAATATTGACCTTTCGCAAAACATGGAAACCTTGTTTCGGCAGTATTTTCAATATAAAAAAGGACAGGAAATTAGTGACGAACTAATGGAATTGTTTAGAGAAATGCAGGCGAAGGAATAGGAAATGTTATAGTCGAGAATCTCGTCTTTTATTTAAAACACAAAGCCTTAACTTTAATCTTAAAAAATCTTTTGCCGTTGTTGGTCGCAGACCAACAACTTATTGTTTTAATTTCAGTTTAATCAATATGGAAACGATCAACGACGTTCATTTGCAGTTTGCCAATTATTTTCATGCAAGGGAAATTGCGCCTTATTTGTATTTGCTTTCGCAGAAGATGGAAGAAGGAAGTACTTGTTTGGATTTGTCCGATATTGAAAAGGGCGTGCAGGAAAATTTTCCGTTTGATTTAAAGCATTATAGTATTGAAAAACTTTTGTCCAATAGTATAGTCGATACGACGAAAGCTATATTGGACAAGCCTTTTGTATTGGATAATGGTCGATTGTATTTTCAGCGATACTATCAATATGAAGCTAATTTGATTGAAAAAATAAAGTCAATTGTTGAAAATGGAGAAGCCCAATTTTCTGAACGTATTGGACAAATGTCTTTGCTGAAAAATGATTTTCTACGTTTGTTTCCTAAGGATTCAGATAAAACGGACTGGCAAAAAATAGCGGCGTTTTTTGCATTGCTCAATGATTTTACTATAATTACGGGCGGTCCGGGAACCGGAAAAACGACGACTGTATCCAAAATATTGGAATTGTGTTTACTGGTGAATCCAGACTCGACTATAGCGCTCGCTGCGCCAACCGGAAAAGCGGCGGCGCGCATGACCGAGAGTTTGCGTAATGCGGCTAAAGGTTTGAATGTTTCCGTGCAGGAAAAATTTGCACAATTAAAACCAGCTACGCTTCACCGTTTATTGGGGACTATAAAAGATTCGCTTTATTTTAAACACGACAAAAACAATCCGCTGAACTATAATATTATAGTCGTGGACGAATGTTCGATGATTGATATTGCTTTGTTCAGTAAGCTTTTGGACGCAATCGGCAGTCATACAAAATTGATATTATTGGGCGACAAGGATCAATTGTCTTCGGTGGAAGTTGGAAGTTTGTTTGGTGATTTATGTAAAACGGTGACGCATTTAAATAATTTTTCGCAAGAAAAAGTGGAAGCCGTTGCTACATTTTTTGAAAACGAAAAAGGGCGCGTCAATACTATAAATGATTTTTTGCAAAACAATATAGTCGAACTGAAAGAAAGTCGGCGTTTTGATAAAAATAAAGGTATTGGAAAACTGGCGGATGCGGTTCTTTTTAATAGGCAAACGCAACTAGAATCGTTGCTGCATGATAGCGCTGAGAACCAGATCCAGTTTGACTTTGACCATTCCGAAACGGTTTGGAAAAACTTTGCAAAAAAATATATTGACTATATTCAGGAAACGGATATTGTGAAGGCGCTGCATCTATTGGATCAGCAAAGAATTTTGTGTGCAGTTCGTGACGGAGAATTTGGTACTAGACGATTGAATCAAAAAATTGAAGACTATTTGTCTAGCCTGAATCATTTATCGCGGAAGGACAATTTTTACGAAAATCGTCCTATTATGGTTACGGAAAACAACTATGAACTCGGACTATACAATGGCGATATTGGTATATTGAGAAACGATGATGGTGTGATGAAAGCTTGGTTTCTGGATAGTGACAATAAGGAAACGGGTTTGAAGTCTGTGTTGCCGGGATTGATTTCCAATATAGATACGGTTTTCGCGATGACGATTCATAAAAGTCAAGGATCGGAATTTAATCACGTGATGATCGTATTGCCGGACAATAATCGCTCGACGCAAATATTGACTAGGGAAATCCTATATACGGCAATTACGCGCGCGAAAGAATTTGTATTGGTCGCAGCCAGCGAACAGACTATAAAAGAAACCGCAGAACGCCAAGTACAAAGGAGTTCAGGCGTTTCGTCGCGGCTTTAATCTGTTTTGGATACGCGAAAAGACACCGGCGTTTGCTGCGTATTTCGTTTGAAAAAACGGTTGAAATAAGACGGATCTTTAAACCCTAGACTATAACTAATTTCCTTGACCGTCAGGTCCGAAGACGAAAGTAAAATTTTGCTTTCTGTCAATATACGTTCTTCGATGATTTCGTGGACGGATTGTCCCGTATTGAACTTCACAATATCGTTGAGTCGCCTAGTCGAAATGTTTAGTTTTTCGGCGTAATAATTGACGTGCTGCATCATCCTGAAATGCTCGTCTACCAACAGATGCAGCTTTTGTACGAGGTCTTTCGCCTCGTTTATTTCCGTTTGTTTTTTCTGGGAATGAAAATGCTTGTTGGCGGTCAGCAACAAAGTGGAAATGAGGTGCGATGCAATGTTTTCGTCTACGTTTCCGTTTTTGAGTTCGGTTTGTAGTAATTGAAATGCGGACTGAAAAACGCTGATTGCCTTGGATGTCAAGTCCACAAAAGGTTTGCTGCTTGTCAGGTCCATCATGCCGACATATTCTTCCTGCGGATGATATTTCAGAAAAAGCTGATAAACGACCTCGCTAAACAGCAGCAGCCAACCGCCACGATCAAAGTTGAGCATCGAATGCACTTGTCCTGGATGTAGGAAAAATACACGGTTGGTAGACATTTCGTATTCGTTGCCGTCGATCAACTGGCTGCCGTGTCCGCGTGTGATCCACATCAATGTATAGTGGTCGTGACGATGCGGCGTATTGGACAGATTGTGTTGGTATTTGTCCATACTTATCAATTTGAGAGAACGATTATTTAATAATAATTGTTTGGGTAGGGTATGCTGTTTGATCTTTTTATTAGTTTAAATATGTTTTAATTATTTAGCCACAGATTTCGGCGTGCCGGGCAAGAATTGTTGTTCTTGCGGAGACAAACCAAGGGATAGCAGATTCAGGCTTGACATAAAGCGACGTGAGATTGCCGCGCTTCGCTCGCGATGACGACAATTTTATACGTTTTTTACTTTTGCCTTTATTTCTTGTGCTGATATAGCCACGGGATCAAATCTTTTTCCTGAAACGCCTTGAGCCAACTGTCGTGACCTGTGCCGGGATATTCGGTATATTTCACTTCTTTCTTTTCCCTTTGCAGCATCGATACTGCCTGTCTTGCGTAATCTACGGAAACTACAGGATCGTCCGCGCCGTGGAAAACCCATATCGGCGTTTTGCCTATTTTTTGTTTCAGCGCGATGACGTTGGTGCCGCCGCAGATGACAAATGCCGCCGCAAACGGAACGGGTTTGCGGATGAGCATTTCGTATGTGCCCATGCCGCCCATGGACAGCCCGCCAATATAGATTTTGTTTTTGTCAACGCATTTTTCGGATTGCCATTTTTTTGTCAAAGAAATCAACAGCTGCATTGCTGACGTTGGTTTGTCTTCCGGATAAAAAACGATGTCGCGTTTAGTAGCGAAATACGTCGCCGGAGCGGTTTTTGTTTTTGCCCAGGAAGAACTGTCCGAACATTGCGGCGCCAATATGATCGACGGATTTTGCTGCTCGATGGACTGCATGAACGGAACGACGTATTTCAATTGGCTCGTATTGTCGCGGCCTCGTTCGCCCGAACCGTGCAGATAAATCACCAGCGGATATTGCTTGCCCGCGTCGAAATTTTCGGGTAAAAGAATGCGGTAGCGCAACGTGTCGTCGCCTTCTATTATGGAATCGGCTTTGAATCGGGAAATATCTTCCTGCGCCCATGCCGAAAATCCAGTCAAAAGAAATGCTGCGATGGATAATAGTTGTTTCATACGGAAGGGATTTAATAGGTCAAATGTAAAAAGTAAAAAACAAAAAGTGGGATAGTTGTCGCCGAAAACGTATTGCAGCTGCAATTCCAACTATCTTTGGACGGCTATGAATGCATTACAGTTAAAAGACAAATGGGTATTGGTCACGGGCGCATCTTCCGGTTTGGGTAAGGAGATGGCGACGCAGTTGGCTCGTGATTACGGTTCTCATCTGGTCGTCGTCGCAAGACGTACGGCGCAGCTTGAAATTTTGCAAAAAGAACTGCAATCCCAATATAAAGTTCAGGTAAAAGTATTGACCGCGGACCTTTCCAAAAAAGAAGACGTATTGCGTGTGTACGATTTTTCAACAAAGGAAGTGGATTTGCATGCGGCGATATTGAATGCCGGCGTGACGTATTTTGGGCGTTGTCATCAGTTGACGGACGAAAATATGGACAGTATTCTGCAAACCAATATTGCGTCGATGGCGCTCTTGATGCAGCGTTTTGCCAAATATTTTGACGAAAGCCGGTCGGCGCGTGGCATGTTGGTCATTTCCAGCATGGCGGCGATTTCTCCGGTGCCGTACCAGGCGTTGTATTCGGGCACGAAAGCATTTATATATAATTATGCGCAGGCGCTTTCGGCTGAGCAGGAAAACAAAAACTTTTCGATCTCCATTTTCGCACCGGGCGGCATCCAGACCGAAATGACCTCCAAAGGAGATTTTGACGCGCTGCAAAAATGGCTGATGCCTGTCGACGAGGTAGCAAGAGTTGCGCTCAACGGTTTTGTTCGAAGGAAATTGGTCATTATTCCTGGTTTTTCCAACAAGATGGGCGCGTTTTTCCTAAAATTTTTACCAAAAAAGTTTTTGTTACGTCAGTTGGGCGGCGTTTACCGGAAAGCGCTGACCAATACGGAAAACAAATCGTGATTGTCAAAGTATTGTCAAAAAAAATTAAAAAATTTGACCAAACAGGCATTCGTTTCACTACATTTGCCGTGAATTTTTCAACTTCAATTAACACAATATGACTTGGAAGCAAGTATTTACCTCTTCCGTAGGCCGAAAGCTTACAATGGGACTTACGGGTATTTTTCTAGTTCTTTTTTTGTTGGTACACGCTGGACTCAATGCCTGCATCTGGGCAAATGACCATGGACAAATTTTTAACCGAGCTGCCCATTTCATGGGGGACAATATCATCCCACGTATATTGGAGATCGGGCTGTTTGTGTTCATTTTCATGCACATCATTCAGGGTTTGATGCTGGAAGCGTCCAACAGAAGTAAGAGAGGAATTGCCTATCAGGTTTCCTACGGAAACAGAGGTAGCAAATGGTATAGCCGCAGCATGGCTATTTTGGGTACATTGGTTTTGTTGTTCTTGATTTTGCACTGGTACGATTTCTGGATTCCTTCCAGATTTGGCCACATGGAAGAAGTAACGTTGGAAACGAAAGGTGGAGCGGCGGTTTCCGTCCATGACCTTTACGGCAAAATGTTCGAAACTTTTTCCCAATTGTGGGTGGTAATCGTTTATGTTATCGGATGTATTGCGTTGTGCTACCATTTGATGCATGGATTCCAAAGTGCGTTCCGTAGTGTCGGTGTACACAATAAGAAATACAACAAAATGCTGACCAGCATTGGTGTTGCTTATTCCATTATTGTATGCTTGGCATTTGCGTTGATGCCTATCAGTATGTACTTTGGTTGGATTGAACGTTAATCTTGATTTAGTTTTTTAGGGACAAAATCATTAAAAAAACAAATTATGGCTGAAAAGAATATTCTAGATAATAAAATTCCTGCGGGCCCATTGGAAGAAAAATGGACCAACTATAAAGGGCATTGCAAATTGGTAAACCCTTCCAACAAACGTAAATTGGAAGTGATCGTCATCGGTACCGGTCTTGCCGGTGCAAGTGCCGCCGCTAGTTTGGGAGAACTAGGCTATAAAGTAAAAGCGTTTTGCTACCAGGATTCTCCGCGTCGTGCGCACTCCATTGCGGCGCAGGGCGGTATCAACGCTGCCAAAAACTATCAAAATGACGGCGACTCTATTTTCCGTCTTTTTTATGATACGATCAAAGGTGGTGACTATCGTGCACGTGAAGCAAACGTTCACCGTTTGTCGGAAGTGAGCGGTAACATCATCGACCAATGCGTTGCTCAAGGTGTTCCTTTGGCTCGCGAATATGGTGGCTTGTTGAGCAACCGTTCATTTGGTGGTACGCAGGTACAACGTACGTTCTATGCGGCTGGTCAGACTGGACAACAATTGTTGTTGGGTGCTTACAGCGCATTGGAAAGGCAAATCGCGCTTGGTACGGTTACGATGTACAGCCGCCACGAAATGGAAGAGTTGGTTGTCATCGACGGAAAAGCACGCGGTGTCATCGTTCGTGACTTGGTTTCGGGTGAATTGGAACGTCATTTCGGACACGCTGTATTGTTGTGTACGGGCGGTTACGGAAACGTATTTTTCCTTTCCACCAATGCGATGGGAAGCAACGTTACGGCAGCTTGGAAAGCGCACCGCAAAGGCGCTTATTTTGCCAATCCTTGCTTTACGCAGATCCATCCGACTTGTATTCCAGTTTCCGGCGACCATCAGTCCAAATTGACTTTGATGTCCGAATCTTTGCGCAACGACGGTCGTATTTGGGTTCCAAAAGCGAAAGGCGACAAACGCAAAGCCAACGAAATCCCAGAAGAAGACAGAGATTATTATTTGGAAAGAAGATACCCTGCGTTCGGTAATTTGGTACCGCGCGACGTGGCTTCCCGTGCCGCAAAAGAAAGATGCGATGCGGGCTACGGTGTGGGTACTTCTGGACAGTCCGTATATCTTGATTTCTCCGAAGCGATTACGCGTTACGGTAAAATCGAATGTGGTAAACACGGTATTTCCGATCCAAGTGCCGACATCGTTCGCCAATATGGTTTGGACGTTGTAAAAGAAAAATACGGTAACTTGTTTGACATGTATGCCAAAATTACGGGTGAAGATCCTTACGTGACACCGATGCGTATCTATCCTGCGGTTCACTACACGATGGGTGGATTGTGGGTCGACTACGAACTGAAAACTACTATTGACGGTTTGTACGCTTTGGGTGAATGTAACTTCTCCGACCACGGAGCGAACCGTTTGGGAGCTTCCGCTTTGATGCAAGGTTTGTCCGACGGCTACTTCGTTATTCCTTATACTTTGGGTAACTATTTGGCAGACGAAATCTACAGCAAGGCTATTCCGACAACCCATCCTGCGTTTGACGAAGCGGAAAAATCCGTTAAGGACCGTATTGGCAAATTGTTGAGCATCCAAGGTGACGAAACGGTTGACAGCCTCCACAAACGTTTGGGTAAAATCATGTGGGACAAATGCGGCATGGCGCGTAACGAACAAGGCTTGAAAGAAGCGATTCAGGAAATTCGCCAGTTGCGCAAAGAGTTCTGGACTAAAGTAAAAGTCCCAGGAACAGCCACTGAATTGAACCCCGAATTGGAAAAAGCGGGTCGTGTTGCCGACTTTATCGAACTAGGTGAATTGATGTGCCAAGATGCACTTGACCGTGCTGAAAGCTGTGGTGGTCACTTTCGTGAGGAATCGCAGACGCCAGACGGTGAAGCTTTGAGACACGATGACCAGTTCATGTATGTTTCCGCTTGGGAATATACAGGCGAACAGCCAGACGGTGCATTGGGTGAGGCTTTGCATAAAGACGCTTTGGTTTACGAAGTGATCAAACCAACGACGAGGAACTATAAATAATTGGGTAATTGATCGATTTGATGATTCTTTTTTATGCAAACAGATAAGGAAAATCTAATTGTTGATTTGAGTTATGCGTTTGCAAAATCAATCGTCGAATTGAGTGAATTTCTTCACGAAAACAAGAAATTCGTTATAGCGAATCAATTATTAAAATCAGGAACCTCGATTGGTGCAAATGTTCGCGAAGCACAAAATGCGGAAAGCAAACTAGATTTTATCCATAAATTTTAAATTGCAGCGAAGGAAGCAGATGAAACAGAATATTGGTTGATGTTGTGTAAGGATTGTTACAGTATTGAAAAATGCAATGAATTGTTGACAATCCTCACCGTTATCCATAAAATAATTTCAAAAATTCTCTCGTCAAGTAAAAATAAATAGTTACATGGATTTGAAAAATAGATGATAGATTTCGAGTTTCATTATCAAATCATCAAATTGTCAAATCATCAAATTTGAGCCCCATGGAACATTACAATATGAATTTGACGCTGAAAGTTTGGCGTCAGGCTAATAAAGAAGCAAACGGGAACTTTGAAACATTTCAAGTAGAAAATATTTCTTCGGAAATGTCTTTCTTGGAAATGTTCGATGTCTTGAACGAAAAATTGGTGTCTGAAGGAAAAGACGCTATTGCATTTGACCATGACTGCCGCGAAGGTATTTGCGGTATGTGTTCTATGTACATCGACGGCAAACCGCATGGTCCTTGGTCGCAGAACACGACTTGCCAATTGCACATGAGAGCGTTCAAAGACGGCGATACGATTGTTGTAGAACCTTGGAGAGCGAAAGCATTTCCGGTTATCAAAGATTTGATTGTTGATAGAACGGCGTTTGACCGTATCATTGAATCGGGCGGTTATATTTCCGTCAATACGGGAAATCCGCAGGACGCAAACAATATTCCCATTGAAAAGAAAAAAGCGGACGAAGCATTTGCGTCAGCGGCTTGTATTGGTTGCGGCGCTTGCGTTGCAGCCTGCAAAAACAGTTCGGCTTTATTGTTCGTGGGAGCGAAAGTTTCTCAGTTGGCGTTATTGCCGCAAGGTGATCCTGAACGTAAATCCCGCGTATTCAATATGATTGCACAGATGGACAAAGAAGGTTTCGGTTCTTGTACGGCTACGGGAGCTTGCGAAGCGACTTGCCCTAAAGGAATCTCCATCACTAATATTGCACGTTTGAATTCCGAATATATCCGCGCTGCGGTATTGGACGATTCTACAGGAGAATTGGCGTTGTAGTCAAAAAAAATCTTCCCAAAGGGGATTGATTGAATGGATAAAAAAAGCCGGATCTTATGATCCGGCTTTTTTACTATTGGAATAACCGTTTTTTAACAGCCATTGCAGGACTTTTTCGCGTTGTTCACCTTGTATGATGATTTCGCCGTCCTTGGTATTGCCGCCTGTACCGCAAAAGTTTTTAAGGTTTTTGCCCAATACGTTTAGGTCGCTTTCCGTTCCGACAAAACCTGTGACTAACGTAACCGTTTTGCCGCCGCGGCTTTTGGAATCCAGCCAAACACGAAGTTTCTGTGCGGGAGGTGCAAGCGTTTCAATAGCTTCGTCATCCTGTTCAAACTTGAAATCTGGATCCGTGCTGTACACAAATCCGTTTCTGTCCGATTTGTTTTTTGCCATTATTCTACTGCTTTAAGACTTAAATCCAAACTCTGCGCCTGGTGTATCAATCCGCCGACGCTCACATAGTCAACGCCCGCATCGGCATATTGGCGAACTGTTTGTAAATTAATGCCGCCACTTGCTTCCGTTTCAAGTTGTCGGTCAATCATTTGCATGGCTTCTTTTACCAAAGCTGGCGTAAAATTGTCGAGCATGACACGAAAAACCTTGCCTTTTCCTTCTTCCAAAACAATTTTTACGTCGTCCAAACTACGCGTTTCGACTTCGATTTTTATATGGAGGTTGTTGGAGACGACATAATCGTGCGCTTTGTTGATCGCTTTGGCAATACCGCCGCAATAGTCGATATGGTTGTCCTTGATCATGATCATGTCATACAAACCAAACCGATGGTTGGTGCCGCCGCCAATACGAACAGCCTCTTTTTCCAATAATCGAAAATTGGGCGTCGTTTTTCGTGTGTCCAAAACTTTTGTATTGGAGCCTTCCAATAGCGAAACATATTGGTGTGTCAACGTGGCGATGCCGCTCATGCGCTGCATGCAGTTCAATACGAGCCTTTCCGCTTCCAATATGACAGGCGTCGTCGCCGAAACTTCAAATGCCTTTTCGCCGATTTTCATCGGTTCGCCGTCTTTTTTGAAAAGGGTAAATCCTGCATTCGGATAAAGGTGGCGAAATATTTTCTCCGCGACGTCGACACCTGCCAATATGCCGTCCTGTTTGATTTTCAGTACAGCTTTTCCTTTTTGGTTTTTGGGAATGCAGCACAGCGTCGACTGGTCGCCATTGCCTACGTCTTCCTTCAAAGCCTCTTCGATGAGGTGCTTTAGTTTTTGGTCAAAATCTTGTGTCATACAACGATTATTCTTCTGCTATGTGTGCTTTTTTGTGTAGTTCTTCCAGTTCTTTTGCTTCTTCGGCTTTGAATTTTCTGCCGGTATTAATAGTGTACTGCAATTGCTGGATTCTGGATTCGATGACGTCGTACGCTTCGTTGTCCATCAAGGTTTTTCCCAAAATCCTGCTACCAATACTGACCGCAAGCGCACCTGCGTCGAACCATGGATTGAGGCCATTTTTGCTGGCGTCGATGCCGCCCATCGGGATGAAGCTCAGCTTAGGGAAAATATCTTTTACGCCCACCAAAAAGCTGGATGTCAACAACGCAGCAGGGCAAAGTTTGATTAATTCCGCACCGTGGTGTTCCGCGACCATGATTTCGGAAATCGTCATACAGCCAGGAATCCAGAGCGCATTGTTTGCTTCGGCGAGTTTTCCGATTTCAGGAATCATGCCCGGGCTACTGATAAACGCAATGTCGAGTTTGGCAACTTCCAATACACGTTCGGCACTTTTGACGGTGCCGACGCCGATTTTGAAATCAGGATATTTTTCGTCCCTATATTTCAAAAGATCTTTCAATATCTCTAACATGTGTTCGCCGCGCAGCGCAAATTCCATGATGCGGACGCCATTTTTGTAAAGAATATCCAATATCTTTTTGTTTTCGTCTATCTTATTGTAGAAAAATAGCGGGAGAAACCCTTGTTCGTGTATCAGTTTTTTGATGGCGAGATTATTTTCGTTCATAACTATGTTTTTTGTGGTTAAATATAGTGTTTCTGGTCAACAAAACTACAAAAATTAAACAAATGTTTAATGTTGGCGGCTTTTTAATTCTAGGTAAATGCTTTTTAACCAAAAGTTTTTCGGGTAGACTATCTTTGCCGCATGCATTACGTTTCAGTAGAAAATCTCACGAAGAGTTTCGGTATCACGCCTTGTTTTAGAAATATATCTTTCAATATAAATGAAGGCGACAAAATCGCTTTGATTGCCCGAAACGGCGTTGGCAAAACAACATTGCTGCGCATATTGGCGGGATTGGAAACGGTGGACGAAGGTAGAATCTGGATCCACAAAGACGTTTCCGTGGCTTTTTTTGAACAAAATCCTACGTTTGACGAAGACAAAACAGTACTCGAAAATATCCTGCACAGCAACCATCCCAACGTGGAAGTTATCCGCGCTTACGAAGAAGCGGTGGAAAAGGAAGACGTGGCCAAAATGAGCGACCTGATCGTGCGTATCGACGAACTGGGTGCTTGGGATTTTGAATCGAAAGTCAAGCAGATATTGGGAAAATTGCAGATCAACAATTTTGATGCGGTTGTCAAAAACTTGAGCGGCGGACAGCGCAAACGCGTTGCATTGGCGCGCACGCTGGTCGATATTGGACTGGAAAACCGCAATACGTTTTTGATCATGGACGAGCCGACCAACCATCTCGATGTCGGTATGGTGGAATGGTTGGAAAACTATCTGAACCAGGAAAAACTGACTTTGCTTTTGGTGACGCACGACCGTTATTTTTTGGATGCGGTGACCAATACGATATGGGAACTCGAACAGTCCGAAATGTACGTGTACCGCGGCGATTACGAAACCTATCTGGAAAAAAAGGCGATGCGTATCGACAATGAGTTGGCGAGCATCGACAAGGCAAAAAACGAATATCGCCGCGAACTCGAATGGATGCGCAAACAGCCGCGTGCGCGTGGTACGAAAAGCCGCGCAAGGCAGGACAATTTTTACGAAGTGGAAGCGCGTGCCAAAAACAAAGTCGTCGATACGGACCTTCAGCTGGACATGAAAATGAACAGGCTGGGAGGGAAGATTATCGAACTGAAAAAAGCGTACAAAAGTTTTGGTGACAAAAAGATATTGGACGGTTTTGACTACACGTTCAACAAAGGCGAACGCGTCGGCGTTATCGGCAAAAACGGCGTCGGAAAATCGACTTTTGTCAATATGATCCAACAACTTGAACCGTTGGACAGCGGCAAACTCAATGTTGGCGATACGATCGTGTTTGGAAATTTTTCGCAGACGGGTTTGGAAATCAAGGAAAATGTGCGCGTGATTGAGTACGTCAAGTCTTTTGCGGAAAGTTTTCCGTTGGCAAAAGGCGGCAGCTTGAGCGCGTCGCAGTTTTTGGAACTGTTTCTTTTTACGCCGGAAAAGCAATATACTTTTTTGGAAAAACTGAGCGGTGGCGAGAAAAAGCGTTTGCAACTATTGACGATTCTTTTCCGTAATCCAAATTTTTTGATATTGGACGAGCCGACAAACGATCTGGATTTGCCGACTTTGGCGGTATTGGAAAAATTCCTGTTGGAATATCCGGGTTGCGTGTTGATCGTTTCGCACGACCGTTATTTCATGGATCGTCTGGTGGATCATTTGTTGGTTTTTGAGGGAAATGGCGTGGTTAGCGATTTTCCGGGAAATTATAGTCAATATAGAATCAAGGAAAAAGAAACGGAGGATAGACTAAAAGAAACGGCCAATACAACGGTGGCAAAAACGGTTGAAAATGTTGCCGTTCCCGCGAAAAACGAAAAGAAAAAACTGTCTTTCAAAGATCAACGTGAACTTGACCAAATCAACAAAGACCTGGAAAATCTCCAAAAAGAAAAAACAAAAATAGAAACGGAACTTTCTAGCGGCAGTCTTTCCTTCGAGGAAATCAATCAACTGTCTAGTCGTATTGGCGAAATTACCAATCTGCTTGACGAGAAAGAAATGCGCTGGTTGGAATTGAGCGAATAGCGAATTATGAGTGATTGTATTTAACCAACATTATATTATTGTAGTTTAGTATCTAGTTTTAAGCCTATAAGATTTAAAAAATCTTATAGGCTTTTTTGTTGGATTATAGTTTAAGTACATTTCTGAATTATCAAATTCTTGTATTGATTTAATACTGTATTTATGTTAGTTTTTGTAAAATTAACGTAAAGGTAATATTGTATGAAACGTAATGCTGGAAAAGGGTTCACTGTATTTTGGTTATTAACGTAAAGGTAATATTGGAAACGCTATAATCTGCTGAATACGCTCTTATTTTGCAGTACTAAAATATAAAAGTTACACTAATTACTCATTTATGAAATCTCATTTCAAGCACATTTTTGCGGCTGCTGCAATGTTGGTGACGGGCTACGGTGCTTCTGCTCAGACCAACTTCACATTTAACAATGACTCACTTTACCAAACGGGAACGCCCAATACGGGAAGGGTTTGGGGTTATACGTTTGGCGATTTTTATTACAAAGGACATGCGGATTCCGCAACTAGAGGTGGCGCGAACCAATACACAGGTATCCCAGGTGGACGAAACGCGTTTCAGTTGCGCCGTATTTACTTGGGTTACGACTATAATATCAGCAAAAAGTTTTCGGCTGAATTGTTGTTGTCTGCAGAAGACAATTTTCCAGGCGAAAACCCTCCGGGAAGTACAAACGCCGCTTCCGGTGATTTGTTGAGCAACGGTAAAGAAGCGTTTTTCATTAAGTTGGCAAATGTGAAATGGAAAAACGTATGGAACGGAACGGACTTGGTTGTTGGTATGCAAGGAACGCCGGGTTTTGCAAACCTGACCGAAAAGGTTTGGAACTATCGTTCTATCGAAAGAACGATCGCCGATATACGCCGTACACCTTCTTATGATATGGGTGTTGGTTTGAACGGTACGTTCGATCCGAAAACGAAAAATTTTGGCTACGACCTCTTGGTTGCAAACGGTACTTCCGATAGGCCTGCTGCGAGCAGTTTTAAATGGTTCTACGGCGATGTTTGGGCTAAATTCTTGGACAAGAAGTTGATCGTAGACTTATATGGTGATTATCAAAGACTGAACTGGACGCCTACTTGGCATCACGATCGTCAGATGTTGAAAGCATTCGTCGCCTACAATACGCAACCTATCACGGTCGGTGTAGAAGGTTTTGTCAACAATATTAAACAGGATACAAAAGCTGCTTTAGTGTCTAATCCGGCTAGTTTCGATACGTTGTCAACAAAGGCGCAGGGAATTTCGTTCTATGTACACGGCGACATTGTACCATCCAAACTGAGATTTTTTGCTCGATATGATATGTACAATCCGAACAAAAATATCGACAATTCCAAATATGCTAGCTACGCTGGCATTAGCTCTCCGGGCGGTTACAATTCTCCTAGCTATCACCTTTCTTACGACGGTAGCACAACGGGAGCGCCTACAGGCGCTACGAGTACTGGCGACGTAACCGGAAAAGAAACCTTCATCACGGCTGGTCTGGATTTTACACCTATCAAAAACGTGCATTTGGAACCCAATATCTGGTACAACAGCTATTCTTCTCAGTTGAAAGGTGTGTCCAACAAAGACCACGATCTAGTCTACCGCCTTACATTCTTCTACGTATTCGGAAAAACATACAAAAACACATACAACCAATTTTAAAATTTAATAACAAACTTATATTATGAAAAAGAGTTTCTTGAAATTTGGAGCTGCAATGGTTATTGCATCACTCGTATTGGCATCTTGCGGCGGCGGAAACGGTTCTGCTTCCGGTGCTGACGACAAAACCATCACAGGTGGAGGTAGTTCTTTTGACAAACCTTTGTTTGACAAACAGTTTGCAGAATATAACACGACGACTGGCGTAAAAATCAACTATCAGTCCATCGGTTCCGGTGCCGGTATTGCACAGTTGACGAGCAAAACCATTGATTTCGGTGCTTCCGACGCGCCTATGAACGGCAAACAGGATTCCGCTGTTTCCGCTCCAGTTTTGCACATCCCTATTACGGCGGGTGCGGTTGTATTGAGCTACAATCTTCCTGAAGTAAAAGATACGTTGAAATTGACACCTGAAATCATCGCAGGTATGTTCTTGGGTACAATCACAAAATGGAACGACGCGCAGATCAGCGCAGTAAACCCAACGGTAAAACTTCCAGCAACGGACGTATTGATCGCGCACAGAGCAGACGGTAGCGGTACGACCAATATCTTCACGACTTATTTGTCCAAAGTAAGCCCTGAATGGGATGCTAAAGTGAGCAAAGGTTCTACTGTTAACTGGCCTGTAGGTACGGGTGGAAAAGGTAACGAAGGCGTTGCCGGTGTTATCAAACAAACTCCAGGTACGATCGGTTACGTTGAGTTGGCTTACGCGGTTCAGAACCAAATGCAATATGCGCAGGTTAAAAACAAAGCGGGCAACTTCATCACGCCTAGTAGCGCGAGCGTAACGGCTGCAGCTAACATCGACATTCCTGCTGATTCCAAAATTTCTTTGACTAATTCCGACGCTCCAGAAGGTTATCCTATCTCCGGTTTCTCTTGGGTGTTGATCTACAAAGAACAATCTTACAACAACCGTACGCAAGCGCAGGCGGAACAATTGGTAAAATTGGTTAGCTGGATGATCCACGACGGACAAAAATTCAGTGAAGCGTTGCAATACGCTCCATTGTCCGAAAAAGCAGTTGCTGTTGGCGACGCTATCTTGAAATCTGCTACGTTCAATGGTCAGCCTGTATTGAAATAGGACGTAACTTCTTCTAGAGAACATATAAGGCTTTGCAAAAAGTCTTATATGTTCTTTGCACAAATACAACTATCGGTTATGATGGAACTAAATTTAGAGAACTCCAACAACGTTGCTCTAAACGCAAATTTTAAAGAGACAGAAAACGTGATGTCGGACGCAAAACGAAAACAGTTCAAAAAAGCACCCAAAAGTATCGTAGGCGAAAGAATATTCAAATCCTTATTGGGCTTATTGAGTGTATTGATTCTTTTGTTGGTAGTCGGCGTACTGTTCACGTTGTTGCTTCATTCCTTGCCTTCAATCAAAGCTATCGGCTTCAAATTTCTTTGGACCAAAACCTGGGATCCGCCGCACAGTATTTACGGAACTTTGCCCTTTCTGGTCGGTACACTGATCACGTCTTTTACGGCGCTGCTTATTTCCATTCCTTTTTCTATTGGCGTTGCTATCACTTTGGGCGAATATTTCCCCAATGGCCCGGTTTCCAACTTTATCAAAAACGCTATTGACCTGATTGCCGCCGTGCCGTCCGTCATTTTTGGTTTCTGGGGCTTTTTGATATTGGTGCCTTACGTACGCGAACTCGAACTTAAAATAGGCATTACGCCACCGGATGGACAAGGTCTGTTCACTGCTTCGTTGGTATTGGCGGTGATGATTATTCCTTATGCTGCGTCGCTCGGTACGACCATGATCAAGATGACTCCTTCCGCGTTGAAGGAAGCGGCTTACGGACTTGGTGCGACGCGTTGGGAAGTATTGAAAAGTGTGATTTTGCCTTATTCCAAATCGGGGATTTTTGCCGGGATATTGTTGTCGTTGGGACGGGCAATCGGTGAAACGATGGCGGTAACACTGGTGGTCGGGAGCGCGATCAAAATGCCTTCCAATATATTCTCGACGGGCAATACGATGTCGAGTATGATTGCCAACCAGTTCAGCGAGGCGTCGTCTGATCCGTTGCAGTTGTCTTCCGTGGTCGAGATCGGTTTTATATTGTTCCTTGTGACATTTTTGATTAACTATATTGGAAAAAGGATCATCAAGCGTTTTTCCAATAAATAAATGATTGTTATGGACATGAATGCAAATCTCAAGTGGCGCATCGGAAAAAGCAAAATGGCCCAATACTTTATTGTAGGCTTGGCTTTCCTTTGCTTGATTCCGCTTGCGTTGGTTTTGTTTTATATTTTCAAAAAAGGTATTGGCTCCATCAACTGGCATTTTCTTTCTTCGGAACAAATGTCAGGCGGTATCTGGAACGGTATATTGGGCACTTTGATCATTGTTCCAGTGAGTGCGTTGATCGCTATTCCTATTGGGATCATGGGCGGCATTTACCTAAGCGAATACAAACAACAGAAATTCGCGATCTGGGTAAGTACCTGCGTGGATATTATACAAGGTATTCCTTCCATCGTTTTGGGTATTATTGGTTATTTGTGGTTGGTATTGCCGATGCACGGACAGCATTCCGCATTGTCGGGAAGTGTCGCGTTGGCGGTGATGATGTTGCCCATCATCATCCGTTCGACGGAAGAAACCTTGAAACTGATTCCCGATACATTGAAAGAAGCGTCGTACGCGTTGGGCGTGCCGTTTCAGCGCACGATGTGGAAAGTAATCGTTCCGTGCGGATTTAACGGGATCATTTCGGGTATCATGCTGGGCGTTTCGCGTATTTCGGGCGAGGCCGCACCGTTGTTGTTCACCGCATTTGGTAATCCATTTGTGCAAAACAACATCTTTAAAGAAATGGGAAGTTTGCCGCTGATTATCGTGGACGCGTCCCGCAACCCTTCTCCTGAGACGCAGGCGCAGGCTTGGGGCACATCGCTGATCTTGCTGGTAATCATTTTCGTATTGAATATTTTGACTAAATTATTGACAAGTCGATGGAAAGTACAATTATAAAAACAGTAAACTATAATTCTTATTTTGGCGACAACCACGTCGTCAAAAACGTAAATATTGAAATCCCGCACAACAACGTGATTGCGATCATGGGACCTTCCGGATGTGGTAAGACGACTTTTTTGCGTGGCATCAACCGTATGCACGAACTGATTCCCGGTGCGCACGCCAACGGACAGGTTTTGCTGAATGGCGAAGACGTGATGCAGCTGCATCCGATCATGGTGCGCCTTAAAATCGGAATGGTTTTTCAACGTCCCAACCCTTTTCCAAACCTAAGTATTTACGACAACGTGGTTGCGGGTTACAAACTCAACGGCATCAAATTGCCAAAGTCGGAACGTGATCAGATCGTGGAAGAATCTTTGACAAAAGTGGCGTTGTGGAAAGAAGTGAAAGACTCGCTCAACAAAAAAGGAACTTTCCTTTCGGGTGGTCAGCAACAAAGGCTTTGTATTGCGCGTGCAGTGGCAATGCAGCCGGAAGTTTTGCTTTTTGACGAACCGACTTCGGCGCTCGATCCAATATCGACCTCGACCGTGGAAGAACTTTTCATCGAACTGAAAAACAATTATACGTTGATCATCGTCACGCACAATATGCAGCAGGCGGCGCGCGTGAGCGACAAAACGGCGTTTTTCTACATGGGCGAACTCGTAGAATACGACGAAACAAAACAAATGTTCACCAACCCGACAGACCAAAGAACTCAAAATTACATTACCGGAAGGTTTAGCTAAGCTTTCCCATAAACGCTTTCCATCGTATGGCACAGATTGAAAATGAAATAAAACAACTCAAGGACGAAGTCGTCAATATGTGGATGCTCGTGCGCTCGCAGTTACACAAAGCAAAAACGGCCATCGTCAATTTTGACAAAGACATCGCGCGTGAAGTCGTCGTACGCGAAAAACGCGTCAACGGCTACGAACTGAAAATCGACCGCGACTGCGAAAACCTGTTTGCACTCAGAACGCCCGTCGCTGTTGACTTACGTTTCGTATTGGCGATATTGAAAATCAACAACAACCTCGAACGTATCGGCGATATTGCGGAAGGAATTTCCAAACTTGTCATCTACGCCGAACTGCCTTTTTCGGAAGAGCTGCTGGTGCGTTCCAATGTATTGGACATGTTGGATGTTTGCTTTTCTATATTGGACGACGCATTGTCCGCATTCGAGAATGAAAACACCATATTGGCGCGCAGCATTTTCAAACGCGACGAATTCCTGAACGAAATCAACATTCAACTGATTCGTTTTACTAAAGAATACTTCGCCGAAAAACCGGAAGAAATCGACGCGACGCTGTACATCTTTTCCATCATCAGAAAAGTGGAACGTATTGGCGACCAAGTGAAAAACATCGCGGAAGAAATCATCTTTTATATTGAAGCAAAAGTCTTGAAGCACCATTATAAAAACGATTAAAATCGGTTTTATAAATGAATAATCAATAAGGAATGATGCATAATTGAAGCGGTGGCTTTGGTTATTCATCATTCCTTTCTTGTTGATGAGTTCGGTTATCATAGATGAGCTGCCCGCCATTTACTTTAGGGGGCTGATAATCTAATCGCAACTGCGAGAAGTAATAAGATGGCTGTATGTTTAGGATTTCAGGATTTTTCGCAATTAACCCGTGATTATGGCGACAAAGAAAGTAAGGTAATTCAGAATACGGTAGGTAATATTTTCAGTGGTCAGGTGGTTGGTGAAACCGCTAAAAGCCTTTCGGAACGCTTCGGTAAAGTATTGCGGAAAGGCCAAAGTATAGCGTATTGAGCAAAAGATATTTCACGCTGAAATTGTAGTAGATAATGAAAAGGTTGCTGCCGAAACAAAAGCGTATCGGAAGATACCGGAAATTTTATCTTTCGTTGATGAGAACGGTGTAGATAATATGAAACGGGATATTGAGAACAATTACCGTCAGATAAAATTAGATATTGTTCACATTGTTGAAAATGAAATGGGACGTATAAAGGACAATCCGAATTTGCAAAATAAGGATTTTACCTTGCTATTTTACTAAACGATTAATAATTGTACCGCGTTCATTCGTGATTAAATTTTCATTCGAATTATTTAATTTTTTAGCGACAAACCAATATTTTATTATATTTGAAGTCTGTTTTATAAATTTTACGTATGCAACCAAAAAGATTTGTCTGCCTAGACATTTTAAAAGTAATAATGAGCTTTATGGTAGTTTTGATCCATGGGCGGCCGTTTATAAAATTAAATCCTGCATTAAACACATTCACCTCAGAAGGTATCTTTAGAATAGCTGTTCCAATTTTCTTTATTTGTAATGGCTTTTTTCTTAAAACAGACAAGGATAAATTTAAAAATTGGCTATTCAAAAATCTGAAAATATATATCCTATTAACGTTACTGTTTGCCTTTACTTGGACAGGATCTATCCACTCGATTATGGATCTAATAAAAATAGGGACCACAAAGTTTTTATACGGATCCTACCATTTATGGTACTTCCCTGCTTATATTTTATCTGGTATCATAATATTTATTTTTAAAGATCATATTAAAGTATTGACAATTATAAGTATTATACTATTCATTCTTGGTTGTACTGCACATAATTTAATTGTATATAACTCATCGGTATTTAACTTTTTTAAATCACTTCCATTACACAGGGGTGCTTATTATTACAGAAATTTTTTAACTATTGGACTTCCTTTTGTCGCTATCGGATATTGCATAAAGCAATTCGATATCAAATTGAAATCCGGTGCAATTTTATTTTTATTATCTTTATTACTGTTTTTATCAGAAATTTATTTTCAATATTTACATATCCCTGTTTCCTTCATTAATGATATTCATTTAGAAATGTATTTTTCTTTACTACTAATTTGTCCTGTTATATTCATGTTCGCGTTAAGGATAAATATTGAGTCTATAAATTTTACGGATAACATTTCTAGTTATATCTACTTTTTCCATCCTATATTTCTGTTTCTGTTTATCGATTCATCATCAGCTTTAACACAAACTATAAAAGCTCTATTCTGTACAATACTAATGGCAATAGTCATAGCTCTAACATTACCCAAACCAAATAATTATTTACATAAGGTTTAGATATTTTTTATTTATAATGTGGATTTTATCTTCTCAACTTTTCTACGCATTTGTTAATAATTATTGTATTTTAGCCGTTCATAGTTGTTACGATTATGTTGTTTGAAGCTTCATTTACAGACCAGTTGGAATTTCCTTTCTCAACACCTGAAACACACATGTAATAGTTTACTTGGCCCCCTGAAATCATGTTGTTTGGTGTTTTTTTTCTAAGAGTTCGATTTTTCGTTAGGGCTCTTGCATTTTCATCCTCTTTAGTTTCTTTATAACAGGAGGTCTAATATTATATCAGTCTTATCTTCGTCTGTGTGGATAAGCGGTGTGCCATCCGGAATAATAAAATAGAATTGTTTGGCCAGGAAAAAACGAAATAAGACAATTGATCGCATTTCTTACAACCGCAATTATTATATTGCTATCATCTTGTCGAATACAAAAGACGTTGAATGCCTAAACAAAATGCGAGTCGATATAATTACTGCTTACTATGGTCAAGAATAGGATTTTCTATAGGATATTGCAGATTTATAACCCCAATTTAGCCCTATGACATTCTTTTGCTTCTTTAAAACCGGATTTAAATCCGGTTTGGCGGTCACCGGAAATTCATTGTTTTTTTTGACGACCGCCTATTGTTTATCGTATTGAGGAATTTATATAAGATAATATACAGTGTCTTTTATGTAGAGACATAGTTTAAATATTTGTGTCGGGTGTGTAATTATCCTGAATAGAAACAGTGAATACACTTCCTTTTTCACACTCAGAAACGACACCAAGCGTTCCTCCTATTTTCTGTAACATGCTTAGAATAAGAATGCTTCCTGTTCCACTTCTTTCAGTTCCCCGGCTTGAATCTACAAACCGCTTGATTTCTGCATCTGTCAGGCCTTTACCATTATCAGAGACCTGAATATGTAATTTATCGTTTTCCTTATAACTGTTTAATGCTATTACGCCATTTCTGGTATTTTTATTTGCGTTGTCTACCAAATTTCGAATTATAAGCGTAAGGATATGTTTATCTGTATCGCATATCAGCTCCGATGCTTTTATCAGAAAAGAATTATTATTGACAGCTATTATTTCTGTATACAAAGACTCCACATCGTCAAAAACCTCCTGTAAGGCAAAAGTTGTATTCTCGACCTGAAAATCTTCTTTCTGGCTGAGAGCCCAAGAAAAGAATTGTTCTATAAATCCCTTCAACGTGCTTAATGACGTATTCAAGTCTTTGAGCTTGGATATTATATATGTTTTATCCAACTGATTGAATTGGGAAACGATGTGCTTGCTAATAATATTCAAAAACTCAATGGGAGAACGCAGATCATGCATCACCATTGACACGATACGATCTTTAACGTCATTGCTTTTTTTCAACGAAAGTTCGGATTGCTCCAGTAGCACAATGGTTTTGGCAAGTTCATGCGTCCGCAATTGCACAAGTCGCTCAATTCTTACATTTTCCTTTTTCAACTGCTTTGTCCTAATCTTCAGAAAAGCAAATACGAACAAGGCAATACATAACAATACTAAACAGTAGGACCACCATGTGTTATAAAAATGTGGCAATACATTTATAGCAATTACTAAGGAAGAATTGTTTTCATCATTTAATCCCTCTTTTTTAACAACGATTTTATAAGACCCGCTGGGCAGTGTATTTATGAAAATATAGCCGTCATTGGGCACTCGAATCCATTGACCGTTCTTAGTGTTCTGAATGGAATATTCCAGCTGAAGGTTTTCTGTATTGCCGAAATATGGACAGGAGACTTTAATATTTAAGGTTTTGAAATCCGGTTGCAACTCGATGCCCTTGTTCCTATCTAAGGAAAGCGTTTTACTTCTATCGAGAATAATCTCATCAATATAAATTGGTTTGTCCGGGTAGGAAATACGTAGTTCCTTAGGCTTAAATTCAACCATTCCATTAATTGATGGAAGCACCAATGTACTGTCTCCTAACCACAGGTATTGAGGAGAAGCGCCGCCGTTGAACTCATTGGTGTGTAATCCATCTTTTTTATTCAATTTATAGATGTAAATATCTCTTCGCTTTCCTAAAACATAGTCTGTAAAATCATTAATATTCACTCTAAAAAGACCATTGTTGGTAGGCAACCAAAAGAAACCGCTTCCGTCCGGAATAAATGCGTGGATATTGTCAAGGGCATTTTTCGTACCTGCTGGTAATGCGTATATTTTATGGGCATCATAAAGAAAAGGGCCATTTCCATCCGTTCCTATCCACAACTGGTTCTTATTCTTCACAAATACAGTTCGGGTATACAGAGAATCCAATATTGAATGAGTGATTACATTACGGTCAAGGTCGTACCACTTTACCCCGTTAGGAGTAGTAAGGAGATAAATATTGTTTTCCAAAGAAGAAACACCTGTGCATTCTGTCGGCAAAGTCTTCTTCCATATTATAGAATCCTTCGAAGACAGCAGAAAAATTGTTGTTGTGGTACTTACAAGAAGGCCTTCATTATGACCATACGGAAAGATAGCCACAAGCCTGTTGTCAAGTGGGCAAATGGTATCAATCCGGCGTTGAAGCATGCTGTATCTACATAATACAAACTCTGATTCATAGTACATTCTATCCTGCTCATCTACGTATGTAGCCATACAGTTATCATTATTCAATGTCACTTTGTAAGGGTTTCTTCCTTTGTAAGGGATAATGACATTTTTCGAAATAACTGTATTGTCCGATGTCTTGGCCAGCGCATAGAAAACAGGTTCGCCTACACTTGCTGGAATTTCCGGATAAGTAAAGTCCGAGAGTTTCACCACATACAAACCCTGAGAACCTGTGCCAAAATAAAAAGTTCGGGTGGCTATATCGTAATTAATACATAGAGGCACAGAAAAAGGCAATCCCTGCAGTAGCATACGGGTGGTTACAATGCCGTTTTTAAATTCCAATTGGTAAAGACTGTTCTTTGTATACAAAAAGGTGCCATTAGGACACCATAAAAGATTCGTAGTTGCATAGTCATATGAAATATCTGCTTTATTTATCGCTATATCTCCAGCCAGGTTCTTTTGCGGAAGTCTGACACCATTCTTCCATACGTATATTTGATTATCCTTCTGTAGCTCTACAAAAAGATCTTTACCCAATGGTGCACTATAAAGAGGTATCTCCGCATTCTCGTTTATTTCCCGATCGTTTTTACCTGTTATATAATATAACTGATGAACAAACCTTAAGTATATATCTCCATTTCCAGGAGAAGTGAAAAGACGAGGATAATAAACCTTAGGCGACTCCGGAAGGCGCCTTAAAGAATCATAAACTTCCTGCACCCGTCCATTGAGAGACCGATAGCCCATATAAGGATTATAGCACGTGTCGTTGTCTTCAATCTTAGCTCTTGACGCGTCGTGCGCTTGGTCCTGCATTATTTTCAAGTATTGGCCATTTCTGGTCTCCGCATATATTTCCTGTGAGGTGGAAGTTCTCATGATGAATATTCTATCACTTTTCTGTCCTTTAACATTCTGATGATTAAATACCTTAAAATTTCTATTGTCGAATCGCACCAATCCACCTTCCGTTGCCAGCCAGCAAAAGCCTGCTTTATCGAACAAAATATCTCTTATGCTGTTCTGAGGAAGCCCATTTTCTGATGTATAATTTCGGATTACGTATTTGTATCCTTCCTGCCCAATACTAGGAAAAGAAAAGAAACAGAATAATAGTATCAACAATAACCGGAGATGAAAAAAGTGTTTACAAAAACATCCCCGTTTTTTGTCTTTTTTAAGTATGTCTAATTCATTCATTTTTTAATCCATTATTCCGTAAAAATAGCACAACATCTTGTGACCTCCACAAAACAATTGCCCAATAGCGACTAGCAAAAACAAACATTCCAGACGAATAAATTACAAGGTGTTGTTCATTTAGGATGCATGTAATAGTTTTATTGCATGGTATATGCAGTTAAAGGCTATTTTATGAAAAAAAAATTTAGCTATTCATTCTTTTGCTATTCTTATTGGTCAATATATACTGAGCAAGGGGTATATTAGTGAGGTGGTCGGTGAGACACCGACCACTAAAATGCGCTATCGGTCTGTGTCTCACAGACCGAAAATAAAAATCAAATTCACTTTTTTGCCCCTTGTCAAGTATAAATAAAACGAAGTACATAAGTTTGTCACGTAAAATAATGCGGGTGAACACACAATGAGGACAATCTCATTATAATAAGACGAAACCTAAAAAACGTTGTTTTCTCGACATCTGCCACGCTTTAACAAAAAAACTTGAAATCTCTCAATATATTACTGTATCTTCATTGGGTTATAAACAGAATCATAGCATCTTTAAGTATCGAATTCCACTAATTTTTCCTTCGGAACAATCTACACGTCTTCCTCATTTATTTTTCTTGTCCTGTTTTTTCATCATTGTTTAATTTATTTTATGAACATTTATGTATCGAGCCTGAGCTTTGGCATCAATAGCGATGACCTTAAGGCAGCATTTGAAGTATTCGGGGAAGTAAGTTCTGCGAACGTTATCAACGACAAATTTACGCAGAAAAGTAGAGGGTTTGGTTTTGTGGAAATGCCCAACAAGGAAGAAGCTGAAAAAGCTGTCCAGGAGTTAAATGGAACGAATATGGACGGAAGGACAATCAATGTCGCTGAAGCCAAAGAACGTGCTCCACGTGACAGCAGCTTTGACAGAAAACCTTCGCCATTCAAAAGCGACAGAAATAAAGGGTATTCTAACCGCTGGTAACAAAAACTTTCAGCGACGGAAGCCTGCATATACCGGGTAAAGCAACTGTTTGAAGGTTGCTTTACCCGGTATATTGCCCCTTTGTGTTTCGACGTAGTATCGATCGCGAGTCTTTCCGTTTTGCCATCCCTGTTCAATAATGATTAACCAAAAACCTTAATTTTCATGGGCGAAACATTCAACAAGAAAGAAAAAGAAAAAAAGAGAAGAGAGAAAAAAATGGCCAAACAGGAAAGGAAAGAAACCAGAAAAGCCAATTCCAAAGGCAGTAATCTGGAAGACATGTTGGCTTATGTGGATGAATTTGGTAATCTTACGTCTACACCTACGGAATACAAAAACAAAAAAGAAACTAGCTTGGACGAAATTCGAATATCGGTTCCCACGCAGGAAGAAAGAGCCCAGATCGAGACAAAAAAAGGAACAGTCAAGTTTTTCAATACGGAAAAAGGGTTTGGCTTTATCAATGACCATACATCAGGAAAGGATATTTTCTTTCACGTAAATTCACTAATCCATCAAGTTCAAATGAACGACCGCGTTGCCTTCGAACTTACAAGAGGCAAAAAAGGTAGTGAAGCCATAAACATAACGAAGCTCTAAGAGCACTCCTGACCAATATCCGAAAACGTTCTGTCAGATATCGTGCTAACTTCATTATTCCAACAAAAAGCGGATACCACTTCCATGTACAAACAGGTTTAAATCCAATGACAAAAGAAGAAATAGGAAGTATACTCAGAAGGTCTCCCAAATCAAACCTTACTGCCTTCCGTTTTTCGTTGAAAAAACGAAACGAAATACAAGGTTATTTTGTAAATGCGAGAGACTATCTCCATTTAAATTCTAAGAACTACTGGTATGTTCTTCGGACTGACAAAAAGGACGAGTGGCTTGCAACCCACAATCCAGATCTTTTATTGTTGTTTCCTGGAGACGTTTTTTTACGGATACAGGCTCTTTAAGTATTGCCATTGCGCAATAAGATTGACGATTGGTTACAGAATTATAATAGCCATAAATTAAATGGGAACAAATTAACAGTCACTAAGCGTTAATGCTTGTTCATATAACATACCTTGTAGGTATTCATTTTCAAATTTTACCAATGCCATTTTTAGACCAAGTATTACAACCTCCGGCTTACGGCTGGCGGGACAAAGACGGAAGTTTTGTTAAGCCCTCCGCCAAACAAATGTTCCAGGAATTTTTTTCAAGAATAAACGTCCTGAAAGATCGCAAGAACTGGTTACCCATGTTCAGTTGGTTTAGCGTATTGGTTATGGTACCTTTTTTCATAGTGTTTCTTGTTCATTTTTTGCACTGGTGGACACTCCTGGCAGCATTCGTATATGGGATGGTTGTTATGGGTACGCACGGCACAATATGGTACCACAGATATTGCACTCATCATGCGTTTACGTTTAGAAACAAGTTTTGGCGTTTTGTTACACAAAATCTTGTGATCCACATGGTACCGGAAGAAATTTATGTTGTTTCGCACCATGTACACCACTCCAAGTCCGATTGTCCCGGAGACCCCTATAATGCTGAAGGTGGCTTTCTTTACTGTTTTTTGGCAGATGTTAACCATCAGCCGATTGCCAAGGACCTTGATGAGCCAGCGTATGACAAAGTAAAGTCCTTAATGAAGTATTCCGGCGTAAGTGCTAACTCCTATAAGCAATACAAACGCTGGGGTTCGTTCGCCCATCCTGCCAGAACAGTTCTGGCGTCTATTTTTAACTGGGTATTCTGGTATAGTGTATTTTACATGATAGGCGGTCATGCACTCGCCTGCACGCTTTTTGGAGCGGCGGGATTTTGGGCCATTGGTATACGCACGTTCAACTATGAAGGCCATGGTAAAGGAAAAGATAAACAGCGGCTGCATACCGATTTCAACAAAGAAGACAGATCTGTTAATCAAATATGGCCGGGCATAGTAGCCGGCGAATGGCACAACAACCACCATTTGTTTCCAAGAAGTGCCCGTAGTGGTTTTAAGCCCTTCCAGGTAGACTTTGCGTGGTATTATATTTTCCTCATGAAGAAAATAGGGGCCGTGACCTATTACAAGGATTCCAAAAAGGATTTTTACAAAAGATATTACATCCCTTACCAGGAAGGCAAAACAGAGAAAAAAGATTAGGCATTTACTGTTATAGTATTGCACCATAGAGTATTGACACAACCCACAATCCTTCAGGGAAAACGCATCTAATAAGTCACTTTGGACTTAATTAATCTTTTCATAAAAAAATAAGGGATAATGGAGACTAACAATCTCCATTATCCCTTATTCATTAAAGAAGACTGAACTATTTGTTCGGTTGCGGGGTGTAGCGCAGATAAGGTTTCACGGTTTTGAAACCTTTAGGGAATTTCGTTTTTGCATCCTCGTCGCTGATGGCAGGGGAGATGACGACATCCTCGCCCTGTTGCCAATTGGCTGGAGTCGTTACGCTATAGTTGGCGGTCAACTGCAAAGAATCGATCGCGCGCAGGATTTCGTTGAAATTTCTACCAGTGGATGGCGGATAAGTGATGGTCAGTTTGACTTTTTTGTCTGGTCCGATGACTACGACTGAACGAACGGTTGTCGTAGCCGCTGCGTTTGGATGCAAGAAATCGTATAGTTCGGATACATGGCGGTCTTCGTCCGCGATGATTGGATAGTTTACTTTTACGTCGTTTACTTCCTCAATATCCTTGATCCATGCGTTGTGATTGTCCAAGCTGTCAACGCTCAACGCCAATACTTTCACTCCGCGTTTTTGAAATTCGCCGTTCAACGCTGCCGTTTTTCCCAATTCCGTCGTACATATTGGTGTAAAATCGGACGGGTGGGAAAAGAGAAGCCCCCATGAATCACCTAAAAATTCGTACAGATCAATATCGCCTTGTGTTGTTTTTGCTTTGAAATTGGGCGCCGTGTCCCCCAGATGTAATGACATATCGTTTGCGTTTAAAAGGATGAATGATGTAAACAAAGATAGCGGAAAAATTTAATCTATAAAATAAGTAGGGTATTTAAAGGTTGGTACTTTTTTGATCCATCATTGGATTTTCTTGTTATAAAAACTGAACCGCGTATCAGAGGAAATGTATTAACTGTTTGATTTACATTTATTTATAATTGTATTGAGTGATTAATTTGACAAAATGAAAAAATACAGGGGTTTATATAAGGCAATATTGAACGAAATGGGGGATTTTTTGCGTGGTTTCTAATGTTCTGTGCTTCGGTTTTTGATGGGTGCTTGTTTTTGTTTGGTATTGGATATTAAGAAATTTTTAAGTTATTCAAATGTTAAGGTCGTTTAAGTGCAATGATTTTATTTTGCGGCAAAATAATGATGAATATTATGCTTTTTAGAAGATTTTTTCAACTGATGCTGATCGTTCTGCTACCAGGACTGATCTCGGCGCAGGTAACGACGAGTACAATTACGGGGTCTGTGAAGACTACGGATGGTGCGGTATTGTCTGGCGCCAGTATTACTGTAATTCATGAACCTTCTGGAACTGTTTCTAAAGCTGTTGCAAACGACAAAGGTTTGTTTGCTGTTTCCGGTTTAAGAGTCGGAGGTCCATATACGGTAACTATTGACTATGTAGGACTTGCTGAGCAAAAGTTTCAAGATGTTAGTTTGCGCTTGGGTGAACCTTACGACATAGCAGTTACTATGAGTGACAAAGCTGCAAGCGATGCTCAATCAGTAACGGTTCAATCCGTAAAGAAGAAGACATTGGTTGAGAAAACGGGCCCCACAACTGTTATAGGCGCTCGAGAAATAGCGACTATGCCAACCATATCCAGAAATATTACTGATTTTACAAGATTGACACCACAGTCAGATGGTGGTAATAATTTTGGTGGTAGGGATGGCCGTAACAATAATATCAAGGTTGATGGTGTCAACTTGAATAGCAACTTTGGTTTGGATAATAGCCCAATGCCAGGCGGTGGAAAGTCTCCAATCTCTATTGAGACATTTGATCAGATGGCTGTTTCGACAACGCCGTTCGACGTTCGTCAATCTGGTTTTACCGGCGCTGCAATCAACGTTGCGACTAAAAGCGGTACCAATACATTCCATGGAACGGCTTATTCTTATTTGACTAACCAAGGTTTCAACGGGACTAAAGTTGGTTCTTACGATTTGGGTAGTCAGTCCAAGAAAAGCAATAAAATTTATGGCGGATCATTGGGAGGTGCTATTATCAAGAACAAATTGTTCTTTTATGTAAATGGAGAATATGAAAAAAGTTCCAATCCTGGCCCGGCTTGGTATCCAACAGGTGGAAATGGTACAGGAAACCAATCGCAAACTTCGGTTGCAGATATGCAGAAAGTGTATGATTATGTAAAAACGAAATTTGGTTACGATCCGGGGGCATTTCAGAATCCTCCCGCGTTTGACGGACATGATTGGAGATTGTTGGCTAAAATTGACTGGAATATCAGCACTCAGCACAAATTGACATTGAAATATACAAATTTCGATAATGAAAATGACTGGGTCCAGTTAAATAATAGTAGTATCCCTAATGGCGGTGGATTTACTGTTACGGGAAGGGGAGGGTTGGTTTCGATAGGCTCATTGCCAAATTCTCGATACAGCAACAATTCCATGGCTTTCTTTAACTCTAACTATGGATTTAAACATACGGTTAGAACGTATTCTGCTGAATTGAATAGTCGTTTTTCTTCTAACATATCCAATCAGCTGTTGTTTACGGTAACTCGTAATCGTGATACGCGTATCACACCTAATGGACAATTTTTCCCTACTATTGATATTTTCAACGGCAGTGGTGGTAACTATATCAGCTTAGGTACAGATCCTTTTACACAAAACAATGACGTCATTAACAATGTGACATCCATTTTAGACAACTTTACTTACTATGCGGGTAAGCATACGTTTACGGCGGGTATTAGCTATGAATACCAGTATCTAGGTAATATGTTTATGCCAGGGGCTGCGAGCTATTATGCCTACAATTCCTTAGATGACTTTTTAGGTGATAAAGCTCCTGTCTATTATGCTTGGACTTATTCCTTGTTGCCCGGAACGCCAAATCCTTATTCCGCACAGTTGAAAACAGGACAATGGGGGCTGTACTTACAAGATGAAATTAACGTAAGCAAAAACTTTAAGTTGACTGCCGGTGTAAGATTGGATAAAGTAAATTATTTGCAAGCACCAATCGGAAACTCCTCCATTGATACTATGTATTTGCCAAACAGAAATGGTGACTTCGTAAGATATTCTACAAGTTCTTGGCCTTCATCACCTATTATGATTTCCCCTCGTGTTAGCTTTAGATGGGATGTGTTGAACGACCGTTCATTGATTGTACGTGGTGGAACAGGATTGTTTACAGGTAGGTTTCCTTTGGTTTGGATGACCAATATGCCAAGTAATGCGGGGGTTGTCCAATACGGTGGCAATATTAAAGATGCTGCTACTTTGTCTAAAATCAAATTGAGCGATGATCCTGCTGCATACAGCAGCTTATTTACACCTACGCCAAATCAGGCGTCAGAAGGCAAGCCTGTTGTACCTACGAGCTACTTTGCTTTGATCGATAAAAATTTCCGCTTCCCAATGGTTTGGACTACGGATTTGGGCATTGATAAATATCTGGGAAATGGTTTTACAGCAACTGTAGAAGCTACGTTCACAAAAGATATCTATGCGTTGAATGTTCGTAACTCTAATTTGAAATCCGCGGATAGTATCTATTATGAAGGCGACTTCACAAGACCAAGATACACTTCTGCTGCGGCCAGAAGCTATTACAGCAACGCAGGTGCTGCGTACACACTAGAAAATACAAGCAAAGGTTATTCTGCAACGTTTACGGCAATGATCAGCAAATCTTTCCACAACGGATTTTATGGAAATCTGGCTTATGTACGTACTATTTCCAAGAGTGTAAGTGGATTGTCAAGTGCACAGGCCAATTCTTTGTGGACATATAACCCAACTGCTGGAACGGGAAACAGTGTTGAATTAGGTAATTCACCTTACATGGTTCCACATCGCATCACTGCAAACGTATCTTATCGTGTAGAATATGCTAAGCATCTTGCTTCTACATTCTCCTTGTACTATTCGGGTTCTTCTCAAGGTAATTTTTCCTATTCTGTTTTTAATGACATCAATAATGATGGAAAATCTTATGATTTGATGTATATTCCTAAAAATCAACAGGAAATGAACTTTGCTCCGTTGACAGTCAGTGGTGTAACATTCACTCCTGGGCAACAGAAGGAGGCTTTTGAAGAGTTTATCAACAACAGTTCTTACTTGAAAAATCATAGAGGTCAGATTGCTGAAAGAAATGCTGCTTTCATGCCTTGGTTCAATAGATTGGATTTTTCTTTCTTGCAAGATTTCTATATCATGGCTGGCAATACTCGTCACAACTTACAGTTCAGTGCAAGCATTCTCAACTTTGCCAATATGCTGAATCCTAACTGGGGTGTCTTGAAAATGACGACAACGCAATCTCCTTTGACATTTAAAAACTTTGATGCTACTGGACATCCAGTATACACTTGGTACACGCAGAATGTTTCTAGAGATGGTGGAGCTACTACAACTCCAACTTTGATCACAAATCCTTACCAGGACAATAGATCTATTTCTAGCACTTGGAGCATGCAGTTAGGATTGCGTTATTCTTTCTAATCGTTTTTTAGATTCAGAGATAAAGAGTGAAGCCGCTTACAGTATTGTAAGCGGCTTTATTCTTTTTGGATATTACCTATGATAAATAACTCTATGGAGGAATGGTGTTTTTTTTGACTCACAGATGACACTGATGTACACAGATGAAAAATATCTGCGGCGATCTGTGCTGTCCGTGAGCCAAAAAAATATTTTAAAAATATTACTTTTTCTTCGTTCCCAATATAGCTTCCAAAAGAAACGTCACGATCGACATCGCAATACTGAATAGCAACGCACTATACCAACCATCCACATGAAAACCCTTGACAATATTGGCCGCCAATAAGATGATAATGATATTGATGACTATAAGAAATAAACCTAGCGTCAATATACTAATCGGGATTGTTAGGAAAACCAATATAGGACGGACAAATCCGTTAAGCAATGCCAATACAATTGCCAATATGATCGGCGTCAATCCGCCGTTGACGTGCACGCCGGGAATAAAATAGGACGCAATGATCGCCGCAAATGCAGTGATGAGAATCTTGCCTAGAAATTTTACTAGCATAGTATCGTGGTTTTTAGTGGGAGAAAAAGTCTGAAAAGTCCGAAAGTCAGGAAGAAAGTCCGGAAGTCCGAAAGTTCTCTCAGCTGCTTTCTGGCTTGCAGTCTTTTCGGACTTCCGGACTTTCCGTCTTTTTAAACTACTGTCAATTCATAAAAATCCTCTTGACGCAAATATTTGTTCGCCATCGCCTGTAATTCCAATGGTTGTACGGATTTGATGACCTCGATGTTTTCGTAAAACTTGTCGCCCGTGAATCCGTTCAATATATAGTTTTTCCATCTGCCAATAATGGAAAAAGCTCCGTCCAGACTAGACAAAATTCCGCCAATCATATAGTTTTTAACTAATTCCAGTTCTTCTTCCGACACCAATTCTTCGCGTAGCAATTGCGCCTCTTTCCAAATTTCCTCGACGACCAGCGGACAAGCTTCCCTTTTAGCCTCGGTGCTGACAACCCATGCAGAATCGTGGATATGGTTTTGGATATGGCTGCCAATACCGTAAGTATAACCTTTTTCTTCACGGATATTGCTCATCAGCCTAGAGCCAAAATAGCCACCGAAAATCGTATTGAGGACTTGCACTTTTTGAAAATCCGGATGATGTTTGTTGGGGAAAGGACATGCCAATCTTACCGCACCTTGTACGCCTTTTGGGTCGTTGACTATATTGTAATGTTTCTGTTGCGCAGGATTTTGTATATAGCTAATTCCGTTCAAATGGTTGTCTGTATTGGGTTTGAATGGTAAGTGCCCGAAATTTTTGTTTAATAATTCCTGGATATTGTTAGGCAGATTTCCTGCTGTATATATAGTGACGTCACCATTTGTATAGTATTGACTATAATATTGCAATAGCTGTTCTTTTTGTAAAACGTCAATATCTTCCGCGCGACTATATTTTCCGTAAGGATGATTAAATCCATACAAATATTCGTCGAGCAAACGATCCGCGACAAAATCGCATTTCAGTAAATTGACACTTAGCTGCTGCTTTCTGTTTTGTTTGTAGATGTCGATTTCTTCCTGAGGAAAAACACATTCAGTAAACAGTTCCGCGACTAACGGTAATAGTATAGGAAGATGTTTGCTCAGGCAATGCAAAGTCACGGTTGCTGTTTCGTTGTAACAAGAGCGCGAAAGATAAGCACCTTCAAACTCGAAAGCTTCCGTAATGTCAAAAGCGGACCTGTTTTTCGTACCGTTTTTGAGTAAAAAATTGGTCGTCGCGGCCAACATGTTTTGTTGTTCAAACCAGTTGCCTGCATAGAAAACAAACTCAACCATCGCGACGTCACCTGTATTGGAATGTACAGCGTAGACGGGCGTTTGATTGTCAAGTTTATAGTCCGTATAGGGTTTGAGTTTTAAGTCAAATTCTATAGGGTCGTAATATTGGGGAGCGATGGATCTATTCGGCATAATTTTATTTTTGGGAAGAAAGGTAATGGACGGTATTGCTGTTGGACGTTTGGAATAGGGCAGAAGCTACGCGCAAAATATCGTCGGGTGTTACTTTTTGGTAAAATTCCAGTTCAGTATTGATGAGGTTGACGTTGCCTAGCAATTCGTAAAAAGCCAGATTGGTCGCGCGGCTCATCAGAGTCAAATCCTCAAAAGCCATCATGCTTTCCGTTTTGTTTTTTACTTTTTCCAGTTCTTTTTCCGCAACTTTTTCGGTCATTATTTGCTGAACCTCTTTGTCCACGGCACTTTCAGCGTCTTCGATAGAAACGCCCTTTACTAATTTTCCTTCAATACTTAATAGTCCGGCGTCGATACTTCCTGTATGAAAACAGTCAATACTGCTGAATAGTTTTGCTTCTTTCACAAGCCGTTGATGAAGTCGGGAAGAAGCACCGCCGCCCAATATATCCGAAATCAAATCGGTAGTGTAATAATCGGGATCGAGACGCGCGCCCATGTGCCAGCTTTTGACCAATACATCTACGGGGACATCTTTAGTAATCGTGATTCTTTTGGCCGTAGTTTGTTTGGGTTCTTGTGGAATCTCCTGCGGCTGGTCTTTTCCTGCCGGAATATCGCCAAACCATTTTTCCGCCAATACTTTGATTTCCGCTGTATTTACATTTCCGGCAATGACCAATATGGCATTGTTTGGACGGTAATGTTCGTAGAAAAAAGATTTGACCTCGTCGAGCGTGGCGTTTTCAATATGCGACAACTCTTTCCCGATCGTCATCCATTTGTACGGATGCGTTGTGTAAGCTTGTTCGCGTATGATTTTCCAAAGGTCGCCGTAAGGTTTGTTGATATAGTGTTCCTTAAATTCTTCGCAGACGACTTTGCGCTGCACGTCCAGGCTTTTTTGACTGAAATCCAAACTCAACATGCGGTCGCTTTCCAACCAAAGTGCCGTTTCCAGATTGGCAGCGGGCAACTGTTCGTAATAGTTGGTCAAGTCGTTGGTGGTGTAGGCGTTGTTTTCGCCGCCGACACGCTGCAACGGTTCGTCAAAGTCGGGAATATTGCTGCTGCCGCCAAACATTAAGTGCTCAAACAAATGCGCAAACCCTGTGTGGGCTTCGTTTTCGTTGCGAGCACCGACGTTGTACATGACGTTGATGACCGCCATGGGCGAGGTGTCGTCTTCGTGGACGAGGACGCGCAGCCCATTGTCCAATATAAATCTATTAAATTGTATCATTTCAATTCGTTATCGGACAAAGATACAATGCTGTTTCCCAATAGGTTTGGAAGAAAAAATAAAGTTTTTTTACCTAAATGCTTGTTTGTTAAAATGTTGTTCCCTATATTTGCACTCCCAAAACAAAGGGAAAGATTCCGTAGCTCAGTTGGTAGAGCAATACACTTTTAATGTATGGGCCCTGGGTTCAAGTCCCAGCGGGATCACAAAAGGCGCAAGAAATTGTGCCTTTTTTCGTTTAAACACCCGAAAGACAGCGTTCAGAGTTAATTTTTAAATCATTTTTCATCATATCAAACCATATTGACTGGACACCAGTCAATATGCGTAAATTAGGACACCGGTTTTTATTTGAAAAACTGTGCGGTAGTGATTTTTCCATTGGCATACAAAGCAGTGTCTTTACCGATAGTTAAATCTAAAGCAATGAAACGCACGGTGGGATTGAACACCGATAGTGTTCACGATAAAAAGTTTTCGGCATAGTCTCATTCAATATTCCGCTGCGTTTCATATAAGCCCGGCATAATTTTGTATAACCGCTGCGTTTTTATTTTAATCGGCCTTATTATTGCAAATATTTTGAAAAATGATTACGGACTATAAAAAAATTGATTTGTTCGGAAAACAGTTTATACAAAAAGTGGTATTAAAACCACCTTTTGAATTTACGTTCCCGGTGGCGGAACAGGCCTGCTTTTTATACATGTTAAAAGGTGAAGCGCGATTCCAATATGATGATGCACACATGAACATTCCTGTCAATCATGCACTACTGTTGAATTGCATAAGTTCCGGAAGACACATACATAGCATAAATGAAACCGAAGACGGGAAAGAGGAAATTGTGATAGTCACTTTCCATCCCGATGTTTTAAAGAAAATCTATGAAAGAGAGCTACCGCTGCTATTTCAGAAAAATAATACAATTACCAACCAGTTAAGCGGAAGAGTCAATAACGATTTTTTAATTCAAAAATACATAGAGGGGCTTCTTTTTTATTTTGAGAACCCGGCGTTGGTAAATGATGAAATCCTGGTATTAAAGCTGAAGGAAATCATCCTGTTGTTGTCCCAGACACAAGATGCTGAAACCATACGGGTAATAGTTGGCCAACTTTTTTCACCTGCTAAATATACGTTCAGACAAATCATAGAGGCCAATCTGTTTTCACAGATTAATATTGAAGAGCTTGCTCAAAAAAACAATTTAAGCGTTTCTTCCTTTAAAAGGGAATTTAAAAAATTGTACAATGATTCCCCTGCCAATTATATTAAAAACAAAAGGCTTGAAAGAGCAGCAGAACTGCTTTCTGTTTCCGATGAACGTATCACGGATATTGCCTTTGATTGCGGATTTAACGACTTGGCAAATTTTACTAAGAGGTTTCATGATAAATACAATGTAACTCCTACGGACTATCGTTTAAAGTCAAACAATTAGTCATTGTTCTTCTGAACCAAATTGCCAAATCATTGGCCTGATTTACAAAAGCATCCTGTTTTTTGAATTGCAATTTTGCCTTGTTAAATAAAACAGTCAATCTAAAATTTAAAAAAATGGGACTTTCAAATTTGGGAATTTTTCACACGGCTATTGGCATTATTGCTATCATTGCGGCAGTTGTAGGATTTGTTAAATACAGTAAAATCGACTTGGGCAAACTGACGGGCAAAATCTATTTTTATTGTACGCTTGTTACATCTTTTACCGCATTGGGATTGTCGAGTGTTAAAGGCGTCAATCCGGGACATATTCTCGCATTGCTGATTGTGATATTGATATTGGCAGCGTATTTTCTGTATGCTAAAAGACCGGGAAGTAACAGGGCACGTTATATCGAGAATTTTTTTCTGTCCTTCAGTTTTTTCTTATCCATGATTCCTGCTGTCAACGAGACTTTTAACCGGATTCCGATCGGGCATCCCCTGGCTCACGGCCCTAAAGACCCGTTAATCGGAAAAACACTTCTCTTACTTTTTATTCTGCTGATAGCCGGTTCTGTTTTGCAGTTCAGGAGACAAAAGAAAATTAATAATCCTGTATAACTCTATGTTGGTTTTTGTTGTAAAAGTGTCGACCCGGAATTAATGATTGTGCCTGCTTTATAAAATTATGAGCAGCTCATAAATTGCATCAGCCTTTATCGCATCTGTAATCAACCGAACACCGTAAAGATGCTGTATTTATAGTGAACTGATTTTATTTCTATTCTGTAAATTCGCGTATGCCTGCTGCAAAAAGTCTTGAAACGTTACGCGAATAAATTCGATCATACCCCGTCGCTGTCTCCGGTCGGTGCGGGGTATTTTAACGTTTTCCGTCTGACGGACGATGGAAAACGTTTTTCTGCGGGAAGAAACCTGCCGTATTGGTCGATATTGTATTGAGGTTCTTTTTCGTTGTAGCCATGCGATTTGTCATTGGCCACATACATCGTTTTATTCGTCTGGGCGGTATTTACATGGGACGGGAAGCCAGTTACAACCGCGGGGTCTGCATCGACAAAACGGAATTTGACGCAGATGGCAATAGTAAAAAAGTAACGCCAACATCATAATGAAATATATTGGTAGCAAAATAAAATTATACTATAATACAAACAGCCATTAAATATGAATATAGGAAAATCGATTGTTTCGCTGGCGTCCGGTCTTTCGCTGCTTGCAGGAACCGGCGCGCGCAGCCAAAACCTGCACACGCTTACCATACAGGGCAACAAACATGTTGCGGAGGTTTCGCCCAATATGTGGGGGATATTTTTTGAGGACATCAACTTTTCCGCGGACGGCGGGCTGTATGCAGAACTGATCAAAAACCGTTCTTTTGAGTTTCCCAAACCGCTCATGGGGTGGAAAGAGACAAAGGTAGACGGCGGTTCCGGCAAAGTTTTGATTGTGAACAGCGGAAGCGCCAATACGCGGCGCGCGCATATCGAAGTCGACAGTCCGAACGGCTGGTACGGTCTGACGAACGAAGGTTTCCGCGGGATCGGCGTCAAGAAGGACGAGCAATATAATTTTTCTGTATTGGCAAGAAAAAGCGGCGACGCCAATATGGTTGTCCGCGTGGAACTGTTGGACACTTTGGGAAATGTGATAGGATCTTCTTTTGTAAATGGTCTGGACAATTCATGGAAAAAACTGACGGCTTCCATCAACGCGACGGCCACGGTCGGTAAAGCTGTTTTCCGGATAAGTTTTCAGGGAAACGGACAACTGGATGCCGACGTGGTTTCCCTGTTTCCGCAACATATCTGGAAAAATCGTCCGAACGGACTGCGTGCCGATCTGGTGCAGATGTTGGCGGACATGAAGCCCGGTTTCGTTCGTTTTCCGGGAGGCTGTATCGTGGAAGGAAAGGATCTTGTCAACCGCTACCAGTGGAAAAATACGGTCGGCGACGTGGATGCCCGTCCCTTGATGCTGAACCGTTGGAATACGGAATTTCCTGTTCGTTTGACGTCCGATTATTTTCAGACTTTCGGGTTGGGCTTTTTTGAATATTTTCAGTTGAGTGAAGACATCGGAGCGGAACCGTTGCCTATATTGAACTGCGGCATGGCCTGCCAATACAATACGGCGGAAGTGGTGGACATGGATTCACTGGATGCCTATATACAGGATGCGTTGGATCTTGTTGAGTTTGCCAACGGTTCGGTTGCTACAAAATGGGGGAAACTGCGTGCCACGATGGGGCATCCAGCACCTTTTCACCTGAAATATATGGGCGTCGGCAACGAGCAGTGGGATCGCCAATACATAGAGCGTTACCGCTTGTTCGAAAAAGCCATCAAGCAAAAATATCCGGAAATACAGCTTGTCGGAAGTTCGGGGCCTCGTCCCGACGGCGGGCAGTTTGATTATTTGTGGAAGGAAATGAGAAGCCTGCATCCAAGTCTTGTGGACGAACATTATTACCGTCCGCCGGAATGGTTTTTTGCTAATGCGACGCGCTACGACCAATATAGTCGTACTGGCCCAAAAGTTTTTGCCGGGGAGTATGCGGCACACGGCAAGGAAGACAAAAATCCCGCATCCAAAAATACCTGGATCAGCGCCTTGGCGGAAGCGGCTTTTATGACCGGGCTCGAAAGAAACGCTGACGTCGTGCGGTTGGCGTCTTACGCGCCGTTGTTTGCACATGTGGAAGCCTGGCAGTGGCGACCCGATTTGATATGGTTCGACAATTTGGGTACAGTCGCGACACCGAACTATTATGTACAAAAACTATATGCGCTCAACAAAGGCACGACGGTTGTTCCCATATTGGAAAACAACAATGTTTTGGCGGGAAAAGACAGCTTGTATGCAAGTTCAGTGCTTGATACAAACCGTAACGAACTCATCGTCAAAATCGCGAACGCATCAAAATCTCCAACTTCCGTCCAACTCAATATTGCAGGACTGAAAATGTCCCAGGAGAAAATTATTGTTACCAATATGTCCGCTTCGGACGATGTGGCATACAACTCTTTTGAAAATAAAACGGTTGTTGTTCCGAAGGAAAAGACATTAGACAAATTGTCGACGATTGTATTGGAAGGTCATGCTTTTTATGTTATTAAGATGAAGTATAAAAAGAAATAATTAAATAAAAATTCGGATGAATCTTAATAAGCTGTAAGTAAAATATGAACCATCGTCCTATAAAAATTTCTTTATTGGTGTATGACTGTATCTGCTCATCTGTTGGTACTTTACAAAGTTAATTGCACGGTAATTTTCGTTTTGAAGCGCTGTTTTGAAAGGGGTTTTCGTAAGGTTGGCCAGCAGCGGAAGTTTGCCGTGTTTGGTACGCACATCGTTGATGTAACTAAGCAATGTCAATAAGGAAGCAGTCGCGGAATGATGTGCTTTTTAAATGGTTAGGGGCCATCGTCGCAAGACGGTGGCTTTTTTTATTATTATAGTCTGTCCTGTAAAAAAAAAGTAAAATATTTTGGCTTTTAATCGATTTTACTATATTTGTCCTGCTTTAGGGGTATTCCGAAAGGAATTGAGAAAGTCCCTTTGAACCTGATTCGGCTCATACCGGCGTAGGGAAAAGTAAGATGTCTTCACATAGTGCGCGCCTGCACTTTCGTGGCCATTCCTAGAGCTTTTTTTTTAGTAAAAATTTCTAGTGCAATGGAACTCACGGTTAATCATCAAAAGAAAATATACGAACTGTCCCCTCCGTCATTGGAAACCTTTATGCATTGGGAAGCTCCCGGAAAATCCAAAGGTATAGCCGTTGCAGTCAACAACCACGTCGTGCCCCAGTCTCAATGGGCATCGACCGCACTGCAAGACCAAGATTCCATCCTCATAATTACCGCTACACAGGGCGGTTAAATTTTTATTTATTCTAAACAAACAATTATGGCGAACTCAACGATTACACAGCAGCCGTTTCCCAATTCAAAAAAAGTGTACATAGACGGAACGCTGTTTCCTATAAAAGTAGCGATGCGTGAGATTAAGCTGTCTCCAACCAAACTCAGCAATGGCGGTGTGGAAATCAATGCGCCCATTACGATCTACGATACTTCGGGAGCCTATACGGACGAAACGACGACGATCGACGTACGAAAAGGTTTGCCTAGGATTCGCGAACAATGGATATTGGATCGGGGCGATGTGGATGTATTGGACCATATTTCTTCCCAATACGGAAAGGGACGTTTGGCGGACAAAAAATTGGATGGTTTGCGTTTTGAATATGCGCACAAACCAATGGTGGCGCGGGATGGCAAAAATGTAACTCAACTATACTATGCAAAAAAAGGCATAGTTACACCTGAAATGGAATACGTAGCTATCCGTGAAAATCAACGTATCGAACAGTTGCAAAATATTCCTGCTGCAATGCAGCAACAACATGCGGGCAATAGTTTCGGTGCCAATACACCTAAAACTAAAATAACGCCTGAATTTGTCCGCGACGAAATTGCGGCAGGTAGAGCGATTATTCCTAATAATATCAATCATCCGGAAAGTGAGCCTATGATTATAGGACGCAATTTTCTAGTAAAAATAAATGCCAATATTGGTAACAGTGCCGTCACTTCCAGTATTGAGGAAGAAGTAGAAAAAGCCGTCTGGGCTTGCCGTTGGGGCGCTGATACTATTATGGATCTGTCCACGGGAAAAAATATTCACGAAACGCGCGAATGGATTATTCGCAATTCGCCTGTTCCTATTGGAACCGTTCCTATATATCAGGCTTTGGAAAAAGTCAACGGTATTGCGGAAAATCTCACTTGGGAAATATTTAAAGATACCTTGATTGAACAAGCGGAGCAGGGCGTTTCGTATTTTACGATTCATGCGGGCGTGTTGTTACGCTATATTCATCTTACAGCCAATAGGGTTACAGGGATTGTTTCGCGTGGCGGTTCCATCATGGCGAAATGGTGTTTGTTTCACCATAAAGAAAATTTCCTGTACACACATTTTGAGGAAATATGTGAAATCATGAAGCGCTATGATGTGGCGTTTTCCTTGGGCGATGGTTTGCGTCCGGGTGCTATTGCCGATGCCAACGATGCTGCACAGTTTGCGGAATTAGAAACACTAGGCGAACTAACCAAAATCGCATGGAAACATGATGTGCAAGTGATGATCGAAGGTCCGGGGCATGTGCCGATGCACTTAATTAAGGAAAATATGGACAAACAATTGGCGGAATGTGAAGAGGCGCCGTTTTACACACTTGGGCCATTGACGACGGATATTGCGCCAGGTTACGACCATATCACTTCGGCTATTGGCGCGGCGATGATTGGCTGGTACGGATGTGCGATGTTGTGTTACGTCACGCCGAAAGAACATCTCGGTTTGCCTAATAAAAAAGACGTCAAAGACGGCGTGATTACCTATAAATTGGCAGCGCATGCGGCGGATTTGGCAAAAGGTCATCCGGGTGCACAATATAGGGACAACGCGTTGAGCAAAGCGCGTTTTGAATTCCGTTGGGAAGACCAGTTTAATCTGTCTTTGGATCCGGATACAGCGCGGGCATTTCATGATGAAACATTGCCTGCCGATGGCGCTAAAGTGGCGCATTTCTGTTCGATGTGCGGACCAAAATTCTGCTCCATGAAAATTACGCAGGAAATACGCGACGCAGCCGAACAAGGCATGCTTGACAAGTCAAAAGAATTTGTCGAACAAGGCAAAGAACTGTATGTATGATTATAACCTTCTCGCCTGAACAATCAGTCGAACAAGAAACGCTTATAGTCAACCAACTATTGGAAAAAGGAATTGATCTGTTTCATATTCGCAAATATGGATTGTCCGACGATGCCATGTTAGACTATATAAATGCAATTGATGCGCCATATCGAAATCGTTTGGTGCTACATTCTCATTTTCATTTAGCAAAAGAAAATGGTATTGGACGTTTGCATTTTAATGAAATGTATAGGGCTAAAAAGGAGGAATTAAAATATGCGGATGCGTTTGTATTGTCGACTTCCGTGCATTCTATAGAAGTGTTTAATGGTTTGGGCAAAACGTGGGCGTATGCGTTTCTATCGCCAATTTTTTCAAGTATTTCAAAGCCTGGCTATGGTGCCGGTAATAGTGTCTTCGATAGTTTGCAATGTAGAAATAATGTAAACGTTTCGCTGATTGGTTTGGGTGGGATTGATCGTCAAAACTATAAAAAAGTATTGGATGCAGGTGCCGACGGCATTGCTTTGTTGGGGGGCATTTGGAAAAGTGGAAATCCAATAGATGTACTGTCGGCGCTCATGCAATAGCGTTTGAGTCAAAACAGCCTTCGAAATAAAGTACACATGATAACTATGCAGAAAAACAGACCAGTCGTTTTGTCCATTGCAGGTTTTGATCCTTGCGGCGGTGCGGGCGTTTTGGCGGATGCCAAAACGTTCGAAATGCTTGATGTACAAGGGATGGCGGTGATTACCGCCAATACAATTCAGACGGAAGATTCGTTTTCGCATATTGACTGGATGGATATTGACGTCGTGTGCAGAAGTATTCGAGTATTGATGTCGCGATATGAAATCAATATTTTTAAAATTGGCATCGTTAAGGATGTCGCGTTTTTAAATACTATAGTACAATGTGTAAAAACGCAAAACGAAAACGCATTCATCATTTGGGATCCTGTAATTAAAAGCTCGTCAGGCTTTAGGTTTTTGGATGAAAATAATTGGCATTTATTGTCTAGTGTATTGGATGTTGTCAATCTTGTAACGCCTAATTACGACGAATGTCAAATATTAAAACCATATCTGGAAAATAATAAATCCGTGGCAGTTTTGATAAAAGGCGGACATCGAATGGATGCTGTTGGTGTGGACGTTTTGCAAATAGGAAATAGTACCGTTCGTTTCGATCCGGTTATGCAAACGGTTTGTCCGAAACACGGTTCGGGTTGTATTTTATCGTCTTCGATTGCTGCTCATATTGCTTTAGGTGAATCATTGGAAAATGCTTGTTTGCAAGCGAAACGATACGTTGAAACATATTTAAATAGTCATTCTTCTTTATTGGGATATCATCATTATGCTGAGTAAACTACAATATATATCACAAGGTACGACGGCGGCAGCACAAGTGCGGAATGTCTTTGCTGTATTAGATTACGGCGCGGATTGGATTCAGGTAAGATGGAAAAATGCAAGTGAATTAGACTTGTCTATTTTGTGCGAAAAAATCAAAAAACGATGCGTTGACTATAATGCTGTTTTTATAGTTAATGACCATATCGCTATTGCCCATAAAGTAGATGCAGATGGCGTACACCTAGGATTGACGGACGATACGATTGTACAAGCTAGAAATGTTTTGGGCAAGGAAAAAATTATTGGCGGTACGGCTAATACAATAGACAATGTAGTGCAACGAACAAATGAAGGTTGCAATTATATTGGGTTAGGTCCATTTCGTTATACGACTACGAAAGAAAAATTAAGTCCGATTATAGGTCTGGATGGCTATCGTACTATTATAGGATCGTTGAAAGAACAAGGTATCGCTTACCCACCAATATATGCAATTGGAGGAATTGAAGTTTCGGATATGGAAGCGATAAAATCGGTTGGCATACATGGCATAGCGTTGTCTGGTTTGCTGACACAACAACCTCAATTCATTTCTCACATTAAAAATATACTATCATCATGTGTGCGTTAAATATAGCAGATAAAACCTTTCGGTCACGGTTGTTTTTAGGGACGGGAAAATTTGGCAATATGCATGAAATGTTCGTCGCTGTTCAATATGCGGAAACCGAGTTGGTGACAATGGCGCTCAAACGAGTGGATCTGCGATCGGATTCGGATGATTTGCTTGGTGCATTAAATATTCCAAATGTGAATCTTTTGCCCAATACTTCCGGTGCTAGGAATGCGGAAGAAGCCGTATTGGCGGCACAGTTGGCAAGGGAAGCTTTGGAAACAAATTGGATCAAACTAGAAATTCATCCCGATCCTAAATATTTGTTGCCCGATCCAATAGAAACGCTGAAAGCTACGGAAACATTAGCTAAAATGGGGTTCGTCGTGATGCCTTATATCCATGCCGACCCAGTATTGTGCAAAAAACTAGAAGATGCGGGAACGGCTGTTGTGATGCCGTTGGGAGCGCCTATAGGCAGTAACAAAGGGCTGCGTACGATTGATTTTTTGGAAATTATTATAGCGCAGAGTAATGTTCCTGTTGTTGTGGATGCGGGTATTGGTGCTCCTTCGGATGCCGCAAAAGCTATGGAAATAGGTGCCGACGCTGTATTGGTAAATACCGCGATTGCCGTCGCCAAAGATCCTATACAAATGGCAATTGCATTTAAAGATGCGGTTGTGGCGGGACGAATGGCTTATAAAGCGGGGCTAGGCTCTGTGAATAATTCCGCTGCAATGGCGTCGAGTCCGCTTACTAGTTTTTTAATGGATTAAATATTATAGGATAAATGTATAGTTTTAAAAAAATATTTGAACAATACGATTGGGATGCTGTTGGTACAGCGATTTATTCCGCAACGATGACCGATGTGCAGCATAGTCTGAATAAGTCGAAACGGACGATAAAAGATTTTCTAGTCTTGTTGTCGCCCGCGGCAAGTTCAGAACTGGAAACGATGGCGCGGATGGCGCAAATCATTACGCAGAAAAGGTTTGGTAAAACAATCCAAATGTATGCGCCCCTATATCTGAGCAACGAGTGCCAAAATATTTGTACGTATTGCGGGTTTAGTTTGGACAATAAAATCAGAAGAAAGACGCTCAGCAATATGGAGATTATGCAGGAAGTCGCGGTATTGAAAGAAATGGGCGTTGATCATGTGCTTCTAGTGAGCGGAGAAGCGAGCAAAACTGTTGGTTTGGATTATTTTTTGAATGCGATGCAGCTGCTGCGCCCACATTTTGCCAATATTTCTTTTGAAGTGCAGCCTTTGTTGGAAGCAGAATATAGAGCATTGCATCAAGCTGGCGCTCATTCTATATTGGTATATCAGGAAACTTATCGCCACGATGTTTATAGACAATATCATACAAAAGGGAGGAAAGCGAATTTTGAATTTCGGTTGGAAACGCCTGATAGGATTGGTGCTGCTGGTTTTCATAAAATAGGACTAGGTGTTTTGTTGGGGCTGGAAGATTGGCGAGTGGATAGTTTTTTCAATGCTTTGCATATTGATTATTTGCAAAAACAATATTGGCAAACGAAATATTCTGTTTCGTTTCCAAGGCTGCGGCCGGCGGAAGGAATGGTAGAGCCTAATTTTGTCATGGAAGACAAGGACCTGTTGCAGTTGATTTGTGCTTATAGGATTTGGAATGAGGATCTGGAAATTTCTATTTCGACCAGGGAAAACGAAAAGTTCAGAAATAATATAGTTTCGTTGGGCGTAACATCGATGAGCGCGGGCTCCAAAACTAATCCTGGTGGTTATGCTGCTGATACGGAGTCTTTGGAACAGTTTGAAATATGCGATGATCGCAGCATGGAAGCGATTCGGTCCGTTATCCGAAATGCCGGTTATGATCCTGTCATGAAAGATTGGGATGTGTCTTATAGTGGCTATGCAAAATAGTATATGCATGAAAGAGAACGAATTTTCGCGTTATAGTCGGCAAGTTTTTATGGACGAAATAGGTGTTGTCGGTCAGCGAAAGATAATGCAGACAAAGGTTTTGGTGGTCGGCGCTGGTGGTTTGGGTAGTCCTGTAATTCAATACTTGGCGGCGGCTGGAATTGGAGTAGTTGGCGTGGTTGATTTCGATAAAGTGGAACTGCATAATCTTAATAGGCAGACGATACATTCGGAAAAAAGTGTTGGTTTGGACAAAGTGGAAAGTGCAGCAGCGTTCGTAAAATCGTTGAATAGTCATATTAGTTTCATTCCTATACTTGAAAAAATAACCCAACAAAATGTATTGGATATTGTAAAAGATTTTGATATAGTCGTGGATGGTTCTGATAATTTCGAGGCGCGCTATATTGTCAATGATGCTTGTGTCGTATTGAACAAACCGTTAGTGTACGGCAGTATATTTTCGTTTGAGGGGCAAGTCGCTGTGTTTAATTTTAAAGGTAGTAAGAACTTACGCGATCTTTTTCCGGAATCGCCCGATACTGAAGATGTTCCAAATTGTGATAGTAATGGCGTATTGGGGCCATTGCCTGGAATTGTGGGTTCTATGATGGCGATGCAAACTATTAAAATAATAACAGATTTGCCTGTCAATATAAATCAGCTTACAATTATTGATACTTTATATGGACGGTTTGCGACGTTGGATTTTTGATGACTGTTTAGTACAAAAGGCTTAGGAAATCTATTGTTGTTGTTGGTCAAGCATATTGGGAAATAGAAAAAAACAGTTTAGAAAAAATGGGTTTTATTGTATTTTTTATCTAAAAACTGTTGTTATAAATCAACTTGTCTTGTCGATGCGTTGATAGAATAAGTATATTTTATGTGATCTGATAGCGTTTGATTGAATCAAGCTACGATGATTTCTAGTGATTGTTTTTTGTTCGGTTACTCTGTAATACATAATGTATCGGTGGATAGATCGTTTAATGTCTAGTAAAGTCCAAAGGGTATTAAACCAACTAATGGATTTCAGGAGCGTTTACAAAAGTGAAAACCGAGAATGAAATCCTAGTGCAAACTTTAAAATTCCTTGATTGATTTGCTCCGTTGCTTCTAACATGCCCATGTGTGCTACGTTTGGTAAGATATGGATGAATGCGGTCTGTGGTAATTTTACTTGTTGTAAAAGATCGACTAGCGGTGCTGCATTGTCTTCCGTTCCAATGAAAAACAATATTGGTTTGGTCGTGGTATTTAGTATAGTCGTTCTGTCCGGACGTTCAATCATGATTTCATAAAAACGCTGTAACCCTTTGGTCGGAAACTGAGATGCCGTTTCAACTAGGGATGCGATGGTCGCTTTGTTGTTTTGTACAAATGCCTCAGTGAAATTTCCGGGAAGCGCTTTTTTTACAAAAGCCGTGCTGCCGTAGTTTTCCATGAGTTGAATGCTTTTGCGGCGATTTTCTTTTTTATCTTCCGAATCGGCAAACGCCGTAGAATGTATCAATCCAACTGCCGCACTATATTCTGGAAACAAATCCTCAATAGCCAATGCAATATAGCCGCCCATGCTATGTCCCAATATAATAGGATTTTTAATGTTTTCATATTGAAGCAAGGCGACTATAGCTTTTGCAAAATCTTCTATTGTTTTTAGATGATCATTGAACGCGGAATTTTTCGTTCCGGGAAGATCGGGAACTATAATTTGAAATTGTGTTTGTAAGCAATTTAGTTGCGCGTCGAAGATGCTTCCGTCTTCCGGAAAGCCATGCAGGAAAACGATTGTTTTATTGCCTTGTCCTGTTTTTTTATAGTGTATTTGTTCGCCTTGGTATTCAAAAAACATGATAAATAAAATTAAATAGTTGATGTGTTTTTAATATTGCGTGCGCGCTGTGCATATCGATAAGTCAGCAGCAAAACCAATGGCAGTAAGGCTATATTGAAACTTTGGGGTAGCCAAAACCATCCGCCGACCAATACAATCGAAACTATAAAACACAACAGAAAATATTTAGGAAGCCAGCTTCGTATTTTCTGGTTGAGGAATGCGACTATAATATTGGTCGGAATGGCCCACATGATATTCCAGTTGTTTTTGCAAACGGTATGGTCGGTCATCGTCCACATGACCAGCAGCAAAATGCCCAATAAACCCGTCATAAAGAATAGGAAAGAATCCAATATTTTATACGTGTTTTTCTTTTTTCTGGATAACCAATATAGACTACTATACAATAAAGAAAAAAGGCCAATAGTAATCAACGGTGCATAGTTGGAACTCGGTTCGATGGGAGAGGGGAGATCCAAAATTGTTTTTTTAGAAACAACGATTGGCTTGCCGTCGTTGTCTGTATTATCCAAACCTTTCATTAAATAGTCCGGCAAAAACATGGCGCCTTGATCGTCAATCGCTTTGTCCATCAACTGTCCCAGCAAAATGTCAATGCCTAGTTTGGACCAACATTGTCCCGCTTTGTCTAGATAAGAATGAATCAACATCCTAGGCGTTGTATTGGATGGGACGATGTTTTTTTCTAGTCTCAAACCAGAAAGTGTTGTGTACAATAGGTTTCGCGGGCGAGTGGAACAATTGTCCAGCCAAAAATCATATTTATAGTAACGGTTTTCTTCTTTTAGGTTAATATTCAGTTTGTCCAGCAATTCCTGTTTTTGCGTATCCGAAAGATTCAGTTCCTGTTCGGTTACACTGCGTTGCTCCATTTGATATTCGTATAGGAAATCCCGAAAACTATAGGCGTCGAGCATGTACTTTATTTTTCCTTGCATGAAACGTACGTAAAATCTAGGATTGTCAAAATTGAGCGTTTCGCCGATGACGCCATAATTATAAACGACGTCGCTGAACGTAGTGCTGTCGACTATACGAATTGCCGTGTGTCCAAACGTAGAATAAAGTTCTGGTCCGGGCGCGCAGGTCAACAAACTTACGCGAATGCCTTTCGGTTCGGTTTGGGCGTTTGCGTTGGCGACAAATGCGATGCAAAAAAGAACGGAGAAAAAGTAAATTAGACGTTTCATACGAATACGAAAATACAGTTTCCGCGCTTTCCGATACATAAATTTTATATTTGCAACTTCATTGACAGTATATGGACAAAAAACAGTTAGTAGCGGCGATTCGTTCCCGAAAAAATTATTTGTGTGTGGGTTTGGATACGGATGTGGACAAGCTGCCTGCACATTTGAAAAAGGAAAAAAACGGCGTCGTTCTTTTCAACAAAGCGATTATCGACGCTACCAAAGATTTTTGTGTGTCGTACAAAATCAACACGGCATTTTACGAAGCGCGCGGTTTGCAAGGTTGGAAAGAAATGGAGGAAACGTTGCAATATATACCCGAAACACATTTTTCGATTGCGGATGCGAAGCGCGGCGATATTGGCAACACGTCTGCCCAATATGCCAAAACTTTTTTTGAAACATTGCCTTTCGATGCCGTGACGGTTGCGCCTTACATGGGCGAAGACAGCGTGCGTCCGTTTTTGGAATATGAAAACAAAGTCACGATTGTATTGGGTTTGACGTCCAACAAAGGCGCGCAGGATTTTGAAATGTTGCCTTGCTGCGAAGAACATTTATACGAAAAAGTATTGCGAAAAGTTGCTTCTTGGGGCACGCCGGACAACCTGATGTTTGTCGTCGGAGCGACGCAGGCGCAGGAACTCGCGCATATCCGTACGATCGTCCCCGACCATTTTCTGCTTGTTCCGGGCGTAGGCGCGCAGGGCGGAAGCCTTTCGGATGTTTCCCAATATGGAAAAAATGCGGAAATAGGTTTGCTGGTCAATTCCAGCCGTGGAATTATTTATGCAGATTCTTCCGAAAAATTTGCGGAAGTCGCCGGCCTGAATGCGAAAGCATTGCAGCAAGAAATGGCGGGATACATTTAAGCGTTATGAGTTATGAATTATAAATTATTCTGTTTAAATACGATAAAATATTAAGAGGAAAAAACTCATAATTCATAACTCATAATTCGTATTGGACTAACCGAATAAATCCGAACTCAAATAACGGTCGCCGCGATCGCAGGCGATGAATACGATTACGCCTTCTTCTATGCTATTGGCTATTTTCAACGCTGCGCTGAAAGCACCGCCCGTACTCATTCCCGCAAAAATTCCTTCTTTTTTGACGAGTTCGCGAGTCATTTTCGTCGCTTCTGTTTGGGAAATATCGAGGGTTTGGTCTACCCATTTCGGGTCAAATATTTTGGGTAGATATTCTTTTGGCCATCTTCTGATGCCGGGAATGGAAGACTCTTCCGTTGGTTGGCAACCGACGATTTTTATATTGGGATTTTTTTCTTTCAAAAACATGGCATTGCCCATGATGGTTCCAGTCGTTCCCATCGCACTGACGAAATGCGTGATTTTGCCTTCCGTGTCGCGCCAGATTTCCGGTCCGGTTGATTTGATGTGCGCTTTGTAGTTGTCCGGATTGGCAAATTGGTTCAATATGTAGTAACCCGAAGTTTTTGCTTTTTCTTCGGCATAGTCGCGGCATATTTCCATGGAATCGAGCAAGGTGACTTTTGCTCCAAAAGCTTCCATCGTCAAGGTTCTTTCCTTGGTGGAATTTGCCGGCATGACAAGTTCGATTGACAAACCAAACACGCCTGCAATCATTGCCAACGCGATGCCCGTATTGCCGCTGGTCGCTTCGATGAGTTTGGAATCTTGGTTGATTTCGCCTCTTTCCATCGCGGAGCGGATCATGTTGAGCGCTG